>Ga0316193_10000545_pt1 | contig 23753 bp, 18 predicted proteins | sample MerIslsedime2_MG_FD_207735 | JGI IMG/M metagenome (GOLD analysis project Ga0316193, IMG submission 207735) | Coastal sediment microbial communities from Maine, United States - Merrow Island sediment 2 | ecosystem: Environmental > Aquatic > Marine > Coastal > Sediment | place: USA: Maine... | reverse complement strand
CCTGGTTCCGGAGCCGGAAGAGATCTACGCGGACGGTTACCGGTACAGGGTCACGGAGACCGACCGAAGCCGGTCGCTGGAAGGGGCGCACCGCCCGGGTCACTTCGACGGCGTCCTGACCGTTGTTCTCAAGCTGCTGCACCTCGTACGTCCCGATCGGGCATACTTTGGGGAGAAGGATTGGCAGCAACTCGCTCTCGTACGGGGCATGGCCGACGCCCTGTTTCTCGATACCGAGATCATCGGGTGTCCGATCGTACGTGAAGCAGACGGCCTGGCGATGAGTTCGCGTAACGTGAGGCTCGATGCTGGCGCACGAGTCAGGGCGGCCGAGTTTGCCTCCGTGCTGCAAGCCGGGGGTCCGGCCGAGCAGGTTCGCTCGAGGCTGGAGGATCTCGGCATCGACGTGGACTATGTCGAGAGGCTGGACGGGCGCCTGCTCGCTGCCGTACGGATCGGTGGTGTGAGACTGATCGACAACGTTCCCGCCCATGGCCTGAACTGACATCCAGGGCCCTTCAACTGCCCAGCAAGTGACAGTCTGTCACAAACGCATTGCACAGTTCAGGATCAGTCATTGCCTATATATTCGGGATCAAATCTGTGGCGTTCTCCGGAACGGCGCGGAATGGCAGCCTGTTACGTGACAAATAGTGCATGAGCGGTACATGTGTACCTGACGGCATGGAACCTGCAGGTCCGCGCGCCCCATATGGCGACGGTATTCGACCGTCTCCAGGACCACACGAATGTCCTGGCATAGCCGTACCGCTACATGGCTCCAGGGGGTATGAAATGAACTGGCCGATGGAACAGGGCGTATATTTTCTCGGCTTGCTGGCGATTTCCGCCATGCTCGTCGGATTCACCTCTCTCTTCGCACACTGCGGCTGGTGCGCGTGGCGCGATCGACTGAATCTCAAGAAGAGCCGCTGACCGGCTGAACCTGCCGGAAGATGATGCACTGCGAGGCCGCCTTCGGGCGGCCTCGCAGCGTTTGGGGGACATAGCGTCCCTGGCGCGAAGTCAGGCTTCGCGGGACCGGGCGAGTTCCCGCTTATGAGCAATGAACTGCCATGCCCTGAGCCGGGGCGGGTCGATTGTGTGGGGTTTCGTGAAGTCCGGCGCGGCGACGTCGTTCGCGCGAATCACTCCGGCTCCGGCAAATGCCGCGTACGCAGAAGTCTTCGGCGGATCCTGTTTCTGTAGTTCGGCCCGGCGCGCAGCCACCTCCCGCAGCGCCTCCGCGGCTTCCGTCCTCGCTGCTTCGAGTTCCTCGATCTGTCCGGCGAGCTGCCGGCGGGTCTGTTCCCGTTCGCGCTCCTCCAGCCGAGCCGATTCGAGCTTGGCTTCCGCATCCGCCACTAGGTTGCGCGCCGTTTCCTCCGCGCCGGCCACGACCGCGCGTGCTTCTTGCTCTGCGGCAGTCCGGGCCTGCTTCCCGGCCTGCGTCCGAGCCTGCCTCTCGGCCTGCCGCTGGGCCTTCAGCCGGGCCTGCTTCTTCAAGACGGCGCGCAGCGCCTTGGCCGCCCTTGCCCGATCCGCCTCCAGCTCTGCGATTCGATCGCGTAGCTCGGTCTCCGATGCTTCGCGGGCTCTGACCTCGCCGCGGGCAGCGGTAAGCGCTGTCGCGGCTTCCGCTCGCACGGCTTCGAGGCTCGCTTCGTATTCTTTGAGAGTCTTCTTCCTTCCCTCGCGCTCCTCCACGAGCCCCTTCAGATGCTGCCATTGCGCCTCTACCCGGGCTCGCTCCTTCTCGAGCACCGGCTGCATCCGGTCGACATCTCTGAGTTGCTGCTCGAATTCGTGTTCACGCTGCAGCGCGAGTCGTCTTGCCTCCGCGGCGTGGCTGACCACGGCATCGCGGGCGGCGCGGCGAACTGCGATCAGGTGAAGGACGTAGGTGCCCACGACGAGAGCGCAGATGGCGAGGGGAGCGTGCAACCAGATCACGGCTCCGACGCCCGAGGCGATCGTCGCCAGGGTCAGCAGAATAACGGACGTGGCGCTTGCAGCTTCCGGTATGATCCCGCGGGACCTGGCGGGAAGTTCCTCGGTCATGCCTCGCCTCCAACCTCTACGTCAATCGCCCAGGTATCTTCGCTCGGGAGGAATCTGCAGTCGTACCCCGGAAAATATAGCGAAGTTGGAGTTGGAGGCGAATCTATCCGGTCGATTCAGCTGCCCGAACAATCCGTCGGAGCATTCCCCTGAACATCACGTTGTGCACCGGCAGCAATGCATACCAGTAGAGAAGGCCGCCCAGGCCGACAGGGTCGAAGATGGCAGTCTGCGTGATTCTGGATCCGGGGCCATCAGGCGTTACCTCGAATTCCAACCATGCCCGTCCGGGCAGTTTCATCTCGGCCTTGAGGCGGAGCCTCCGGTCCGGCTCGATAGTTTCCACGCGCCAGAAATCCAGGGCATCTCCGGGTCGGAGATTGCTGCCATCTCTTCGACCACGCCTCAGGCCTGGCCCGCCGACCAGCCTGTCCAGGAAACCGCGGATTCGCCACATGGAGTCGCCGAAGTACCAGCCAACGTCGCCTCCGATCTGCTGCACGGGCCCGAACGCCTGCTCCACGTCGCTCTGCACACGCAACGTCCTGCTGTCCACGATTCTGCGGCCTCGAGGAGCCGAAGAGCCTCCGTGCTCCGCGCCTCCGCCCCCGGCGTCAGACCACCGTGTACGGGCGTACTCGCGGTCCTCGTTGGCAAGCGCACGCGCGATCGCCTCCGACATGCCCCGGGGCTGAACACTGAAAGCTGTGCTGGCGGAATGGTCCTGGACGACGGTCGGGTTCCGGACCCCCTCGATCAGCTTGCGACCGACTCTGGCATACAGCGGCGTGACGATTCCCAGCCACAGGCTCGACAGGGCCGGGGTCAGGACCGGCACGGGGATCATCAGTCGCCTCAGCCCACGTTGATCGGCATACTCGCGCATGATGTCCGCGTAACTGACGACGTCGGCGCCGCCGATTTCGAATACCCGACTGCCATCGATGTCCAGCTGTCGCGCCTCCATCAGGTAGTCCACGACATCTTCGATCGCGATCGGCTGTGCAAGGACCCTCACCCAGGACGGCGTGGTCATGATCGGCAACTTGTCCACCAGTGCCCTGATCATTTCGAATGAGAGGCTGCCCGAGCCGATGATGATCGAGGCGCGCAGCTCGATTGTCGGAACGCCCGATTCGCGCAGAAGCCGACCAACTTCCTGGCGCGTTTCGAGGTGCGACGAGAGTTCGTCTCCAGATCCAAGTCCACCCAGATAGATGATTTTCCGGACGCCCGCGGCTCGTGCGGTTTCACCGAACAGCCGGGCAGCCTTCCGTTCCAGAACCTCGAAGTTACCGTCGTCGCTCATCGAGTGAACGAGATAGTAGGCAGTACTCACGCCGGACATCGCTCGTGCCAGGCTGTCACGGTCAAATACGTCGCCCCGCACGACCTCGGTCGTGTCGGCTACCCGTGACACCAGGTTCTCCGGTCGACGTGCCATGCAGCGGACCGGGATTGCAGCGGACTCGAGGTGTTCCAGCAGGCGCCCTCCGACATACCCGGTAGCGCCGGTAAGCAGGGTCAATTCGCGTGACTCAAGCATGAGGCATCGTCCTGGCGCTGCCCAGGCCTCCGTCCACCCCGATGACCTGACCGGTTATCCAACCCTGGGCAGGATCGAGTAGCCAGGCAATGGCTGACGCGATGTCTGCGGGTTCGCCGAGACGACCCAGAACGTGCAGGGACCGGGATGCCTCCGCCGCTCGATCGTTGGAGGTGATCCGCTCGGTGAGCCGGGTCCGAACGAGCCCGGGAGACACGGCGTTAAACCTGATTCCAGCGGGCCCGTACGTGGCAGCGGCCGACCGGACCAGTCCTTCAATGCCGCCCTTGGCAGCGGCGATCGCCTCGTGGTTCGGAAGACCGCTGCGCACGACGGCCGAACTCACGAGGACCACGGAACCGCCCCGGCCCAGGAGCTTGCCGCCAGCTCGAACCGCTCCGAACGCAGTATCGAGGTTGAGGGCGATCGTCTCCCGGTAGGCTGCCTCGGACGTCATGTGAGCGGGTCTCAATAGCACCGATCCGACACAGTTCGCGATTCCATCGAGCCGGCCCCACAACGCCTGCGCTCTATCCGCAGCATTCTCCACGTTATCGAATTCCGTGGCATCGGTGACCACGGTCTCAGCTCCCGTTGCCCGGTTCAGCTCGGCGAGCCTGTTCTCGTCTCGGCCGACGGCAATGACATTGCTGCCGCCTCGCGTCAACTGCCTTGTCAGTTCAGAGCCGATCCCGCCAGTTCCGCCCAGGACCAAGTACACGGGTGCCTCACCCATCTGTGTCTCTCCGTATATAGCTGACAAACGGGGCAGGGAACGTGCATGCTCCCTGCCCCGCAAATCGTCGTTTCCGGCGTCAGTCCATCGACGGAAGAATTACCGCGTCGATCACATGAATCACGCCGTTGCTGGCCTCCACGTCGGCAGCGATCACCTGCGCATTGTCCACGTAGACTTTGCCCATCTTGACGGAAATGTCCACGGAGTCACCCTGCAGGGTCTTGGCCGACGTCAGCTTGACGACCTCTTCAGCCGTGACCTTGCCCTCTACCACGTGATACAGGAGAACCGCCTGCAGCTTCTCCTTGTTCTCCGGCTTCAGAAGTGTCTCCACGGTACCCTCCGGGAGCTTAGCGAACGCCTCGTCCGTCGGAGCGAATACCGTGAGCGGACCGTCGCTCTTCAGCGCGTCCACGAGGTCGGCCGCAGTAGCGGCGGCGAGGAGCGTGTTGAAGGTCCCAGCTGCGGCAGCGACTTCCACAATGTCGTTCTCGATTATCTTCGTCTCGTAGTGATCCATCATCGGAACCGTGGGCGCGTCAGCCACCTGGGCCGGAGCCGTTGCGACGGTCGCGATCAGGGCGAGGGCTGCGCCAGCCGAAGTGAGCATGGTGCGATACATTTCATATCTCCTTGAAATCGTGTTTTGCGAATCGGGTGCTGCGATCTATTTCGCTCAGTTCGCCATCGGGCGACCTGCAAGTGTTTACCAACTGACCGACATGATAGTGGACACCGATCAGTTTGTCAAGTTTTTGTCCATGTACAAAAAATTGACAATTATTAAACACTGAGAATCTGTCTGGAGCCTGGATGCTGAGTTTCGCTGTTCCGACGGCACGAGTGAGAACGCTGAACGAGCGAATCCCCAACCCGGACGGTGGCCACGTCCTCTACTGGATGACGAGCGCCCGGCGGATGACCTGCAACTTCGCACTCGAAAGAGCAGTAGAGTGGGCACGGGAGTTTGGCCGTGGGGTGGTGGTGCTCGAGGCCCTGCGGTGCGACTACGAGTGGGCGTCTGACCGATTCCATCGCTTCGTGATGGATGGAATGATCGACAACGCACGTGACGCACAGGGCCGCGAGGGCCTGGCGTGGTACCCGTTCGTCGAGCGAACTCCCGGAGCGGGTAAGGGGGTCCTGGCGGAACTGGCCGCGACCGCCGCGGTCGTCGTTACCGACGACTATCCCACGTTCTTCATCCCGGAGATGCTGGCGGCTGCTGCGGATCGCGTCAGTGTGCGGTTCGAAGCCGTGGACTCGAACGGTCTTGCGCCGATGCGTGGGACCCGGAGGTCATACCCTTCCGCCTACACGTTTCGCCGATACCTGCAGAAGTCTCTGCCGCACTACCTCAGCCGGCAGCCGGCAGCCGATCCGATCGAGTGGTTGAAAGGGATCGCGACACCGGCGATCCCGGTCTCGATCCTGGAACGATGGCCCTCCGCCGCCCCGGAGCTGTCCAGCGGGGGACCCGAGCTGGCAGGACTGCCATTGGACCACTCGGTCGCTTCCACCGAACTGCGCGGCGGTGCGCGAGCGGCGAGACGCCAGTTGCAGGAGTTTCTCCGATACCGTTTGTCCGCATACGCGGAGGATCGCAATCACCCCGACGAAGATGCGGCGAGCGGACTGTCTCCGTACCTGCACTTCGGACACCTGTCCGTCCACGAAATCCTGGGCCGGTTGGCCGAACGCGAGGGCTGGACACCCGACTTTGACGACAGGCCGACGAACGGAAAGCGTACGGGCTGGTGGGGCATGAGTCCGGCGGCGGAGGAATTCCTGGACCAGGTCGTAACCTGGCGGGAACTGGGCTTCAACATGGCGGCGAACAGACCCGACCACCGCGAGTACGAGTCACTGCCGGATTGGGCCCTTCAGACCCTCGAGGAACACGAGGGTGACGCCCGACCCCACCTGTACAGCCTCGACGAATTCGCGGCTGCCGATACCCACGATGAGCTATGGAACGCGGCCCAACGCCAGTTGCTCCGCGATGGAATCATTCACAACTACCTGCGAATGCTGTGGGGGAAGAAGATTCTCGAATGGACGGCCGATCCACGCGAAGCGGCGTCAGTGATGGTCGAGCTGAACAACCGATATGCGATCGACGGCCGTGATCCGAATTCGTACTCGGGGATCTACTGGTGTCTGGGCAGATATGACCGGCCGTGGGGACCGGAGCGCCCGGTGTTCGGAAAGATCCGTTACATGACGTCCCGCAACACGGCGAGGAAGCTTCGGCTCAGAGAGTACCTCGAGCGCTATGGCGACTGACCGGCTAGGGCTTCCTGCACTCCTACCGTACGACTTTCGAGGAAGCTGACAAGCTGCGATAACTCGGTCACCGGCGTCGCCTGGATCGCCTGTATGGCTTCACTGTAGTTCGCGGCCGCTCGCCCTCCGACGAGTATCTCCATCTCCGGTCCGACGGCTTCGCGCAGCGCCACGAGCTCTGCCGGCAGAGAAGGATCGTCCACCGGATAGACGATGCTGAGGGCGATGGCGTCGGCCTCTACACTTCCCGCGACACCCGCGATGTCCCATCCAGGGAGGCTAGTTCCGAGATAGGTAACGCGCCATCCCAGCGCGGCAGCAGCAGCTCCGACCAGCAGGGCGCCGAATTCATGCATCTGTCCAGCCGGCGTGGCAACCACGATCGTCGGGGCGCTCTTCTCGGGAGCACATGCGTTCATGATCGATTCGAGCACCCGGCGGATTACCGCTGTCGCGAGATGTTCGTGCCCCGGGGTGAGCTTTCCATGCGCCCATTGCTCTCCGATCCGCGCCAGGAGCGGTCCCACTACTTCCTGGATCAGGACAGGAGCCGGAAGGGCGACGGTTGCGCGCATGAGAGCGGTCTCGAGGTCCCTGGCGTCCATGCGGTCTACGGCAGACAGGCTGGCTGCCAGGTGAGGTTCCGAACGAACCGGCGCGGCTTCCGCCGGTCGAGAGACGAACGCTGCCTCCGCATCTTCCTCGGCGAGTTGCCGGAGCTCATCAGTCGCGGCCCCCGCCATCCGGCTTATCCGCCTGCCCGCCGAAGTGACCCGGTTCAGCAGACGCAGTCGCTCGACGTCCGCATCCGAGTAGAGTCGATGCCCTCCCTTCGAACGCCCCGGCTCAACCACTCCGTACCGTTTCTCCCACACTCTGAGCACGTCGGAGCTGAGGCCCGTGCGATGCACAACTACCTTGATGGGGTGCCGCTTCTCGTCGGATTCGATCTGTTCGGTCATTGCAGTCGGGCCAGTTCGGGTAAACGTTTGTGGAAAGGGGAAGTTAGCCTGTTGTCGTCAGAATGTCAAACCGCTGTCATAGACATGAGATTGACACACTGACCTCTCGGTCGAGGCCTTCTACTCTGCCGAAGCGGATTGTCGCTGCGCTCACGCCAATGACGTGCACCTGTGGGAGGTCTCTGGTATCGTGCCGATCCTGGAACAGGAAATGAGTGTCCCGCGCCCGATCAACGAGGTGTTCGCTTTCTTCGCTGATGCCGGAAACCTAGAGCGAATCACTCCCCCGGAGCTGCGGTTTCGGATACTCACACCAACACCGATCGAGATGAAGGCCGGAACGCTCATCGACTACCGACTCCGGCTGTTCGGAATTCCCGTTGCGTGGAGGACGCTGATCTCGGACTGGAGTCCGCCAGACAGATTCGTCGATGAACAGATTCGAGGCCCCTACCGGGAGTGGATTCATACGCACACCTTCGAGGAGACACCTTCCGGGACCTCGATCCGGGACGAGGTCCGGTATCGACTTCCACTGGGATTTCTCGGACTTCCGGCGCAGCCCATTGTACGATTTCAGTTGCATCGAATCTTCGCATACCGGCAGCGAATGACGCTGCAGATACTGGGAGGTCCGGGCGACTCCTGACCCGCCCGGCCCGGATGTGAAGCTCCCCAGGCAGGTACCCGAAGGCACCCACCTGGGGAGGAAAGAGAAACGCCAGTGAGGCAACCGACGCTCCTCCGGGGGTTCAACTGTTTGGCAGCACCTCGGCGCCGATCCACGGGTTCGCACTCGCGACCACGAGAATCAGTCGGAACGAAGCATCGCCGGCGTCAGGAGCCAGAGCCCCGACCGCGACTGCGAAGGTCTGAAGTTCCGCCGTCGTCGTCACGTCGAACGTCGCTGCGGGCGTAGCATCACCTGTAGCTGCCACGCCGAGGGTCAGATCACCTACCGGCAATTCGGCGCCCACACCGTCCGACGCCTGACCAAACGCGAGGTTCTCGAACACCACGACGCTGAGGTCGCCGGTGGCGGAATCCACGGAACCGATGTCCACCGCCGGAGCATCGCCCGACGCATGTACCGCCCGGACGCGAGACACATCCGTCGTCTCGAACAGCTCCTCGAACGTCAGGAGAGTGAACTCCTCGTCGGTGTCTTCCGGAGCCAGCTCACCGGCCGCCACTGCCAGATACGCACCGCCTGCTGCCAGCGCGGGCGTCTGGAACGATGCCGTCGGGTCGCCCGGGCCCATTCCGGTCGGGTAGAAGTCGAGCACGTAGAAGTCCGCGGGCGGTACCTGCACAGCAGAGCTGAGCTCACCGAACGCGATATTCTCTACGAGCAGGTTCTCTCCGGCATAGATGTCGACGCCAGGAGCGTCCGGACTGCCATGCAGGGCGTACACGACCGGATTCTGCTTGATGAATCCGAGCGAGCCTTCAGGTCCAACCACCAGCAGCGAGAATCCATCCTCGTCACGGGCAGGCTCCACAAGGCTTCCGGTGGCGATTACGAACAGGTCATCCGCCGGAAGTTCCGGGGTCGTGAACGCCGTGACCCGGTCACCGCCAGCTACCCGAATACCGATCTGCAAGGATTCACCGGCCGGAAGACCGATACCGGTCATGCCGGTGTCAGCAAACCGCTCGAGATCCTCGATCTCCGACGTACCATCGTCGCCCACGTCGATATCGACACTCGGAGCATCAGGTCCGGCATGGACGATGCGCACGAGGGCGCCCGTTCCGGCCCCGAAGTCCTCGATCAGCGGCAGGACGCGGAACTCAGCCGCCGGATCAGCGGACGTCAGGAAGCCCGAGGCGACAGCCGTAACGGTCTGGTTCGCTGCCAGCTCGACCGGTCCGGTTTCGTAGGCGATCGGGTCAGCGTCCGTGGACGGGTGAGCCCGAAGCTGAACGTTGTACGTACCCGGGTCGACCGGGAAGTAGAGCGAAGCATCACCGTAGGCCAGCGCGGTGATGATCGGGGTCGCGACGCCCTCGACATAGACGTCGACCGTCGGAGCATCCGGAGACGCGTGAACGGCGCGCAGCCTCACGCTGCCGGCATCAGGACCGTTCTGCTCGATGAATGCGGCTGAGCCATTCTCGTCCACGGCCAGCAGCTTGAAAGCATCGGCCGCCGTCGGATCGGCCTGGCCGACGAGCCCGTCGGCAATCAGGTAGTACTCAGTACCTTCCGCAAGGGGCGGCGTGGTGAAGGTCGTGACGAGCGCGTCGTTCGCCAGGATGCCGATCAGAAGCGGAGACCCGGCCGGAAGCGCGATACCCATCGATCCTGTGTCTTCGAAGCGAGCGAGGTCCACGATCTCCGACGAACCGTCGTTCAGAACATCGACATCGACGGTGGGGGCGTCAGGCGAGGCGTGGACTACCCGCACGACGGCGTTGCCAGCAGCCGGAGCTTCGAAGTCCTCGAACAGCGCCAGGACGCGGAACTGGTCCGCCGGGTCATTCGAGGCGAGAAGGCCGGCTGCCAGAGCCGTGAGATCATCGCCGGTCTGAAGCGTGATGTTGCCCGTCTCGAAGACAGGTGCGCTCGCGGGGTCCGCCCCGGCGGCACGGATCTGTACGTTGTACGTGCCGGCGTCGACCGTGGCGTAGGCCGAGGCATCTCCGTAGGCGAGATCCTCGAACACCGGCGTCGCGCTTCCTTCGACATATATATCCACCATGGGCGCATCCGGAGAACCGTGGATCACCCGGATCTCGGCCGTGCCGTTGTCGGGCGGCTGCACGAGCGGATCGTCGTCGCAAGCGGCGACGAGAGCCGTCAGGCCCAGCACAGCGGCCAGGCCGCGAAGAGATTTCCATCGGATCAGCATTGTATTCCTCCCAAATTGACCGTGTCGGAGCCCCCGCATTCGCAGAAGCTGTCTATGACTTGTGGAGTAAGATATCCGTGTGTTAGAATATTGTCAAGTAAATGTCGAAGTATAGACGGGAGTGGGGTGATTCCTGACCGATCCCTGTTTAGCTTTCGGCGAGCAGACTAACGGATCCAGTTTCGGAGGATGGAATGACGACGTCCCGTTTGCTACAGACGTATGCCGTGTCTTTGTTGGCCTTCCTGGTGCTGGACTTCACCTGGCTGGGGCTGGTCGCACGAGGATTCTACAAGGACCAGCTCGGACACCTGCTTGCGCCCGATGTGCGCTGGATTCCGGCGATCCTGTTCTACATGCTCTACGTGGTCGCGGTCCTCGTCTTTGCCGTACTGCCGGCCGTGGAGCGTGCGTCTCTCGGGCGCGCCGTGCTGCTCGGAGGGTTCTTCGGGGTGGTCGCCTATGCGACGTACGACCTGACCAACCTCGCGACTTTGCGAGGATTCCCGACCACGGTCGCGGCCGTTGACATGGTCTGGGGTGGAGTGCTGACGGCCACGGTGGCCACGGTCGGCTACCTGTTCGCCGCGCGGGGCATGTAGTGGGATCGAGCTGGCCGTTCGCGGATCCGGCGACACTGGCCACGGCCGGCCAGGGACTGCTCCTGGCCGTCGCCGCGATGAGCGCGCTGTGGTTGATCAGCCTGCGCCTGCGCGACGCCAGCATCGTGGATGTTTTCTGGGGCGCGGGATTCGCGATTCTCGCGATCTTCTATGCCGTAACCACGGACGGACTCGTCGCGCGGCAGGTGCTGCTAGTTTCCCTGGTCGTCGTCTGGGGCACGAGGCTCTCGGTCCACATTCATCGTCGCAACACGGGTAAGCCCGAGGATCCTCGTTATGCCGCGTGGCGAGTGGCCGGCGGCGAGAGCTACTGGTGGAAGAGCTACTTCAAGGTGTTCCTCCTCCAGGGTGCATTGATGTGGTTGATCGCGATGCCGCTGCTGGTCGCCCAGGCCTCACCGACTCCGGAGAGGTTGACATTGCTCGACGGATTGGGCGCCGCGGTGTGGGCCATCGGATTCCTGTTCGAGTCTGTGGGCGATGCCCAGCTCACCCGGTTCAAGGCCGATTCGGCGAACCGCGGACAGGTTCTGCAGACAGGTCTGTGGCGATACACCAGGCACCCGAACTACTTCGGGGACGCCGTGGTGTGGTGGGGCTACTTCCTGATCGCCCTCGCCGCACCGGGTGGTGCATGGACGGTGTTCAGCCCCGTGTTGATGACTTTCCTGTTGATGCGGGTTTCCGGGGTGACACTGTTGGAAGAAAGTCTGAGGAAATCGAAGCCGGGCTACGCGGAATACGTGGCGCGCACGAGTGCGTTCTTTCCGAGGCCGCCGCGGGGAGGAGAAGTCTTGTGATCTTTTCGCCGGGCCATCTCTTCAGGCACGCGAAGTCAATACGAGACCCCGGGCGTACTCTGCAGGTAGCTGTCGTCCGTCAGCTGCTTCAGCATGAAGTCCGCGACATCCGCACGGGAGATCTGTCCCATGATATCCCTGTCGGTAGGCGGAAAGCCGTGCCGATAGACTCCGGTTCGCGGTGTGTCCAGCAGGTGGGGAGGACGAACGATGGTCCACTTCAGCGAGGACTGTTTGATTAAGGCTTCCTGGCGCTCATGGTCGGCAAAAGCGTGGCGCAGAAAGAGGCCGACAATGACGTACCTGGTGAAGGCGCCAAGGTTGGCACGACTGTCACCGACTCCGAGAGACGATTGGCAGATGAGGCGCTGAACCCCCGCCGCATCCATCGCCTGCAAGATGTTCCGGGTCGCGTCCTCACGCAGGGTCGTCCGCCCGGCGCCCGCACCAATGGTGCAGAGCACCGCCTCCTGGCCTGCGACGGCTGCCGCGACAGCGGCTGAATCGAGGACGTCGCCTTGAATCACCCTCAAGTTGGGGTATTCAAGGTCGCCGAGCTTCTCCGGTGTTCGGGCGAATGCCGACACGTCGTGGCCCTGCTCGAGCGCCTGCTCGACGAGCTCTCGGCCCGTTCCCGCGGTGGATCCGAAGATGACCAGCTTCATGGTACTACTCCGATGACGAGGAGAGGCTTGTACCGGCCAGGGTTGCGGTCGCACCCACTGCCGTCTGGGTGAACTCCCGGCGGGTAGCCATCCTGGTTTCCTTCATCGAATAGAAAATCCGGTTGAACTCAAGAAAACTAGTCCGGGGTTGGCACTGTTGATAGTTCGGGTCGGTATGAGAGAGAGGTTTGACTCGGGGCATAGCGCTGCTGACGCGGGTTTCCTGAGGAAGTGGAGCCGATCGGAATCGAACCGACGACCTCCTGGTTGCAAACCAGGCGCTCTCCCGACTGAGCTACGGCCCCGTACCCGCCGGATTCGGCGGGGCGAACAAGGTACATGACCCCGCGCCGTACAGGAAGTGCCCTGACGACCTCACGATGCTGTATGTTACCCCGCTCGGCTCGAAGCACGTCCAGTACTCGAGCAGATGTAGACAGGAATTTGCGGAGGATTCGGTGATAGATCGACCTGCAGGACGTCTGCTGATGGTACGCCACGCGATCGCGGAGGAGCGGGATGTGTTTGCTCGGACGGGTCAATCGGACGGCTACAGGCCGCTGACGGAGAAGGGCAAGCGCCGCATGCAACTCGCGGCCCGGGGCCTGTACGAGCTCGTCGACCAGATCGACCTGCTGGCCACGAGCCCCCTGGTTCGTGCGGTTCAGACTGCGGAAATCCTCTCCGAGGCGTTTGGCGGAATCCCGATCGAGGAAACAGATGTGCTGGCGACCGGCCCGGAGTCGGCGTTCCTCGCGTGGTATCGAGACGTCGCCGACCGCGGACTCGTCGCCGTCGTCGGTCACGAACCCTACCTCGGGGAGTGGGCGAGCTGGCTCGCGGCCGGTCCGTCCGCTGACTTCCTCGTATTCAAGAAGGGCGGGGGGTGCCTTCTCGAGTTTCCGGATCCGATCGAACCGGGAAGCGCGATTCTCCACTGGCACGTGGCTCCGGCGCACCTCCGGGTGCTCGGAGGGAGCGCGTGATGCAGTCCGGGTTTCTTGCGGCGCCGGCCGCCGAGAGCGCCCGACGAATCGCGCTGCACCACCTCGACAGCGCAACAGAAGCTCTCATCCGCCTGGATGATCCTGATGACATCGAGGCGCTGCACGATTTTCGGGTCAGCCTGCGGCGCCTCCGAACGATTCTGAAAGCGTTCCGGTCCGACCTGAAGCCGGATATCAGAAGTAAGGATCGCCGCAAGGTCCGGAAGCTCGCCCGCTCGACGGGCGCCGGGCGGGACGCCGAAGTGCTGCTCGAATGGCTCGAGTCGATCCGTCCCGATCTCGCGGACTCCGAAGGACCGATGGCGGACCGTCTCGCTGGTGAACTGGCCGCCGAGCGTGACGACTCATATGCCAGAGTCCTCGCCACCGTCAGGCCGCGGTTCGGGAAGCTTGAAGACAAGCTGCGGACGAAATTGACCTGGCTCGAGCTTCCGCCACAGCCGACCAGTCCAGGCTCCGAGCGCAGCTTCGCCGCGGCGCTGGATCTCCTGGTCCCGCAGTACGCCCGCGAACTCGCCGTCGCAGTGGAGGGGATCGAGTCACCGGAGGACCACGCCGCGATTCACGCCGCACGGATTCGCGGAAAGCACCTTCGGTACATCGTCGAACCACTGGCCAATGACGTTGCCGGTGTGGCCGAACTGGTGGATCGCCTGAAGGGTCTGCAGGACGCACTGGGAGATCTCAGGGACGCGCAGTTACTGGAAATGCGGGTGCGGGCTTCAGACGTGGACGGGGGGCAAACCGCCGGTGCGGTGAGTCCGGGAGAGGCGGAACTCGGAGCGCTGCTGGCGCGTGAGCAAGCCGCACGCTTCGCGGAGTTCGAGGCGGGCTGGCGCGGGGCTGCCAGATCCGATTTTCTCACGAATATCGAGCAGATCGGTCGGCGTCTCGCGGATGCCACACCCGACCCCCTGGAGATCGAGCGGAAGTACCTACTTTCAGGCGCACCGGACGAGGTGGCGGCTCGTTCGGCCCGTGAAATCGAGCAGGGATACCTTCCCGGCGTCCGCATCCAGGAACGGCTGAGGAGGATCGTGGATGCGGACCGAATCCTGCACATGCGGAGCATAAAGCTGGGTTCAGGGCTGGTCCGGGTAGAGGTACAGGAAGAGATCGAACCAGAGTTGTTCGACCGCTTGTGGCCGCTGACGGAAGGCCGTCGGCTTACCAAGAAGCGCTACCGGTTCCCGTACGGAGGGCTCGTTTGGGAGGTGGACGGGTTCACCGATCGCGACTTGTGGCTGGCGGAGGTGGAGTTGCCGTCCGCCGATCACGAGTCCCCGCCTCCGGGCTGGCTCGCAGCGTATATCGTCCGTGAGGTAACGGATGAGCCCGAATTCCTGAACGTGAATCTCGCCCGGTAGGGACGGGAGTCACATGACGAAGGCAGTGGTGTGAACAGGATCGAGACCGAGGACGCCAACGAAGTCACGCCGGCCCCCGCCGCGGAAACCAACGGTGCTCCATCTCAGGTGGAGAAGGCCGGGCCGGCGGCGAAGTCGAGCAAGGCGAAGACCGCCAGCGCAGTCCGGAGCGGGTCCGCCACCGATGCCTCCTCCAGGAGCGGACAGCGGATTCCACTGCTCTCCCCCGGAGACGACCGATCCGTCCCGGAGCCCGGACCGGATGGGGAGTGGGACCTCGCTCGACCCGAGCTGTATCTCAACCGCGAGTTGACCTGGCTCAGCTTCAACAGACGCGTGCTCGGCCTGGCCGAAGACGACCGCACCCCTCTCCTGGAGCGGCTGTTCTTCCTGTCGATCGTGAGCTCGAATCTCGATGAGTTCTTCATGAAGCGGATCGGAGGTCTGAAGCAGCAGGTGGAGGCGGGTGTGACCCGGCTCAGCCCTGACGGCCGGACCCCGCACGAGCAGATCGAGGCGGCTTACGAGCAGGTTCGGGCCCAGGTAGCGAAGCAGCGTGACGTGGCACTCGGAGTCTACGCAGAACTCGATGAGAATGACATCCGGGTTCGCGGCTGGGACGACGTCTCCGAAGAAGACAGGGATTGGTTGCGCGATTATTACGTGCGGAACGTCTTCCCGCTCGTTACTCCGCAGGCCACAGACCCCGCACACCCGTTCCCGTTCATTTCGAACCTGTCGCTGAATCTGCTCGTCACGTTGCACTATCCCGATGACGATGTGGCTTCGCTGGCTCGGGTCAAAGTGCCGCTCGGGATCGGCGTCCCCCGGTTCATCCGGGTCAGGGAGGAGCAGCTCTTCGTGCCGCTCGAGAGCGTAATGGCGGGCAATCTCGATCTTCTGTTTCCGGGTATGATCGTCGAGAGTTGCGAACAGTTCCGTATTACGCGGAACGCGGATACCGAGCAGGACGAGGAGACCGCTGACGACCTCCTCGCGATGATCGAAACCGAGCTCAGGGATCGGAAGTTCTCGCCGATCGTCCGCCTCGAGGTTGCCGCCGGGATGGCAGCGCTGCACAGGGGAATGATCGCCGCGGAGCTGGGTCTGGATGAAGCGCAGGACGTGTTCGAATCCGACGGGATGCTGGCGCTGCGCGACCTGGCCGAACTCGCCCGGATCGATGTCCCCGAGTTGCGCTACGAGCCTCATCGCCCCGTCGATCACCCGGCGTTCACCGATGAACGCAGCGTCTTCCACACGATTCGGGAAGCCGGGTCCGTGATGGTGCACCACCCGTACGACTCCTTCCACACCTCTGTCGAGCGGTTTCTCAAGGAAGCCGCCGAGGATCCGAAGGTGCGGGCGATCAAGATGACGTTCTATCGGACTTCGTCCGAATCGAAGGCGATCGAGTACCTGATGGAAGCCGCCCGCAACGGGAAGCAGGTAGCGGTGGTAATGGAGCTCAAGGCACGCTTCGACGAGGCCGCCAACATCCGTTGGGCCAGCAAACTCGGCTCGACCGGCATCCACGTCACATACGGCGTTCTCGGGCTCAAGACGCACTGTAAGACGATCATGGTCGTAAGGCAGGACTACGACGGACTGCGCCGGTATTGCCACGTCGGGACGGGGAACTACCATGCCGGGACGGCTCGGGGGTATTCCGACCTGGGCCTGTTCACCTGCGACGAGCAGATCGGAAGGGACCTGACCGAGCTGTTCAACTACCTGACGACCGGCTATCGACCGAAGCGGGAGTACGGAAAGCTGCTTCCGGCACCCAAGATCATGAAGCCGGCGATCCTCGAGAAGATCGAGCGTGAGATCGGGCATGCCCGGGCCGGCGAGTCCGCTCTCATTCAGCTCAAGCTCAACGCTCTCGAGGATGCGGATGTCTCGGCGGCTCTGTACGAGGCTTCACGCGCCGGAGTTCGGGTAGATCTGATCGTCCGCGATACCTGCCGGCTCCGGCCGGGAATCGAGGGATTGTCTGAGAACATTCGAGTGATCAGCGTGCTCGGCCAGTTCCTCGAGCATGCTCGGATCTACTACTTCCGGAATGCGGGGGACGAGGAATACTGGATCGGTTCGGCGGACGCGATGCAGCGGAATCTCAAGAATCGGGTCGAGCTCCTCGCGCCAGTGGAAGATGCGGGGCTGCAGCTGGTCCTGCGCTCAATTCTGGACACGCAGCTCGCGGACCGACGGCAGGCGTGGGAGATGAAGCCCGACGGGAGCTACGAACAACTGCTTCCCACGGCAGTCGAGGAAGAAGTCGGGTGCCACGAGAAATTCATCGAGGCCGCCCACGCGAGGAATTTCGAGGCGACCCGCCTGAGACGCAGAAAACCCCTTACTCCGGGTCGCGGCTGGACCTGACGATCTCCGTCTCCCGGTCGAACGCGGACTCGAAGAGTCCGGCCTTCCGGTTCGCATCCCAGAGATCGACCTCTGGATTCGTGTCCGCCACGACTTCGATGCGGACCGTGTCGTCGTCTGCCTCCACGTTCAGCTTCTTTGCTGCCTGACCATGCGTACGGTCGAGCCCGTCGGAGATCCGCAGGATTCCGGCCAGCTTGCGGACCCGTCGCCGGTCGGCCGGGCTGAGTCGTCCGAACTCGGGGTGTGATTTCTTGGGGTGTGCCCGGCGGTGGTAGCGCGCCAGGAGCGCGATCAGCTCGATTTCCCGTCCGGTGAACCCGGGCAGCCCGCTGTGGCTGATGATGTGGTACGAGTGCTTGTGGTGCTTCGGGTGACCGATCAGGTAGCCCACATCGTGCAGCAGGGCGGCGGCGACCAGAATCTCGCGGTCGGCTGGATCCAGGTCGAACGTTTCCTGGAGAGCATCGAACAGCTGCCCGGCCAGCCTGGCGACCTGCTCGCAGTGGGGCTCGTTGGTATGACACTTCCGGCCGAACGACCGGACCCAGTCGAGCCGGTTCTCGTGTAACGGCACGTTCGGCACCTCGGGGAAGCGGCGCCCGATCATCTCGAGCAGCACTCCGTCCCGGATCCCCCGCTCGTTCACGATGATCCGCTGCACGCCCAGCACCCTGGCCAGCCGCTCGACTGCCGCGGCTCCCGCCAGCATGATGTCGGCCCGCTCCGGGTTGAGCCCCCCGATCTGCTTGCGCTGCTTGAGGGGCGTCTCCCTGAGCCGGTCCAGCAGGTGCACGAGATCCGCCTGGCTCAGGACATATCCGTGGGTCGTTCCAACCTCGCCATATCGTTCGAACTGCGACATCGCGGCAAGCGCCGAGAACGTCCCTCCGCTACCGATCATCGTCGGGGTCGTGAAATTCGGCTTGCCCAGGTGATCGCGAATCTCGCGCCGGATCCCCCGGCGCAGCGCCTTCCAGTCCTCCCGCTCGACGGGATCCGAGTGCACGTACTGTTCGGTCAGTCGGACCGCGCCGAGGGCCAGTGAGTGGACATCTTCGATCACGGTGCCAGCGACGAGCACCACTTCCATGCTGCCGCCCCCGATATCCACGATGGACGCGAGTCCCTCGTCGAGTCGGAAGTGCTGCAGGACGCTTCGGAACGCCAGCTGAGCCTCTTCCTCCGCGGGAATGACATCGATCTCGACGCCGAACCGATCGCGCGCGGCCTGGACGAATTCGTTCCCGTTTTCGGCCTCCCGGATCGCGCTCGTGGCGATCACCCGCATCTCGTCGACTTCGTTCCCGTCGGCGATCGCCTTCATGGTCCCCAGCGCTTCCAGCGAGCGCTCGAACGACGCGTCGCCGATCCGCCCTGTCTCGTACAGCCCTTCGCCTAGCCGGGTCTGGGCCCGCTCATCGTCGAGGATGGCGTATGTGGCCGGGCTCTCGACTTCTGCGATGATCATGCGCATGGAGTTCGTGCCGACGTCGATCGCGGCGAGTCGAGGAGGGCGCTCGAATCTGTCCATGCATACAACCTAGAAGCGATGCCCGGGTGCGGGAAGCTTGGATTTGGTGGTCGATAACTCACCGGGCGATTATGTTCGACCGACCAATACAATTCCTTCAGCATTCAATCGGCCCTGAAGTCAGGCCCGACAGGACCGAGGATATACAGCGGATGGCGACGACACCTGATCGAATGATGGACCGTGCGGCGGCCGAGAGCTTCGGGCTGGAGACCGGGGACCTGCTCTCGATGTACCGGACGATGGTCACCTCCCGACGGATCGATGATCGGGAGCTGCTGATGAAGCGTCAGCAGAAGATCTTCTTCCAGATCAGCGGTGCGGGACACGAGGCGGTCCTGACGGCCGCCGGCATGGCTCTCAGACCTGGACGCGACTGGTTCTTCGGGTATTACCGTGACCGGGCGCTGTGCCTGGCGCTCGGCGTGACGCCGTACGAGATGTTCCTGCAGGGCGTCGGCGCGGCGGAAGATCCGGCGAGCGGCGGTCGCCAGATGCCGTCGCATTGGGGGCACAAGGACTGGAATATCGTGTCGGTCTCGAGCCCGACGGGGACGCAGTTCCTGCAGGCCGTGGGCTGTGCCGAGGCCGGCGTGCGGGCCGCGAAACTGAATCTCGGCGACGAAATCCGATTCGAGGATGATGAAGTCGTGCTGGTCACGACGGGCGACGGCACGACCTCCGAGGGCGAGTTCTGGGAGTCTCTCAACACCGCCAGCAATCTCAAGCTTCCCGTGATCTACCTGGTCGAGGACAACGGCTACGCGATCTCGGTCCCCGTCGAGGTGAACACTCCGGGCGGCAGCATCTCACGGGTCGTGTCGAGCTTCCCGGACCTGATGATCCGCGAGGTCGACGGTACCGACCCGATCGCCAGCTACGGTGTGTTCCAGGAGGTGATCCAGCACTGCCGACAGCGGCGCGGGCCCGCACTGGTGCATGCGCACGTGACCCGTCCGTACAGCCACTCGATGTCGGATGACGAGCGGATGTACAAGCCGGAGGTCGAGCGGGACGCCGAGGAAGAGCGGGATCCGATCACGAATTTCGGTGCGTTCCTGGTCCAGGAGGGAGTTGCCTCCGAGGACGACCTGGCCCGCATGCGCGAAGAGATCGACACGGAGATCACGGAGGCCTCGGAGCGCGCAGCCGAGCGTCCGCAGCCGGGAGCCGATACGGTCTACATCAACGTCTACTCGCACGACGCAAATCCAACCTCGGACGAGTTCTCCACGGAGCCGGAATACCCGCCCGAGGCGGTCGACACTACCGTGGTGGACCTGGTCAACGCGTGCATGCGGGACGAGATGCGACGCGACCCGCGCATCGTGGTGTTCGGGGAGGACGTGGCCGATGTGTCGCGCGACCGCTACCTGGACGAAGTGAAGGGAAAGGGTGGCGTTTTCAAGGTCACTGCGGGTCTGCAGCGCGAGTTCGGATCGGAGCGGGTGTTCAACTCGCCGCTCGCCGAAGCGAACATCGTAGGCCGAGCGATCGGCATGGCCCTGCGAGGCCTGAAGCCCGTGGTCGAGATCCAGTTCTTCGACTACATCTGGCCGGCCTTCCACCAGCTGCGAAACGAGATGACGACCATGCGCTGGCGGTCGAACGGGGCGTTCACCTGCCCGGTCGTCGTCCGCACCACGTATGGGGGATACCTGTCCGGCGGGGCCGTCTACCACTCGCAGACCGGCGCCTCGCTGTTCACGCATACACCGGGCATGCACGTGATCTGTCCGTCGAACGCCGAGGACGCGAACGGACTGCTGCGCACGGCGATTCGCTGCGAAGATCCGGTCCTGTTCCTCGAGCACAAGCACCTGTACCGGCAGACCTACAACAAGGGCCGCTATCCCGGGCCCGACTACAAGATCCCGTTCGGCCGGGCGGCGCTGGTCGAGGAGGGAACGGATCTCACCGTCGTGACTTACGGCGCCCTGGTCGAACGCACCCGGAAGGCGCTCAGGCAGTTGGAGCGCGAGGGCCGGCCGATCTCGGCGGACGTGCTGGACCTGCGCTCGCTGAACCCGCTCGACATGGATGCGATCGAGCGCTCGGTGAAGAAAACGAACCGGGTGATGGTGGCGCACGAGGACGCGAAGTCGTGGGGCTGGGGGGCCGAGATCTCAGCCCGCGTTGCGGAAGACCTGTTCGAGTGGCTGGACGCTCCCGTCCGGCGGCTCGCCTCCACGGACACGTTCGTCGGCTACGCGCCCCAGCTCGAAGAGGCGATCCTGCCGCAGGTAGGAGATATCGCGGCGGCGATGGAGGAGCTGAAGGCGTACTGAGCGCGCGGACCGGCGACGTCACGAGGCCGGCCGGCTCCAGCCGCCCGGTCCTTGACCTCGAGCGGACATTTGGGCGACGTTTGCCTGTCCCCCACATCCCGTCCCGTCCGCAAGGAGGCACTCGTGAAGCGCAATCGTTACCTCTTCCTCCCACTCTTGTTGATGTTCGCTCTGCCGGCACAGGCCCAGGAGCCCGAGGTCCAGTGGCTCACCATTTTCGCCGAGCACGTTCCGATCTCGGACCAGGCGGCGTTCGAGGAGAACAGTCGTTCGTTCCTGTCCATGATGTCCGATGCGGGCATCTCGGACGTAGGGTGGGCTACGGTTCAGAGCCAGATGTTCGGGTACGCCTACGTGATGCCCGGAGGCCCCGGAGACCTCGCCGAGCTGAATGCCACCTGGGGTGCAGCACTCGCCAAGCTCGGCGATCGAGGCGCCGAATCGATGGCTAAAGGCGACAAGCTCGTGTCCAGTCGCGACATGTACTATATCGGGCTGCGCACGGACCTCTCGTACATGCCCGACCGCGTACAGATCAACGCGGAGCAGCCGTTCCGCTACTACACGCAGCTGTTCGTTCATCCCCACAAGGTCGCGGAGTTCGAGGCCTCGCTTTCGGGGTGGCAGTCCATGTACCGAGACGCGGGTGTCGAGCATGGCTGGCGCGTCTACCAGTACATGACCGGAACCGACCTTCCCGCGTACCTGGTCGTGCAGGCGGCCACGAGCGAGGCGGTGTTCCATGAGCGCCAGGCCGAGCTGGAGTCAAGCTTCGGCGACGGGCTCCAGGAGATGCGGGCGAAGACCGGACCGACGCTGCGGCGGGCGGTGAATTCCGGCGGTTGGGTCCGGCCCGACCTGTCTTACCCGGCTGGGAACTAGATCCCGGGCACTTCCGGCTGATCAGAATCTGGAAGGGACCGGACCCGGATCACCGGGTTCGGTCCCCTCTTTCCCGCTTCCCATCGTGTCCGACATCTTGCGCTCATGAAACAGATATCCCGACGAGCGTTCGTAGGCACCGGCGCCGCGGCGTCACTGGCATCCGCAGCCGGCATCGGAGCAAATCCGGCGTCCCTCACCGGCCGGACGGCAGAGCGGCGGTCCGAGCACTCGCAGACCACCGTGAAGTTCACGGGCGACGGCCAGTCGCTCAGCCCGCTCGAGTTCTCGCAGGCTCTCGCCTCGATCATCGACGGTAAGGGTGTCGCTCCGGACTACTACTCCCGCGGCGGAGTGGTGCGGGAACTCGAGGACCGGATGGCAGGAATCCTCGGTAAGGAGCGCGCGGTATTCCTCGCTACCGGCACCCTGGCCAACCATCTCTCGGTCCGGATCCAGGCGCGAGGCCGCAGCCGCGTGATCGTGCAGGAGGACAGCCACCTGTACTGCGACTCCGGCGACTGCGCCGAGGTCCTGAGCAACCTGAATCTCGTGACGCTGGCGCGCGGTGCGGGCACCTTCACGCTGGAGGATGTGCAGAGCGCCATGGCACGAGCGGCCGGCGGGCGCGTTCGCACGGGCGTCGGCGTGATCTCGATCGAGTCGCCGATTCGCCGCAGGTATGGCGAGCTGTTCGACTTCGGGGAAATGCAGCGAATCAGCGAATTCGCGCGCGGAGAGGGAATCGCCACGCATCTCGATGGCGCTCGCCTGTTCATGGCGTCGGCGTACACCGGAATCGCACCGGCCGAATACGCGGCACTGTTCGACACGGTCTACGTCTCGATATGGAAGTACTTCAACGCCCCGTCCGGGGCGATCCTCGCCGGGCCCGCCGATCTGCTCGACGATCTGTACCACCCACGCCGCATGTTCGGGGGCGCGCTTCCGGGCGCATGGCCGTTGGCCGCCGTGGCGCTCCACTACATCGAGGGGTTCGAAGAGCGGTTCGCGGCGGGCGTACGGATGTCGGAGGAACTGCTGCCCATGCTCGACGCGATCGGTCGGCTCCGGGTGGAGCGAATCCCGAACGGGTCGAACGTGTTCATGCTGTACGTCGACCGCGACGATCTGGATGCCGTCCGTGACCGGCTCGCCGAGCAGGGTATCGTCGTGCCCGGGCCGGCGACCGAGTTCCAGGGATTCAGGCTGAACGTCAATGAAACCCTGGCGCGCCGTCCCGCAGTCGAGACGGCAAGCGCTTTCGAGATGGCTCTGCAGGCATGAAGAGAGGAGGCGGCATGCGTCGCGCTGTCGTCGCCACGGCCGTGCTCCTGGTCGCTGCCTCTGGCGTGTCCTGCGAATCCCTGCCCGCGACTGACGCCGAATCGCCGTCAGCCACATCCGGGACCACCCGGCTCCAGGTCGAACGGCCGGAGGGAACGGTCGTGATCGCAGGCGGCGTGCTGCTGGATCTCTCTGACGGCGGACGCGGGACGGCGGACGTTCAGGACGCGGTGGTGGTATTCCAGGGTGACACGATCCTGGCGGTTGGTTCGGCGAGCGATGTCAGCATCCCCGCAGACGCCCGGCGCATCGATGCCTCGGATAAGTGGATCCTTCCGGGCCTGATCGACGCGTTCGCGGTGTCGAACAACCAGGCGTACGCGGACTCGTACCTGGCGCTGGGCGTCACCAGCCTCATCGGCGTTTCCGGCGGCCGGCGTGGTCCCATGTACCGTGACGCAGATCC
>Ga0316193_10000542_pt1 | contig 23785 bp, 23 predicted proteins | sample MerIslsedime2_MG_FD_207735 | JGI IMG/M metagenome (GOLD analysis project Ga0316193, IMG submission 207735) | Coastal sediment microbial communities from Maine, United States - Merrow Island sediment 2 | ecosystem: Environmental > Aquatic > Marine > Coastal > Sediment | place: USA: Maine... | reverse complement strand
TGATTGGATAATATTAAATTATATAGGCTATAGATTAACTTGAAATATCCGCGTTATTAGAATTATGCACTTTTTAATACCTCTATTAATGAGTTTTTATTTATGGGTTTTTCTACAGCCTCGTTAGCTGAAAATGACCATTCGAATCATACAAGCAAAAGTAGAAGATGCGGCGGATATTGCTAATGTCCATGTGTCATCCTGGCATGCCGCGTACGAAAAGATCGTTCCGGCAGCTGTCCTTGCGGCGCAATCGGTTGAAAAGCAAGAAGCCTTTTGGCGAGACGCCTTAAATAAAAAATCATGTGGCATATTAGTCGCGGTAGCGCCTACTAACGAAATTGTCGGATTTGTTTCTTTCGGCCCCTGTCGCAATCGCAATGCGATCGGAGAGATCTACGCCATATACGCAAGACCAGATTATTTTCGCACGGGTATTGGTCGTTTGCTGTGGGAGGTGGCGAGACAACACCTTCAAGATGCGAAGTTCCACAAAATTATCGCACTAGTAATCATAAACAATCACGCTGCACGTAGCTTTTATGAACATGTTGGCTTTAGCTTAGTGCCAAATTCAGCGTCTACGTTCACGTGGGAAGGTGAGGTGCTAGATGATGTCTGCTACGAATTTCGTTTTGACACGAGGAATAAATAAAGTACAGTCAGCTAACAAGTGCATACAGTCTGCCAAAATGCCCGCTACGCGCGCACTTTGGCCGCTGATGCGAGGCGTTATGCATATGAATAATTATTGGAAGGAGTCATGTTCTTAAATTTAGCAAAATTCGAGATCAATCGAAGTGGAAAGCAAGCAGTCGGTTTTTATATCGCATATTTGTTTCTTGGAATGTTATTAGGGGCGGTAGTGGGAACCATAGCTGGTAGCCTTACATCAGGAGACCCATTTCAGGCAGGCTTCATAGCTGGGAATATTTTTGCAATAATTATGTGTGGTTTCCTTGCAACAGTTGTCTCACTAAAAAAATCATTATTATCATCATTTAAGACATTTTTCCTTATTGCAATTACAGTTTTGTTGTCAATTTTCATAGGTGCGCCAGGTGGTCTAATCCCAGTGGCTTATTTAACCACCATGCAAAATAATAATGCATAAAAATGTATAACGAGACGTGGGGGCTCGTTAATTAAACTGTTAGAGGTACTTATGAAAATAGCATTATTCACATTTCTTATTACGCTGGCAGCTACCGCTACTGGTGCGGACATAACAGATGAAGAGCTTTCAATGCTTTATGAAAAGCCTAGTGTGTTTGAGAGTCTTCCAAAGACTCGCTGGATAGCTGAGTCAAAAAATGCGTATGTTGTTCATGATGGATACCCACAAGCGCCAAAACATATGCTGGTAATACCAAAAAAGAGGATTCCAACTATTTTGCAGGCATCGCCTGATTTAATTGGGGAAATGGTTATATTGGCAAACCAAGTGGCGAAAAAGGAAGGTTTGGAGAAAAATGGTTTTCGGATGGTAATAAACACACATCCAGACGGCGGACAAAGCGTGTATCACTTACATATACACATACTTGGTGGGCGGCAAATGAAATGGCCACCCGGCTAACCTCTTATAATGCGCTGCAGTTCATTACAGCCCTTTGGGCTTCCACCGGACGCATCGAGAGCAGACCGATTCAGACTTCGAGAGTCATATTGGCCAAGATCGGCCTGTTCTCGATGCGCCGATGAGCTTGGTCGTTAAAGCTCATAATTCGAATCGTGAATATTCATATAAAAAAAGCACAATTATCAGATGCAGAAGCATTGCGCATATATTACACAAGCCTTCTAGATGAGAATATTCCTTACATACGCGACAACCTACCTCCTACGCTTGAGAGGGAGAAAGATTTCATAAATTTTCTATTGGAGAGTTCAGGTGATTTACTTCTAGCAGTAGATAACTCAGATATAGTTGGAATGCTGCAAATAGAACGAAGCAGTCATTACCAAGAAGAACATAGGATGTATATCGGCTTGTCTGTTAAGAAAGAATATCGAGGCAATGGACTAGGTACAAGACTGCTAAACAAAGCAAAAACGTGGGCATCAGATAATTCAATTTTATCTATCGAGCTTGAGGTTATCGAAACCAATCCTTCTATTTCGCTATACAAAAAGCTAGGTTACAAGACGGCGGGCAGAGTCAGTAATGGCTTCAAAGTCAAGGATAAGTATTATGATGTGCTACTCATGCAACTTGAGCTCTAACAAGGCGCTGCACCGGAATTTTGCTACGCTTCGAAAATCCCATGAGCCAGGTCGTTATGCGCACAAAAACATGGTGAAGAGCTACCATGTAAAATGGGACAGCCATATTTTTCGAAAAGTAATTTAATATAAACATCTATCCCGTTTTTTAGTTTTTCCCTATCAATATAAAGGTTCTTTATGAAGTCTACTACTTTAGTATTTATAGTTTTTTCTTTTATAACAAATGTTGCTTTTGCTTCGTGGCAAGAAGATCTTACGAACCTTATAAAGACGGATAATGATAAAACTAAAAAAGATTTAATCACCAAAATAGTTTCAGCGAAACCTGAACTCAAAGATATTATTGAATTAATAAAATCTCAAAAATTTAACCATGGTGAGAATGGAAACTTTGTAGAAAAAGAAATTATGTGCGTAGATGGTAAGAAAAGACCTTACATAATTTATATCCCAAAGAGCTATGATCCGAGTATTAAAACGCCCATGATTGTCAATCTTCATGGTGCAGTTACCTGGCCAATGAAGGATAAAAAGAAAAGGCTAAAACACGCGAAGAGTCAAGAAGTAACCGAGCTTGCTATAAAAAATAATTGGTTTATCGTTTTTCCTTTTGGTGAGGCTAGCGCTACATGGTGGGATAACGTAGGTCAGTCTAATGTTTTAAATATTATTCGTGAAACCAAAAGGAATTATAATATTGATGATGAAAAACTTTGGATGACTGGTTTTTCTGATGGTGCTTCTGGATCTTTTCAATTTGCGATGACAAAGCCAACAGACTTTGCGGCTCTTTTCCCACTTTGTGGAGATATGGGTGTTGGAGCTCAAGATGGTGGAAATCATCTTTATCCGAGCAACATGAGCAACCTTCCTTTATACGTAATTAATACAGATGAAGATTACATATATCCATCTTCCAGAATGATTAAAACTATAGATATGGCAAGAGAAGCGGGAGCCAATATTTTTTACAAGGAATATAATGGTTTCGGGCATGATTTTAATTTTTCTGCTGAAGAGCTTCCGCGATTAGAAAGATACTTCAAAAGAAATTCAAGAAACTCTATTCCACATCATCTACAGTGGAAAACGGCACAGGAAGAATTCTCTACACTTTTCTGGTTAAAAATTAATGAAGTTGCTGATGGTGATAGAGCAACCTGGCATAAAGATTTTAATACAAAGCTGTTAGATGAGAGCGTGGCTTTTGGTTTCATTCCTGAACAAGGGTTTGAAGGAAACGGTGTTAAAGTCGCTAAGGTTAATGAAGGCGACAATCTTTCCAATAGGTTGGGGCTAAAAAATAACGACATCGTCATACGATGTAATGAAACTGAAATTAGTAATCTCAAGGACATAAAAACTTTTAAAGATTCTATTAAACGTGGAGATTTTGTTAGAGCTAGTGTACTTAGAGAGGGCAATGAAGTGCTCTTAGAAGGACGCCATCCTGAGCCTAAGAAGTATGATGTTTTTCCAAGAACTCTAACTTCCGGCGCTATAGTTGCTGATTTTAGAGCCAATACTTTTGATGTTAAAACTTCCAGGGTTAATGGCTTTTCAATCTATCTACATCCAGACATGATTCAACTCGATCAAGATGTGGTAATTAAGACAGAAGGTAAGGAACTTTACAGAAGTAAAGTAACTCCGGATATAGCATTTATGCTCAATAACTTTCTTGAAAATAGAGACAGAGAGCTTCTATATTTTAAAAAGATCGACATTGATTTGTAGCAGCTGGATTCTGGGGACAGTATACCTATTAACAGTAAATCAGCTGGATTCTGGGGACAGTATACCTATTAACAGGAAATCAGTAGGCTAGTCGATTGACTTAAAGTGAAAGTCTCTTGTTGGCACACACTACCCTGCCGACCAAGTTGCATGACCGTTTGATTCAAAGTAACTGGTAAGAGTTTGGAAACAATTTTCAACCACTAAAATAAATTACTTAATACTATCAGTAATTAATAAAGGTTCAACACACTAGTGGTAAGGAAACTGGTACAGGCTCACTCCTAAAGCGCCTACACATCGCAGCTCACGTGGGATTCAAGTCTCGCTAGCCGGGCCTCATAATCGGCAGGTCGAAGGTTCAAGTCCTTCCAGGCCCACCATTTATCCCCCTCCCTGATACTACCTGCCCTGGATATAAAATCCATCGCGAGTTATCAATCTCAGCGTCATGAGGGTGCTGGTTGTTCGAGACAGAAATCCCAGTAGGGAGTCCCCTCAAATCGCTTTACCAAAAAATCGACAAAGGCCCTGACACGTTGTGAAAGATGGCGTGTTGGCGGATAGATGGCATAAGCATCTATCCGTGGGGGATTGTAATCTTCGAGTATCTGAACCAGGGCGCCACTTTCAATTTCTTTATAGGCTATAAACGAAGGCTCCATAGTGATTCCCATTCCCTCTACCGCCGCATCTTTAAGAAAGTCCCCGGTACTGGCTTTCAGGTATGGATGTATCTTTGTCCTGGTTTCTTTGCCATTGCTATCAGTTAAATTCCAGTATTCATAGTCACTCAACAGGCTGTAAACAAGACACCGATGATCCACCAGTTCATCCGGAGTTCGCGGTGCGCCCATCTGTTCAATGTATGACGGACTTGCACAGATAACATTATGAACTGGTGCGAGTCGGCGCGCGATCAGGCTCGAATCAGGCAGGTTAGCGATACGGATGGCCAGATCAAATCCTTCCTGAATCAGGTCCACTTCACGGTCGTTGAAATCCAGGTCAAATTCGATCTGTGGATGCGCCTTTAAAAATTCGTTAATGGCTGGCCCCATATGCATGAGCCCAAAAGTTGATGGCAGGGCTATCTTCAAACTGCCTTTTAATGTGCCATGGGCCTGCGTTGTAGCGAGTTCAGCCTCGAGGACATCTTCCAGTATACGTACAGACTGATGATAAAAAGCACGTCCGGTATCGGTCAGGTTCATCTTTCGGGTCGTTCGATGAAACAGCTCTACGCCCAGGTGTTCTTCCAGCTCTTTTAGACGCCTGCTTACCGCGGATTTTGCTACCCCGAGTCTATCTGCAGCGCCACTGACACTACCGGCTTCGACTACTCGAATGAATGTACTCATATTCTCAAAGCGATCCATTTCACTCTTCTCAATTGTTGCGACATAAAGAACAATTATTTCTCATTATCACTGTTTATTCTTATTATGACAATGACAATAATGCCTCCAAGAAAAAAGGCATTGTGCACAGCGAAGGTAATATGATGACTACACAGGCAAAGCTAACTCGATTCATACCCGCGATGGAGACGTCGGAAGGCGCGGGCGTTACTGTACTCCGCTCAATCGGAATACCTGCTTTGCGCAACTATGACCCGTTTATGCTGCTTGATCAGATCAGCAGCGATAATCCTGATGACTATATTGCCGGCTTCCCGTCACATCCGCATCGCGGATTTAATACCTTCACCTATATGATCGATGGTGATATGGAACATAAAGACAGCATGGACAACACTGGCAACCTTGGTCCTGGCGGCGCCCAGTGGATGAAAGCAGCGAGTGGCGTTATCCACTCGGAAATGCCAAAACAGGAAAACGGTTTAATGCGTGGTTTCCAGTTGTGGATCAACCTGCCTGCAGCCAACAAGATGGATACACCTGAGTACCAGGAGTACAAGTCGGATGCCTTTCCCGTTGTCGAAACATCCGATTACAACGTCAAAGTGCTCATCGGCCGTTTTGGTGATGCCTATGCACCCATCGTGGATAACATTACCAACGTATCGTATTTTGATGTGCAGCTAAGCGCGGGAAAACATTTTCAACATGGATTGCCAGCAGAGCACAACAGTTTTTTATATGTGTTCGAGGGAGGTGGCCAGTTCAACAGGCAAACAATTCGCTCGAACACACTCATAGAGCTGGGCACTGAAGATAATGCGCCTGACTTTATTGCCGGTGAGCAGGGTGCGCGGTTCCTGCTGGTTAGCGGCAAACCGATCAGCGAGCCTGTTGTTCAGTATGGTCCGTTTGTAATGAACTCGAGGGAAGAAATCGATGAAGCGATGCGTGACTATCAGTCCGATAACTTCGTCCGTGATCGCGCCTGGATCAGGCGAGAAAAGTAAAAGATATGATTATGAAATGGAAAAACAGCACGACCCACTTTGGCATGATTGCCGTCACTTTACACTGGCTGGTGGCGATCACTGTTTTTGGACTTTTTGGCCTGGGTTTATGGATGACCGGACTGGATTACTACGATAGCTGGTACAAGCAGGGCCCATGGTGGCACAAAAGTATCGGTATCCTGCTTTTCTTTGTCGTGATTTTTCGCTTGTGCTGGCGAGTACTAACGCCGCCGCCAGCGGCGTTGCCAAGCCATAAACCCTGGGAGGTCAAGCTGGCACATATGGCTCACTCGCTGCTCTATCTTTTGTTATTGACAATCATGGTCAGCGGCTATCTCATCTCGACTGCCGATAACCGTCCAATCGAGGTGTTTGGCTGGTTCGCCATTCCAGCGACTATCTCATCCCTGCCCAGCCAGGAAGATATCGCAGGCTGGGTACATTTAATTCTGGCTTCTACTTTAATCGGGCTGGTATTGCTGCACGCAGCGGCCGCCTTTAAACATCACTTCATCGACCGGGACCGCACCTTAATACGCATTTTCGGAAGATAAGTTCATTCTGTAACCTTGGAGAACAATTATGAAATTACCGACATTAACCACTTCATTACTTATTGCAGGTTTGACATTTGGCAGCACGGCTGTCATGGCAGACGACTATGTCATAGACACTAAAGGCGCACATGCATCCATTAAGTTTCGTGTGCAACATCTTGGTTATAGCTGGCTATATGGTCGCTTTAACGAATTCAGCGGCAAGTTCAGCTACGATGAAAAGCAGCCAGAAAAAGCATCCGTTGAAGTCACCATAAAAACCAGCAGTGTGGATTCAAACCACGCTGAACGCGACAAGCATCTGCGCAGTGATGATTTTCTGCATGTCGATAAATACCCGGAAGCTAAATTCGTCAGTACCGGTTTTACGCAGGGTGAAGATGGCACTGGCGTACTCAAAGGCAATCTCACATTGCACGGTGTGACCAAGCCCCTGGAAATCGAAGTGGAATTCATTGGCGCGGGCGATGACCCCTGGGGCGGCTACCGCCGTGGCTTTGAGGGCAAAACAAGTTTTGCTATGGCCGACTTTGGCATTGTAAAAGACCTTGGTCCAAAGTCGAAAGATGTCGAGATGATTTTGTCTGTGGAAGGTATAAAACAATAGACGATTAACTCTAATATGACGTGCGTGAACGCACATGGGTAATCTATAAAAAGGCAGAGGTATAAAACCATGTATGGAAAACTGAAGGTAGTAAAAGGCGAGTTTATTCGATCCGAATCAAGCTTCAGAAACTGGGTAACAAAAGATGGCAGTGCAGGCCCCAGTGGCGACGCAGGTTTTACCGCCGAGCCTGACCGCTACCACCTTTATGTATCCTATGCCTGCCCATGGGCGCATCGCGCCCTGATTTTTCGTGTCCTGAAAGGACTGCAAGATGTCATTTCGGTCTCTGTGGTGCATCCCTTGATGCCATCTGAGAGCTGGGTGTTCGGTGAATACCCGGGAGCCACCGAAGATCATATAAACCATGCTCATTATTTATATGAGAATTATCTAAAGGCCGATCCGGGCTTCGACGGCCTGGTTACCGTACCCGTGCTGTGGGACAAGAAGCGACAGACGGTCGTGAATAACGAGTCTTCAGAAATCATCCGCATGCTGAACTCAGCGTTCGATGATTACAGTAATTCGGAAATGGATTTTTACCCGGAATCACTGCGTGAAGAGATCGATGCGATAAACGATGTTGTTTATAACAATGTAAACAACGGCGTATACCGCGCAGGATTCGCTACCACACAAAATGCTTATGATAAGGCATTTCTTCAACTGTTCGACACAATGGATTATCTTGAAGAAAGATTATCAGGGCAGCGCTACCTGGTTGGTAATCAGGTTACCGAAGCAGACTGGCGACTGTTTACTACATTAGTACGTTTTGATGCGGTATATTACAACCACTTCAAAACCAATAAAAAACGCCTGATGGATTATCCAAATCTATGGGCCTACACGCGCGAGCTTTACCAGGTTCCCGGTGTTGCAGAAACGGTCAATATGGATCATATCAAGTATCACTATTTCGGCAGCCACAGCTCGATCAATCCAACCGGCATCGTGCCGAAAGGGCCCGAAATTGACTTCATGCTGCCACACGGGCGCGAAAGCATTTCTTAAAACTTTTATTAGCAACAAACCTAACAGGAGAAGTCATGTCTGAACCAGTAAGCCCACAAAAAAAACCCTATGCTGTCGAAGTCGAAGCAGAAAAAACCTATTACTGGTGCGCCTGTGGCCGAAGTAAAAATCAGCCTTTCTGTGACGGCTCGCATCAGGGAACAGACTTTCAGCCCGTTGCATTTACTGCAGAAAAAACCGATACGGTTTATTTATGCGGCTGCAAAAAAACCGGGGACGCACCATTCTGTGATGGCAGCCATAATAAATAAGCGGGCGGATGTAAGAAAAATTTTGTATGGCAATAACAGTAATTATGGAAGAGATACACTACTGTCCTACATAATTCTTACACGAATGTATTAAACGTTATTATTACAGTGATCACGTGGTATTGAGCTGCAAACAGAAATAAAAATCTTGAACAGAAATTATGTCATTCCCGCGAAAGCGGGACTAAATTCAATTGGCTTGAATTTGAACAGCCGAAAGCTGGCCCGAAGGGCAGGATACATGGATGTATTCTGTAATCCACTGGCTTGGGGTGCTTATGCTAATCAATGACTTGCTGGAGATCCGGTTATTTCAGGCTTCCTGCCTTTCACCCTACGGGCCGTACTTTGCGCGTTCAAATATGCTCCCGGCATGTTAGTCCGCGGATATGACGGGTGTGTGGGACAGTAATGGAAAAGATACTGAATTTTTCAGCATATCTCTTGCCAATGTAGTCATAAGTAGATGCAGGCTGTAATCCTTCCAGGCCCACCATTTTCTCCCATCTCGGCGTTATCGATTACACCATGTGTATATAATATAAAAACCGACAACTACAGCGTTCTGCAGGGCATGGGTTCTGGCCAGATAATCAACAGAAATGAAGCTGATAGTAAACAACAATATTCAATGTATACCTGTTACTGACAATAAAAGGGTTATCTGTTCATGATCAAAATAAGATATAGATTAACACTCACCCAGGCGATTCTTTTATTTGTACTGATTGCTCTGGGAGCTCCAGCCCAGGCTGATAAACAACCAAAACTAATCTTGCAAATCACCGTCGACGCCCTGCGTGGCGATCTGCCGAGCCGCTTTGCCAATGTGCTGGGCGATGGCGGCTTTCGATACCTGATGGAACAGGGTATTCATTACACCAATGCCCACTACCAGCACGCCAACACGGAGACCATTGTTGGCCACGTGTCTCTGGCTACTGGCAGCACGCCTGCAGCACACGGCATGGTCGCAAATGTCTGGTTTGACCGGGAACTGGACCGTCTTGCCTACAACATCGAGGATGCCAATTACAAACTGCTTACAGCCGGTGCTGATGTTGACCAGAAGTCTGAGATTGACCCGACACAAAAGGCCGCCAAGGTGGAAGGTCGCTCACCGGACAACATCCTGACCTCCACCCTGAGCGATGAGATGGCAATCCACTTCGCGGGTAAATCAAAAATCTTTGCCGTGTCGGTGAAGGACCGTGGCGCGGTATCGCTGGCCGGACATGCTGGCAAAGCTTTCTGGTTCTCTAAGGCCAGCGGTGAATTCGTCACCAGCAATTATTACTATGATGCATATCCCGAGTGGGTAAATGAGTGGAATGCACGTAAGCCTGCCATGGCCTACTCCGGCAAGTCCTGGGATCTGACACACCCTGTAGCTAAATACATTTTCGGGGATGCCGACGATAAAGCCTATGAAACTGACCTTGCGGGTTTTGGAAAGGTTTTTCCCCATGCCTACGGTAAAGAGGATGACAAGTACTTCACTACTAAACTGACATTGAGTCCCGCTGGTGACGAATTGACTCTGGATTTTGCTAAAACCTTGCTGGACAAGGAACAGCTTGGCCAGGATGCAGTGCCTGATTATCTGTCTATCAGTTTTTCATCTACCGATTATGTTGGCCATATTTTTGGCGCTTCCAGTCTGGAGACAGAAGACAACCTCGTACGCCTCGACCGTACTCTGGCGGATCTGTTTGCCTATATTGATGAAAAGGTCGGACTGGACAACACGCTCATCGTGCTCTCCGCTGATCACGGGCAACCGGAAGTACCGGGGTACCTGCACGAACTCGGCATCGACAATGCTCATCACTTTGACACCAAGGCACTGGACAAAACACCGGCCATCGAGGCTTTGAAAAAGCAATTTGGCATTGGCAAGGAACTGATCGAAGCCTACTTCCAACCCTATATTTATCTTAACTATCAGCAGATCCGTGAAAAAGGACTGGATCAGGCCGCCGTGGAGCAAGCCGTCGCTTCAGAATTGATGAAATTTGACGGTGTAGCCTATGCGGTATCGAGTACGGCACTGCGCACGAATAGACTGCCCGACAACCTGATGACGCGTTCAATCCTGCATAATTTCCATCCGAAGCGCTCTGGTGACATCTACCTGGTGTTTGAACCCAATGTGTTTATCAATGATTTCGATGGTTTGACGGTATCCTCAACCCATGGCTCAATATGGCGCTACGACACTTTCGTTCCAGTAATTTTTGCAGGGGCAGGCCTGCCCGCTGCAAAAGTGAGCCGCCTGGTCACGCCATATGATATTGCGCCTACATTGGCAGCCTATCTCAAAATAAAAACGCCGTCTGGTGCGGTTGGCATGCCTTTGCAGGAGGTATTGGGGCAGTAACTAACTGGATTTTACAAGTTATAAGAAAGAAACCAGTGATGCTCTGTTTCGCCTGGCTATTGTTCTATGATGGCAGAGGGCCGATATACACTGGCAGCCAGGGCCAGAAGCCAGGGCCAGAAGCAGGCCTGGGGTGAATAAATAAAACCCTGCCCGATGCTTCGGGCAGGGCGTTGCGGGTTAGCCGCCGCTGGGTGTCAGTGATTCCATTACTCGATCAAGACTGAAACTCGCGGCTTTCTGGCGGGGCGGGAATTCCTTGAATGTTCCAAGGAAGTTGCCTACGTAGGTCTGTGCCGGCACCAGCAGGTAGGCGCGGTCCAGCAGCCAGTCGAAATAAGTGTTGGAGGTGATCGGAGCGCGCTCGTAGGGGTCACGGCGCAGGTTTAATATCAGGGGTATACGCAGAGGTACGAAGGGCTCCATCCAGGCCTGGAAAGTGGCCTCGGCACGCTGCTCCATGAAGATCAGCTTCCAGTCTTCATAACGCAGGGCGGTCAGGTCACCGTCATCCGAGAAATAGAAGATCTCCTTGCGCGGGCTCTTCTCGGTCTCGCCGGTCAGCATCGGCAGGATGTTGTAGCCATCCAGGTGCACCTTGTAGGAACGGCCGATGGCTTTCACGCCGCCCTGTTTCAGTTTCTGCTTGATCTCAGGTTCGCCCGCGGCAGCAACGAAAGTGGGCAGCCAGTCCATGTGATGCACGATCTCGGTGTTCCAGCTACCTGGCTTGATCTTGCCGGGCCAGCGCACAAAGGCAGGGACACGCCAGCCGCCTTCCCAGTTGGTGTTCTTCTCGCCGCGGAACGGCGTCATCGCGGCATCAGGCCAGGTATTCATGTGCGGGCCGTTGTCCGTGGAGTACATAACTATAGTGTTGTCCGCGATGCCCAGTTCGTCGAGCAGCTTGAGGAACTTGCCGATATGCATGTCGTGCTCGACCATGCCGTCCGAGTACTCGTCCTGGCCGGAAATGCCACGAAGGTCTTTCTTCACGTGGGTGCGAAAGTGCATGCGTGTTCCGTTCCACCAGACAAACCACGGCTTGCCGGCTTTTTCCTGTTCCCTGATGAATTCAATGGCGCGGTCGGAGGTTTCATCATCGATCGTTTCCATGCGTTTTTTCGTCAACGGGCCGGTGTCTTCAATTTTCTGCGTGCCATCGGGCTGTGCCCAGGAATGGATCACGCCGCGCGGACCGAACTGTTCACGGAAGGTTTTACCACTGGCAACTTTCATGTCTGCTGGATAGTCTTCGTTTTCGGGTTCTTCCTCTGCGTTCAGGTGGTAGAGGTTGCCGAAGAATTCATCGAAACCGTGGTTGGTCGGCAGGTGCCCGTCCTGGTCGCCAAGATGGTTCTTGCCGAACTGCCCGGTCGCATAACCCTGTGCTTTAAGCAACCCGGCGATGGTCGGCTCTTCCTCGCGCATACCCAGCTCGGCGCCGGGTAGACCGACTTTAGAGAGTCCGGTACGGAACACGCTCTGTCCCATGATGAACGATGAGCGCCCTGCGGTGCAGCTTTGTTCGCCATAGTAATCGGTGAAAGCCATGCCTTCTTGCGCGATGCGGTCGATGTTGGGTGTTTCATAGCCCATCACGCCGTGGGTGAAATGCGAGATATTCGACTGGCCGATATCATCACCCCAGACAACGAGAATGTTGGGTTGTGTATCCTCTGCTTGCGCGCAAGCTATCATTCCGATTGCGCTGAGGGAGATTATTATTCTGTTAAATGCTTTCTTCATTAAATTCCACCTTTTAAGTAGGGCTATGGCTTGTCCCGGATTATTCAGTTTTCTCTTGTTGCTGAATAATGCTTGAAAGACGTGTCCTTTTTATTACGGGGGGCTTCCCGAGACTGAAGGTGACATATTACTGTTATTCACGGGGGTTGCAATAAAACCGGGTGAAGGCAGTAATAAATACTGTGTACTTGGCAGTAAGCTTGGGTAAGGTACTGTACAGTGCCGTGATGCGTATTGTGGTATCTTTGCCAGAAATTAATGAGGGGTCAACATGAAGCAAACATACAGACTGATCGCAGTCGTATTTTTATTCTTCCTTATTACGGCCTGTTCTGGAATACAGGTCAGCCAGGATTTCGAACAGGGTTTCGACTTTTCCGGGTTGAAAACTTTTGACTGGAAGTCGAACGAAAATAATGAATGGGGCCTTACAAATAATGACCTGGTTGACAGACGTATCCGCAATGCAGTTGTCAATACACTAAAGGCGAAGCAATTCACACAGGATGATTCCGAAAATCCGGATTTCCTTATCAGTTATGACCTGACGGTTGAACAGAGAATCAGCAGCAGCAATGTCAGCGGTGGAGTTTCAATGGGGCGCTCCACAGCAGGTCGTCATGGCAGCATCGGTATCGGTACAGGTTCGCAAATAAGTACCTACGATCAGGGTACTTTGATAATTGATGTGGTCGATGTGGCCAGTAACAAGCTGGTATGGCGTGGTGTCGGTTCACAGGCTTTACCAGACCTGTCGGACCCGCAGCAATTGACCGACCGTGTTAACGAAACGGTAGCAGCAGTTCTGAAGCAGTTTCCACCTGGCAGGGGTGAGTAAACATTGCAGGGTGTAGCATGGCCCTGTATCTATGCAGTCATTTTCAGGGTTATGGATGGAAGCTCGGCAAAAAGTTTACGGTAGCTCGCACTGAATTGCCCCATATGCCAGAAGCCATTTTGTTGAGCAATCGTAGAAACGTTTTCTTTATCAGGGTCGGCTGCTCGTAAGAGTTTACGAGCATTATTTAGCCTGTGTATCAAGGTGTACTCTTTAGGTGTGAGTCCATACCTTTCACGAAAAGCATATTCAAGTGTGCGCTGGCTAACATTACTTACCTCGCACAGGTTGGGTATGGTTATAAGCTTGTCTCTCGATTCATGGATGTAGTTGACCGCTGATTGCAGCGCGAGGTCACGCTTTCTTTGCTTTTTTGTGGCTACTGGCAGATAGCCATCACCCAGTAAACTGATGATTTGCTCTGACAGTTCGTTCTCGAGTTGCTCGAGATGCGAGCTGTTGTTTATCGTGCATTGCCCGGAAGTTAATATCTGTTCTGTCTGTAACAGCGCCTTTCTAAGGCTGGACAACATTGGTTGGTTACACTGGAATACTTCGTGCCCGTTAATCAGTTTTTTGAAATCCGGTAGTTGAAATGATGCGCATACCTGGTCAAGTTTCTCTTCTGTTAGCGATATAACAAATACATCAAAGTCTGCTTGAGAGATGCTGTAGAGTTCACCGCTGTGGGGGAATATGAACAACTGCTCACCGGACACATCCTTGTTACGCCAGTAGATACTGGTTTCAGGATTCGCGAGTAATCCAAAAGTAATCATGCCCCGGGGTGAGCTGCCTCTCTGCAGCATGCGGCGTCCGATTTTTGCACGCGTAAACATGAAATGCCGGTTACCGATAGTCAGCATTTCGCTGGTAAAGTGCCCGTGCTCGAGCTGGCGGTAATCGAGGTCCCAGTTTAGGGCATTGGCACAGAATTCATCAAAGTCGCTTATGTGCTGGTGCAGATAGAAAGTAGGTTTAGTCATGCACAGGCATTTAAATTTGCGAATTTTAGATATGAACGAGAATCATTATTCGTCATAATGTGCGTGAATACAACAGTGACAAGTTATTTTATCCCTATGTGCTTTATGGGAATGAGGTAATGGGGGGTATTTGTAACTGGCCAGGTAGATTCGGAATTCTTTTTTTTCGACTCTGCTGTTAATGCCTCTATATGCAACAAGCACCGTGAATTTGATTTCAAGTGAGCAGGAGACAACGAAATGTTAGGAGATATTCTTTTTTGGCCAGGGCTTGCTGTTTCTCTCGCAATCGGTCTTGTATATTTCCGCGATATGGGCGACGTCAGCCAGTTGGTACTCAAGGTGAAACGCAAGAACATGTTGCGCTTCATTCGGAATGAGTACCGGCTGCTGGCCATTGGGCTCGCAGCCCTGGGCCTGGCGACATTCGCTCATTTTTACCTCAACGCTGGCCCACGCGGAATCTGGGTGGCGGCAATTCTGCTTTGTGCAGTTCTTTATGGCTTCCCTTACATCTGGGTCCATGTCGGCCTCAGAAACCAGAAGGATTCCGCGCGCTATTACAGCATCGAGGAGGCGAAGGAGTACGTCAGCCCGTCCAGCCAGGTGATTGTGCTCGAGAACAACGGCGTCGCCCGGGCCCATCCGCAAGCCCAGTTAATGCGCCCCCATCTTGCCGGTAACGACGAAGGACTCGATGGCGAGAACGTCGTGATGACCTATTGTGCCATGGCCAACCTGGGCGTCGGCTACACACCCGAGGTGGAAGGTGAGAAACTTGAGCTCGAGGTAGTGGCGCAGCACGGCAACAACCTCGTCCTTCGAGACAACAAAACCGGGGAGCCGATTCAGCAGATTTACGGATTCCGCGAGGCGGACGCTGCACCGAAGGAGGAGACAGAAGGCGCGGCCTGCCCGCTCCGGCCCACGCTTGCGATGAAACCCTGGCCGACCTTCCGGATGACGTTCCGCGGCTTCCAGAAGGCATATCCTGAGGGCAGCGTTTTTATAAACAAACCGCCGTCGAACCCGATCCTCTACCTGTTCGACATGGTGCTCGAGATGGTGTTCTCATCCTCCATCGATAGGCAGCACCGTGAGAACAAGCCGGTCATGGACAACATGACCCACTACGACGACCGCCTGCCGAACAAGACCTACGTCTGGGGTGTGAACTTCGGCGACGATGCGGTCTGCTGGACCGATGATTTCGTGGTGGAGCAGGGCAATGTCGTCAATACCGAGGTCGGTGGCCATCCGCTCGTCGTCGCATGGGACCCGCGCTACGAAAGCCTGGGCGTCTGGTACAACGATACCGGCGCGCCGGTGACTGAAATCGACATCTATGGCAATACGCCCGCGGGTCAGCTAAAACGCGCCGAGGCTTTGAGGCCCGGGCTGTTCTGGCATGTCTGGGTGGAGTTTTTCCCGCATACGGATATCAACCGGGTTGGCCCGGTTTCCGAGCAGGCCGCTGCATAAACAGATTATGAATAATCCAGCGCCAACACCCACACGCCAGCATCTCGCTGCTTATGAAGTGCTGCCGGCGATGAAGCGCGAGGCAGAGTATTTTCTGACGCGCACACCTGGCCAGGTCCTCGTGCTTGCACTTGCCGGTGGAATGTTCGTCACTCTCGGTGCGCTTTTCTCGCTGTTGTTGTCGGACGGAGTCAGTACTCCTGGCATCAAGTTGTTGATGCAGGGTCTCGGCTTTTCCACCGGTTTTTTCATGATCATCCTGGCTCGGGCGGCTTTATTCACAGAAGCCAATGTGATTTTGCCCGCAAGCTATCTTCAGGGGGTGCCTAAAAGTCATGTCTTAACCACCCTGCGTTTCTGGGGTATTGCCTGGGTGGGCAATATGCTCGGTGCTTTTATCATCGGCGTGGTCATCGCGTTCGCCCAGGCTTACCCTGAATCGGTGCAGCAAAGCCTGGATGCTGTAGTTGCCAAGAAGATGGCCTACCAGGACGAGGGAGGCGTGACTGCATGGTTGCGCATTATTGTTTCGGGCATGCTGGGAAATGGGCTAATCGGTATGGCGGCTTTCTTCGCGACCATGGCAAATACCTTGTTTGGAAAGTACATTCCCGTTTTCCTCGTTGTAACGCTTTTCGTTGCGGGGAACTTTCAGCACAGCCCGGCGAATATGGGTTATTTTTCTTTGAGCATGGCAACGGGGGGTGGCCCTGGCTGGGAAGCTGCTTTCTGGTGGAGCATTATCCCGGCTGGTATTGGCAATATCCTGGGAGGTGCGCTCCTTGTGGCATTGCCATTCTGGTACGCGCTTGTAAAGAAGGAAAGCTGAACTGTCTTTACTCGACAGGTCGCCGCAGTACCCGCATGTATACTAGATGATCTGGGATCACTGGTATCCGGAATCTGGTATTAACAGTTAATCAGGTAGTAATCGATAAATAATGTGTAGTAATACCTTATCAGGAGGAGTTTACGATGAAAAAATTTATTAAAAATGTAAGCATGTCAGTTGAGAAAAAATGGTGTTTTCAGGTTTTGTCAGTACTCATGCTTATGATGGCAGCAGTTGCTTCACCTAATGTACTAGCAGCAGAGGAAGATGATATTGCGGTGATCATTGCGCAGGAGCTCGAACTTGATCAGGGACAAACCGATCAGTTAAGTGCTGCGATGGATAAATTCGGTGCACAGCTCGAAGCGCTAATGGAAGAGCAGGAAGGAGATGACGCAGATCCCGAGAAGATGATCAACGGTATCAAGCAGGCCCAGGATGAACATAACAAGGAAGTCGAAAAAATACTGGGTAAGGACAAGTTCAAACAGTACGAAGCCTTGAAAGAAAAGGCGATCAAGGGCATCTTCGCCGATTTGATCGAGATCCAGTTGATGGATGCGCAGCCTAAAACCAGCCTGTCCAATGAGCAGGTGACGAAGCTGGCCGAGGTTTTAGGTGACAGTAAGTACAGGCTGGTCAAGGTGGCCTGGGAAAATGCAGGAAAAAGCCTGAGGCCGCGCCAAAAGATCCAGCTTGCGAATCAGATGAAAGGTATCCAGCGGGATACGCGCGCCGGCATAGAAAAAATACTGACTCCCGAGCAGTTGCAGGCATGGGACAAGCATAAAGAAGAGATGCAGAAGAAATAAACAATCGACACCTAGGGGTTTTTATGAAGATTTCAATTCAGTTACTGATTTTGCCGCTGCTGCTCACGGCAAGTGCATGCGATGCAGCAGACAATACGGCGAGCACTACGGCGGGGAAATCAGCGACAGCAACAGCGCAAGGCTCGAACAAGCTTGTCCACGATGCTGATTACTACGTCCTTGAGGCGCAACACAAAGATCAATGGGCGCAGGATGACAAAACGGTTGACCAGAAACTTGCAGAGTTTCGTAAAAGTAACGGCGGCAAGTCGCCAAACATTCTTTATATCCTGATCGACGATATCGGCTTCGGCGATCTTGGCATTCCTGAATTAAATGCCATCCGTGGATACAAGACACCCCATATCAATAAACTGGCTGATGAAAGTATGCGCTTCGCACGCATGTATACCGAGCCTTCGTGCACGCCGACCCGTGTTGCTTTTATGACCGGTCGTCAGCCTTATCGCAACGGCATGGCCAATACCGCAGTCGATATCTCGGGCTTTGGATTGGCTGACAAGGAAGTGACCCTGGCTGAAGTGCTTTCCGACTCAGGTTATAACACCGTGCATATCGGTAAATGGCACATGGGTGACATCATGGAATCATGGCCCAACCATCAGGGTTTCGATTATGCATCGTTCCCTATCCACCAGCAGGGCCAGCTGACCATCTTTAATGATGATGCGGCGAATGAAGAGGTCAGTTACGGTATCGGTAAGAATAATTACGATGACCGCTTCACCAAAGATAACTGGTTCCGCCCGGATGCTTCCGCCATGGCGACCGTGGTGGAAGGCAAACGCGGCGAGACAGTGCGTGAGGTCCACATGAAACCGGGTGAACGCTGGAACCAGAAAAAATACGATGAGATGAACGAGCGATTCCAGCAGCAGACACTCGAACAGCTTCGGCTTCTTGCCAAAAAAGACGAACCGTTCTTTTTACAGTACTGGCCGGTTATTCCACTGTCTAATCCGCGTACTACACATAAACAATATACGACGCCAAACGGTGGTACCTATGTCGAGAGCATGAAACAGCTCGATGGTTACATCGGTGACATACTAAAAGAAATGGCTACACTCGGCCTGGACAAAAATACTATTGTCGTGGTGATGGGTGATAACGGTCACTTCACCAAGTACTCGCCCGGCAGTGGCTTTACTCCGATGATATTCCGCGGCGGTAAGGGTTATACCACCGAAGGCGGCGTACGTGTTGATGCCTTTGCACGCTGGCCTGGTATGATCGAAAAAGACTCTATCGTCAGTGATATCGTGCATGTGACTGACCTGTTCACCAGCCTGGCACGGTTGGCGAATGCAGATGACAAGATACCTACCGATCGTCTGATTGACGGTGTGGATCAGACTGCCCTGATGTTAGAGGGTGAAACACACGGCCGCCGTGATACCGTTTTCATCTATTCTGGCGATTCTCTGAAAGCGGTAGTGAAGGAACAGTACAAAATGAATGTGCCGAAAGCCGGGGAAAACCCGATCGTTGCCAATTTCTATGACCTGCATCGTGATACCCGTGAAGAATGGCCAGTTGCGACTGAGATTGGTGCCTGGGGCGGTGCGGAGTTCGTGCGCGTAATCACGCGCCATAAACAACGAAAAGCCAAGTATCCTGATGAAAAGCCTGCGTATGGCACGCCCTACGATGGCATAGTAAACCTTCGTCCTGAAACGAAAGCGGCGGTTGAAGCATTCCTTGTTAAAAAAGCTTCACCGATGCAGTAAATGTATCGAAATAGTTTATTCATTTATTTACCGCCGATTATTTCTATTGCTCAAGCAATACAGGCCGTCATTACGCTCGATAAACGTCTGGTCTCTGCTGGAGGCCAGACTGATTTTCGTTATGTCGGCGTGTGTCAAACGACTAATGGTTGGCGCGTAGAGTGGGGTGAGGTTTATCGTTCGAGGTGATCTATACTATCCCTTATAACACATGGTGATAGCGTATGAAGATTACAAGACCCTTGTTTTTACTATTAATATTTGCCGCAAGCTCTTTTAATGAACTTGCAGGTGAAATATATAAAACGGTTGATGAAAACGGCAATGTTGTGTTTGGCGACAAAAAATCGTCTGATGCTGAAAAAGTCCAGGTTCAGCCGAATGTTGTAGATATAAATACACCGGCGATGCCTGAGTCAACGGTTCAAGATAAACCGAAACAGCAGGCATCGAGCCAGCCCCAGGTAATCCAGCAACAAGTGAATGTAACGGGTACATCTACTGGTGGCAACGCGCGTAGACGAGTACGGACGCAGACCAATGGCGAAGGTATTAACAACGGTCGCAGACCAACGGCAACCCCGGCTGCCAGGCATGGCGTCGGCAGATAGAGGCTGGTCTATAAAATGTGTTGCTAATAACGGTTTACAGCAAAACTGGCATACAGCAAATATAAAATTACAAAAAATCGTTTGGGATAGCGGCGGTATAAGATTGCGCTGACCTGAAAAAATAACCTGGTTAGAATGTTTATAAAACGAAAAGTTGAGACTGAGTTTGATGTTATTCAGTTAAATACAGAAGCCTGGCCCTGATGCTGCGATCTAATCTTGCTAATCGTTATATCCACATCAATGACATATATTTTGCCAATCACTATTGGTAACTACCGCGTAACAAACTTATGACCAGGATCAATTACGCAATCGCTATTATGGCGTCTGTCTTGGTCAGTGCGACTAGTGGTATTCACGCCCAGACTCTCGAACCCCGCGCTTTCACAAATGCGCCAGTAGGCATGAATTTTTTACTCGTTGGTTACCAGAACTCGAATGGCGCATTATTGTTTGATCCGGCAGTGCCCATTACCGATGCCAACGCAAAAATCGATCTGGGCTTGCTTGCCTATGTGCGTACCCTGGATGTTGCAGGCAAATCGGCCAAGGCCGGTGTGATACTGCCCTATGCCTCGTTATATGCTGATGGCTTTGTTAATGGTGATTTTCGTACGCGAGATACGGATGGTGTGGCTGATCCGTCATTTTATTTTTCGATGAATTTTTATGGTGCGCCTGCAGTTTCGATGAAGGAGTTCAGGGACTATCAGCAAGATACGATAATCGGTTTTACACTCAAGCTTATTCCCCCGCTCGGTGCCTATGAGTCGGATAAGCTGATTAACATCGGTACTAACCGTTGGACATTTGAGCCAGCGCTGGGTGTTTCCAAGGCGCTTGGGAAGTGGACGCTGGAAGCCTCTGCAGCAGTAGATTTTTACACGGATAATGATGATTTCGATAATGGCAAAACACGCCAGCAGGATCCCATTTATTCGACCCAGGTTCATGTGACATATAACTTTCCACGCAACATATGGGCGGCGGTTAGCGCGACCTATTACACAGGCGGACGCACCACGATAGACGGTGTTAGTAGTGATGACCTGCAACAAAACTGGCGTACTGGATTTACCCTGGCGCTGCCAGTCAATCGCAAACATTCCATAAAGATATTTGGCAGCAGCGGCGTCAGCACCCGTACAGGTAACAACTATGATGCGCTCGGAATCACCTGGCAATATCGATGGGGTGGAGGCATTTAAAAAGATACATTTAGTTTTGTACGGTTAATGTATAACACCGGCTGGTATCATGATGAGTCAAAGCTGTATAAAATATCAGACCTGCAATTTAACCACATATAAACACTTACAATTATCAAGGGGAATCTTGAATGAATGTTATTAGAGTAGTATCGACACTTATCCTGGCAACAATGTTTATCTCCAGCACAGCAATGGCCGAAGGCAAAAAACTGGCTGACAAACTAGCAGACACTGCCATCGAGGTTAACATTCAAGTCGAAGTCCCGGGTTGTAACGCAGATGCCGCCATACTCTGTCCCGGACTTCCGTTAAATAGCCAAAAATCTTTTATGTGCCTGATGGCTTATGAAGATAACCTGTCCTTCGCCTGTAAGCTGGGTATTGTCGAAGCGGCCATCGCTCTGGAGACCGGCGTGTTGGCGATTGAGCATTCTATAAAGGCCTGTGAAGCAGATGCCGACAAGTACTGTCTTAATGTTGAAGCTGGTGAAGGTCGCATCATAAGCTGCCTCAGGAAAAATGAAGCCAGGTTGAACAAGGCATGCACAGCAGCGCTAAAAGAGTCGGGTTTATGGAATCTCGGCGCTAAATAAACTTGTAAGGCACCTCACCCTGCTATGGATTCAGCTATAGCGGGGTGAGATGTTATGTCGGCAATCTCTCAACGATTTGAGTGACTGTTGGCTTCAGCTTGAGTGTAAGCTGATGAAGCAAAGAAGGCATTCGCTCAAACGCCTTTTATCGACCAGTAGCTGGTATTGAGGATGGGTCGATTTTTAATTCGCTCCGTCGCTTTTTACGTTGATTGAAGTGTTTCAGAGGGCAATTCACCGAAGAAACGACGGTAATCAGTAGCAAATTGGCTCATGTGCCAGAAGCCCCAGCGGTTCGCGATTTCGATGATTGATGGCTTCGAGTGCAATGAGCGAAGCAGTTCATTGCGTACAGCGACCAGCCTCCGAGACTTCAGATAAGCTTTCGGTGTAACGTCGAAGTATTCACGGAAAACATATTCCAGGGTACGCACACAGCTCCCCGATGCCTGCGCTAGCTCCAAAACAGTAATGGGTTCGTTAATATGGGCTTCCATGTAATCCTGCGCACGTTGAAGTACGATTTTTTTTCTGTTCGTCAGTTTGAGCCGATCTGATGGCCGCGAATCTGTCATTGCCAGGAGTAAGCGGCGTATGAGGTGGAATTCCAGGTCGCGTATTATCTCTGGGCTTTTTTCTGCGGTTTTGATTTGCGTCAGACTTCGGCAGACACGGCGTAGTTCACTGCGTAACGAATTCAGTTCTGTACGGCTGCAGTGAAGTACTTGCTGCACTGTGCCTATACTTGCGCTGACCTGTAGGCCACAAGATTCTGCAACTTCATCGAGCAGGGTGTTCGAAATGGAAAGCGAGTAGCCTTTGAAGTTGGCCCGGGATACTGCACTCAGCTCACGGCTTGATGGAAAACAGAGGATGTCATCCTGCTGAACTGCACCATTCGGCGTTGTCACTTCATTTATTCCCTCTTCAATGAGTCCGATCGTCAGGGCATCCTGTGCGGTACAGCCGCCCTGGTCATAAGCTTGCTCGAAGTAAAAGCGACTCAGCATGAACTCGGGGCGCCCTAATTGCAGCAATCCGGCTGGAGATCTCCCGGCTTTCAGTTGGTGGAATTCAAGGTCCCAGCCTTGAATCAGCTCGTTGAGCTCTTCGATATCCTCAAAACGCCGCTCTGCAAATAAATGCCAGTCATAAACATTACTTTGTGCGGGTGTATTCATGCGCGTTTTTGATATAGAGGTGGCTTCACTTTTACCCATAATACTATGCATTACAAAACTAACCAGTCAGGATCTTCCAATCTCTGTGTGATTGTTCGCAGGGGTGGATGAACTGTACAACCTCATTCGTACCCAGGACGGAGTTAACATAATGTTTTCCAGAATATTCTACAAGAACACTTTACTCGCAATATTGGTAGCAGCCGGGCTGTTTGGAGCTGCCATGCTCACGCTCGATGTGGATATCCACGTGAAGGATGCCTGGGCAGTAACCACGCCCGCGACGGACGAACAGTCGCCCGCCAGGCCGAGTCCTAACCGTGACGTGTACTACCCGGGCACCGAGGAACTGGCCTCAGACGAGATGCGTGTCATCGCCTGTGGTACGGGCATGCCGATGCCACGTCTCAAGCAGGCTGCCGCCTGCTTTGTGATCGAACTGGGCAACGGTGACAAGTTTATCTTCGACATGGGCAACGGATCTTTCGAGCGGATCCATGCGCTCGGTATTCCACTGGACTATCTGGACAAGGTCTTCATTACGCACCCGCATATGGACCACA
>Ga0316193_10000538_pt1 | contig 23854 bp, 21 predicted proteins | sample MerIslsedime2_MG_FD_207735 | JGI IMG/M metagenome (GOLD analysis project Ga0316193, IMG submission 207735) | Coastal sediment microbial communities from Maine, United States - Merrow Island sediment 2 | ecosystem: Environmental > Aquatic > Marine > Coastal > Sediment | place: USA: Maine... | reverse complement strand
CAATTGGCTGGCCAATCCTCTGCCAGTTAACTGGCTGAGTCCGGCAAGTGAGTATTCTGCTCCGGTAACGATGGCGTCGGCCGCGAGCAGACCGCTTCTAACTGCCGGCCCGATGCCCTCACACATGTCTCGACTCGCGAGACCAACAGAATCGCCGACGACGTAGGCGTTGTTATCACTGACGACGTCGACTTTACCGCGCAGGTAGTAGCTGTAACCTGTGGGACGATAGTTGTCGTAACTGACAAGGTCCTTTCTCCGCAGCTTGTCTACAAATCTACGCCAGTGCTGCCGAAGGTGCCCTCCTTGATGCTTTAGTTTGTCGGCCATGCCGCCCAATCCGACATTGATATAGCCATTTGCTTTGGGCACGTACCACGCGTAGCCGGGCAAACCGCCATCGAAAAACCACAGGTGACACCTGGGGTCTTTCCAGTCATAGGCGAATTCCTGTTCGTAAGTAGCTGTCTGCAGCGCGCTGTTGCGCGGATTGAGTTCGTGAAAAAATGTCTTGAAAACCGGGCAAGCGGTGCCGCCAGCACCGACCAGGTACCTGGCGCGGAATTCGCCATCGACGAGGTAATCACCGCCATCCCGATGTATCTCGCGCACCTTGTGCTGCAGCACGCGCACGCCGGCTCGGCGCAGCAAAAAGTCGTCGAATTCGATGCGGCGAATCGAGTGCTGCAGGGATTTGAGCCTGACCGTGAGCGCTTTCCAGTGGAGATTGAGTTCGGGGAACGTCATGAGGCTGAGCGGATAGTCCCGGGGATCAAGCTCGAGGTCCGATAGCGCCTCAGGCGTCACCCACCCGGCGCATAACTTGCTGCGCGGGAATGTCGCCCGATCCAGCACGATGACATCGAGACCCGCCTCGCGAAGCTTCCAGGCGCAGGTTGAACCTGCAGGGCCACCACCTACGACAATGGCGTCGGCCACTTGCACGTCAATGGGTCTCCGGTTCTCGCAGATATTGATACTCTCGCGTCCACGGTACATTGCTGCTACCGCGCGGTGCGAACAGGACCTGGTAAAGCTGCAATGTACCGGATTGAAATGCTGCGGACGATCCTGCCAGATACAATCGCCACATGCGCGCGAATGCCTCACCGTATGTTTGCGCGACGTCATCGGCTACTGCTTCGAAATTCTCCAGCCACATCGCACACGTGCGCGCATAATGCGGGCGCAGATTTTCAACATCGAGAATTGAAAATTGCTGCGGTTCGAAGACGGCCATCATTTCGCCGAGACTTGGAATATGTCCGCCGGGAAAAATGTGTTTGACGATCCACGGATCCATTCTCTGCGGATGGCTGCGACCGATCGAATGGATCAATCCAATTCCGTCGGGCTTGAGACTGCGTTTAATAAGCTCGCCCAATTTTCTGAAGTTGGCCAATCCAACATGCTCGAGCATGCCGACCGACACAAACGCGTCGCAGCGCCCGTCGATATTCCGGTAATCATCCTCAATGAATTTGACCTGGTTATCGAGGCCCATGGCGGCCGCTTTTTCGTTTGCGAACGCGACCTGTTCACTTGAATTGTTGTAGGCGACCACGTTGACGCCATAATGTTCGGCCATATGCAGTGCCAATGAACCCCAACCGCAGCCCGCCTCGATGACCTTTTGTCCGGGTCGCAATTTCAATTTGCGGCAAACGTGTTCGAGCTTCGCTACCTGTGCCTGTGCCAGCGACGCGGCAGGTTTGTCGAAATACGCACAGGTGTAGACCATTCGCTCATCCAGCCACAGTTTGTAGAATTCGTTACCGAGATCGTAGTGGTGATGGACGTTTCGCCACGAACGGGCCGGCGTATTGCTGCGGATGGCATACAACATCGATCGGATTTTCTGATCGTAGTAGCGGCCATCTTTCTGCCGGGCAATCGCTAACGTAATCTCATTCGCGAATGCCAGGAAATCGCCATGGATCTCGATCAGCCCCGAACTGTAACACTCGCCAAAACCCACGGAAGGTGATCGCAGGAGTTCGAATACGGTGCGGCGCTCACAAAACTCCATGCACGCGACGGGGCGTGCCTCTGTCACCCAAAACTCATCGCCATTCCAGAGCCGAATTGAAATACGGGGATTGCCGACGCGCTTCATAATCCAGCGAATCAGACTGCGTTCAAGGTCGTGCTCAGCGCGAATGTGACGGGTTTCGACACTCATGATGCTCACCTCTCTGCAGTTGCCTTGTGTGAGCTTGGCAGTTTCCATCGATGCCGGCCATTGGGGGTTTCCGAAGTCTCTGCAAATGACCGGGGTGCGGATTGACTCCAGCCCTGTACTAAGTACTTTCACGTATGGCCATGCTCCGTGCATATCCACAGTGATATAATTCAAATTACTGTTAATTCCTGTCGATAATGAAGGATGTACGAGGAAGCTCTAAAACTGGAGGAAGATTCTGCCGAACCGAGCGAAGGATTGCGTATCGGGCAAGAACTAATCAACGCGACCGTGCCGTTCACGGAGGAATCGGTGGCGCTCAGCTGGTGGCATGTAGGCTCTACCTTCGTAATGCTGACAGCGGCGCTCGTCGGCGCCGGACTCGCATCCTGGTGGCCGTTGCGATTGCTGTTCTCCCTGCTGGCGGCCATGTTGATGGTTCGCGCCTTTATTACCTACCATGACTACATGCACCGGGCGATCCTGGTGAGATCGCGTATTGCCTGGATCCTGTTCCGGGTTTATTCGGCCCTTGCGCTAACGCCACCGCACTCGTGGAAGAAAAGTCACAACTATCATCATGGGCACGTAGGCCAGGTGTCCACCTCGAGCATTGGCGCCTTCCCGATAATGACGACGCAGATGTGGCATGAAGCGTCACGCGCGACGAGAACCCGTTACCGGATAATCCGACATCCGCTCACCGTGATGGCCGGTTACATAACCATTTTTTTCTACAGCATCACGCTGCTTCCGCTGCTAACAAACCCGACACGGCATTGGGACTCGTTATTGGCGCTTGTTGGTCACGCGGCATTGATCTCGGTGCTTTGGATATTCGGTGGCTTCGGGACGGCTTTCTTCGTCGTGTTGCTACCGATGAGCATCGCCTCGGCGCTGGGCAGTTACCTGTTTTTTGCCCAACACAGCTTCAAGCGCATGCACATATTGTCGAAGGAGGCCTGGACCTACTATCGCGCCGCCACAGAATCATCCAGTTACATGCGGCTTAACAGGGTCATGCAATGGTTCACCGGTAACATCGGTTTTCACCACATCCACCATCTCAACGTACGCATACCTTTCTATCGATTGCCCGAGGTGATGGATGCACTCCCGGAACTGCAGTCGCCCGTGACGACGACGCTCAGCCCGCGCGACATTCGCGACTGCTTCCGGTGTTGCCTCTGGGACGAAGATCACCAGAGAGTCGTGTCGTACCGGGAGGCGTCGCGATTGGCAACATGATGGCGGCGGAACGGACTCCAATAATCATCTACGGCCCTTGGCAGCCTCAAAACACCCACGGGCACAACCTAGCACCCATATTGTGTGCGGTAGTAGCCGTTTCAGGTCGGGAAAGTGTGTTAAGGTCATCGCCAAGATTTACCGCAGCAGGAACTCCTTTCCGCTGCACGTTTACTTAGTCGGGACAACCCGCTGACATACGGCTAATACTGGTCGTCACGATCCTGTCGCCTCCTCTGAGAATTGCTCAAGGGGCAACTATGCCTATTTATCCTCTACCTTTACCATCAAATACCGTCATACGCGGTCAAAAAGATCCTCGTAATATCACGCCGAAACCTGCAGCACTGACTAGTGATGATGCACGTGTTGTTACAGCAATCGTCTACTGCGAAGGCAACTTTGGTGCTGTCGACGGCAAGACCGCCAACGGACTTGTTCGCAACTCGGAACGGTACGAAATTCTGTCCGTTATCGATAGCGAGAAAGACGGACTCGACGCCGGATTGGTACTCGACCAACTGCCTAATGGAATTCCCATCTGTCGGGATCTCGCAGCGTCACTAAGACTGGTGGATGGCATACCGGACTCTTTCATTTTCGGAATGGCGCCATCCAGCGGCATGTTATCGATACACGAACGCAGCCTGATAATTGAGGCTATGAATTACGGTATGAATATCGTCAACGGACTGCACGAATTTCTCGGTGATGACCCGGTCTTCAAAGCAGCAAGCCTGGCAAACAATGTGACTATCCAGGACGTTCGAAAACCGCGTGACAAGAAAGATCTGCGGATGTTCACCGGACAAGTTATGGACCTGCCCTGCCGGCGTATTGCCATACTTGGCACTGACTGCGCTATCGGGAAACGTACTACAGCGACGATCCTGACTCGCGTGCTCAACGAACACGGCGTGAAAGCAGTGATGGTCGCGACGGGTCAAACCGGGTTGATCCAGGGAGCACGCCATGGCATCGCTCTTGACGCTGTCCCCTCGCAATTTTGCGCGGGCGAACTGGAAGCAACGGTCGTAGAAGCATACGAAAACGGACATCCGGATGTCATTATTGTGGAAGGTCAAGGTGCGTTAAGCCACCCTGCCTATTCGTCTTCGGCGTTTATTCTCCGCGGTAGCTGTCCTCACGGTGTTGTATTGCAACACGCGCCGAAGCGGGTGAATCGTTGCGACTTCGACAAGATGAAAATGCCCGCGCCTGCTGACGAGATCAATCTTATCCAGACATTTTCCGAGACCTCGGTTATTGGGGTCGCGATCAACCACGAGAACATGAGCGGCGGCGAACTTGCCAATGTCATTGAACGTTACAAGCAGGAACTTGGTTTGCCAACAACAGACCCCTTGTCCGATTCCCCGGAACGCCTTGCAGAAATGGTTTTTGCGGCTTTCCCGGACCTGCTGAGAATATCGTTAGCTGCAGCATGAATAGCGCACCGCGACTAGAGATCGACCTCGATAAGATATTTCACAATGCACGCACATTGGTCCAACGACTGGGTTCCCGTGGAATCTCGGTGACCGGCGTGACGAAAGCGACCCTCGGCTCGGCGGACATAGCAAATGAGTTGCTTCGAGCTGGATTGACTTCTCTGGGCGATTCTCGTATCGAGAACATCGAATCGATGCGCCGCGCGAACGTGGCCGCAGAAATGACACTGATTCGCTCCCCAATGATCACTCAAGCGGATCGGGTGGTTAAGTTTGCTGACATTAGTTGCAACACTGAAATTAAAGTAATTCGGCAACTCTCTGTTGAGGCGCGGAAAGTCGACCGTAGCCATCGAGTCATTCTGATGGTCGAGCTTGGTGACCTGCGGGAAGGCATCATGCCTGATGACCTGATTCAAGTTGCCCGCGAAACACTTTGCCTGCCAAATATTGTGCTTGAAGGAATTGGCACTAACCTTGCGTGCCGCAGCGGCGTTGCACCCGATGCGAATAACATGGCAAAACTAAGCGAGCTTGCAAACCTGGTCGAGACAACAACGGGCAATGCACTGAAGGTTGTGTCAGGCGGAAACTCCGCCAATCTGAACTGGGCACTTGGCGATGCGGACATCGGGCGGATTAATAATCTCCGTCTGGGGGAATCCATCCTCCTCGGGCGCGAGGCGCTCCAACGGCTGCCGATTCCCGAACTACACACCGATGCCATCACACTTGTAGCGGAAGTGATCGAATCCAAGATCAAGCCGTCTAAACCGTCGGGTGAGATTGCGCAAAATGCGTTCGGGGAACAACTAGCCGGCAACGACCGCGGAAAAGTCGTGCAAACCATCCTGGCCATCGGAAGGCAGGATGTAGACCCTGAAGGCCTCCAGGCGGCAGCAGGAATCCGGATATGTGATGCCAGTAGTGACCACCTTATTCTGGAGTCCGCAGATCATGAATTGCCGGTCGGCGCCGAGGTCACTTTCCAGCTTGACTACAGCGCGCTCCTGCGAGCCATGACCTCCCCCTTCGTTGGCAAGTTCCACAAACAACTCAGGCAGGCGACGAGTCTGCGACAGAGATCGCTTCAAGCGGTGTCCTCGTCCAGCGGAAAGATCGGCCTCGGCACATTCCGGTAGGGCAAACGTTCATAGTGCAGCGTGCAAAGCGCGCCGCTATCGCAGACGATGACCTGACCCGCGATCGGTTCAAAGGCGGCGCGAAAGTGCTGCATCGACTTGAGTGCGATAACGCGCTTGCCTTCCGGCTCGATGCCGAACGACTTGAACTGTTGCAGGTCCAGCATCTGCTGGGCAATGGTAACGATCAGGATGTCGAAGCCGTCAACGCGCAGAACGGCGGTCGGGCCATACGAGCGGCTCAGTCCGCCGAGGATCGGTCCGTCGCCCACGAAGTGGCCATCGCTGATCGAGACCAATTCACCTTCGAGCATCAGGGGGCCACCGCCAAATGCAACGTCGGTCTTGCCGCCGACAGCAAGACGAATCTGCTCACCGACCCTTGCGTTTTGAAGCACTGCGACTGCCTCGCCATCCACCATTGGTCCGAAACAGGCGTCGTTAACGCCCGCCTCCAGGAGGGCGCCAAGCAAGGCGGTTGAGTCACCGTAGCCCCCCGCCCCGGGGTTGTCGGCGTAGTCCGCGATCACAAGTGGACCCTGTCGCGGATCGAAGTCAGCGGCGAGAGCGGCTGCAGCCTCCACCGTCAGGTAGTCGTTCAGTACCTCATGGCGCCTCGCCCAGATGTCGTCTGCCAGCGTTTCCGCAAACGCCGTGTGCTCGTCGAGATCACCTTGGCCGGTAACGAGAACGGTTGGTCCGATATCGGCGGTATCGGTGCTGGCAAAGCCTGCGTTGATACTGACGGCGAACACGTCGGCTCGCTCCTCGTAGTCTCTGGCGGCTGCCAGGCGCGGAATCATCGGTCCGGCATCGGTGCGCCCGCCATTTGTTTCCTCGAGCATCGGACGAGTCACACGGATCGTGCGCGGCTTGATTTCGCCCGCCATCGTTCGTTGCAGGATCGCGCCAGCCCGGCGGCCGGTTTCACGCATATCGATGTGCGGATAGGTCCGGAAAGAAACAACGATGTCGGCGAGCAAACACATTTGTTGACTGACATTCGCATGTGGGTCAAGCGTGATAGCAATTGGGGTATCGCGACCGAGCGCGGCTCGAATGCGGCGCAAGATTTCTCCATCGCCGTCCTCGCAGAAATCAAGGACCATGGCGCCATGCAGGCCGAGGAGAATACCGTCGAACCGACCCCGCTCGACTGCTGCGACGATCGGATCACAAAGCCAGTCGAACGCCGCGCGTTCAACTTTGCCACTCGGCCCCGCCGCCGCGCTGAGGACATGTTCGATTTGCCAGCCGTGCGTTCGGGAAGCGTCGAGGAAGCCCGCCAACTCAGTGCTCGCGTCGCCGCGCGCGGCGATGGCCTCGTCTCCAATCAGAACATATCGATCTTTGAATGACTGCGCGTTGGTGACACGACGACTGAATGTATTGGTTTCGTGCGAGAGTTCTGCAGTGAGAACCCGGAATGTCATCTGGTCGCCCCGCGTGAGGAAATGTAACCGTGTGTAATTACAAAGCTGATCGACTCATTCGCCGATGCGTCCCCTTTCGTTTTTCTTCGCTTTCTTCGCGGCCTTTTTTTCTTTTGCCGTCATGCCCGGAGCCTTCTTGGCCTCTTTGTTGCTCTTCTGTTCTTTACCCATGGTTTTTTCCTCTGCTCTGAGCAAAAGACATCGTCTTTGCCCTTGTAGATACAAGATTGTTACCACAGTACAGGAGAAGACGAGTTCATATCGTAAATATCCAGTGAGTGGCGCCGTATTCTCGAGCCCGATCAAGCCTTGCGCCCGGAATTGAGGTGCAAACCACGGCATTCGTTATACCCCATCAAATACTCAACCAAGTTTCGAAGAGAGCTTTGTATCCATGTAGACTAGGTCTAATCGCAGTGACTGTTTGCCGGCAAACAGTCTGCCACCTATTAAATGTCTCCCACGCGGAAAAATAACGAACAACTATAAGAGGACTCGCGGATGAACAAGCTGGCCGTCAAGAAATGGGAAGAATTGGAAGATCGCGTTCCGGCACACGCAATTGTCGCCGATGTTGACCTCGTCGTAGTGCGCTACGACGATTCAGTCAGCGTTTTATACGGTCGCTGTGCGCACCGCGGCGCACTCATGTCCGACGGCAGCGTGGACGGCCCCAATTTGATCTGCGGCGTCCATGGCTGGGATTACCGTCTCGATACCGGTATCAGCCAATACAACAACAAGGAGACGTTGCCGAAGTTCAATGCCTGGCTGGATGATGGCCAGGTCTTCGTTGACGAAGACGAAATAGCCGATTGGGCAAAGGATCACCCGCAACCCTACAGTCGCGATGCGTATCAGGGCGCGTTTCAGGACCCGACGGGAACCGTCGACGAGCCACACGTCAAACTCATACGCATGCTCGCCAATGATGGCCTGAGCAAGGTGGGCCATCACGGTCCCTCGAGCGCGATGGGCGTACCCAGAGACAGCCTGCCCAAGTGGGACGACCTGCAATTCATCGTCGGTCAGCTGGCCAAACTGCCGTTGCTGGATGACGAGCCGGTATCAACCGAACTTGTCATCGGACCAAACGCCGGCAAGCCTCTAAAGCTGGACATCCCGTTGTTCGTATCCGACATGAGTTATGGCGCGCTTTCGGAAGAGGCAAAAGTGTCTCTTGCCAAAGGCGCGGAACTCGCGGGTACCGGAATCTGTTCGGGCGAAGGCGGCATGCTCCCGGAAGAACAGAGCGCGAACTCGCGATACTTCTACGAGCTGGCATCGGCACGATTCGGTTTTTCCTGGGACAAGGTTGAGAAAACACAGGCGTTTCACTTCAAAGGTGGCCAGGGCGCCAAGACAGGAACCGGCGGTCATCTGCCCGGCGACAAGGTAAAGGGAAAAATCGCGGAGGTGCGCGGGCTTAAAGAAGGGCAGACCGCAATTTCGCCGCCGCGCTTTCCCGACTGGACCGAGGTCAGCCAGTACCGCGACTTCGCGAGCGAGGTTCGCGAGCGAACCGGCGGCATTCCCATTGGCTTCAAGTTATCGGCGCAGCACATCGAAAAGGACATCGACGCCGCACTGGACGCTGGCGTTGACTACATCATTCTCGACGGACGCGGCGGAGGAACGGGTGCCGCCCCATTGATTTTCCGCGACAATATTTCGGTGCCAACCATACCGGCGCTGGCGAGAGCGCGTCGACACCTGGACTCGAGCGACGCCAAAGACATTACCCTGATTATTACGGGTGGACTCAGGACGCCGGCCGACTTCGCCAAGGCGATGGCCCTGGGTGCAGATGGCGTTGCCGTTTCCAATGCTGCCATTCAGGCGATCGGTTGCCTGGGCATGAGGGCCTGTCACACAAACAACTGCCCGGTCGGTATTGCCACGCAGAAACCGCACTTGCGAGAGCGACTTCCGGTCGACATCGCTGCGGAGCGCCTTGCGCGGTTTTTCGAGGCATCGGTGTCACTGATGGCCGTCATGTCACGAGCGGCCGGACATCGCAGTCTTGGGGATTTCAATATCGACGATCTGACTACGTTCAAGAAAGACATGGCAGATCTCACCGGCGTCGCCTACGGCGGCGTTTCGCAGAGGTAGGGCCGCTATGACCGACAAAAACACGAAGCTCGAGTAGCGTTGTCTCGACGCTCAGTATTCATAGTCAAGTCGTCTTGTTCTGTTGTTCATTCATTCCGGATTACGTTCCACAAAAAGTATGGGCCACGCGTTCATGTCGTTCCGGCGCATCGGCGTAGCACGCGAATTCGGGCTGCTCGTCAAACGGTCTTGCGAGCACGCTGTTGAGATCCGCGAATACGCCAAGATCGCCATCGACAGCAAGATTGATTGCCTGTTCCACTCGGTGGTTGCGCGGGATATATAGCGGGTTGACCGAATTCATCAGTTTCGCAAGGTCGGCTGGGGCCGTTTCCTGTTGACCAATGCGCTGCCGCCAGCGTGACTCGAATTCCCCAAAACGGGATTCATCATCGGCATCAATGCGTTTCGCAAGCTCACGAAAGCTCAAGGTGTAGTCGAGCTCGTTACGCTCCAAATAGTCCAACCATTCTCGAATCAACTCGTGGTCGCTGTCGTTCGCGTCCTGAAGCCCAAGCTTCGGCCGCATCAGACCGAGGTAGAAACTCTCGTAGTTCGCAGGAAATTCGGCGAGGACGGCCTCAAGCTCAGAATTGGTGGCACCGAGAACCAACAGCGATTCGGCCAGGCGCGCGAGATTCCATTGTGCGATGGGCGCCTGGTTCGCATACGCATAGCGGCCCTGCTGATCGATGGAGCTGAACACTTTGCCGTGTCTGAATTCATCCATATATGCCGCAGGTCCATAGTCTATGGTTTCGCCCGAGATCGTCGTGTTATCAGTATTCATCACGCCGTGGATGAATCCGACTGCCATCCAGCGTGCTACGAGCGCGGCCTGGCGTTCTGCGACGCATCGGAAAAATGCGACCAGTGGCTCATCGTCGGCCTTCGCGTCCGGGTAGTGACGGTCGATTGCGTAGTCGGCCAGTGTCGTGAGGGAGTCAACGTCTTGTCGCGCTGCGAAAAACTCGAAGGTGCCGACGCGAAGATGGCTTGAGGCAACCCGAGTGAAAACAGCACCGGGCATTGCAGACTCCCTATGTACGGTATCGCCGGTCGCAACAGCGGCCAGCGCCCGTGTCGTCGGAATTCCCAGGTGATGCATCGCCTCACTGAGGATGTATTCACGGAGTACCGGACCTAGCCACGATTTTCCGTCACCGCCGCGCGAGTACAGTGTGCGGCCGGATCCCTTGAGTTGAATGTCGTAGCGGTTGCCGACGTCAGTGACAACTTCGCCCAGCAGAGCAGCGCGTCCGTCACCGAGTTGTGGCGCGAAGTACCCGAACTGATGTCCGGCGTAGGCCATTGCGATCGCCTGGACGCCCGACGGCCGGACAGAGCCGCTGAAGATCCGGGCGAGTTCCGACTCATCATCTGAGAGTGATGCAAGTCCGAGTTCAACAGCTAACTCTTGATTCCATGCCAGCATCAACGGCTCCGCCACGCAGTTGGGCTCGACGATCGCGTGAAAGTTTTCGGGCAACCTGGCGTAGCTGTTGTCGAGATTCATCATGGACGTTCTGGACTGTGACTAAATCGACATAGGACTATGAAGGCCAGACTGGCGAAATGAAAGTGAAATTGGACCTCGGAATGTATCTGAGAGATCGCTTCGACGCCCAGCTTGTCAGTCCAGTTCGTAACATCATGTAACGATTGATGTTGATCGATGTTCTTTCAGCGAACTCGCTGCTATTGTCACACCCTGGTATTTTCCGGCGCATCATGATGAGACTGACCACAGCTGTTTTTCTAACGCTCTGGGCCACTTTGGCTCAGTCCGCGGACCTCTCGGTACGCGTGCAAGGCGCGCCCGCCGAGGGCATCCTGGTACTCCAGGTGTACGACTCGCCAAACGCATTCGGTGATTTTCGTGACCCCGTGCGAGAGGTTCGCGCGCCTATTCAGGCTGACAATTTGTACCAAATCAACGACGTACCCTCAGGAGACGTCGCGGTGTTGGTCTATGTCGATGAAAACGAAAACGGCTTAATCGACAAGAATTTTATCGGCATCCCGAAGGAGCCTCTGGGAATCTCAAATAATTATCGCCCAAAGGGCCCGCCCGCTTTTGCGCGCGCAAAATTCACCATTAGCGATGGAGAGTCGACAACTATCGATGTCGAGATCTACAGGGTACTTGGTAAGCGCGGCCGCCTTGGAGTTGGCGCCGGAGTTATTGGTCGCAGCAGCCCCTACGTAGGATCCGATACGACTGTGTTGCAACCCATTCCCGCGATTACCTATAACGGTGAGCGGCTGCAGTGGCTTGGACCGACTGTGCAATACGGCCTGGTCGGAACGGGCTGGTGGCGTCTGGCTGCATCTGCGTCATATCGAATCGGCGTCTATGAAGAAGATGATAGCCCGGCGCTTTCCGGGCTCGGTGATCGCGACAGCACCCTGATGGCGGGGCTGGGATTCCGCTTCGACATTCCCGGTGGTGTTAAATTGTTGCTGCGCTATGAACACGATGTGCTGGATAGGATTGGCGGCGGGGCTGCCACTGCAAGGATCTCGAAGGGCTTTCAGGCTGGCTGGCTGCGTATTGCGCCGCAACTGCAAGTGAACTGGCTTAGTTCGGATCTCACGAACTACGATTTCGGCGTGCCAGAGAGCGCCGCCACCGCGGCTCGCCCCGCTTACAGCACCGGCAGCTCAATCAGCTACGAGGCCGGACTGGTGAGCTTCATCGAGCTAACGGAGAGCTGGCGCATCCTGCTCAGTCTCTCCGCCGAATTTCTGCCCGACGAAGTCCAAGCCAGCCCGATAGTCGCTGAAGATCGCGTGGCGAAGGGATTCGCAGCGATTACTTACGTATTCTAAATGCAGCGCCGTGTGATACGGAAAGAGAGAGGGTCGACCTGCCGCACCGGTACGAATCAGTGCGGTGGTTGGTGACAGATGAGAAAGAACCGAATTGTTGTCAATGACCTTATGCAGTCAGGCTATGTCTATTTCTGCACGGAACAGGCAGGCCGAAACTTCCGCGCCGATTTTCTACCCGAATTGTCCCCGAAGTCGATGCTCGAGCTAGGCATCTTCGGCGGGAAATACATGACTGACTGCAGAAATGAGTTTCCGGAGGATTGGTTTTCCAACGCCAGGTTGAGTTCGGACCAGCGTAACCCCGATCTCAACTTGTTTGGCGTCAACGCATCCCAATCGTTATCAGCCTGGAAAAAGAAGGGCTGGATCTATCCAGAGGATCCGCGAGGATGGTTTCAATGGTATTGCCGCTACTATATGGGTCGAAGGTGTCCTGATGACGACAGACAGATAAAGAGATGGCGCGCTATGAGGCGACACATTGCACAAGTCAGGAAGAACTGCGAGAGATGCGATTTCTCTTGCCGTCCGCGGCAACGCCAGGCGTTGCTTCATTGGGCCTATGATTCAAGGCAATTCTAGAGATTCGTCGCAACCACCCCAGAAAATTGCTTGTTGTGCAATCGGAGTACGAAATGATTATGAAAACCTGGAAGAAGATTTCCCTTGTGGCGGTAACGCTGCTGACTACCGTATTTCAAAGCGGCTGCACCGGCATCCCCGACGGGACGCAAGCCGTAACTGGATTCGAACTCGACCGTTACCTCGGCACATGGTACGAAGTCGCTCGGCTCGATCATAGTTTCGAGCGCGGCATGTCCAATATCACCGCGAACTACAGCATGCGGGATGATGGTGGCGTGAGCGTGGTCAACCGTGGCTACAAAGTCGAAGAAGGTAAATGGGACGAGGCAAAGGGCAAGGCATACTTCATCGGTGATACCGATGTCGGCCAATTGAAAGTGTCGTTCTTCGGGCCTTTTTATGGTGGTTACAACATCCTTGAGCTGGATAAAGACGATTACCAATACGCCTTAATCGCTGGACCCGATCGAAGTTACTTGTGGATACTGGCCCGGTCACCCGAACTCAGCGAGGACGTATTGTCTGCGCTGGTGAATAAAGCCAAAGACCTGGAATTTCCAGTTGATGAGCTTATTTACGTTGACCACACGACACCATAAAGCCGCCGCACATTAGTACCTGATTCGTTCGCAGCGTGCACCTGGTCGCATAATAAGCATTTGCACGGTGCCAATGGCACGTTCGGTGAATGCGGCCTCGCAGTAGCACAGGTAGAACTGCCACATGCGTACAAACGCGTCCGAGTAACCGAGTTCACGCACCTTGTCGATACGTGCGAAGAACCGATCGTGCCAGTGACGCAATGTCGTTGCATAATGTGGCCCGATGTCTTCCAGGTGAATGGCGCGCATATCTGTATGCCTGGTCATGGTACGGGACATATCAGTAACCGAGGTCAGACAGCCGCCGGGAAAAATATATCGTTTGATAAAATCGACGCCCGTTTTGTACTGTTCATAGCGCTGGTCGGCAATCGTAATTGTCTGCAGCAGCATTTGCCCGTTCGGCTTCAACAAATCACAGCACTTCTTGAAATACTCGTCGTGAAATTCGTGGCCCACGGCCTCGATCATCTCGATTGAGACGAGCTTGTCAAAGCGACCATCGAGATCACGGTAGTCCCGAAATAATAAAGTGATCTTATCCTCGAGACCCGCAGCAATAACTTCCCGCTTTGCATAGTCGTATTGTTGCTGCGAAATTGTGGTCGTCGTGACGTGACAGTCGTAGTGTTTGGCGGCGTAAATGGCAAACCCACCCCAACCTGTACCAATCTCTATCACGGAATCGCCCGCTGAAAGGTCCAGTTTTCTGCAGATGCGATCGAGCTTCTCGCTCGACGCATCTTCGAGTGATGTGTCGTGCGAGTCGAAGTATGCGCATGAATACATCATCTTCGCATCGAGCCACAGCTTATAGAACTCATTACCAAGATCGTAATGCGAGGCGATATTTTTGCGACTACCCGCGCGAGTATTCCTGTTCAACACATGGAACAATTTCTGCAACGGTTTACCGAGCAACGCCAGTCCGGAATCGACCTTCTCAAGAACGTCGCGATTTCGAACCAGAATGCGCAAGAACTCAGTGAGTTCGGCACATGCCCAATGTCCATGGATGTAGGCCTCGCCAGCACCGATCGCACCTCCAAAGGCGACATCGCTATAGAACTTTGGACTAAGTACATCGAGTTGCACAGTTAACGGAAACTCGTCGGTCAGTTGGCCAAACATGTAGTGCTTGCCGTCTTCGCTAAGAGCGATCTGTCCTGACTGAAGCTTTTCCAGGCGCGATAGAACGATTCGCCGCACAAGGTTTTGAAGTACAGTCGAGTTGACTGTCTTCTTACTTGAGCCTGACGAATTAATCGAAGCGAGCGTCGTATTCACGGGACCATAACCTCGCTTTTCTTTCCAGAGACATCTTTACCCGGATGCATATACAGCGGACAGCGCTTTACCCAGAGGCGCAGTGCTTCCCAGTAAATGGCGAGAATGACCTTGAATGACTGGAGTGGGAATCGCAGCAGAACTGCGGCCAGCGATAGACTGCTAATTGGCTTGCGCTTCAGGTTCATAGCTGCACTGAAGATCCGAGCGCCATCCAGGGAATTTGCCATATAGACCGAGAGTCGGTCGCCAGGTCTCGCCAATATCCAATCGTATTCGACATCCATCGGCATGAACGGAGACACGTGCATCTTCTTCGCAGGACGAAATCGCCAGAACGACTCGGTCGCGTCAGCGTCCTTGCATTTCATTACGTACGTATCTCTCTCGCCCCAGGGAGTATTGTTGACCTCAGAGACGATGTATTCGATCGTCTCGCCATCGGCTGAAAAGCAGTAGTAAAAACTGACGGGATTAAAACAGTAACCAAAGTACGACAGGTTCGTGAGCAATCGAATGGGCCCATCAGGTCGTTTTCCCAACTGCTTTTCAACGAGGTCCCTGACAGACTCCGCAAGGGGCTGATTGCCTGGACCGAGGTGATCGCCACGTCGGAAACGTGCGAGCGCAGGCCGAGAAACAGACCAGAACCAGTGTTTTTCGAAAAGCGTCGGCAGTTCGTCGAGGTCCAGGTACATCATGAACCAACGGTAGTTGAACTGATGTATCACTGGTCTTGAACGTGTATGTCTAACTCGCCCTTCGTAGATGCAGCTGACCATCGGATAGCCTCTCCTCGAAATGTGCAATGGCGTTCAGTGCGCTGACTACGCCATCCTCGTGGAAGCCATTGCGCCAATATGCACCGCAAAAGAATGTTCGTTCACAATTGAGGTCAGACTGTCGCTGCTGAGCGATCACTGACTCGCGTGAAAAGATCGGATGCTCGTACTGGAATCGCCTGACTACCTTTTCCGGGTCGATATGGCGATCGTTGTTCAGCGTAACCATGTACTGATTATCGGCACGGAGTCCCTGCAAGATATTGAGGTTGTACGTGACGGCAACATGGCGATTCGAATTCTGCGGGACGTGATAGTTCCACGCCGCCCACGCACGACGCCTGTTCGGCATCAACGAGACGTCTGTATGCAGAATCGCCTCGTTGGATTGATACCGCATTGCCCCGAGCACCTCGCGCTCTGCGCGCGACGCATCACTAATCAGGGACAAAGCCTGATCACTGTGACAGGCGACAAATACATAGTCGAATAACTCTTTGCCGCCAGATGCTGATTGAATTGCGATGCGATCGTCGACCCGGCGAATAGACTGAACCGGGCTATTGAGACGAATTCGGTCGCGGTGCCCTGCAACAAGCTTCTTCACGTATTCGCGCGAACCAGCCTTGATCACGCGCCAGACAGGCCGGTTAGTAATCTGCAACAGTCCGTGATTGGAAAAGAATCGCAACAGAAATTTTACCGGCATATCCAGAACGGATACCGGCTCTGCCGACCAAATTGCCGCAGCCATGGGAACCAGGTATTGATCGACGAATTCACGGCTGTATCCATTATCGTGAAGATAGCCTCGAAGCGTCTGCGAGTCGTTCAGGCTATGAATATCCCGCCTAGCCGTCATATTGAAGCGCAAAATGTCGCGAATCATGCGGTAAAACACGGGTCGAATGATGTTACTGCGTTGTGCGAATAAGGCGTCGATCGATGATCCGCCGTACTCGATTCCGGCTTCTTCGGCCTGCACGCTGAAACTCATTTCACTGGGCTGTGACTCTTGCCCGATTTCATCGAGCAGACGAATAAAGTTCGGATAGGTACGATCATTGAAAACGATAAAGCCGGTGTCGATAGCGAGTTGCCGGCCGTTATCATAGACATCCACCGTATTGGTATGCCCTCCGACGTAGGCGCTCGACTCGAATACCGTAATGTCGTGCTCCCCACGGAGCTTGTAGGCGACGACATTGCCAGCGATTCCGGTACCGATGATTGCGATTTTCACGACATCACCATCGCTGCGGCACACGCAGCAATTCTGCGGTGTCATAACCGATCGAATCGACGAATTTTACGAGGTCATCGTATTCGCTCTCAGAAATCGTCGGCGTTCGTGCCATGATCCATACGAAATCGCGATTCTGACGTCCGATGACAGTCGTCGAGTAGTCGTCGGCAAGGTAAACGACTCGATAATCGGCCTTGATTGGCCAAACGAAACGCATCCCCCATAGGGCATTTGACTCATCGTCCATGATAAATGCCTTTGGGTTGTACTCTTTTAACTTACCGTCGAAGCCGCCTTTTCTGTAAGTGAAATTCGTGGCAATCGTTCCATCATCGTTCAGGCTGTATGTTTCTACAGCGTTATGGGCCCCTTTCTCAAGAAAAGTCGGGATATTCGCAATGACATACCACGAACCCATGAAACGAGCGATATCTACGTGATCGACTGTTTTCATTTCAGGCCCTTTGGCCGCGCAGCCTCCAAGGAGAATTGCGACAAGTGTAACGAGCACCAATCTGGATCGGGCGCACATATCAGGACAGCTCGTAGCGGATAATGTGTCCGCCTTTGGCAACGGACTCGAGCGCCAGCCATTCATTATTGGATGAATACCAGAGCGTCACGTCGACTTCATTCGATGTGAGTTTGAAACGAGTTGCTGCGACCGGATGCCCGCGGACTGCGAGAATTTCATTACCGACTTTCTCGATCTGGACATCCACGTACTCGCCGGTCTGCGGATTCAGCAGGCGGGACTGATCGAGAAACTCGTGATTCCAATACGCGAATGTCATAACGCAGTGTGGCAGCTCGGTCGGGCCATCGCCGTTCTCAATAAGAAAACCGGCGCCGGCTTTCTCACCGGAAACGTCGATGCGCTCGCCATTTGCGTTGGTGCTGGCATCAATACCAACCAGGCAGTTATCTGCCCAGCTTTCGGCGGCGCTATGCTCATACTGATACGCCAATATGAACAGGATCTTGACCTTGAAATTAGCTTCGCTTTGCACGCGCTTCACGCCGTCCGCTTCCGATACCGTGAAGAAATGTTTACCGACCTTTTTATCATTCAGGTAGACATCGAAATCCCACGAGGAGACTCCATCCGCGGGAACTCGCTTCGACGCGTGTGACGCGAATGAAAGACTGAGGAGCCCTAATATCAACAAACTCAAAATTGTGTGTCTCATGAACTGATCTCCCGGAGTTTCCCTGCGGAACGACGTGGTCCTGGGAAGAATGCGTTGGTGCGACGGATATACTCGGCGTACTTGGGGCGCCGTTCGCCGATCGTTCTCTCCAGCATGGCTACACCTGAGACTTTCAGTAGCAGGAGACTCATCAACAACGGCGATAAGATGCTCCACCAACCGCCCGCTGCGAGAGCGAACAGGTAGAAGGACCACCAGATACAGAAGTCGCCGAAGTAATTCGGGTGACGCGTGTACCTCCACAACCCCGTATCGAGAACTCGACCCTTGTTTTCCTCGCGAGCTTTGAATCGCGAAAGCTGGTAGTCACCGCCCGCTTCGAAGACGAAGCCCACGATCCAGAGAATGGCAGCAGCTACGTCGATCCAGTTCAACGTGGAATCGATTGTAATTGCGGGAAGCAACGGTAAAGCGATCACCCAGGCCAGCACACCCTGCAACGCGAACACGATGTACAGGCTCTTGAAGGCGAACCCGGGCTCGTTTTTCGCGCGAATCGACTGGTAGCGATAGTCTTCGCCCTCACCCCAGTTTCGAGCCGTGATGTAGATCGACAGGCGCAGCGCCCAAATTGCCACGAGCGCCAGAACCAAAACACCCCTATCGGAAAGAGGCTGCGCTCCGAATGCGAAGATTGAGGCAGCGATCAGGAAGAACAACGACCACAAGCTGTCAACGAAACTGACGTTTTTCCTGATGACACTGAACAGCCAGCTGACGACACCAACCACAAGAATCGCGAACAGCGCTATTGAATAAGGGTGCTGAGTCATTGAACGGGCTCCGCAATCCAGTTGCGTCGTGGGCCCGGCATGCCGTCCAGATTCTCGGACAACCACATTAACATTGGCATCATAATCGCCCAACCAATCGCGAGAGCTGCCAGGGCTGCGAACTGATTAATGAAAACGATGCCACCAAGGGCCTCGCCCGCAATGTATGACGCCGGACCGCCGTAGAATCCGAGAAGTGCAGCCAGTTTGGGTTTGCCTCGCAGCCAACGCATTGAGACGTTAAGAGTCATCGCGAACAACATCCACATCGTGATGATCCAGTAGGGGGCGAAGTATTCGCTAAACATACCGGCCTTGTAAGTGACCCAGCCGGCGGTGACGAGAATACTGTCGAAGCCGGCACCGATCAGCCCGCAACTGAGAACAAGTAACACTTCCTCAAACGGCCTGCGCGCGGCGTGTAGGTGCAAAGCGAACGCTATAAGAGCAGCAACTGGCCCTAACCATGGCATTTGCTGCGCGCCACCCATGACCGAAAGCAGCCAGGCGATTTGAAAAACCACAACGTTGATCAGGAACAACATCTCAGAGACCCGCCTTTTGGAACAGGTAGTGACCGACGTACCACTCGTGTCCTTCGTCATAGTCGAACAACTCGGCACACGCCATAAAGAAAATTCGCCAACGCTGCCACCAGAGCGACGCGTTTTGCTCGCCATAGCAGTCGGCGAGGATCCCCATGATCGCCTCTTCATTTCTATCCATGTTCTCCAGCCATGCATTGCATGTCCTGGCATAGTGCTGGCCATTCCAGTGCCATTTGTTGACGATGCTCAGATTGCTGGCGAAGCGCAGCGGTAAATCGGCGCTCGGCATGATTCCGCCACTGAAGAAGTGCCGGCTCATCCAGTCAGTCGGTCCCTTGTCAATGTACTCGTAAGGGGTCGTGCGATGACAGAATATGTGCATGAAGAAGCGACCGTCGGGTAACAACCACTCGTCGATGCGTCGAAAAAGCTCGCCGTAGTTATGCATGTGCTCAAACATCTCGATCGAGACAACCCGGTCAAAGCGTTTGTCGGTTCCAAAGTCATTCATGTCGCAGACAATGACATCGACGTTTTCGATCGAACGTTGGCTCGCCTGCTTGAGAATAAATTCGCGTTGTGAAGCGGAGTTGGAAACCGCCGTAACCGATGCATTGGGAAAGTGTTCCGCGATCCAGAGCGACAGCGATCCCCAACCGCAGCCGAGATCCAGTACCGCCATTCCATCCTCGATACCCGCTCGTTTCACACTCAATTCGAGTGCCGCAGCTTCGGCTTCCGACAGGTTGCCAACGTGATTCGGCCAGTAGCAGCAGCTGTACTTGAGGTTATCTCCCATAACATGGGCGAAAAAATCGGCTGGAACCTCATAGTGCTGCTCGTTCGCAAGATCGGGCACCAGGGCAATGGGCGATTCGTTCATCATCGCAACGAAACGATTCAGGGTGTCGGCGGCGTACTCGACGTCTCCGGAGTGAATCTCTTTGCGTTTCGATTCGAGCAGTCTTCTAATTCCGGCTCGAATGACCGTATCAGGGACCAGGCCCGACTCAGTCCAACCGACCGCTTTCGCTGTAATAGCGCTCATGTGTGTCTCCAAATAATCTGGAGAGCAATATACGGTTCGCGGATCGGGCCAACAATAGCCTCGGCCGCTTTGTTACATTCGCTTACAAATTGTCATATTTCCGCTAACTATCCCTGTGTCATTTCTGTCAACGGGATGCGGGCTTCAAAACTCGCACCTTGACTGTCAGTGTCGAGCAAATTCAACGCACCGCCATGTGCATTGGCCACCAGGGTTGCCAGGTACAATCCAAGGCCGCTGCCGCCGGATTCGCGTGCCCGCGACGGATCGCCGCGATAGAAAGGCTCCCCGATGTGTTCGGCCTGATCCTCAGACAGACCCGGGCCGTGATCCGTGACCGTCATAATGAGTTCGTCTTCCGTCGCCGAGATCGTCAGTTCAATCAAACCATCTTCGGGTTTCGAATATCGCAACGCGTTGCTCAGCAGGTTTTTCAGCAGCAAAGTGATTCGTGCTTCATCGACTAAAACAGTAACAGGCCTGGCTGGAAGCTTGACAGTAATACGATCCGCATCCCTTGAAAAGAAATCATCAAGCATTTCCTTGATCAAATCGCCGATGATCACTTGCGTTCTGGACAATTGCACGTGACGACTATTAAGCCATTCGGCCTCGATCAGGGAGCCTACAATCTTTTCCATCTCATCGATTTCAGCTTTCAGGCTCTCAACATTGTCCTTGTCGTCAACGAATTCGAGCGTCAGTCTCATCCTTGAAAGTGGCGTGCGTAACTCGTGGCTAATCCCGAGCAACAACGCGCGCTTCGCGTCAAGAATGCTTTCTACATCACCCGCCATCTTGTTGATGTCAGCTGCGAGATCACCGAGCTGATCTCCAGGTATTTTCGAAATACGATGGTCGAAATTACCTTTACCTATGTGTTCGGCGCCTTCGCGTATCGTTCGAATTGGCCGAAACAGCCACGTAACAGCCGCATAGGCCACCAGCAGAAAGGATAAGCCCAGGCCCAGAATGAGCGGAACAAGCGCCGGCCCATCAGGTACCTCCGATATTCTTGGCGTTGAGACGACGATCTCGTAACCTCCCTGTCGCATGCGGAGAAAATCATGGCGATTCAGGTTGGCGAATTCGACACCCTGAAGTTCATCGACCCACCCGCCAGGATCGTCGCTAAACCAAGGGCTGGGCGCGAAATTAAGTTGCTCAAGTCTTGGAAACGCCGGATCGGATGCCCAATCGACATTGGGCCCCAGGATACGAATGTCCACCGGGACTTTTTCCGTTATTGCTATCGCACGCTCGATGCTTGGCGGCACACCGATGTCGTCTTGCACATAACTGACGTGCAGTGACAAGTGCCCGCTGATAAGACCGCGTATTTCGTCACTATTATAAAAACGCTGAATCGCTTTCATCGTGCCAAAAACGAACAATCCGCCCAGTACAACGAATATCGCCAGAAGGCGAAGTGACAGCGAACGCGACAGCTTAGTGAACATCAGTTAGCGGCACACCTACGAACGAATAACCTCGACCCCACACCGTTTGAATGAAACGCGGCGGCTTGACCGAATCGCCAAGTTTTTGGCGCAGGCGGCTAACCATGATATCGACGGATCTCGTCAGGATTGCTGCATCGATGCCGCGCAGTTCGCTCAATATGTCGTCGCGGGAAAGTTTGCGCCCGTGACGTCGAGCAAGAATCAACAGGAGTTCAAATTCCATCGAGGTCAAATCAACTGTGCTGTCGTCAACGCGAACCGTCCGGGCCTCAGTATCGATAGACAAGCCCTCAAAGTTCAACTGACCTATTGTTGGTCCTGTCAGTTCCGACCGTCGCAGTGTCGCCTGCACACGTGCAACCAGTTCACGTGGCTCGAATGGCTTGCCGATATAGTCGTCTGCACCGAGTTCCAGGCCCGATACGCGATCGATAATATCGCCCCGGGCTGTGAGCATGATTATCGGAATATTGCTGGTCTTGCGAATCTCACGACAGATTTCAAAGCCATCCTTGCCGGGCAACATCACATCCAGCAATACCAGATCTGGCTCTTCCCGAGCCAGCTTCTTAAAGCCCTCAACCGAGTCATAGGCGCACACAAGGTTAATGCCGAAACGTTTGAAATACGCCTGCATCAACTGAGAATGCTTTCGATCATCATCTATTAGTAGAACCTTTGCCATGTAGCAATGATACCGCGTGTGATGAGAATAGTCGCAGACGTCGACAACTTGATACATCTGGAAACAAATTGAAACTCCTGTGAAACCCTTCCTGTGCCCCGCCCTGTGAAACTGTCCCCTGTCTTAATCAATGCCATCGAAAAGGGGCGAAAAATGAAATACTCAAGCAGTTTAATGGTTGTATGCAGCATGCTGGTGCTAGCGGCATGCAGCTCAGACGACGACAATCCTCGACCGACACAGCCGATCGAAACACCACCAGCAACACTCAAGGTGCAGGTCCTGCATGGTTCTCCTGACGCCCCGGCTGTTAACGTTCTCGTTGACGGTAGCGAAGTGCTCAGTGGTGTCGACTACAAGGTAGGTTCAGAGCAGCTTACGTTGGACGAAGGGACTTATTCTGTTCAGGTTGACGGAATCCTGCCCGGCGGTAATGCCACGGTGATTGGTCCCGTCGATCTGGATCTCGCTGCCGATACAATCTACACAGTTGTAGCGGTGAACAACGTGACTGCGATCGAGCCCGTCATTATCAGTCAGCCTGATATCGCCGTTGCCGCGGGCTCCGCACGATTGTTCGTGCTTCACGGCGCGGCCGAAGCTCCACAGGTCGACGTTTTTGTCACGGTGCCCGGCGCAGACCTGGCAGCCAGCGCACCTGTTGGCACGTTTTCTTTCAAGGAATCCATTGGCCCCGCGGAAGTTGCCGCAGGCGATTACCAGATTCGAGTGACGGCTGCAGGCGATCCATCCGCAGTCGTGTTCGACTCCGGGACCGTTACTCTGAGTGACGGCGATGACCTCACCGTTACTGCATTGCCAAATACGAGCGGCGGAGCGGCAGCGATCAGCCTCGTCGCGCTTAACGGCACTGGTTCACTCGAGATTCTCGATGTAGACACGCCCACATCGCTACAGGTCATTCATGCCTCGCCGGATGCGCCAGCTGTTGATGTTCTCGTTGATGGTGGCGTATTGGTTCCCAGTCTGGCATTTCCAGACGCGACTGGCTTCGTTGAAACGCCGGCCGGAACCTATAACGTCTCGGTGACAGTTGCAGGCAATCCTGGCGCAATCGCTATTGGTCCGGTTGACCTTGACCTCGCCGCTGGCGCCCGTTATTCAGTACTCGCCGTTGGTGAGCTTGCCGCCATCGAGCCCCTGATCCTTACGGACGATCCGCGCCGTGTCGCAACAAATGCCAAGGTCCGCATCGTG
>Ga0316193_10000537_pt1 | contig 23872 bp, 12 predicted proteins | sample MerIslsedime2_MG_FD_207735 | JGI IMG/M metagenome (GOLD analysis project Ga0316193, IMG submission 207735) | Coastal sediment microbial communities from Maine, United States - Merrow Island sediment 2 | ecosystem: Environmental > Aquatic > Marine > Coastal > Sediment | place: USA: Maine... | reverse complement strand
AAGGCCGGAGCTGAGGGAATCAAGTGCTGCGGCGTCGACGCAAATCGGCGTACACTACCCCCGTGCACGAAGATCCAACCTACGCCGTCATCGTGGTTTCCCACAACCACGCCGAGACCCTGCCCGCGTGCCTCGAGGCGGTGGCGGCGCTCGATCCCCCTTCGGCGGAGATTGTGGTCGTGGACAACGCGTCCACAGACGACTCGGCAGAGGTGGCTGCGGCACGCTCGGACACAGGCGTTCTTCTGATTCGCGAAGACACCAACACCGGCTTCGCGGCCGCCGTCAACCGCGGCCTGGCCGCGACCTCCGCCCCCTGGGTCCTGCTGGTCAATCCCGACTGCGCACCACGACCGGACTTCGTCGCAGCCATGTTCTCCACGGCCGTGGCGAGACCGGAATCGGATCAGATCGGCTCCATCACCGGCAAGATGATTCGTGCGGAAGACGCCTCCCTGACCGCCGGGCGCCTCCTCGATGCCGCCGGAATGGTTGTGACGTCTTCAGGCCGACACTTCGACCGCGGCGCCGGTGAGCCGGACGATGGACGATACTCTCTTCCGGCGTGGGTCTTCGGCGGCACCGGGGCCGCCACCCTCTTCCGCCGATCGGCCCTCACCGACATCGCCTACCCAGACGGCCAGATCCTGGCCGAGAGCTTCTTTGCCTACCGAGAGGACGCCGAACTCGCCTGGCGCCTCCAGTGGCGGGGCTGGCGGTGTCTCTACGCACCCGACGCCATCGCCGTCCATGGACGGGGCTTCCAACCCGAAGGGGGACGACGGGGACACACACTGATCAATCGACTGTCGGTGCGTAACCGCTTCCTGCTTCGTATCCACTGTGCCGATCTGGGGTGGCACCTGAGCTGTTTTCCGTGGTGGAAGCTCCGCGATCTCATGGTCATCGGTGCGTGTCTGACCGTGGAACTCTCGTCGCTGCCGGCGCTCGGCGAGGTCGTGACGGGATGGGCCGACGCGTTTCAACGTCGGCGCTTTGTGTTGTCGAGACGTCGGGTACCATCGCGACACATCAGCCGTTGGTTCCGTAGACGCGGGTGGGTGGAAGAACTGAACCCAAGATGAGCAATTCTCGCCTGCGATCTGCACCATTTTCCTGGGCCTTGAGGCCCGGAAAAATACTCGACGTAGCGAACGGTTCGCCTCCGTTTTTGCCAAACTTCAGTGCCTCGGGTTCGTGGCACATCTCATCCGGCAGAATCACTCATCTTGGGTTCTTGGAGGCGCAGTGAAGGTGGCGATCATCGGCACCCGCGGGGTACCGGCCAACTATGGGGGCTTCGAGACCTTTGCCGAGGAGCTCGGCCGGCGGCTGGCCGAACGCGGTCATGAGGTGACTGTCTACGGCCGCCGGGGGTTTGTCGATCCATCGTTGGGCAGATACCGCGGCATGGACCTCGTCGTTCTGCCGTCCATCCGAACCAAACACTTGGAGACCGTGTCCAACACCCTGGTTTCGGCCCTGCACGCTGCGGTGGCGCGGTACGACGTGGTCTTGATGTGCAACGCCGCCAACGCGCCTTTCATCCCCATCCTCCGCTGGACCGGAATTCCGGTGGCCATCAACGTCGACGGCCTCGAACGCAAACGCCGCAAGTGGGGCGCCGTGGGACGCGCCTACTACCGACTCGGGGAGCAACTCTCGGCACTGCTGCCAAACCGGCTCATCACCGACGCCCGGGTCATCCAGCGCTACTACCGACGCTTCTACCGCAGGTCATCCATCATGATCGCCTATGGCGGCGATCTCGAACCTCCGTCCACGACCGAGACCCTCGATCGACTCGGGCTGGAGGCTGATGGGTACGTGCTGTATGTGTCACGATTCGAACCGGAGAACAACCCCGACCGCGTCGTCGAGGCTTGGACGAGGGTGGCCGGAAAACGCCGATTGGTCATGGTCGGCGGTGCGCCCTACGCCGTCGATCTGACCCGTCGGGTTCACGAGCTCGCAGATGAACGGGTCGTGCTGCCGGGAACGGTCTACGGCGACGGCTACCGCGAGCTGCTCTTCAACTGCCGGGCCTACATCCACGCCACCGAGGTCGGGGGGACGCACCCGGCATTGGTCGAGGCCATGGGCGCCGGGCGGCCGGTACTGTACTATGACACGCCGGAGAATCGCGAGGTCGCTTCCGGCGCAGGTCTCGGCTTCCGATTCTCAGGAAGCGCGGCCCTGGAAACACGGCTGAACGAGCTGCTCGACGACGATGCGCAACTCGAAGAGCTCGGCGAACGGAGCCGCGCCAGGGTGGCCGATCGATACCGCTGGTCATCGGTGGCCGATGCCTACGAAGAGGTGTTGCAGTCGCTATGTTGAAGGAACGAGCGAGGCTGGTTGCCTATTGGGTGTGGACCACCGATCTGGTCCTCACCACGGTGGCCTTTTTCCTCGCCTGGTGGCTCCGTTCCCACGTCCTACCGCAACTCTTCCCAGCGATCTTCCCCACCGAGCTCTATCCCCTGTCGCGTTATCTTGGACTCCTGCCCCTGGTCCTCGCCATTTGGACATTCCTGCTGGTCACCCGCGAGGCTTATACCTCACGGCGCACCGTGGCCCTCGCCGTCGAGGCGTGGCACGTCTTTCAAGTGGTGGGCGGTGGTGTTCTGACACTGGCGGCGGCGGGTTGGTTGCTGCGCCTCGACTTCGTCTCCCGGCCATTCCTCATCCTCTTCGGAGTCATCAACCTGGCGCTACTGCTCGGCGGGAAACTCGCCCTGCGACTCTCCGCACGGCACGTCCGGAGCCGCGGGCTCAACTTCAGAACTCTGCTCCTCGTCGGTATCAACCCCCGCTCCGAGGAGGTCGCCCGGATCATCGAGGAACACCCTCACTGGGGTCTCAAGTTGCTCGGCTTTGTGGCCCCTAACGGGAGCTTTCCCGAGACCGTCAACGGTCTGCCGGTGCTCGGCCGCGCAGATGATCTTCCCGGCATTCTCCAACGGCTGGTGGTGGACGAGGTCATCTTTGTCCTGTCGCGTCGGCAGCTCGAGGAGTTCGAGGACAGCTTCCTGCTCTGCTCCGAGCTCGGTATCCGCGCGCGGGTGGCTCTCTACTTCCCGCACATGAAGGCGCGGGTCATCCTCGAGGAACTCGAAGGCATCCCCCTGCTCACCTTCACCAACACCCCGGGAGCCATCTTCCCGCTCTTCATCAAATGGCTCGCGGATGTCGTTGTCTCGGCGTTGCTGCTCGTGGTTCTCTCACCGCTCCTCGCGGCCCTCGGGCTCATCGTCTGGCTGAGTTCCAAGGGGCCCATGCTCTACACACAGCAACGGTGCGGGCTCAACGGGCGGCGATTCACGCTCTTCAAGTTCCGCACCATGTTCGTCGGCGCCGACGAACGCCTCGACGAGGTGGCCCACCTCAACGAGGTCAACGGGCCCGCCTTCAAGGCGAGACGAGATCCCCGCGTCACTCCCGTCGGCCGGTGGCTGCGGCGGTGGTCGCTGGACGAGCTGCCTCAACTGGTCAACGTCCTCAAGGGCGAAATGTCGCTGGTCGGGCCACGGCCGCCGATCCCGGCCGAGGTGGAGCTGTATGAACGCTGGCAGCGCCGCCGGCTGTCCATGAAGCCGGGGATCACCGGGCTCTGGCAGGTTTCCGGCAGAGCCGGGATCGATGACTTCGACGACTGGATCGCGTTGGATCTGCGCTACATCGACCAGTGGTCGCTGTGGCTCGACGCCAAGATCCTGCTCAAGACCATCCCGGCTGTTCTCTTCGCCCGCGGCGCGACGTAGTACACCGTTCCCGTGTCCACGCCCGACGGGTCCGGATCGTCAGCGGTTCACCGAAACGATCCAGAGGCACCGAACGTGTTGCGAGCCACCCTCATCGACAATGACCGGCATCGGCGTGATCGCAATTGAAACACGAAGGACACAGAGAGCCACGAAGGTCCCACAAAGCACCGCATGTTTGACTCGGACATCTATTGCTCGTCGGTGCACCCGGGAGCCTGCGATGAGTCAAAAACGAACTTTGTGGTTTCTTCGTGGTTCATTGTGCGCTTCGTGTTTCAACCCGCAGTCGTGGAAGGATGCGCTGTGACGCATAGCGTCGTTCGAGCGTCTGGGGTTTGCTGATACCGCATTCCCACCGTTTTTGCCACGCTGCGGAATAAATGCCGCAATGCGGAAATTTCATAGACCACTCGCACACCCGAGAAACCGACGCCGTCGTCGCCGAGAACGAACAACACAATTCATGACAATGAGGTCAAGCCATGGAATATCCAGCCACCGGGACCGTCACCACCCGTCTTCGCATCAGAGACAACTTGCTCGAAGAGTACGCGGACGTCTACACCCCCGAGGCCCTGGCCGCCATCGAGGCGTTGGCGATCTACAACCGAGAACAGAAGGCGCTGATGGCCAAACGGGCGCGGCGGCGGGCTGGTCGGTACGCCGCGCGGGAGCCCATTACCTTCCTCGATCCGGAGACGACCATCGCGCGGACCCACATCAAGGTCGCAGATGCGCGGGCGGGCAACTTCGCCGGGCCCGAGATCCCACACGATCTCCAGCGCCAGTGGATCCAGGGCACCGGGCCGGCCGCCAAGCCCAATGCACCGTTGCCCTCGAGCCTGCGCAACGTCGCCTATGCCCTGCTCTCGGGCGCAGACGGCTGGATGTTCGACGGTGAAGACGCCCTCGGTCAGATCACCACCATGTCGCTCGACAACATCCGCAACCTCAAACTGGCCATCGCCGACGATCCCGGATTCCTCGAGGTCGCCGAGAAGGTGGCGGGCCAGATGAATGCCTGGGCGGACGGATTCCTCGGCCGGAAGATCATCGATGACTGGCGTTCGCAGCTCGGCTTCACCACCATCCTCTACCGCGCCCGTGGACTTCACCTGGACGACCGCCACATCCGCGACGCTGACGGTGCCGCCATGTCGGCCTCCATCGTCGACATGGCACTCTATGTGGTCAACAACGGGCCGAAACTCTTGGCCAAGGGCGCATCGATCGTTCTGTACCTGCCCAAGATCCAGACCGCCGAAGAAGCGGCGCTGTGGAACGAAATGCTCACGGCCCTCGAACGCCACCTGGGTCTTCAAGTCGGCACCATCAAGGTCTACGTCCTGGTCGAGCAGCTCGAGGCCACCTTCCAGCTCATGGAGATCCGGGCGGCCCTCGGTCTCCACTTCGTCGGCTACAACACGGGTCGCTGGGACTACATCAACGCGGTCGCCGACGCCAACGGCTGGGACCCGGACTTCATCAACCCCAACATCGAGTCCATCGTGATGACCTACGGCTACATGCGCAATTACGAGGACCGGGTACGGCGCGCGGTCAACACCCCCGACCGGCACGGCCGTTTCGCCCTCTGGCAGGGCGGGATGGAGCCCAACATCCCGGTGGGCTCGGCGGAAGGCGTGGCGACGAGCATGGACAAAGCCGTGGCCGGCGCCGAGCGCGAGCAACACGAGGGCGCCAGCGGCAAGTGGGTGGCGCACTGGAAAATGGTCCACATCGTCCGGCCGGTGTGGGAGAAGGCCGGGGAGCCGAACCAGCTCGGACGCGAGTTTCCGCCCCTGACCTACACCGACGCCGATGCCGCCGGGCTCATGCTGCTCGAGGACGCGCCCCGTACCATCCGCGGCGCCCGCAACCTGCTCTCGGTCGCGCTCCAGTACGGCAACGCCTTTGGCCAGGGGATGCAGGCAGCGGCGCTCAAGCCGGCCGACTTCTTCGGCAACGACGACATTCTCTATCTCATGGAGGACATGGCCACCGGCGAGATCCGGCTGTCGATCCTCTGGGAGTGGCTGCACAAGGGAGCGGCCCTCACCGAAGACGATCCGGAAACCGGGCTCGCAACGGGCGACACCTTCAACCGCGAAGTCTTTGTTCGGCTCCTGGCCGAGGAGTACGACAAGCTGCTTGCGGCTGAGGACCGGGATGTCTGGGATCACTCCAAACCGACGACTTTGCCCATCGCCCGGGAGATCGTCGAGACCTATGTCCTGTCGGAGACCAAGATTCCCTGGTACATCGATCTGCTCAACATCAACCTCAACAACCACGACCTGGACACCGCCAAAGAAAGGATCGATCTCTACATGGACGCCTACACCAAGAACGGTCAGCGCATCACCGAGAATCTCGACACCGCCGGCGTCGCCGACGATGAGGTCACCGCCTTCGAGGCCAAAGTCGAGACCTGCAGGACCCGCATGGACGGCCCGCGCTTCGCCGGGATCACGCGGCTCTACGGCCCGCGCCAGATCGCGCAGCAGCAGGGGACCATCCCGCAGGACTACACCGTCGCCCGGAACGCTGCGGCCGACTTCTTCAGCCGTTTGCGCGAGCTCTTCGCCGTAGGCAGGAGCATCACTACTTTCGGCCCGTACACCCCGGGTCAGGCAGTGACCATCAAACGTGTCGGCATCGAAGGAATCTATCTCGGCGGCTGGGCGACCTCGGCCAAGGGCTCCATCAACGAGGATCCGGGCGCCGATCTGGCGAGCTACCCCCTGAGCCAGGTCCCAGACGAGGCGGCGCCCATCGTCCGGGCACTGCTGACCGCCGACCGGAACCAGGAATACCTGCGCTCGAAGATGACCGACCGTCAGCGCGCAGCTACCCCGAAGGTGGACTACCGGCCCTTCATCATCGCCGACGCCGACACCGGTCACGGCGGCGACGCCCACGTCCGCAACCTCGTCCGCCGCTTTGTCGAGGTCGGGGTGCCCGGCTACCACATCGAAGACCAGAAGCCCGGCTGTAAGAAGTGCGGCCATCAAGGCGGCAAGGTCCTGGTCCCGCTCGACGAACAGATCAAAAGGCTCAACGCGGCGCGCTTCCAGCTCGATGTCATGGGGGTGGGGGGGATCATCGTCGCCCGCACCGACGCCGAGTCCGCCACTTTCCTCGACGGCTGCGGCGACGGCCGTGACCAGCCCTTTGTCCTTGGCGCCACCAATACCGAGATGCCGAGCTGGAAGGTCACCTACCTCGCCATTCTCAAGCGTTTCTACGAAATGGGCATCGAAGAGCTCAACGGCCATCTTCTCTATGAGATCTCCGATTCCGCCTATGCCAAGGCCGAAGCGTGGCTCGACCACATCGGGGTCTTCGGGTTTATGCGGGACCTCCTCGACGCCCACGCCGCCGACCGGTCCATGCCCGTCGAGACCATCCTCGACCAGGCGGTCAATCGCTTTGCCGATCTCTGGGAGGCCGAGGCCAAGATCAAGACCTTCGGTCAGGCGGTTGCCGACGCCATGGGCTTCTACGTCGAACAGGGCCAGACTTTCGACTTCACTATCGAGGAGTGGCTCGAGTGGTCGGCGACCATTTCGTGGCAAGCCGCCCGTGACAAGGCTACCGAGCTTGGGATCCACGTCGACTGGGACCCCGAACTCGCCCGAACACCAGAAGGCTACTACCCGGTCAAGGGCGGGATTCCCTATGCCATCGCCAAATCTCTCGCCGTAGCGCCATTCTGCGACATCATCTGGATGGAAACCAAGACCGCAAACCTCGAGGACGCCCGGATCTTCGCAGAAGCGATCCATGCCCACTTCCCGGACAAGATGCTCGCCTACAACCTCTCCCCGTCCTTCAACTGGGACACCACCGGGATGACCGACGAGGAGATGACCGCCTTCCCTGTCGAGCTCGGCAAGCTCGGCTATGTCTTCAACTTCATCACCTATGGCGGCCACCAGGTGGACGGGATGGCTGTGGATGACTTTGCCACTGCCCTCAAACAGGAGGGGATGCTCGCCCTGGCCAAGCTTCAACGCAAGCTGCGTTTGGTCGAGTCGCCCTACAAGACGCCCCAGACCCTGGTGGGCGGACCCCGTCTCGACGGCGCGCTCATGGCCTCGTCCGGGCGCACCGCGTCCACCAAGGCCATGGGCAAGGGATCGACCCAGGTCCAGCACCTGGTCGAGACCGAGGTCCCGCCGCGGCGGCTCGAGGAGTGGCTCGATCTGTGGCGGTCGCACCACGGAATCAAGGACGAGCTCAAGGTCCAGCTTCGACCCGAGAAGGCCGGCTCAGAGCTGCTCAGGCTGAGCATCGTCAACCCGGCCGGGGATCAGGTCGCGCGGGTGGTCTTCGCCACCATCGCCGATCGCCGGGGTAAAAGCATCCTGTCGATCCGCGATCAGGAGACCATCGACACGGCGCTCCGCCAGAAGCGGCTCATGACCATCGTCCATCTCTTCCTGATCCACCGCTACAAGGCCGAGTCCATCCACTACGTCACGCCCACCGACGACAACACCAAACAGACGGCGGGGATGGCCAAGCTCGGGATCTTCGACGACGTCAGCACCGAGGTCGGCGACATCATCGTCGCCGGTATCGACGGCCACCGGGTAGGTGAACTGCTCAAGGCCGACCGCGTCGAGCTCGGCAAGCTGATCCGTAGAGAAGAGTGAACCTGCGTGAGCGATCCGCTCACTCTAAAAAGCAAAACGGCTGGACCAGGTCCAGCCGTTTTGCTTTTTAGAGAATGGGTTCAGTTCATTTCGTGATGACGAGGTCCTTCATGGAGACGAGGATGCAGACGAACTCCTGGATCTCCTCTTCACCATAGCCCAGGTTCTGCATGCCGGTCATGACATCACCGCCGGCGGAGAGGAAGTCGGCATTGGACAGCTCCAGATGTGCATGCGCAGACGGCATGTCACGACCCTCGTATCCCTTCGGTCCGCCGGTGCCGGTGGAAATGAAGTCGTCGAGATTCTTGATCAGCGCATTTTCGTCGATGTGACCCCAGAACCGTGCGAAGTCCGGGTTGATGGAGTGCAGTCGCACGACTTCGGTGGTGAGTCCGTGGACCCCGTCATACTCCCCAAGCCGGAAGTACAGCGGTTTCGCCTCCTGGCGAGCCACCCTCGCGGCTTCGCCGTCGGCGCACATCGTGACGAGTCCCGCCACCTGTTCGTCGACCGTGGGCTCTTCGCCCGCGGTGGCAAGGACGGCCGAAACGAGTCCGACAGCAACCATAGCCATGATCAATCGTGTGTTCTTCATGATTCCCCCTTTGTGCGCACCGTTGTTGTTCCGACCCTTTCAATCGGGCGCGGGAATTCGCACTGATGGAGTGCCAGAACCTTCGTGATGCAGGTCTTTCGACCACTGTTCAATTAATAGATTGAGACGCCATTTCAAATAAAATAGCACAGATGGACCATCGATTCCCACATCAAACAGTTTGACGCGGTGGGAGGGGATGCGAGGCAGCATCTCGCGGTGAACAAAGAGCCAGGCACCCATCCCGCGTATTCCTGAGGACCTCAGAGCTGGGCTTCGACCGGACGTGCCGCTTCAAATCATTGTTTGGAGGGGCGACCTCGCGGGTGCTTCGCTATGAGGGCCAAACAGTGTTTGAGGGTGCACTTTCGGGGAGCGCGATTGGATAATCGGGTTCAGGAGCGCGTTGAGGACATCAGTCGCTCAAGCTGATTCCCAGCACTTGCGCGAAGAGGGGCGCGACGGCCCAACAAAGTCGGAACGCCTTCACGAGTCCGGGACCCGCAGCTCGATCAGACCCTGGTAATGCAACGCGGTGACGAAGAGGGCAAGGCGTTGTTCCATCCCCTCAGCACGATCGGGGAAGGCCTCTGCGGTTGCGATCGCAATCTCGGCCAGCGTCTCCCCCCTGTCCAGACGCTGCCATACAAAGCTGCCGAGCTCGTCGAGGCGGATCTTGGGGTGCGACATGAGCCACCTGAGGTGGTCGAACGCGCCCCGGATTCCCCGCGTTTCCGGCTTCGGTCGTTCGACGATGACTTTCGCTTCCCCATCGGCCCGCCACTGGCCAAGTCGATTGGGCACGCAATCCATGATCGCGCTGTCGACGACCTCGCTCACGAGCGCGAACGGTGGAGCGGCAGCCACACCAGCAGAATCAAGAGCAGCGGGTAGACCATGAGACCGGCGATAAAGCTGTTCCCGAGGGTGGGCAACAGATGCTCGGTCTCGTCCATCCCGAGCTTGGCCTGCTCATAGAGCACGACAAAGGCGAGCAGCACCGCCATCAGGCTCTGACCGGCAATGAGGCCCGACGCGACCAGAACGCCCGAGTTCTCGGCCTTCATCTTCTCCTCATCGGAGGCGTCCCGGCGGCCCAGGAACCAGTCCATGATCGCGCGGAGGACACCGCCAGCGAAGACCGCCGAGGTCGTCGGGAAGGGCAGGTACATCCCCACCGCGATGAGCATGGGCGCCGGGGCCTTGATGAGGATCAGCGCGACCCCGAGGAACATCCCGACGATGACCAGGGGCCACGCCATTTCGCCGCCGACGATGCCCTTACCCATCAGCGCCATGAGTCCGGCCTGGGGCGCAGGGAGCTCGGCGGACCCGATGGTGTATGCCTGGTCGAGGACCATGAGCAGCACCGGCATGGTCAGCGCCGCCGCGACGACGCCGATGAGTTCGCCGATCTGCATCTTCCACGGCGTTCCGCCGAGGATGTGGCCGACCTTGAAGTCCTGCATCATGTCGCCGGCGACTCCCGCGGCGCAACAGACGACACCCGACACCCCGAGCACCGCCGCCAATCCGTGGACTCCGGTGACCCCCATGAGGACCATGAGAACCGCCGAGATCACGAGCGCCGAGAGCGTCAGCCCCGAGATGGGGTTGTTTGAGTTGCCCACCAGACCGACCAGATAACCGGCGACGGCCGCAAAGAGGATGCCGAGGATCAGCATCACCACGGTGAGGACCAACGCGCCGGGGGTCGATGCGGCAAAGTAGCGATAGAGGAAGAACATGGGGATGGCCATGACAAGGATGGAGGCCATGATCCACTTGAGGTTGAGATCCTGCTCGGTCCGTTCGAGGGCTGGTGCTCCGGCATCGCCTCCCTTGACGGCTGCATAGACCTTGGTGATCCCGCTGATGAGCGATTCGCGTAGGGTGTAGAGGGTGTAGAACGCCGAGACGATCATTGTCCCCACCGCCAACGGTCGGATTTGGCGAAACCAGACATCGATCGCCAGGCCGATGAAACCGTCCTCGGCAACCCCGGCCGAGACCGCCGGGTTGAGAAAGAGGGCCAGAGGCACGAGGACCAACCAACCGGCCACCGCACCTGCGAAGAGAATCGCGGAGATCCTCAGACCGACGATGAAACCGACACCCATGACCATCGGCGAGGCCTCCGGGGTCGAGAGCAGGATGCCACCGGCGTACTCGATCTTGTTGCCGACGATCTCGATGGCTGATTTGCTGAAATGCTGGAAATGCTGCGCCTTGTCCTTGATGAAATGAAGCCCGGCGTCGTTCTTGAAGAGCTCCCAAACAGCGGCGATCCCCATGGCGCCGAAGACCAGACCGGCGCCGGTCTGACCCTTCTGGCCGGCCTTGACGATCTCCGATGCAGCGACGCTCTCGGGGAATGGCAAATCAGCTTCCACCACCAGCGCCCGGCGCAGGATGATCACGAAGAGCACGCCGAGCACTCCGCCGATGAGCATGATCAAGGTCGCGTCGCGGAGGTTGAACTCGGTCCACGCGCCACTGATCATGAAGGCCGGAATGGTGAAGATGGCCCCTGCCACCAGGGATTCACCCACCGAGGCCGTGGTCCGGGCAATGTTCTCCTCGAGAATATTTCCCTTGAAAATACGGAGGGCCGCCATGGCAACCACGGCGGCCGGGAACGTGGCGGCAACCGTCAGACCGACCTTCATTCCCAAGTACGCGTTCGCCGCCCCGAGCACCACGGCCATGATGACACCGAGAAAGACCGCCTTGAATGTCAGCTCCGCCATGGACGACGATGCCGGCACGTAGGGCTTGAACTCCTGATCAGCCATGAACCCCTCCCCCTTGTTGGTGCCCGGATTCTATCGCATTTGCACCCTGCCCGAACCTCGAGATTCCACTCTCATCACTCTCCCGGCTGTGAATCCGCAGCCTCACCCGGTTTTGGGATCCGGTCGCCGCCAAAGCACTGGCGACAGATCTCCTTGCTCCAGGTGGACCCGGACATCCGGACCTCACTGCAGTGACGAATCTCGAGCCGCGCCGCGGCGCGCTCGGTCTCGCCGAGCCTGCAGAGAAGGCTCAAGAGTCGTGCCTCTGCGAAGGATCCTCCGGGATAGCGGTCGATCCAGTTCCCGTACTCGTCGGCCACTCGACGACCGTCGAGGGTCGGATCGGGCTCCCGACGCAGAGCCCCATTGATCATGGTCACACCATAGAGAGTCGCCTGAACCTCGGGTCCCAGGTTCTCGGCGACCTCGTCGATGAAGGACGCGGCGTCCTCCGCCGACCACCTCTGGCGCCCGGCAAGAGACCGAATGGCCCCAGCATAGACCGGGGTCAGATCCGGCGCCGCTTCGCCGAGATATCCGAGCGCCGCGGCTACGTCCTCTTTCTCTCCACACTTCGATGCCCACCGCACGCCGGCCACCCGGACGTAGACATCATCGGGGAAGACATCGGCGGCCTCGTCGAGCACCAATCCGAGAATCTCGCACTGGTGTTCCCAGGCGGCCGCTGCGTCATCGTGCGACCAAAGGACATTCTCGGGCGGTCTGGGAGGTTTCCCCAACCGATGGGTCACGCCGGCCACGACGGCGATGGGCGCCGACGGCGAAGCCGCCATCCAATCGTCGATGGCGGCGCCCACCTCGTCAAATGCATCGGGGCCCGGTTGGTTGTGCGGGTCGATCGTCCGCCGCTGAAACGCGTTGAAGACACCATCTGCGACCCAGTCGCCATTGTCTGCCCGGAGATTCTCGACCCACAGCGCGAGCTGCTCGAGCTCACTCCACCGCCCATCGCCCATGAGCTTGAGCGCCGCCTCCTCCACCGCGCTCCGCCCCGCGACAGAGCTCGATTCCACTCTTGGCTCCACGGTGTCCGTCACCCTCGGTACAAGTCCGGCGAGGGCCAAACCGTGGAGCTGATGGGCCATTTGTCCGTCGGGTGAGGATCCGTCGAACCACGGCTCGATCACCACCCCGATCGCATTGCCCATTTCGTCCAGCACCGGAGACCCGAGTCGAATCGTGTCGAAGACCGCCTCGTCGACCGCCAACGAAAAGGTCCCTGAACCCCCGCCGATCGGTACTCCCTTGACAACGATCTGAGCGCAGCCCGGCGCATCGCCGGCACAACCCACGATGCTCATCGATCGGGCGGTTCCCTCCATCGGCGCTGCGTTCAGCAGCGGAATTCCGAGGCCCGTCGATGCCGTGGGAACCGCAGCCAGTACAACCGACCGGGTCACGAGGTCTTTGGGGTCTTCGAGTCCCAGCTCCTCCAGACCGGTGAACCTCGCTCCACCCTGGACCCGCGGGGTGATGACCCACGATCCGATTCGATCGCCTCGCCCGAGGAGCTCGAGGGTCGCATCGACCCCTGGATATCGCGCGGATGACGGACCGATGGCGGTGACGAAGACCGGGGGCTTGCCGCCGTCCCGCGACACCAGAAACCCGAGCCGTTCAGCCGCTGAGCCCGTGGCTCCGTCGCCCTCGGTGATGACCACCGCCAAATCCGGCCAATCCGATGCATCGCCGGCCGCCCATTCTCCTCCGGAAGGCCAGGTCGCCCACCTGAGCTGCGAAAGGAAATTGGCCTCGTTCTTCCAGATTTTCCGTACATCTTCGCCGTACCCGCCCTCATCCTCGGCGAGGAAAGCGTTCGCCGCCTGTCGGTCCCCCGCCAGCACTGCCATATAGGCCGCCCAGTGGAAGTTCAGCCTCTCGGGGTACCGCTGGTTGATCAGCTCGAGTCCACCGCGCACCCGCGGCCAGTCAAAGCCGTGCTCGCCGAAGACCTTCTTCCGCTCGCTCTCCCTCGCGAGACTGACGGCGATTCGGGCATAGAGCTCCTCCCCGAAGGGGTTGATTTCGGCGTCGGTGGAGGAGGCCGCGAACCGCTCGGCCTCACCCCGGCTGCCTCCCCATTGCGGGACCCTGAAATGGGCCTCGTTGAGATAGATGGACAGATAGTCCGGTGCGATCTCGAGGGCCTCGGCGAGGACCTCGGGAGTGTGTGGCGTTGTTCGGCCCCAAAGATGCGTCATCCCGAGGAGAACCGACCAATACTGAGGATCCTTCGGGCGTTCGTCGTAGACCTCGGTCAGGACCTCCCATGCTTTTTCGAGATACCGCTCCTTCTCCAGCACCCCCTCATGCGTCACCTCTCGTCCGAGACCGGAACCCCGGTGTTCCCAGGCCAGGTTCCGGTAGGCCGTGGCCAGCGCCACCCGCGCCGCGATGGAGTCCGGCCGCTCACGGTGCCACTGCTCCATCAGTCCGGTGCTCTCAACCATCCCGTAGTCCACCAGAGGAGACCGTCTGAGCTCGAGGTCCTGGTAGAAGGCCAGGATCTTGAGCCATCCATACGCATCCCGCTGTTTCGACTCCACCAGCGATTCGGCCCACCTGTCGAGCTTGTCGAAGTCGCCCTCCAAGAGGAGTTTGGGACCGAGGACGGTGGTGACCTCGGCTTTCTCGATCGTTGCCGGAAGTGGCTTTGCCACCGGTTCGGGGCCGACCGGACGACCCGCCGCCGACATCACGGTCCATTGGCGCCGACCCTCGAATGGGATCTCCAAGGTGGTGCTCGCGACCTCGCCCACGGCGGCCTCGATGCGACCGGTCTCAACCGGGGCCGACCGTACCGGGATCTCGACCCCTCGGTAGACGGAGTCCGCGGACACCAGTTCGGGATACTCCGATCCGCCCCGACCCCGGCCATCGAGCTTGAAGACGCCGACCGCATGGTTGATGCCCATTGTTCGCGCCGCAAAAACCACCCCGTCGTCGTGTGTCGCCCCGATTCCGGCGGTCTTCTCGGCAAATCCCCGAATGATGTCCGGTTCGGGGATTCGGGCATCGACGGCCACGGTCCCGTCGGAACCGACACGAACGACCCACGGCACCCCGTCGCCTTCAGCAGTCTCGCCATCGGTGTGAACGCCCGCGATCCACGCGCCACCCCGTTGGTCCGGCGCCACCGTCCTCGGATAGTCTCTCGCTGCACCCCCGAGTGTGCTCTGCCACAGAACCCGCCCGTCCGAATCCAGCCGAATCAGCCAGAGGACCGAATCGGCCTCGCCCGAACTCGTCAAGGCAACGGACAGAACTCCGCCCCCACCGGTCTCGACGGCCCCCACCGCGCTCTCGCTCCCTTTCTCTGTCCCTGCCCGGACCGACCAGAGGGGTACTCCGTAAGCATCGAGCTTGGCGACCCACGCGTCGCGATCCATGCTCCCGGTGACCACCACCCCGCCATCGTCGGTCATGCGCACACCCGTGACCTTGAGCCCCACCCCTGAGCGGGTCATACGCCGGGTCCACACCACCCCGCCGCTCTGGTCGAGCTTCATGGCCCAGACCGAGTTCCGCCCGGCCCGACCGACAGCCACTGAATCCCCCTCGGCTGTCGAATCGAAGGCGGCGGGCAGATACAGGCCATCGCCGTCATATCGTCGCTCCCACGCAATGGCGCCGTCATCCGCCAATCGAGCGAGCCAAGGGACCTGGCCCCCGCGGATGGCCGGGTCGTAGAGGTAGCCGAAGAGCTGGATGGAACCGTCGGGGAGGGAGCCGAGACCCAGCGGCTGATTGAGATGCATCCCCGCGCCGTAGATCCTCTGCCACAGGGCCTCACCGTCCTCTGTGACGGCCACCAGACCGACCCCCTGGACCCCCTCCAGGTTGCCGTGACCCGCGATGACGATCGAACCGTCGGCTCGCTGGTGGACGATCTTGGAGCCGGAGCGGATATTGGCGCCGATCCCCCCGCTCCAGGCTGTGGCCGATGCCGGTTCCCGCCCCTCGGCCGCCTGGGCGCCGATTGCACCGCAGATCACCGGAAGCACACAGGAAACCACCAACGGAATCCGAGTCCCGATCGTGCCGGAGAACCAGAATCTCATTTGAAACTCCATCGTTGCAGGATTTTGACCATCCTACCTCACCGGCCGGCGTGGTTGCCTCGTCGAGCGGTCGGTGACGCCGCTCGGTCGGGGGGCGTTTCAGTCACGTTCCCCCGGGGCCCGCCGGCCAGCGCCGGCTTCCTTCTCAATGGTGCAATCAACGAAGGTTGCCGACCAGTGGTGGCGAAGCACTACTCGCGCAGCTTCTCTTCCAGGAGCTGACCGGCGATGGCCATGAGCTGGGTTTCGGTCACAACTCCCACAAGGCGATCATCCTTGATCACCGGCAGGCAGGACCAGCGGTTACGGCGCATGATGTCGATGGCCTCGACGGTCGAGGTTTCGGGGGTCACGGTCACCGGCTCGCGCTTCATGATCTCCGCCACCGGGAGCGGACCTTCTCGGTGCTCGGGGTGGTAGGTTCCCACGAGCTTGATCAGCGCCCTTTGTGAAACCATGCCCACCAGATGGTTTTCGGCATCCTCCACCATGACGTGACGGATGTTGTTCCAGACCATCAGGTTGGCCACGAGATCCACCGGCTCGCTCTGCTCGACGGTCACCAGATCGGTGTCCATGCAGTGCTCCACCGTGAGGTAGTTCTGCTTCCAGCCGCCACCCTCCTCGAGCTGCGCCAGCTCCCAGGTCGCCACCGGCTGCCCGCTCTGCTGTCGCGCCGAGATTGCGGCAGTGACCGCCGACAACCGCTCCGAGAGCGGGCCCTTGGTCCCGAAAGCGGCCAGGGAGTCGAGCTGCCACTGAGCACCGGTCCGGCGCGACCTCACCCGCTCCTCGATGATGCCGAGATAGAGATCGATGTCGCAGCCGTCGAGACCCGAGGCTTCCAACCCCTCACGTGCAATGGGAAGGAGCTCGTCGACAATCAGGCGATCCGCGGGTTCGAGCACCCCTCCGGCCCAGTGGAACTGCGCGCCGAGGCCGTGCTCGGCGGCGGCGAAGAAGTTCGAGTGCGCATCGTCGAAGCTCATGTGCTCGGTGATGTCGCCATAGCGGACCAGACACCCGCTGACCAGACCGAACCAGAGGGCGGCGTTGGCGACTTCGTCGCGGGGCGTCGGCCCCGAGGGTAGGATGCGGTTTTCGATCCGGAGATGGGGCTTGCCGTCGGAAATGCCGTAACAGACCCGATTCCAACGGTAGACCGTGCTGTTGTGAAGGCGCAAGGCCTTGAGTGAAGGGGGACGCCCCTCGGCGATCTCCTCAAAGGGGTCGTCATCGGGTTCGGTGGAGAGCAAGGTGCGGAAGCGGGCGATGTCCTCGCGGAAGATCTCGAGGGCCGATGATTTGACCCAATGGCGGCCGAAGCTCACCCGCGGTGTCTGCTCACGCAGATGGGGCATAGAGCGCCGGGTGTCGATGGACTGCTGGAAGAGACCGACCCTGGTTTCGCGCCACAGCCGCTTGCCGAAGAGCAGGGGCGAGTTGACGGCTGCCGCCATGACCGGTCCGGCCACCGCCTGCGAGATGTTGTAAATCCGGGCGAATTCGTGCGGCGCGACCTGGAAGTGGACCTGGAAGCTGGTGTTGCAGGCCTCGACCATGATGGAGTCGTGGTAGAGGTGGAGCTCGTCGACGCCCTTGAGGTAGAACTCGTAGGCCCCGCCCTTGAGCCGCGTCATGGCGTCGTTGAGGGCAAAGTAGCGCGGATTCGGCGTCATGCTGTCGAGTCCGAGGTCGGATTTGACGAGAGTCGGGAGGATCCCCGTCAGGAGAACATCACCGCCGCAACTCTGGGCGGCCTCTCGAACCTGGCCCAGCATCTCCCCGATCTGCCACTCCATAACGCTGAGGCAGTTGCCGCCGAAGACCAGTGGATCGAGATTGAACTCGAGGTTGAACCGGGCGAGCTCGGTGGTGAAGTGAGGGTCGTTCACCGCCTCCAGCACCTCGGTGGCGATGGGCGCCGGACGCCAGTGCTGGTTGACGAGAAACAGTTCCTGCTCTGCGCCGATCCTTCGAACATCACTTTCGAAGAGATCGTCGGCGAGCATTTTCTCGAACGCGCGCACATCGTTCAACAGGTGCTTGAGAAAGACCCGTATTTCTTCGGCCTCCGACTCGCGTCGGACATCCTGTTCACCCATGAACGACTCCCCCGCCACCGTCTCGCTGCAATATTGTAACCCAGTCGCATCTTGTGGTGCCCGTGAACTTGATCTTCGCCATCATTTGTCGACGGTGCGCAGCTGGGAATTCAGGTGTCAGGAGTGAGACGTGAGAAGGTCAGCGCTCCCTTTGGTCGCTGTCAGCGCTCGCTACGCTCGCGAGTTAGGAATCAGCGCTCCCTTCGGTCGCTGAGAGAAGGTGCTCGCGCGCCGAGGCTCCACCAAACCGCACCCTCGGACTTTCTAACCTTGTAACCCGCTTACTTTCTCACTCCTGACCCCTCACTCTTAGCTCAACATATAACAAAAGTATTATCAGATATCGAATTTTTAAACTTGACAAATCTACACTCAGATACTATATTGATTCTGCGTAGAAAACCCACGCGGAGGAAACCATGAACGGTAACAACCAATACACTCTGCGGGCGACCGAAGCCCTGCAGTCCAGCTTCAAGACCGCGGCCGCTCGCGGCAACCCCGAAACCACCCCGACTCACCTGCTCCAGGCCCTCGTCGAGCAGGAGGAAGGCGTCGCGTCCAAATTCCTGGCCAAAGTCGGTGCATCCACCCAGGTGCTCTCGGACGAACTGCGCATCGCCCTCGACCGGCTGCCGTCGGCCGAAGGCGGTTCCGATCCGCAGCCGTCCCGCGATTTTCGGGCCGTGCTCGACCAGGCGACCAAACTCGCTCCGCAGTTCCAGGATCAGTACATTTCGGTGGAGCATCTCCTGCTTGCGATCGTGGCGGTCAAGGACTCAACTGCGGCGAAGATCCTGGCCGGCCAGGGTGTCACCCATGACAGCCTCCTCACGGCGATTCAGGAACTGCGCGGCTCGCACCGGGTCACCGACGAGAACCCCGAGGCCAAGTACGAGGCGCTCAAGAACTACGGCCGCGACCTCACCGAGCTCGCCCACACCGGCAAGCTCGACCCGGTCATCGGTCGCGATGAGGAGATCCGACGGGTCATGCAGGTCCTCACCCGGAGAACAAAGAACAACCCGGTCCTCATCGGCGAACCCGGGGTCGGCAAGACCGCCGTGGCCGAGGGCCTCGCCCAACGCATCGCCGCCGGTGATGTCCCCGAGATCCTCAAACGCCGACGATTGGTTTCCCTCGACATGGGCGCCCTCATCGCCGGCGCCAAGTATCGCGGCGAGTTCGAGGACCGTCTCAAGGCCGTTCTCAAAGAGGTGATCGACTCCGATGGAGAAGTCATTCTCTTCATCGATGAACTCCACACCCTCGTCGGGGCCGGGGCCGCCGAGGGCGCCATGGATGCGGCGAATCTCCTCAAACCGGCCCTGGCCCGCGGAGAGCTGCGCTGCATCGGTGCGACCACGCTGTCGGAATACCGCAAATACATCGAGAAGGACGCGGCCCTCGAGCGCCGGTTCCAACCGGTGCTCGTCGGAGAGCCTTCCGTCGAAGAGACCGTCGGCATTCTCCGCGGCCTCAAGGAAAAGTATGAGGTCCACCACGGTGTCCGGATCGCCGACGCCGCGCTCCTCGCGGCAGCCTCGCTGTCGAACCGCTACATCACCGACCGCTTCCTTCCCGACAAGGCCATCGACCTGATGGACGAGGCCGCGTCGCGCCTGCGCATCGAGATCGACTCACTCCCCACCGAGATCGACCAGCTCGAACGCCGGGCGGTGCAGCTGGAGATCGAGCGGCGGGCGTTGGCCAAAGAGAAGGACAAGGCGTCCAAAGAACGCAGGAAGATCATCGAATCCGAACTCGCAGAACTCCAGGAGAAGACCTCGGGCATGAAGGCCCACTGGCACAAGGAGAAGGAACTCATCACCAGAATCCAGGGGTTCAAAGAGCAGCTCGAGGAAACCCGCGAGTCGGCCGAACGGGCCGAGCGTGACGGCGATCTCGAGCGCGCGGCTCAGCTTCGCTACGGCAATCTGCCGGAGATCGAGCAACAGCTCGGCGAGGCCTCCGGGGCCCTCAAGTTCCACCAGGAGGAGCACGGCACCATGCTCGCCGAGGAAGTCGGCGAGGAGGACATCGCACGATCCGTTTCCCGCTGGAGCGGAATCCCGGTGTCCCGGCTCCTCGAGGGCGAGAAGGAGAAGCTCCTTCACATGGAGGAGCGGATCGGCGACAGGGTGGTGGGTCAGGACGACGCCACGCGTGCGGTGGCGGCCGCGGTGCGCCGTGCCCGCGCCGGTCTCAAGGACCCCAATCGGCCCATCGGCTCCTTCCTCTTCCTTGGACCCACCGGCGTCGGCAAGACCGAGCTTGCGAGAGCTCTGGCCCAGTTCCTCTTCGACGACGAGCGCGCCATGGTCCGGATCGACATGTCGGAGTACATGGAAAAACACGCGGTCTCACGCATGATCGGCGCTCCCCCCGGTTATGTCGGCTACGACGAGGGCGGTCAGCTCACCGAGGCGGTGCGCCGCCGACCGTACTCGGTGATCCTCCTCGATGAGATCGAGAAGGCGCACCCGGATGTCTTCAACGTGCTGCTCCAGGTCCTGGACGACGGCCGTCTGACCGACGGCAAGGGCCGGACCGTGGACTTCCGCAACACGGTGATCATCATGACCTCCAATATCGCCTCCTCGGTGATCCAGGAGCTGCCAGAATCCGAGCGCGACCGGATGAAGACCCTCGTCGAGACCGAGCTCAAGCAGCATTTCCGCCCCGAATTCCTCAACCGGGTGGATGAGGTACTCATCTTCCACCGGCTCGACGAGAGCCACATGGAAAAGATCGTTCTCATCCAGCTCGCGCGCTTCAACGAGCTGATCGCCCAGCAGGGGCTCACAGTGGAGGCCGGCGACGACGCGGTCCGATTGTTGGCCAGGCACGGATTCGATCCCGATTTCGGGGCGAGGCCGCTCAAGCGGGCCATCCAGCAGTTGGTTCAAGATCCCCTCGCCAACCTGGTGCTCGCCGGTGAGATCGGACCCGACCAGACGATCAGACTCGAGGTCGAGGACGGTGAGCTGGTGCTCACTCCTGTCGACAGCGACAGTGGCAGCGACAGCGACAGCGGCAGCGGCAGCGGCAGCAACAGCAACAGTGGCAGTGGCAGTGGCAGTGGCAGCTAAGGAATGTCACGCCCCAAGACCTCAAGACCTCGATGTCATCACACCCATCCTTCCATCGGGCCCCTTCGCGGGGCCCTCTTTTTGGGAGTCGACAGTTCACAGTCGACAGTTGACAGTTCCATCGCAACCATCGCGGCCATCGCATTCAACGCAGAGACATCGCATCAATGGAGTGGGCCCACTTTTTTTCAGCGGCAGCGGGGCGTTCAACCTCCTCGATGAAGTCAGACAACCCCAAGCTCAGCCTCGCCCGCTCTCTATTGCGATGGCTTTGCGTATCTTTGTTCTGGCCAATCTTCGCGCTCTTTGCGATGCAACCCTGCGATGGTGCGATTTCATCTGCGTTATCTGCGTGATCCGCGGGCAAGCCGCGATGCTGCGACGCCTTTGCGTCCTTAGCGTCTTCGCGGTTCAACCCTGTGATGGCTGCGGTGAACCTGTCGACTGTTGACTGTTAACTTCTCAATCTAAGCTACACTGCCCCGGACCGATCGCCCAACTGAACCAACGGCAACCGAAGGGAACCGATATGGAAGTCCAAGGACCCCCGACCATCGATCTGAATCAGTTTCGAAAAAACAAACCGCCGGCCAAGACCATCATTGTCGGCGTCGTGGTGATACTCGGGGCCATTGTGGCCTTTTCGAGCATTTTTACCATCCAGCCCGAGGAAGTCGGTGTGGTGCTGCGCTTCGGCGAGTACAACCGCACCGCCGAGCCGGGCCTCAACTTCAAGATGCCGTCGCCCCTCGAGCAAATCTTCAAGGTCCCCGTCCAGCGCCAGCTCAAACAGGAGTTCGGTTTCCAGACGGTCGAGGCCGGCGTTCGCAGCCGGTTCTCGGACCGCAACTTCGAGGGTGAGTCGCTGATGCTCACCGGTGATCTCAATGTCGCCGTCGTCGAGTGGATCGCGCAGTACCGGGTGGATGACCCCTACAAGTATCTCTTCAGGGTCCGTAGCGTCACCAAGACCTTTCGCGACATGAACGAGGCCGTCATGCGCGCGGTCGTGGGCGACCGCAGCGTCGACGAGGTCATCACCATCGGTCGTCTCGAAATCGAAGACGAGGTCAAGCTTCGGCTCCAGGAACTCTGCAATCGCTACGAAACCGGCATCGTGGTCGACCAGATCGTGCTTCAGGACGTCAACCCGCCGGATCCCGTGAAACCCTCCTTCAACGAGGTCAACCAGGCCGAGCAGGAACGCGAGCGCGCCATCAACGATGCCCGGTCGGCCTACAACCAGATCATTCCCAAGGCGCGTGGTCAGGCCGAGGAAACCATCCAACAGGCCGAAGGCTACGCCATCGATCGCGTCAACCGGGCACGCGGCGATGCGGTTCTCTTCGACGAGGTCCTCGCAGCCTACAAACGCGCACCCGAGGTGACCCGCCGCCGGATCTATCTCGAGACCATGGAGGTGGTCTACCCCAACCTCGAGCGCAAGCTCATTCTCGACGACAACCTCTCGGGGGTCCTGCCCCTCCTTGATCTCAAGGGGACCGGAGGTGGCCAGTGAAACAGCTTTCCCTCCTCATTATCCTCATCATCGCCCTGGCAATCGTTCTTGGTGTCGGCGGCGCGTTCTATGTCGTCAACGAGGCCGAACAGGTCATCATCACCCAGTTTGGCAAACCGGTGGGCGACCCGGTCATGACCCCCGGCCTCAAGATCAAGGTGCCGTTCCTTCAGAAGGCCAACTTCTTCGACAAGCGATTCCTCGAATGGGACGGCGCTCCCAACGAGGTGCCCACCAAGGACAAGCGATTCCTCTATGTCGACACCTATGCCCGATGGCGGATCATCGACCCGCTGCTCTTCTTCCAACGGCTCCGTGACGAGAGGGGCGCTCAGTCCCGCTTGGACGACATTCTCGATGGCGAGACCCGCACCACGATCGCCCAGCACAACCTCATCGAGGCCGTGCGCAGCACCAACCGCGAGTTCGTCGTCTCATCGGCCATCGATGAGTCCGCCAAGGAGATCACCGCCGGACGGGTGGCACTGGAGAAGGAAGTCCTCGACAACGCCCAGGCTCGAACGGAGGTCCTCGGCATCGAGATCCTCGACTTCCAATTCAAACGAACCAACTACGCCGATGTCGACCGCCCCAAGGTCTACGAACGGATGATCTCAGAGCGCAAGCGCATCGCCGAGGAGTACCGTTCGGAGGGCGCCGGTGAGGCCGCCCGGATCAGCGGTTCCAAGGATAAGGATCTCAAAGAGATCACCTCCGAGGCCTACCGGCAGGCGCAGGAGATCCGCGGCAAGGCCGATGCCGAGGCCGCCGATGTCTACGCACGGTCCTACAACCGGGATCCCGAGTTCTACAGATTCCTCAAGACAATGGACGTCTATCGCACCACCCTCGACAAGCAAACCATCCTGATGTTGTCGACCGACGGCGAGTTCCTCAAGTACCTCGAGAAGGCGAGGTAGCGGAGCAAGTCGACAGTCAACAGTTCACAGTCGACAGTTTCGCTGCAACGGAACAATCGCCGGGGCGGGATTCACTCCCGCCCCGTTTCTTTGTGCCATCTTCGGGCTACTGAACCCAATGCTCACATCGCGAATGGCCGAGGGAGCCACCTCCAGCATTGTTCGGCCGGCAGGGCGAAACCCCCGTCGATGTGAAACCTATCCGAACAATGCCAAAAGATGGCACCCCGTTCGAGGCCGAATCCACGTGTCCTCAAGAAAACGCGGGTTGGGTGCCTGCGATGGCTGCGATGGCTGCGATGGCTGCGATGAAACTGTTGACTGTCGACTGTG
>Ga0316193_10000536_pt1 | contig 23875 bp, 23 predicted proteins | sample MerIslsedime2_MG_FD_207735 | JGI IMG/M metagenome (GOLD analysis project Ga0316193, IMG submission 207735) | Coastal sediment microbial communities from Maine, United States - Merrow Island sediment 2 | ecosystem: Environmental > Aquatic > Marine > Coastal > Sediment | place: USA: Maine... | reverse complement strand
GAACGGTCGAAAGGTGGTCCATCGAAGACACAAAAACCACCTTCGCCTCGGCGTCGTGCAGGATGTAAGCGATCTGGTTGCCGATCAACGTTGTGTAGAGGGGCACGCCGACCAGACCGGCCGCCATGGCACCGAAATCTGTGGTCGCCCACTCAGGTCTGTTCTCGGACAGAATGGCGATTCGGGATCCAGCTTCGAAACCCAGGCTCTTGAGACCGAAGGCCGTTTTCGAAGCCTGGTCCAGACCCCAATCGAAATCAAAGCTCTGCCAGGACCCGTCGCGTTTGACCATAAAGGCTGTGTGCCGGCCTCGCCGCTCGACAATCTCGATAAAGCGCTCGTTCAGCGTCGCTCCCATCTCGGGCCTCCTCGAGGGTGTTGTGCGCGATTGTACTCGAGAACTTGACCTCGTTTCTGACGTACATCCATCGTGATAACGAAAGGCACGCCGATCTGCGGGATTCGGACTCTCGAGGGGTTGCCGGCAGTGGTCGATGGTGAAGTGCGGAATTGACGATGGCGAAACCAGACGAATTTGGCTACCCCCGACCTCTGACGGTCGACGAGCACGACCTTATCGAGGCCATGCTTGGAGCGGTGCGATCAGGCGTCAGCCGTTACATCAAGCAGCTCGAGTCGGCAGAGGTCATCGGCGGCTGCGGCTGTGGTTGTCCGAGCATCGACCTGATGGTCGCATCGGCCGTCACCGAGGCAGCACCCTCTCCCGTGCTCCTTGCAGACGCCGAGTCCCCGGAGGGCGTTCAGGTTGGTGTGATCCTGTGGGCGCGCAACGGCTGTCTGAGCGGGCTCGAGGTCCATCCCTGGAATGGTTCCGATGTGATTCGCCTTCCACATCCCGAAACTTTGAGAAACCTCAGGACCGCCGGCTGAATCGCCAGCGATGACTCCGTCGACCCGCTCTGTGGCTGTGCTACGGTGGCCGCAAGGTCTGGATTTCAAATAGCCGAGCCCTCGGGCCTGACCGGAATGTGCCGGGGTTGAGGCAAACGAACTCCCATCAAGGGGTGGCCTCGAATCGAAAAGGGGGAGACATGGATATCACGAGTCTTGTGATCTTTCTTGTGATCGGCGCCATAGCCGGTTGGCTGGCCGGGGTGGTCATGAAAGGTGGCGGTTTCGGCCTCGTCGGCGACATCGTCGTCGGTATCGTCGGCGCCGTCGTGGGAGGTTGGCTCTTCAGGGTCTTCGGAATCACCGCAGGCGGACTGGTCGGGGCTATCATTACCGCGTTTGTCGGCGCGTGTGTCTTGCTCTTTATCATCCGCCTCATCAAAAAGGCGTGAGCGAAGAGCTTCAGCCTTCTCAGTCAATATACGGCAACACGGGAATCTCGCCGGGTCGGGAGACGTAGTGTTCAGGGAGGAGAACCAATGGGTGAGAACAACGGCAAGGGGTGCGGTTGCTGTGGTGGCGGGATTCTTGGGAGTGTCGGTGCCGTGTTGGCAGCCCTGCTCAGCTGGAGCGTCAACCACAGCATCCTTTGGGCTTTGCTGCATGCGTTCTTGAGCTGGTTCTACGTCATCTATCACTGGATCGTGTACGGAAAATTGCTTCCGTAACAGGGTCCCCTGATCTCGGTTCTGGTGGATGAGAAGGAGAGGGCGTGCGAACGATCGAAGGAGGCTGTCATTGCGGGACCATTCGCTTCCAGCTGCGATGGCCGGAGGATGGGTCAATTTCGGCTCGGGCGTGCGGCTGTTCCTTTTGTAGACCTCGCCGTGCCACCTATACATCTCACCAGCACGCCAGGCTCGAGGCGGTTGTTACCGACGAGGATCAGGTGAGTAGATATCGATTCGGCACTGCCACAGCCGAGTTCTTCGTATGCCGAAGATGTGGCGGAATGACCTTCGCAGTCAGCGAAATCGACGGACGACAATATGCCGTCGTCAACGTATACACCTTCGACGATTCGGACATGATGGAGTTCGATTTTTCTTGCACCGATTTTGACGGCGAGACGGTCGATCAACGGCTGCAGAGACGAGCCCGAAACTGGATTCCGGATGTCCATATCTCGTTTCCGTCAAAACGAGAAGGTTAAGGATTAAGAGTCAAGAGTGAAGCAGGAACGTTTCAGCGAGAATGTCCCGAGAACGCCTTAACCCTTAACGCTTTACTCTTGATTTTCGTCTTCGTGGCAATCCGAGTCACCTGGACATCCAACCCGGTTAATTGACGACACCAGACTCGCCGAGATTCTGTTCGGCGTACTCGAGGACACGGTCATAGTTTTCGTAGTCCTGACAGTGTCGCTGGAGGAGCTGGAAGACGTCGGTAGCCTTGTCGATCTCCCCGGTGTCGCCGTAGGCAACCATCAGCTGTTCCATTGACTCGCAGTCGTATCGCCGGATAAAGGCGGCGGCCTCTGAGAAAACGGCGCTGTAGCCGGCCTGGCTGGTCCAGCTGAGGCAGAGAGCGAGAAAGGTGTAGATGTGCCCGATGTAGGTTTCGTCGTATACCTCGTGCATGTATGGAAGGCAGCGAAGAAAACAGGGAATCGCCTCACTGTAGTCACCGTCATCGAAGAGGATGACGCCGAGGGTGTAACAGGACTGGCAATAGACGCTGAGTACGTCGTCGAATGACTCGAGGTAGGGCTTGTACGACCTCACCGATTCCTCGAGGACCGTACGGGCGCTGTCGATCTCTTCGAGATCGTAATGAATGGTCCCAACCAGACCGGCCAGGAAATTCCGCCAGTTGACCTCTTCTTCGCTGGCCAAAAGTTTCTCGAGATCCGCTATGTCGCTGTGGTCCGCTGTGCGTTCGTCCATCCGCTCGATCGCGCGCTCGATGCCCGCAGCAACCCTGCCGCTGTCATCGCTGCCCGTATACCACTCTGGGACCTGCATGCTCGAACCCCTCCGCCGGGCGAGAAGTTTAGCTTGAACCCAACCGATTGGCCATCTTTTTGAGCTCGGCAATTGAGTTATAATCTCGACTGGTTATGAGCTGTAAGAAAGGCGAATCCAAGGCGAAACCGAAGCCCGGCCGCTACCGCTGCAAGGATTGCGGTGCGGTGGTCAAGAAGAAAAAGAAGAAAGATCTCTGCGAACCTAAGAAGATCAAAGGACCGGTGACCTGAGGCAGCTACCGATGCCGACAGCCCCGGGAGGTACGGCGGCGGTCTGCCCACGAAGTAAAGAGTTAAGGGTGAAGAGTGAGGATCTCAGGTTTTGTTGGCGGGGGTGGGCGAGCTTTACTCTTAACTCTTCTCTCTTAACTTGAGCCTGGGAATGGAAAGAGCCCAGACACAAAAAAAGCGCCCATGCCCCCGTATCGCCGACTGATTCGACCACCCTTCGGTATGGCATGGGCGCCAGTATGAACGCTCAGTATACGATAGCCGGCACATCGCGCAAGAGGGGTCGCGATATGATCTTGCGAGGAGCCTGAGAGAGTCTCGGGAAAACTTTTTCCGGAATCAGAACGGGGCAGCATGAACAACAACAAGGTGGAAATCCGATACCGCGGAGCCGTTCACCACGTCGACTCCGGTATCCGCATCGATAATTTTCTGAGTGGTATCAACGGCGCAATTCCCGACACCGTCCTGTCGGCGTTGGTCAATCGAAGGCAGGTAATGCTCGACTTCCCGCTGCGTGGAGAAGTCGATCTGGAGCTGGTCAGCTTCGGTGATCGTGAAGGGGAGTCTGTCTACAAGCGATCGGTGAGCCTGATGTTCTACGAGGCGTGCTACCAGCTCTACCCCGATGCTCGCACTGTGATCGGACAATCCCTCGGCAACTGCTACCACTATCAGCTTCGAGGGGATCATCCCGCCCTCGGGGAAATGGCACCGGCGATTGAAAAGAGAATGGTCGAGCTTCACAATGAGAAACGCGCATTCAGGCGTGAGACGGTGACGATCGAAGAGGCGGAGAAGCACTGTCGGGAACGGGGTTGTGACGACAAACTGCAGTTGCTGGCAACCCGCCGCTCTTCGACAGTTCACACGATCAGCTGCGGAGATTTCGTCGATCTCGCTTATGGACCATGCGCTCCTCATACGGGATGCTGCCCGACCTTTGGCGTGATGCCGTTCGAGGACGGGCTCCTGCTGCGCTTTCCCCGCCGAGCTGACCGAAACCACCTGCCTCGCTTCACGCCTCGCCAGCTCCTCTACAAGACCTACGTCGAGACCCGACGTTGGCAGGAGCTTCTCGGGGTGCAGAATGTTGGCCAGTTGAATCAGCTGTGCCTTGATGGTGGCAGCAGCCACATTATCCGCATTGCGGAAGGGCTGCACGAGAAGAAAATCGCCCAGATTGCGGACGAGATTCTCTCCAAAAGCCCGAGGGTTCGCCTCATCACCATTGCTGGACCCTCCTCTTCGGGCAAGACGACGTTTGCAAAACGGCTGGGCATTCAGTTGTGGGTGAACGGGATTGATATGGTCACGTTGTCCCTCGACAACTATTACGTGAATCGGGAAGACACCCCACGGGATGAGCAGGGGCGACTCGATTTCGAGTCTCTCGAGGCGATCGATCTCGGTCTCTTTCACCGACATCTCGCCGATCTTCTGGCCGGTAAAGAGGTGATGACTCCACGTTTTGATTTCATGACTGGCCACCGCAAACCGGATGTTGATCGGGTGCCCCTACAGCTCGAAGATCATCAGGTGCTGTCCATCGAGGGGATCCACGGACTCAACGATCGCCTGACCCAAACCGTACCGCGTGACCAGACATATCGGATTTTCATCTCGGCACTCTCGCAGTTGGCGATCGACGATCACAACCGCATCTTCACCGCAGATGCCCGCCTCGTTCGGCGGATTGTGCGTGACAATCTTTTTCGAGGCTTCAACGCTGAACGGACCCTGGATCTTTGGGAGACGGTGCGGCGCGGAGAGGGCAAGTGGATTTTTCCGTTCCAGGAGCAGGCCGACGTCATGTTCAACTCGGCCCTGGTCTACGAACCGGCGGTGCTCAAGGTATTTGCCGAAAGGTTTCTGCTCCACGTGCCGAGAACGAACCCGGCCTACACAGAGGCCTACCGCCTCCTCAAACACCTCTCGATGTTCGTGCCGATCTTTCCTGACGAGGTGCCGCAGACTTCAATTCTGCGCGAGTTCATCGGCGGGTCGACGTTCAAGTACTGATCGTGGAACTGGCAATCCGCGCCGCGACCATTGCCGAACTCCTGACCGGCGAATACCCCGATGCCGCCACCGAGCTCGACTACGGCTCGCCGTGGGAGCTTCTGGTGGCGACGGTGCTCTCCGCCCAGTGCACCGATGTTCGGGTGAATAAGGTAACGCCCGAGCTCTTCGCTCGCTGGCCGCGGCCGGAGGATCTGGCGCGGGCTTCCCAGGAAGATGTTGAATCGGTGATCAGATCAACCGGGATGTTTCGCCAGAAGGCTTCCTCGCTGCGCTCCACAGCCGGCATTGTCGTAACCGAACACGGCGGTGAAGTACCGAAGGATCTCGAGGCGTTGGTGGCGCTGCCTGGGGTTGGCCGCAAGACTGCCAAGGTCGTGCTTGGCGAGGCATTCGGAGTCGCGGCCGGGGTGACCGTCGATACCCACGTGCGTCGGCTTGCCCGCCGTCTGGGTCTGACCCGCCTCGAAGACCCGGAGAAGATCGCCGCCGAACTTGAATCCCTCCTGCCGAGGGAGGAGTGGATCAAATTCTCAACCCGCCTGATCCTGCATGGCCGCCGGGTCTGCAGCGCGAGATCTCCGCGTTGCGATGAGTGCGTGTTGGCTGAGGTGTGCCCGCGGGTTGGGGTGTGATCGAGTTGGGTCCCGTGCCCGTCTCCGTATCCGTCTCCGTGCCCGATGAGCCACCCTGGCAGATTCTTTTCCCGGCGAGGGCCTGATCAAACCACCTTCAGTGCGCGTTGAAAACGCAAAGGCGCAAAGACCGCAAAGATAACCATTGGATGATCTCGGCGATTCATCTTGGCGGCCTTTGCGTCTTCGCGGTTTCAAAGCGGTTGCGGTGAGAAGTTTATTCAAAAGGACCGTCACGCTTCAATCCTCAAGGCAGCCCGTCGCCAATCGGGCACGGATACGGGAGAAGGTCAGTCGGCCGCCGGTCGCGTCCGCCACCGCCGATGGATCCAGACCCACTGTTCGGGATGGGCCCGCACCTGGCGTTCGATGACTGCGGTCGCCGAAGCAGTAAGTTCTTCGACTCGGTCTTCGAGGGATCCATCGGCGGGGATCGGTAGAGGAGGGTGGATTTCAGCCTTGTGGGTGCCGTCCGGACGACGGTGGATAAAGCCCGGAACGACCGGGCAGCCCCTTCGTATGGCGAGCATGGCACCGCCCGAGGGCGTCCAGGCAGGTCGGCCGAAGAAGGGGACGAAGACCCCTGGGATGTCCCGAATGTCTTGATCGATAAGAAGGGCGGCGACCCGGTTCCCGGCTAGGGCTTTGACCATCTGCTTGCCCGCCGACGGCCCACGGAGAATAATCTCGGTACCGAAGCGACTCCGCATGGCCGTCACCAATCGGTCCATACGGGGATCGTCGAGCTGTCGGGCTGCGGTGGTCAGGGGGACGCCTGCGATCGGCAACCTGGCGCTGAGAAGCTCCCAGGTGCCGCAGTGGGCGGTCGTGAAGATGACCCCACGACTGCTTTCAAGGGCATCGAAGAAGTTCTCCACGCCCTCCAGCTCGCACAGATTCTCGACGTCCTGAGGCTGTGCGTGCCATAGCCAGGCGACCTCGGCGAGCATCAGCCCAAAGTGCTTCGCGCAGCCACTGATGAGGGCGCTTCGTTGGGTCTGATCCAATTCCGGGAAGGCGATCTCGAGATGCGTGTGGATTCGTTTTCGGCTGCGGGGCAGGAGGCCGAGGGCAGTGCGGCCCAGGACCTGTCCGATCGGCCGGGAGAGGGTCAGCGGGAGTCTTCCGCCAATGCCGAAAAAGCTCCTGAGGCTGGCGTAGAGCACGAAGCTTCCGGCGCGGGACGTCATGGATGGAGTGTAGCTGAGCCGGTTGCGGTGGACGGGTCAATCGAGTGTTGAGATTTGAGTTATGAGCTTTGAGTCCCGAACCGTCGCACCCGCGGGGTCATTTGGGTCGAAAGCGGAAAACTCAATACTGTGAACTCAAAACTGATTCTCAGCCCTTCCAGGCTTCGATGCGGATTATGGTTGCCGAGCCGTCGTCAATTTCCACTTCATCTCCGGGCGTCCGCCCGAGCAGTCGTTGCGCGAGCCCCGATCCGTTGGCGAAGATCCGGCGGTCGAGGTCCGCGTCCCAGGCTCCCAGGATCGTGATCGGTTCCAGGGTGTTGCCGTCCTCGTCCTCGAGGTGGATGACAGTGCCGATGTTGACGGTCGACACGTCGGCGGCGCCGGGTTCGAGGATACGGACCTGAGTCAGCTCTTCCTGGATTTTTGCCGCCCGAGCCGACTGCAGCTCCTGCCGGTCGCGCAACATGTGATACTCGAAATTCTCCCGCAAGTCTCCCTCAGCGGCGGCGGCGTTAATCCCCTTGAGAGTCTTTGGAATATCCACCTCGAGGAGGTTTCGAAGCTCATCCTGTTTCGCTTCAACCGCCGCTTTCGTCGCCGCCAGAACCGGCTGGTCATCGATTGCGGATTCTCTGTGTTGGTGCTGAGCCGCCTGCTCGATGAGCCTTTGGCGCTGAGGTTCGACGGTATCGAGGCGAGCAATCCTTTGGCTGAATCGGGCGGCCTGTTGCGCGCTTGCTGACTCCATCAGCAGACGAATTGCCACCTTGCCGCCATCGAGGAGTCCCTTGGCACGACCGCGGATCGAGGAAAACTCCTTGCGCGTGATGGCATCCGGGATTTTCTCCAGAACCGATGGCGTCATTCGGGATCGAATTGCCTGCGGGCAGTCGTCTTCAGACATCGCCTCGCACGCCCATACGAACTGCGCCGGGTGGTTGGCGTGATTGCGGAACACGGCTTCCATGGCCTGGTCGACAAGCTCGGCACGTCCTGCGGCCTCGAGTTTCGCCGTGATCTCTCCCAATAGACCGGAACCTTCTTCGTGAAGGAGCCATTCTGCCCAGACTGCGGGCCAGCCTTCGGGGCTGCTTTCGACAATGGCGGTGAGCGCTTCAGACCGTGCGCTACGGTCCGCAATGCCTGACAAAAGAGCAAGGGGTTCATCCGACCGGATCAGCCGCTGGCGGCTGGAATCGGCGGCATCTCTCCCACCGGGAAGTGAAGCGAGAATTCCGGCAGTCTGCCAGGCGAGCCCCGGCTCAGAAGACTCGAGACCGGCAAGTGAATCTTCGAGGACCTTCGCCGCCGCTGCGGCCGTTTCCTGACCTCGATCGGCGAGGCGTCGCGCGATCACCAGTCGGCCCGAGGGTGGGGCGGTCCGAAGCTCTTCGAGAAGGGCCTCGTCGGCGCTTTCTGCACTGTGACTGACCGCGTAGCGGAGACGAGAACCCGAGCCTGAAGAGAGGATACGCGGGTTTTTTTTGGCTCTGGTCCACCAGGAGTTCCATTTGGTCGGAGGCAGCAAACCTTCGAGGGCAGCCTTGATGGCGCTCACGTCCGAGGACTTGCCGAGGCTCTCGAGGACTTCGGCCAGCGCCGCTCCGGGTTCATTTTCGACAAAGGTCGCGAGCTCTTCCGGGATCTCGACCTTACGGCGCCTGAAGTCGCCTTCTGGCAGCGGTCGAAGATGGCGTCTGGCTGCGCCGAAGGGGATGGACACGGGGCGCGAGCCGCCCAGATCGACCTTGATGTTCTCGAGCTGGAGATTGAGGTCGACGACGCGACCGACCCCCTGGCCCACGACCTCGACGACTGATCCCAGGTCGTGATCGAGCCAACACTCCGCAGTTTCGAGCTCTTCGAGCGGGCGCCGCGCGGTCACCATTGGGTATTTTGCGAGCACGTCCTCGAGGGACGGGCTTTCTGATCGTTCTCTCGAAAAGGCATTGATCATCCTCTCCGTCAATTCGGTCGGTGGTTTCGGGCTGGCAAGGCGAACCAATTCTCGGAGTGCTGCGAGCGCTTCCGCCGACTCCGAGCCCTCCTCGAGTGAGTCCGCAAGCAGCTCGAGGAGTGTTCGGGCGAGATTTTTTCGTCCGGCCTTCCACGTGAGTCGCCGGACCTCGAAGAGCTCGGCGGTGGGTATCGGCTTCGCGTCCAGGGTCTCCAGCCACAACTCCTCGACCCGGTCCCAGTTTTCTGCTTCGAGAGCCTCGGCGAACTCAGGTCTGATCTCGATGGTCTCTGTCATCCACGCGCCCCCTCATCCCTGTCGGGCCGTGAATTGTAGCAGCCCTTTGAATCGCATTTACGCGATACCCCGGTCAGATTTTCTTTTGGTGTACTTGGAGTCTTGGTGGTGAGTCGAACGGCGCTCAGCTCTTCGCCTGGGAGCCCGGTATTCGTAGCACGTCTCCGGGATAGATGCGGGAGGTCTGGAGGCCGTTGGCGCGGCGCAGGTCCGAAATCGAGACGCCGAAACGGCGAGCGATGTCGTACAAAGTATCGCCTTTCTGCACCTTGTAGGTTCCGGGTTCGACGGCCGTCCGTTCAGGAGTGGACCTCTCCACGGGAGCGGGGATACGAAGTTCCTTGCCGGGATAGATGCGAGAACTCCGGAGCCCGTTATTGCGCTTCAGGGCGCTGACCGAGACGTTGTAGTCGCTTGCGATGTCGGAAAGGGTGTCTCCAGAGCGAACGGTGTAGGTCGTACCACTGTCTCGCGATGCCTGTTGGCGAGCCGGTGGGACGGGGGTCGATGCACCGTCCGGGATATTCAGGCGCTGGCCCGGTCTGATGACGTCACGCCGCGAGAGCCCGTTGGCGGCACACAGGCTATCCACCGAAACCGAGAATCCGGTTGCGATGTCCCACAGAGTGTCGTTTCGTTGCACGATATAGACGCCGCCGTCTGCGCTTCTTTGTGGCTGGTTGGAGGCAGTCCTCATTTCGGTTCCAAAACGCGGCACGATGAGATGCTGGCCGGGTCTGATCAGACTGCCGCGAAGTGCGTTGGCTTGGCGAATGGCGCTCACGCTCGATCCATACTTGCGGGCGATCGCATAGAGACTGTCTCCGCTGCGGACAACGTGAATCATGCGCGGCGCCCATTGGTCGCGCGGCGTCGAGTCCAGGGCTGTTTCCGCGGACGCCGTTGTGCCAGGAGGCAGGCGGAGGTTGGTGGTGCTCCGGGCCGGTGTCAGGTCACGACGGATGGCAGGATTGAGCTCGCGAAGCTCCTCGAGCGAGATCCCCGATTCTTTGGATAGAAACTGGAGGTCGAGGGCGTCAGGAATCTCGATCGATTCAAAATTCCACGGTTTGTCGACAGGCGGCGTGAAACCGTACTTTTCGGGTTGTTTGGCGACGATAACCGAGGCGATGAACGCTGGCACATAGTTCCGTGTCTCACGCGGCAGGTAACGGCGAAGGACCCAGAAATCCCGACTGCCTGAGCGCCGGATCGCCCTCCGCACATTTCCTGAGCCGGAGTTATAGGCGGCCAACGCCAGATACCAATCGTTGAATTGGTCGTAGAGATCAGAGAGGTATGCGACTGCAGCATCTGTGGAAAGCTCAGGATCGCGCCGCTCGTCGACCAACGAACCAACGTCGAGACCATAATGCCGGCCGGTCGATGAAATGAACTGCCACATTCCGTGCGCGCGGGCGCGTGAGTAGGCTTTGACCGAAAACGCTGACTCGATCAGTGGCAAATACGAGAGATCTTGGGGCAATCCGGCAGCAGCGAACCGGGAACGAATCATCGGAAGGTAGGTGCCGGCTCGTGAGAGACCGGTCCCGATGCGCCTGTGATATTCACCGGAGGAGACCATGGCTTCGAGGAATCGCTCAACCGTCGAATTGAGCATCAGCGGGAAATCACTGGGTGGCAGCGGGCTGTCGGCCACGGCTTCGTCGACGACGCTCTCCTCGATGAACAGGTCGATCGGCGGCAGCAGGACGAACGCTTCGGTGTCCTCGATTTCGTCGTCAATGGGTTGCAGGGCCGCCTCTATCTCATTGGCTTCGTTGATCAGCTCGGCAAGGTAGTCGAGATACCGGGCCCCGGGCGAGTAACCGGCGGGAGTCTCCAGCACTGCGCAGAGCGCTTCGTCGGTTACTGCGATCGCTTCGTTTCCGAGGCCTTCCCCTTGCAGTCGCTGTGCCTCCTCCATGAGATCGTCGGCGAAATCACGGGTTGATTCCTCCCACAGACGGTAGGTTTTGGCGGAGTTGTCCGCTGTGGTGCTGATTTCGCGCGACGGTTCCTGGACCGAGCTGCAGGATGCCAACAACAGGACTGGCGCCGCCACGATCAGCGATCGCCAGCTGGATCTGCGAACGCAAGGAGTCAACGAAGGTTCTCCAGATCCAATGAGAGTCGCAGACACAGTTTCTTAAGCGCAGTCGCGTCTTCGATATCGACGGACACTGGATCGAAGGAGTGGATGGTGTCGCCGCCCTCGTTTTGAATTCTGATGGCGATTTGCATCCCCCGCATGGTCTTGAAAATATCCGAGTTCACAGCCTTCTCGATTTTCCGGCGTAACTCCCTGGACTGGCCGGTGTCGCCGGAAATCAGCGAATCGAGATCGAGGTCGGACGCCGTGGTCTTGGGCTGCCGACCGCTGATGCCCATCGTCGCTTGCTTTCTGAGGCCGTCGAGCTCGGCCAGGATGTCCATCTGGTTCGAGACCTGGACTCGCTTGACCTCTGGCGGCTCGGCCGGTTCGGCACTCGTCTCGGCGTCAAATTCGACTTCGATGACGTCAGGATCTTCTTGTGAGCTCGCGGCCTCTTCCCCCACCTTGGTGACCTCGGCGTCCGGAAACGGCTGCCCGACCCCGTCGTCCAACGGAGCAGTCGCTTCCTGAACGATCACGTCGTCCGCCGTTGCCGCGGGCCTCTCAGTATCAGGGGAGGCAAACAGTTCTTCGTCCGAAACATCGAGTTCGGCCGCAGGTGGGACCTCCGCCGCTTCTTTGGCTGCCGCGGCGGTCTGTTTCCCGACCCCTTCCTCGGCGGCACGAGCCAATGACTTGGCCGAGATCGGTGGCGCGGGTTGTGGTGGTTTGACCGGTCGCACAGAGGGAGCGGTGATCTTCGTCGTCGCCGTTGTCTCCTCGGGTGCAGTCATCCGTACCTTGAGCTTCTTCAGTGTGAGCTTGGTGATTTCTTTGAGAGTCGTGATGACCCCGTCACCGTTGACCGCAGAGGCCTCCTCGAACTTGAAAGACCCGTCGGGGTTGAGGTCTGAGTTGAGCTCTTCGATCGTCAGGATGTTGGCGAGATCCCGCTTGTTGTACTGAAAAACGATCGGGACTTCTGAGACCTCGAGCCCGAATTCCTCGAGGTTTTCGGCCAGGCTCTTGAAGCTCTCGATATTTGCGTCGCGCATTGGGCGCTGCGAATCGGCTACGAAGACCAGCCCATCGACACCCTTCAGAACAAGCTTCCGCGTCGTGTTGTAAAAAACCTGCCCTGGCACGGTGTAGAGCTGCAGCCGGGTCTTGAAACCGCCGATGGTGCCGACCTCGATCGGAAGGAGATCGAAGAACAGGGTCCTGTCGGACTCCGTCTCGAGTGACACCATTTCGCCGCGCGATTCGGGAGAAGTCTTGGCATAGATATAGCTGAGATTGGACGTTTTTCCACACAGACCAGGACCGTAATACACGATCTTGGCGGCCATCTGCATTGTTGCCCAGTTGAAGAAAACCATGCCAGTATTGCGACCTTGTCCGCAAATTCCAAGCTAACACAATGCCCCGCAACAATCAATCATCACAGTCGGTTGCGGATCGTCGCGCATTTTTTCGCGCCGCCAAAACGCCCTGAGGCCAGCATTCATCGATGATGAGCGATGGTACAATTGAGCGGGTCGGTCCGCGCGTCTCCGGTGCCCATTCAGCAACTATTCCGGCAGCTGGCGGCAGGGCGGATTGGCAGAAGAACGAGCAGGAGTTTTGAGATGGAATTGAGCAGGAGAGCGCTCTCCGTTCTCTGTGCGGTGGTGGAGCTTCACATCCGCTCGGGCGATCCTGTCGCCTCGAAGCAGGTTGCTCGCCACTCCGGGCTCGGTCTGTCTTCAGCAACCATGAGAAACGTGATGGCTGAATTGGAGGAGGGCGGCTACCTGTGCCGTGCCCACAGCTCCGCCGGCCGCATTCCTTCGGATCGGGGCTTTCGTCACTATGTTGATGCTTTGCCGCGACGGAGTGGTCCGACGCCAACGATGAGGCGGGAGATCGAGGAACGAATGGCCTCGATGCGCCGTGAGTTGTTCGAGGATGTCGAATGGGTCGCCAGTCTGATTGCCGAAGCGACCAGGGAGGCCGGGGTTGCTGTGAGGCCGATGGGCGACGGACCGGTGCTCGAAGCCATCTCACTGGTTTTGCTCGATAATAACCGGGTACTGGGCGTCATCGTTACCGACGACGGTGCGGTCGAGAAACGCGTTCTCGAACTCGATGGGGACCGCACCCGAGAACGCCTCCAGACCCTTTCGAATTTCCTGACCAGCCACCTCGCAGGGATGTCGATTCGGGATGTTGAATCGCGCATTGACGGGTTATGCAAGGGGGAGGGCACCTCTGGCTCCAGAGATGTTCGAGTCGAAGCCCAAGAAATCGCGCGCCAGCTCTTTTCGATCGATGATCGGGATGTGGAGGTATGGGTTGCGGGCACCGACAACCTGCTGGCCACATCCGACTTCGTTGATATCGAGCGGGTCCGTTCACTCTTGACTACCCTTCAGGATCGCGCGCGAATCGCCAATGAGTTTCGAAAAGCGTTTGCCCGCGGCCGCACGCAGGTCTTGATCGGTGAGGAATCGGAGGCTACTGCATCCGGTAGTCTGGGGATGGTGGCAACGTTGTACTTCAGGGATAGCCGGAGAGCCGGAGCGGTGGGTGTTGTCGGTCCGCGGAGAATGGACTATCAGCGGATCGTCCCGGTCGTCGAGTATGTTGGGAATACGTTGACGCAGATGTTGGAGACACCCGGAGCGAGCGATGCCTGAGGACAAAGAATTCCCGATGGATCCTATGCAACCCAATGAAGATATCGAAATCGAGTTCCTCGACCAGGAAATCGAGGGCCAGGAGGTCGAGGTGGAGCCGGAGCCGGAGGGCCTCGAACCGGTGCCTGGACCGGCGGTCGAAGAAGAGGCAAAAAACCTCAAGGCGGAGCTCGATCATGTACGGGACATCTATCTTCGAAAACTGGCCGAGTTCGACAATTTCCGCAAGCGGGTCGAACGAGAACGCGAGGAAATTCGGCTTGCAGGAGTCGAAGAGATGGTGCGGGAGCTTTTGCCGGTGCTCGATAACTTCGAGCGCGCGCTGCAACACGCAGAGGACGACAGCGGCGCCTTCCGCGAGGGCGTCGAAATGATCGCCAAACAGCTCTGGGACACCCTCGAACGTCGCGGTGTCCAGGAGTTGAATCCCGTCGGAAAACCATTCGATCCGGAGCTGCATGAGGCGGTGCAGAGAGTGGAGGACGGGCAGCACCCTCCGGGAACGGTGGCATGGGTCATGCTCAAGGGCTACGCCATGGGTGATCGCCTCGTCCGGCCTGCGATGGTCGGAGTTGCTGTTGAACCGACCAGCGACTCGAATGGCGGGGGAGGCAATCCGTGAGCAAGATCATCGGTATCGATCTGGGCACCACGAACTGCTGTGCCGCCGTCGTCGACGTGACCAAGCCGGTCGTGATCCCAAACCGGGAAGGAGCACGAACGACCCCATCCGTGGTCGCGTTCACAGCCGCGGGCGAGCGCCTCGTGGGACAGATCGCACGGCGTCAATCAATGACCAACCCGCAGAACACGGCGTACGCCGTGAAGCGACTCATCGGGCGACGGTACGACTCTGAGGAGGTGCGGTGGGCGAGGACGCTCGTGCCCTACTCGATCGTCGAAGCTGACAACGGAGATGTCTGCGTTGAGATCCTCAGTCGTGCCTACAGCACCCCCGAAATCTCGTCGTTCATCCTCCGCGAGATCAAGGAGTTTGCCGAAGAGTTCCTCGGTGAGGAGATCACCCAGGCGATCATCACCGTGCCCGCCTACTTCGATGACAGCCAACGCCAGGCGACAAAGGACGCGGGCACCATCGCAGGCCTCGAGGTGCTGCGGATCATCAATGAGCCGACCGCGGCTTCGCTGGCCTACGGTTTTGGCAAGGACAAGAACGAGACCATCGCGGTCTACGACCTTGGCGGCGGGACCTTCGATATCTCGGTCCTCGATATCGGAGACGGGATCTACGAAGTCAAATCGACGGCGGGCGACACTTTCCTCGGCGGTGAGGATTTCGACTCGAGGGTCATGGAGCATCTGCTCCAGGAATTCAAGACCGAGACAGGTCTCGATCTCTCTGAAGACATGATGGCGATGCAGCGCATCAAGGAAGCCGCGGAGGCGGCCAAGTGCGAGCTCTCCAATAACGAAGAGACCGATATCTCCCTCCCGTTCATCGCCGCTGATCACACGGGGCCGAAGCACCTCCAGGTCCGGCTCACCCAGAGTCAGCTCGAAGGACTGGTGGCCGATCTTGTCGAGCGAACCCTCGAGCCGTGCAGGAATGCCCTCGAGGCGGCGCGGCTCGACCCAGAGCAGATCGAGGAAATCATTCTGGTCGGCGGCCAGACCCGCATGCCGCTCGTGCAAAGAACGGTCACCGAGTTCTTCAAGCGACCCCCGAATCAGGAGATCAACCCCGACGAGGTGGTAGGAATCGGCGCCGCCATCCAGGCCGGCATTCTCCAGGGTGAGGTAAAGGACCTGATTCTGCTCGACGTCACGCCGTTGTCGCTGGGTATCGAGACTCACGGAGGGCTCTTCACGAAGATCATCGACCGCAACTCCACTGTGCCGACCAAGAAATCGATGATCTTCACGACCGTCGGCGATAACCAGACCACAGTCAACGTTCACGTCCTCCAGGGCGAGCGCGGCATTTCCAGTGAAAACCGATCGCTCGGTCGCTTCGACCTGGTGGGCATTCCTCCCGCCCCGCGCGGAGTGCCGCAGATCGAAGTTACGTTTTCGATTGACTCGAACGGAATCGTGAACGTCGGCGCTCGCGATCTCGCCACCGGCAAGGAGCAGAGCATCGAGGTCAACCCGGCCGGCGGACTTTCCAAGGCCGAGATCGATGGCCTGATCGCCGAAGCGGATAAATTCCGAAAAGACGACCAGGAACATCGCGAGATTCGTGAGCTGCAGAACCGTCTCGAGGGTCTGCTCTACACCAACGAGCGTGTGGTGCGGGAGTTCGGTGCGGGCCTGAGCACGGACGATCGCGAAGAGGTGAGGGCGACCCTCAACAGAGCGAGGAAAGCCCTGACCAGCGAGGAGCGATCGGTCCTCGAGGAAGCAATCTATGCTGTTCAGGATGCCGCGCAGATATTGACACACGTCATCATGCTCGACCCGGTGGCGGCGCTCGGCGGGGAGCTCAAAATGAACCCCGATGCGCCCGGCGGCGACGTCCCCGACATAGAGCCTGAAAGCGAGCCTCAAGAGTAAATGACAACAGGTACTCAGCGAGATTATTACGATATTCTCGGAGTCGGTCGAGATGCGTCGGCCAGTGATATCAAGGCGGCCTACCGCCGTCTGGCCGTTCAATATCACCCTGACCGAAACCCCGATGACCCCGATGCCGAGGAGAATTTCAAGAAGGCCTCGGAAGCCTACGCTGTGCTGTCGGATACCGACAAGCGGGCGCGTTATGACCGTTTCGGTCACCAGGGCCTCGGAGGCGAAGGGTTCACCGGCTTCGACCCCAACGCATTCGGCGATTTTGCCGACATCCTCGGTGATCTTTTCGGATTCGGTGACATCTTCGGCGGCCGGCGGCGGGGCGGCGGCCAACGGTCCCGCCGCGGGCACGATCTTCAGTACACCCTGAAGCTCAACCTCGAAGAAGCGGCGACTGGAATCGAACGGTCAATAAGGGTGCCGCGGTTCGAAGGCTGTGAGCGTTGCGCCGGCTCTGGATCCGAGCCCGGCACCACTCCAGAGAACTGCAATACCTGCCAGGGCTCGGGCCAGGTGGCGTTCAGGCGCGGTTTTCTGTCTGTTGCCCAGACCTGTCCAACCTGCGGTGGCGCCGGCCGGGTGAATCGCGATCCGTGTGGCGAATGTGAGGGCAGGGGGCGGATCGAAAAAGATGCGTCGCTCAAGGTCACGGTGCCGGCCGGTGTCGACACCGGTATGCGATTGCGGTTGGCGGGCGAGGGTGAGGCCGGCTCAATGGGAGGCCCGGCCGGCGATCTTTTCGTTGTGATGGCGATAGAGGAACACGACCTTTTCCAGCGCGATGGTGTGGATCTTCATCTCGAGCTTCCGGTCTCGGTCTTCCAGGCGATGCTCGGCGCCAAGGTGCCGATCAAGACCATTCTTGGTGAAGGGGCCGAGGTCGCAGTGAATCCCGGCGCGCAACCGGGTGAGGTGGTGAGACTGAGCGGCTCAGGTATGCCACACGTTAACGGGCGCCGCAGGGGTGACCTCTATGTCCACCTGCGGGTGGTCGTACCAGCCAAACTGACCTCTGAGCAGCGTCAGCTCATCGAAGAGGTTGCCGAGCTCGGAGGAGGCCTCGAGCCGGAAGTTGATCGCGGCTTTTTCGAGCGGCTCAGGAGAGCCTTTGGCGGAGACTGATCTGACCCCCGTTCAGGAGGCCCCATATCTGTCCGTTCCCGTACCCGTCCCCGTGCCCGTACCCGACGAACGGTCTGTGGCAATAGCTCCCAAGCCGTCGCACTCGAAGTTTTTCGCCAGCGATGAATGAATTCAACCCACCGGGAACGGGTACGGGGACGGGAACGGGTACGATTCATATATGACAGCCGAACCGCCTGGAAGAGACACCTACCTGAGCATCCGCTGCGTCATCCCGGCGGATCTGGAGGAGGAGCTCCCAGAGCTTCTGGCGCCATTGGGTGTGCTCGGTACCGAGATTGGTGACCGGTTGGACCGCAGGGTCATCGTCACCGTCTATCTTCCAGGGGGCGATCTCGATGGTGCGGACGCCGTGTGCCGTTTCCTGACCGATCAGGGCGCCGCCGACGTCGAACGGGGGTTGCTCGAGGCCACTGACTGGTTGGCGGGCTTTCGCCAGTCGATTCGTCCGTTCGAGGTTGGCAAATGCTGGTGGATCGATCCCCACCCGGATCGGCCCACCATCGCTCCCCCGGGCAGACGGCGATTGGTGATCGAACCACGCATGGCCTTTGGCTCCGGTTCTCATGAGTCGACACAGGCGATTCTGGTGGCGCTGGAGGACATCGAAGTCAGCGGCCGCCGGGTGCTCGACGTTGGCACCGGATCGGGAATCCTTGCTCTCGCTGCGGAATCCATGGGAGCGGAATCGGTGGTCGGGCTCGATATTGATGAGACCGCAGTCTGGGTGGCTTTCGAAACTGCCCGGCAGCAGGAGTGGGCGTCCCGTGTGAGTTATGTCCTCGGACCGGTAGACTGTATTGCCGGCGCGGACTTCGATATCGTGATGTGCAACATGATGACCTCCATCTTTCTCCCCCTCGTAGGCGAGCTGAGGAGTAGGCTCGCCCCGACCGGCGTCGCGGTCTTCTCCGGTCTTCTCGCCACTGAGATCGAATCGGTGTCCGAGGCGTTGGTGGAGACCGGCTTCGCCATCCCATCGCACCGCACCCTCGGTGAATGGGCGAGCCTGGTCGCCGTTGCGGCGACCGTGCCATGAAAGCGGTTCCGTGGCTGCTCGCGGTATCCGGCGCACTGGAAGCCGGCCGTTCTGTGGTGCTCGACCCGGCCGAAGCCCGCCATCTGAAGGGCGCACTTCGCCGGCGTCCAGGTGATGAGATCGTTCTCGCTGATGGCAATGGTGTGGTGGCTGAGGCGAAATTGGTGGTGATCGAAAAGGGGAGGGTCGAAGCTGAGATCCTATCGGTTCACCACGAACCTGAGCCAAGGTCCGAAGGCGTCACAGTGGCCCTGGCAATGATCGACAATCGGGCGATGGATTGGGCAGTACAAAAGGCTGTTGAAGTCGGTGTTGGGCGTTTCGTGCCGATAGAGACGGAACGTGCGCAGGTTCGAGGGAAAGACCGTGGGGGTCGTGTTGAACATTGGCGAAGGATCGCCATGCAGGCGCTGAAACAGTGTCGACGGCCGTGGGCAATGGAAGTCACGGAGGTCGTGTCGCTTGCAGCTTTTTTCGAGGGTCATCCGGACAAGGCCGGTGGCGTAATCGCCAGTATGGAAGGATCTTGCCTTGGCGAGCTTCCGAAGACCGCCGGGAAACTACTGATAGTCGGACCTGAGGGAGGTTTCACGGCTGCTGAGAACCAGCTCTTCGATCGACGTGGCTGGCCGAGGCTTCGGTTGGGGCCACATATCTTGCGCGCCGAGACGGCAGCGGTTGTGGGTGGAGCGATGATGGTCGCGAGAATCCAGGATCGTTGAGTCTTACCCCTCCCAGCCCCCCAGATTCACCACCAAGTCACCAAGGACACCAAGGTTTTCCTTTATCTCTGAAAGGTCGGCCCCTCTCTCGACAATCGAAATGGACATTTTTCGGGCACACTCCCAATGAACAAAAACTCAAGAAATCTATTGGTGGTCTTGGTGTCTTGGTGGTTCAGTCGGCCAAACGCCCGCTTGGGTTAGAATCTCCGCCATGAATAACGACCTTCTTTGGATCGATTCTCACGCGCATCTGAGTTTCTTCGAAAAGGAAGAGATATCCGCGGTTCTCGAGCGAGCGGTAAACCGAGGGGTGGGCGGTGTGCTGACGCCTGCGACTGGGCGTGACGATCTCGAGGTATCGCTCGCGCTTGCAGAGGAATGGCGAGGACGAGTGGTGGCCGCGGCAGGTGTGCACCCTCACGAGGCGGACTCGCTGGACTCCTCACTCAAACGGAAAGTCGAGCATGGGTGCACGAAATCCGGTGTCGTTGCGGTGGGCGAAATCGGGCTTGACTATCACTACCTGAACTCGCCACGCGAGGATCAGCTGGCCGCATTTTCCTGGCAGCTCGATCTGGCGATCGAGCGAGATCTGCCGGTCGTTGTTCATAATCGGGAGTCGTGGTCAGATCTCGAATCTGTCCTCGGAGAGAGAGCTGGGCGGGTTCGGGGGGTGTGTCACTCCTTTGCGGAGGGTCCTGACGAGGCGCGGCGGGTTCTTGAGATGGGCCTTTATGTGGGTATCTCCGGAATGGTGACCTTCAAGACTGCCGAGAATATCCGGGAAATGGTCGCAGCCCTCGACCCGAATCGGGTGCTGGTGGAGACTGACAGCCCCTTCCTCGCCCCGGTGCCGCATCGAGGCCAACGGAATGAACCATCTTACGTACCCCTGGTCGGCGAGAGGTTGGCCGACGAATGGAAAAAGCCGGCGGAGGAGATCGCCTCTCTCTCCTCCGCCGGCTTCAGGGATCTTTTTGGTGTCGCTGACGACTGGCCGCGCTAGAGCTTCTTCGGTCGCCGCCCGCGGCGTCTCTGCACGTGTTTCAGGCTGATTGTGAGCATATTCGAGTCGGGATCGTGACCGACGTCGAACCGTTGAGCTTCTTCGAATGAAAGCCCGTAGAGGTCGAAAAACTGCGGCGCTTTGAGGCTAACTGATCTCCGCCTCCGCGACAGTTTCAACGCACCATCATCACCTTTGTTCTTGGTGATTTGTACGCCGACCATTTTTCGAGTTTTGTCGAAATACAAAACTGCGTACGACGCTGTATCGAGGCCAAAGGTCTCAACCGTCGCGGCATCGAATGAAATCAAACCACTCGGGCGGATCGTTGCTCGAGGCCTCACGCCGGAGGTCTGGGGCGGAATGAACTTTTCGAAACCCATCGATCACCTCCTGAGAGATCATGGTCAGAATACGTTTAATAGAATCGAGAGTCAAGCACTTTTTTCGAAAAAATTATGAAGAATTCTCCTCGAGTTATAGGTTACTTGAGGAGGTATCGCTAGAGCCTTAACGTGTTGACAGGGCTTCATTAGGCAGAGCACCATGAGTGACTATTCAAGCTGAAATGACCGAGAATATGGCGTTGACAGGCAGATTTTCTTTGAGTCCAATTGAAAAAAAGTGCTGGACTGCCGCTGCAATAGCTGTGTCGAGGTGGTTTCCCGTTTGACCGAACGGAGGGACAGGCAATAGCGGGGTTGGTGTTTTCACGCTAGACTTTGCCAATGGCGTTCGATGATCCGCGTGTGGCTGATTGGGTAGGGATCGACAGAAACTCGTTGATCTACGACCTCGAGTTGGGTCGAAAACGGTAGGAGAAGGTGCTTCTATTTCCTGAGACCGACTTCACCGTCGCACGAGAGGGTATTTCGATGGAGGCGCGCTGGCCATCGCAAGAGATACGATTGTCCCGGTCTATGGAACAACGGAGTTATGGTGTGAACCTGCTACCTGGACTCACCTGGAAGGCGATGGCTGGCCTATTGCGGCGTGTTGCACGGGATGAGTCGGTGGGATACGGCTGGTCATGGACGGTGCGACGTCCCAGTCAATTGGCGGTGATTCAAGTCGGCTATGTGGACGGCTATTCACGTGACCTCAGCGATCGTAGTGGGGGCCTTATTCGAGGACGTTCTGTACCCGATGTGGGGCGCGTCGGCGCGAACAATCTGATTGCTGACGTTAACGATATTCCCGACGATTCGATCGGTGAGGAGGTGGTCCTTATCGGCCGTCTGGGGGATGACGAGGTTCCGGTGGAGGAATTCGCTTCGTTGAGCGATTTGATCAATGACGAAATTCTCGCCCGGCGCCCGCCGGCCATTTCACTCCCGGCAGCCTGATGCGGGCATCGATCGTCATCCCCACGTTCAACCGGCTTGACCAGCTGCAGACCGTCATTGGGGCGGTCCAACACCAGGTTCGACCTTTTGGCACCGATCTGGAGGTCGTGGTGGTCGACGACGGTTCTTCGGACGGGACCCCTGGTTGGCTGGAAACTCAGACTGGAAACCCCGGATTCACGGCGATTCGTCAGCAGAACTCGGGACCGGCCAGAGCCCGCAATCGGGGAGTCGAGGCGGCCTCCGGCGATCTCATCCTCTTTCTTGGCGACGACACCGAGCCCCAGCCCGGTTGGCTTCGCGCCCATCTCGAAGAACATCGAATATTCGGCAACCCCGGACCGCTGGCGGTTCTCGGATACACATCCTTCTCACCCGAAATCGAGAGTCCGTTCCTGCGTTTCATCAACGAATACGGAGCCCAATTCGGATACCTCTTGATTGAGGATCCTCGTGCGGTGCCCTTCAATTTCTTCTACACGTCGAACATTTCCCTTCCGCGCAGCGAGCTTGTCAGGTTGGGCGGTTTTCGAGAGGATTTCCCGGCGGCTGCCTGGGAGGACATCGAGTTTGCATATCGCGCGGTCGGGGATGGTCTGAAGATTCACTACCAGCCGCAGGCGCGAACACTTCACCGGCACTGTATTCGGCCGCGGACGTTTTGTCGCCGCCAGAGGACATCGGGCCGGTCAGCGACGATTTTCGCGAAACTCCACCCGGAGCTCGGCGACTTCCTGGGCTTGCACCGGGCTCGGCGAGCCACACCGCTGAGACGACTGCGCCGGAGCGCGTTGTGGTTGTTGGTTGAGCTTGGGGAGAGGGTGGAGGGCATTGTTCCCCAGCGGGTGTATCAGGATTTTCTGGATCTGTGTTACCAGGAGGGCCTGGCAGAGGGTTTGCATGGAGGATGAGCGGAGGTGATCCATGGGGACGCCGCGCCTGATTCCGTTCGTTTTAGCTCTGCTTGCCATGGGCGCTGAGGGTGCTGGTGCGCAGACCGCCGCACAATTGACTGCCGGGGCCACAGATGGGTCCGCCAGGACCGTCAACGCGAGTCAGGTCATGTTGCCGTGTACACCGGTGGCCGCCTATTGGAACGGGCCACCACCCTCTGCGGGGATGCCGCCCGGACCCCAGCTGGCCATTGTCTCGATCGATGTGCGGCCGAAGGACGCTCGAGTCCACCTCGACGGTCGGTTTGTCGGACGGGCACGGTATCTCGACGGCAAACCGGGCTACCTGTACCTCGAACCCGGCACCTACGATCTCGAGCTCCGGATCGAGGGATACCGGGCAGTGCTGGTCGAACTCGATGCGACTCCATCGTGCAGGTACGACCTGAAACACCGAATGGAAAAAGCCGGGCAAAAGGTCACCGGCGAATCGGCAGCTGACTATGGCAAAGGGAAACCCTTCAACCGGGTCTTTGGGCCTCTCGTCAGAGCCGAGCCGGAGGTGGCGCCGCCTCGTCGGTCGGGGCCCGACCCGGGCCTGAGGCGGGATCTGGAGAGCCGGTCGAATCCCGCCACTGATGATGTGAAAAAGGCGGGCTCCTCGCTGCGGCTGCGCGTGCGGCCGGATTCAGCCTCGGTTTCAATCGATGGAGTCTTCGTTGCCACCGGCAGGGAGCTGGCTTTGATGGAGGAACCACTAGCTACAACCGCCGGCAAACACGACGTGGTTGTCAGCGCTTCCGGCTTTGTCGCGACCTCGAGGAGTATCGAGCTCGTTGAGGGTGAAGTTTTTGAGCTCGAAATCTCATTGTCCGAAAAGCGAACGGATTGACGTGCGGTCGCCGCGGCCGAGCCGGTGGCGGCGCCAACGTGCCCGAAGGTGCCTGTTGCAGGCAACTCCATGCATACTCGGGGTTACGATAGACAACGAGACGACCCCATGTTAGGATGGGGCATCAATTGAGAAAGGGAGGGGCCTGGGGACGCTGACCACCTTGAGACCTACCTCAAATAGGCCAACCTTTTTAGGCCAGCCATTTTTCCCATCGTCTTGATCCTACCTTTTTGGCAGAACCGGCCCTCCCGATTCCTCCAACGCCCGGCCCACCGGGGCCGGGCTTTTTGCCTCCCTATCGGGAGGGTTAAGA
>Ga0316193_10000535_pt1 | contig 23882 bp, 19 predicted proteins | sample MerIslsedime2_MG_FD_207735 | JGI IMG/M metagenome (GOLD analysis project Ga0316193, IMG submission 207735) | Coastal sediment microbial communities from Maine, United States - Merrow Island sediment 2 | ecosystem: Environmental > Aquatic > Marine > Coastal > Sediment | place: USA: Maine... | reverse complement strand
GATGCATCACACACCAGCAAGTTGGGACTGTCCTGGCCGGCCGGTGTCATCTCACTGTCCCATGTCGCGCTGCCGATAGCACCTGATGATCCGTTATACGGCCAGCGCCCGCCTAATAAAGAGGAGTTTCTGTTTCTGGGTCAGCTGGCAATTCAGGGTGAACGCGGCTTATTGACGATACCTTCTGACTGGATGTTCCGCCTGCGCTACAATCCTTTTTTCGATTACCTCGAAAAGCGCACGCTGGACTGGGTTGAGCATGCTAATAAGGTGGCAAAGTAATTCAACTTGCGACGATTCTCCGCAACCGTTATCAATCTTGAACAACCATGGCTTTAAGCAACAAGCTCTACTGCATACCTCTTTATTGCTTGTGGCTGTCACTCTCTCCGCCAATACTTTATGCTGAAACCACCACTGAACAGACAGCCGCCCCCCGCAGTGAACCAGTAGATACATACCTGGTATCTGATGAAGCGCGTGAACGCGAACTGGGTGCTGAAGAAGACCCAATGGCACAACAGCAGTCCGAACTCGTCGAGACGCCAGAAGCAGTCATTGCCCAACCGGATGAATTCAGACTCTATGGCAGTGTCCGCGTGCGCTACCGTGATACAGATGCCGGATCATTCTGGGGTGACGGCGGCTCCAGGTTTGGCCTCTCGGGACGCTGGCAGTTCAAACCCGAATACTGGTTGATTGGCCGAGGCGAAGCCGGATTTAATCTACTTGATACCGCTGATTTACTGTTCAACCGGGGTGATAGACCACCAGAGAGCAAGTTTGGTGATGAAATTTTTATGCGGCTTTTATATCTGGGTGTTGAAACACCCGACTACTCGCTGACTGCCGGTAAAAACTGGTCAAGCTATTACCGTGTCTCAAGCTTTACCGACCGTTTCCAGGGAACAGGGGCAAGTGCCAGTGGAACATATAATGCGGGTACCGATGGCGGTTATACCGGTACCGGCCGTGCGGACAGAGTGCTGCAGACACGTGGACTGGTTAATGTTTTTAAACCTATATCCGTGTTAAAGCCGCTGAACCTTAATTTACAGATACAGCATGGGCAGCCTATTCCAAGAGTTCAGGACAAAAACTACAAGACAACGATAGGCCTCAGCTCGGTACTCGAAACTGACAATGGCCTGGGAGTCGGGCTGGCATATAACCATGCCAACATTGATGATGCTGACCTTCCCGCATTAAGCGCCAATGGTATCGACGGTGATGCCACTGCGCTCATACTCGGGGCACGTTGGTACGGTGAAGACTGGTATATCGGCACTGTTGTATCGCGTCTTAACAACCACGAAACCACAGATCAAAGCATCTACTTTGATGGCACCGGCTGGGAAGTTTACGGTCAATACCGGGTGTTTAAACAATGGTGGGCGGTCGGCGGCTGGAACAAACTCGAACCCGACTCGAGTGAAGTGCAGGCAGGTTATTACAATGTGGACTACGGCGTTATCGGTGTACGCTACAGCTTCCAGGGTTTCCGCCAGATGATATTTGCCAATGCACGGCTTGAATCGAGCATGACAACGGACGGCTTGGAACTCGGCAATGTCTACACCATCGGTGTGCGCTGGGATTTGCCATAGAAATATCCAAAATTAAGTTAGATCATTAAAAGCTTTAGCCGCGAAAAACGCCAGGAACACAAATCTCTTTTATGTTATTAAAATCAGTAATTTTACTCTTTGCGCCCTTGGCGTATTTTGCGGCAAAAAAATAACGGTTTAAGTCTTAAACCAATTTAACGTCAGCGCCCAGAACGTTCGGCCTCGTAGAGTGCCTGGCATTCGGGGATGTCATGAAACATCCGTTGTCGAAAACCGCCTGCCTGGGTCGCGTTACCCTGGCCGAAGTCGGCATAAAAGCGTTCGCAGTGTTCACGTGCGTCGCGGCTGCTGCGCGTACCGCTCCTTCCACTTGTTCTGTCAGCGATACACGTGTCGATTGCTTCCTGGCGTAAAGGCGCTATCAGGGCCTCGCGCGCGTCTTCGCACTGTGTTTGCAGTTCCTGGATAGAACTGGCCTCGCCACTGAGCGGCAAAACGACACCACCCAGAAATATAACAATGACCGTCAATTGTTTCTTCAACATTACCAGGGTCTCCCGGAAATAATTAACCACAAAGCCTGCCCTGAGTTACTCGAAGGGGCGCGGAGTACGCAGAGAAAAACATATATAAGATGTTATAGCATTCAAACGGCTTCACCACATCATCAATCAAATAAAACAACAACCGTAGGCTGGGATAAGGCTTTGCCGTTCCCGGCTATTTGCAACGCCTGTAACGCTTTGCTTATAGGCCCACTGCTGGTTTAAACAGTGTTACTCAGGCACACGTAGGAGCGGCACCTTTTCATGCCTCTTTTCATGCCTTTTCATGCTAGATCCTGCTAAATGGGATCAGCGGGATATAAAAGAACAATTTCTGGAAAACCTTTTCTGTCTTTCAAGCGCACTGCTGTGATTGATTTATTGTTAATTCAAGGTTGAGAGCCTGGTAAAAGAAAGGGATAATGAAAAAAATGATAAATAATGGCCAGAGTAAAAGAATGCATCGAGATATATCCTGGAGTAACCTCACCACAATCAAAAGAGTTTTTATTGTTTGCGCAATATTAATTGTAACTGGCTGTGCATCTTTACCCACTGATGTTCAACGCACGCCTTCCTATGCACTAGAAAAGACCTCAGATACAGGACTCGGCCGTGAGGTGCAGCCGTATATTAAGGCGCATCCAGAGGAGTCTGGTTTTCATATATTACATAATGGTGAAGATGCCTTTGCAACACGCCTGATACTGGTGCATGCCGCGCAAAAGTCACTTGATGTCCAGTATTACATCTGGCATGACGATTTAACGGGCAAGATATTACATAATCGGTTACTTGTTGCAGCAGACCGTGGTGTCCGTGTCAGGTTGTTACTTGATGACATGGATACTGCTGGCAAACATGAAATGTTACATATCATTAATGCGCATCCAAATATTGAAATTCGTCTGTATAACCCGTTTGCCGGTCGTAATTCGCGCATGGGCGACTACGTCACTGACACCAGCCGGATAAATCATCGTATGCATAACAAGACACTGACGGCCGATAAGCAAGCAACCATACTCGGTGGCCGCAATATTGGTGATGAGTATTTTGATGCCACGGAAGGTGTTGGTTTTAATGACCTCGATATTCTGGCGATAGGTCCGGTGGTCAATCAAGTGTCAGAACAGTTTGATCTTTACTGGAACAGCCAGTGGGTTTATCCACTGGATGCATTCAAACCAGAACAAGCTGTCACTGAACAGATGATTAAGGATTTCAGAAAACAATCGGATGCTTACCTGGAAGAAGCTAAAAGCTCTAAATATGCAGAGGCTCTTCGAGAGACTGATGTGGCTACTTTGAGTGAGGTGAACAAACTTGATTATAGCTGGGGTAAGTGGATATTGGCTTATGATCAGCCAAGCAAGGTGGAGGCTACCGAGGTAACCGAAGAGACGCATCTTGCGCCAAACCTGAAAAAAGCCTTTGAAAAAGCACAGAACGACGTCATTATCGTTTCACCGTATTTTGTACCGGGCACAAACTTTACCCAGTTCCTGGTTAGCCTGGTTGAACGCGGCGTGCGTGTGCGTATTCTCACCAACTCGCTGGCAGCCAACGATGTATCGCTGGTACATGCAGGCTATAAACGTTACCGTGAGCCACTGATTAAAGGTGGTGTTGAATTGTACGAGTTTAAAGCCATCAAGTCTGAACAACCAGAACAGAAAAAAAAGAAGAATAAATGGCTAGGGTCATCACGCGCCAGTCTGCACGGCAAGTACATGGGATTTGATAAGCGTTATATGTTTGTTGGCTCGTTCAACCTGGACGCCCGTTCTGTTGCATTGAATACGGAAATCGGTGTGTATTTTGATACGCCCGAATATGCGAATTTACTGGATGAAACTTTTGAACAGAAAGCCCTGATACTTGCCTATCGCGTGATACTTGATGAGGAAGGGGAACTCGAATGGGTGACACTGCAAGATGGTAAGGAAGTTCGTTTTTACCAGGAACCGGACACGGGTTTCTGGAAACGCTTTAGTACAGACTTTTTATCAATATTTGTTCCCGAAAGCCAGCTGTAGAATAACACATGCAAAGCATCACCTTGTTGTAGCGCACCGTACATAAAAGGTGCCGGAGGGATTATTTTTCAACCATTTTCTTTTCGCCTGATCGGCCTTCCCCTGGCAGCCTGCCCCAATTTTATACCGTAACGCGGCACAATCTGTTGCTTGAACCTGTCATCACCTATGGGATGACAATACTGGCTTGCTCGCTCAATGAGATGCACATCCTCTTTGGGCATCTCATATCTGAACAATACTCGATACGCATGACACCTATGCTCGGAATTTTCGCCCAGACCAGGGTATTCATCGTGTTGAGTCAGCCCGCTTTGAGCGCCCCGGGCATTAACCCTGTAACTTGACCAGCGGTATTCCTCAGGCTTGCGAACCATGCCGGCCACAACAGGATTCATTTCTATGTAGCGACAACAGGTCAGGAAATAACGATCTGTTTGGACCAGGCTGGACTTATGCCTTCCCTCCCATACCGTTCCGGTCCGTTTATAACTTTTATTAAAGTACCATGCGTATCGACTACCGATCACACTTGTTGCACGGGATATTGAATCTGCATGTTCAGGAGTTACCAGGAAATGCATATGATTGGTCATCAGGCAGTAAGCATGGACAGCAACGCCATATCGCCTGGCATTCTCTTTCCAGAGCTCGAGATAATACTGGTCGTTCTCTGGCTCGACAAAACAGGCTTCGCGGTTATTGCCGCGTTGAACGCTATGGCAGGGATACCCGGGAAGGTACATCCTTGCACGCCGAGGCATAGCAGTTCCTTTGCTTTATATTGTTTAGATAACTGTATTGGCGAGTCATAGATTGGTCAATAAATAATCCCTCCGGCACCTTTTCTATGGTTCCTTTTCTATGATCGCTCCGGCACCTTTTCTATGAAAAAAATGAATCAAAGGCACCTGGAACAATCAACTTTCCAGCATAATGATCAATCCTGTCGTTAATACACCCGATATCGTAGTCAACTGCCATTTGATTGCCGTGTATGTCTTATTAGCTGCTTTGTTTTTTGATTTAACTGACATTTCATTGCCCTCGTCATAGTATGAGTTGATCAACACTTACTTGATTATACGCAGACCATCATGCGCTCTTCCCCATCAGTGGTTGCAAATGTTTCGAGTTTCTCGAAAAAAGTCTTGTGATCGATATAATGTGCGCCGTCGCAGGAGAACGTCATTCCTATCAGGCCGTTGACACGATTAATCGAGCCATTACGCAGATATACCGTCTGGTCCGTTGTACGCAGGCGCTTGAATTCACACAGAACTGAAAGCGTTTCCGCGGAGTCAATTACCGGTTGCAAGTGATCTATCGTGCAATCACGGAACTGCTCAAGGAAATCAGGTTCCAGCACTTCCTCTTTGACAAAAACACGGTACCTGTATGCGTCATCAGCAAACCAGCAAGTCAACTGACTTGAGGAGTAATGCACCTTGACATGAAACGCCCCTTTTCGTGTTAACAGGGCAAATACAATTTCATGTATACGATCGATTTCATTGTCGAACAGGCTTTCGATGCGGGACTGCTGAAACAGAAAAGCCCTTACTGAGGGATCGCCTTTAATCTGTAACCATCTATCTGGCATTGCATTGCCTCCTGAAGTGATGAAGTAATCCTGAGTAAAATACTCAGGAATTCAAAGTATAGGTATATAACGAACAAATGATAATAGATATAATTAATACTAATCATAGATAACTATCTATTTACGGTCTTATCTCTGGCCAGCTTTGATGAAGAACTGTTGAGCCAGTTGCTAAATCGTACGACCGGCAACCAACTGCATACTGTTCTTAATCTCACCTTGACCACGATCACGAACCAATTAATATTTGGGGACAGAGGAAAAATACACTAGAGGTTTTACTCTAACCCCAAATATACTGCAGTATAGGGAGAGCTGGGCCTGGTTTGATTCGATCGAGAAAGTTAATTTGTCAGTACCTCGCCACTGGTAACTCACGGGCCGGTTCAGCCAACACAATCGGGGGGGGGGGCTGAGGCCTACGATGACTACGCGTACTCTGCAACCTCGAGCCGCCTGGCGCGGATCTCCTCCATGAACGCATCGAAATCCTGTTCGTTCTGCATGGTATAGCGGCCAGAGAACTGGGCGACGGCGCGATCGAAGGCCTTGCCCTCGCCCAGGTAAGCTGCGATCGCGATGGGATCGCCGCTTCGAGCGTGAGCGCGTGCCAGTGCCCAGCCGCGAAGATTCGCGGCACCGTTCAGTTGCTGCTCATTCAGGTTCTCTACGTCGGCGGAACCTTTCCAGTCCTTGAGCTGGCGCATGTAGTAATCGTGTCCCGCACTCGTGAAGTACCCCAGGAAGACATCGCTCACCGTCTGCATCAGGCGCTGGCCCTCGACAACGCGCTGGCCGGATTGCGGATAGCGACTCGCGGGAAGTACCTCCTCGAGGACAGACGTGGTTGCTTCCTTGGTCTGCAGAAACAGTGGATCGGTGCTATCGCGACCTCTCAGAAGTGTGATGAAGGATCGCGTCCCGACGCTTCCCACGCCCACAACCTTGACCGCGAAATCCACGGGTTGAAAGTGCCTTAGGACGTGCTCGACGTGATCTGGCACGCTTGCCAGGTATTCTTCATAGCTTTTACTGAGTCGGTCACGGATATCTTCTCGGCTTGCCGGATCCCGGACTTCGCTGACGCGGATAATCAACGGCGGCTCGTGGCGGATCCGGTACTCGCCGTCGACTTCCTCGGCTAGTTTGTCGAGCGCATGCACGCTGTCCTTGCGCATCGCCTTTGCCATCTCTCGTTTGCCTGCCTTGCGTGTCTCACTGTTCTCGACGGTCTGGAACATCCGCTTCGCCTCGACCATCTCATACCAGATTTCCATATTGCGCATGCCGGCGAGTCTCGTCATGGATTTGCGATAGCGACGCACTACGCGCCTTGCCAGCTTGCGACAAGCCTTGTCCGTGAGGCCGTTGAAGCGGCCGGCAATGAAGAAACTCGCGGCAAGCCGTTTGATGTCCCACTCCCACGGGCCGGGAAGCGTCTCGTCGAAGTCGTTCAGGTCAAACACGAGCCGTCGCTCCGGAGAGGCATACATTCCGAAGTTACCGAGATGAGCGTCACCGCAAATCTGAGTCACCAACCCCGATACAGGCGACTGCGCGAGGTCGTGCGCCATGATCCTGGCCGCGCCGCGGTAGAAAGTGAACGGGGAAGCCGACATTCGCGCCCGTCGCACCGGCACCAGCCAGGGAATCCGATCCGCATTCTGATCCTCGATTAGTTGTACGGGATCCTGTCGATCCAGACCCGGCGACCACTCGGAGTGGCTTTCGAGAGGAGTATTCTTACGAAGAGAGCGTCCGTATTCTGTCCTTTGCTCGGGCGTGGCGCCGTCAGGTATCGGATTGGTGGTTGCCCCTGAATCTACTGCCATGATGTTGTCTCATTGGATATTCTGCTAAATCAATCAAGTATAAAGCCCCTTTTTCATCGAAATCAATCGCACAACACATCAACTTATTCCGCAAAAAGCTCAACGTTTCCCGAAAAGTTACCCTCAATGGCTAAAATCCTGGGCTTACTGAAGAACTGTATTCGTTGACAAAAAGCCGCCAAACCGCGAAAACTCGCCCCCTTCCAAAGCCGTTCGTGGTGAGCCTGTCGAACCATAATGGCCAGCAATTCAACATCATGGCTATGTAGCTCAGTCGGTTAGAACACAGCATTCATAATGCGGGGGTCGGTGGTTCAAGTCCACCCATAGCCACCATATTATTCAATAACTTACAGATATAGTTCAAAATCCTTTTGTTTTTCTGGTTACCTATGGGTTGCTTTTGTGTGTGATTATTCCCTATAGCGGAAATACATATTTTAATGTTCGACCAGTTGAAATCACCACCCTTTTAAGACCTTCACGGAATTGAGCCACGGCTTCATCATCACAATCCAATCTGATCGAATGGTATTCTCCTGGAGCAGGCTCTCTTTCATGATCCGAAGCTCCACATCAGAGATAAAATCACCAGATGTTGATTCGGTACCAGTCTATTGGTGTCGCCCTCAAAAAACCCGCCTTCCTCTCCGCTCGAATGATCGTAGCGATATTCCAGGGCAAGCACTGCGGTATTAGAGGCCGCGGGTGAAAATGTGTATTCCAGCGTGCCTGTAAAGGCTTGAATATTTTGCCTGGCCCCCGTTCCTATTCCATCCGGGTCCGAGAAAAACTCTGATCGCAGTCCTAGATTCCATGGCCCCTGGATATGCCAGCCAAACCAGAGTGCACCGGACATCCAGTTGTAGCGCGGGTTGCCGGTTATATCCGCTTGCTTTTCCGTACCGAAATCAAAGGCGCCTGCCAGTAGATATCGATCGCTTTTCCATTCGATGATGGAATCAGAGAAAAACCGCCAGAACTCAGTATTCGTTTCTTCCTGATCCGGGCCGTAGTAGAAATTCTGGATAAATCTAACTTGTGGTGAAATGCCCCAGGCCGACTGGAAACCCAGGCTGGGTGTATCGTTGGCGTGGGCAAGATAATTCCAGCCATCGACTACGAATAACGAGACATCTAATGTATCACTCACGGTATAGTCGCCCTGGATGCCGAACAAAAAATAAGGCACAAAATCCAGAAGATAGCCACGGGTGTAATTGATGTTTTGTATCGCCAGAAACGACTCGTAGCCTATATAACTGTTGATCAGGCCCGCGGTTACCCCAAGACCATCGCCCAGCGGGAATAGATAGGTCGTATTGGCACGATACATATGGCGTAATGTATCAGCGTTCGAAATCGGTTCATTAAATGTGGGTGGGGCTACGGGTACGAGGTTTTCCGTATCGACACCGGTCTGCAAACCGAATTCGATACCCCAGCGTGATTGCGGCGCTGCTTCCTTGCTGACATAGGCCATGCCCAGATTAACTTGAAGTTGATTCAGTTTGAAGGTAGTACCCTTGCTGCGCCAGAGATTGTTTTCCGGATTATTAGAGCTTGAGCTATAGCCGAGATCCAGATACAAACTGTGATCCCACAATTGTGCAACAGGATCTTGAGGCATATCATCATTCGGTAACTTCTGAACGTACCAACGTTCAGTCGCAACACCGAAATATTCAGGACTTTCATCCGCCTGCGCCGGGATGAAAACCAATGAGAAAAGGCATAGGCCAGCAAAGATCTTTTGGGCCCATAATACTCGACCAGTTGTAAGATGCGCAGATAGTGTATGGCTACTCAAGCAATGATAAACGTATTGATAGATGCACCGAAATTTTCACATTGAACATTTATTGAAATGTCAATTTACGCCCTGTCAGTGACTTCCAGAGTATTGGCGCGCTTGTGTATTTTTGTTCTTTTATTACATCAGGTTCCAAAGCCCAAACCCGCGCAAATTTACCGTGAATTAACCGGGTCAGAGAGCAATTGTTTCTATTATTAAGAGTTAATTGCACTCTGACCGGGATTTGATTGTTGTTACGCCCTGAATCAGGCTGCGCCGGTTGCCTCTTTAGCCATACCCCGTGCTAGCAGGCCAAACATCAGCAAGGTCCAGCCGCTGAAAAACAATTTGACGCCAAGCAGAATGCCGATGGCCCAGGCACCCGAGAGAGGGAACTGGTTCCAGATCATACCGCCAAGCAATACAGAAATAATGCCGCTGAACAGGGACCAGCCCCAGCCATTGGCTGGCTTTATCTGAAAAGCCATCAAGGCTTCAAAAATCCCGGAAACAATCAGGTAGGCCGCCAGAAAAATCGTCAGTGATGCCAGCGCAGCAGCCGGATTCATCACCATGTAGATACCTACGACTACAGTCAGAACACCAAGGATAATATTGAATATACGTCTGCCGGTCTGAAAGGCGAATGCCAGTTGGCCGATGCCACCGATGATAAATAAAATACCAACCACCATTGCAATAGAAAGCCCCGCAATGAAAGGTGAACCCATAGCCAGCAAGCCCATCAGCAACACTATGACACCGGTCGCAATTGTTAGTCCTGAATTCTTTTTAATCTCCTCCAGAAAGGGGGAATTTATATTTTGAATTTCTTGTGACATATTATTTTCTCCATTAGTTGAGATTACATCCGCCCGGTTGCGCGTTAATAAACGCAGGCTTACTACAGCAATGCTAATTAGAAGACATTAACGCAGAGCATCATAACCCTGTTATTTGAGCAATGCCACATCCGCCAAAAAGAAAGGCGCCCTGCATTGCAGGGCGCCTTTTTTCACACTAGCAAGATTTTAATTAACGACCAAGAATTTTGTCTACCTCTTCCTGCGGCAACACCTGGGCCTGGTAGTTTCCTTCACCGATGTATTTCTCAATGTTTTTGACATAGCCTTCGAGATGACTGTCAGAACCATCCAGCAGTGATGCATACAAATTCGACACACCGGCGTGGTCGAGGTCATAAGGCCACAGCAGCCGGGCCAGAAGCAGCCATGACGGTTGAAAGCCGTGCACCAATGACCTGGGCGCAACGCTTGAAGCGGGTGTTCACTATCGACATCGAAACTTGTCGTGTCTGCGGCGGCAGCATGAAAGTCATCGCCTGCATCGAGGATCCGCTGGTGATTAAGAAGATACTGACTCACACGCGTGGTAAAACACTGTGTCTTGAGGCCGCCGGTTTGCCCCAGCAGGGCGCCAGCGCAGGATGACTTGTTCAGCTGACACGCGCAAAGGTCATTCAACCTAGATTCCGCAGTTGAACACAGAATTAGCGCTGTTCCTCAAGCGTCAGGGCAAGGCGCGACTTGCAGCTAATGGCCGTAGTCCTTGGCAAAAGTTGCAACGCCGCCATGGCGCTTGTGGGGCGGCGATAAACTGTGTAGCGACTCACCCGTTGGGTGAACGTCAAATACTGCATAACTTTTTGAATAATCATAGAGTTGACTAGAAGTAATAGCGATCAACTGCGGAATCTAGGTTCAACACACCTGTAGCTGCGAAACCGACATACGCGGCAGGGTTCCGTTAGAATACCTATGTGCCTGCCTATGTTCCGGTTCCTTTTTTACCTGGGGATTAAGTGGGGGTCGATCGCGTGTCGCTACATTGCAAAGAGGCCGAACATGATGAGTGTCGGGACCAGTGCCCCTTTCAGGAGTCCCAACGGCGCAACTCCGTTCTCGAAGCAGCCCTTGAGAAGGGCCTGCCCTGCCGGGTTTGGGGCATTGGCAATAACCGTCAATCCTCCGCCTGCCACTGCACCGGCAAGAACGGCGTATTTCAGTTCCGGTGTTAACGCCGGAACCAGCGTAGCCAGATAGGTGATCGCCGCATTGTCATTGAAGGCGGTGAGTAACGTCGAGACAGCCATGAGGGGGACCTCTCCCAGACTCCCGAGGACGGGCTCGATCCACCAACCTTGCACTCCGCCAAGTGTGACCAGCCCGCCGAGAAAAAACCCAACCAGCAGCGGCGGTTTCAGATTGATTGTGTTCTGATAGTCCGCGGTCACCATCGCAAACGCCAGGAAAAACAGTAAGCCGGGCACGAACAGGGCCGGATGATGCGCATTGATGATCGTCCAGACCATGAACAACACATGCACCGCCATGACCCAGCCGGGCACCGCATCCTCGCGCTGATCCCAGTTCGGGTCTTGAAACGGGGCCCGCTGGTCCTTCGGAAGGAGTTTCGGAAGCTCTCGCTGTAATCGAAACAGCTTGACTTCCGCGAGTCGCTCGGCAAAGGCCCTCTCTGCAAGCTCCCTGTCGACATCTGTCCTGGATATCTGTTCGCGGTAGCGTTCCGCGAGTTGCCCCTCCACTCGCTGAGTGTACTCGTCGGTTACCCCCTTGATTCGTTCACTCATCTCCTCCAGCTCACCGGTCTCGTCGGCGACGGCAGCGAGCTCTGCCTCCATCTCCTCGCGTGAGAAGTACTTCGTTAGAATCTCGTCCTTGAGGCTGCGGATCGTGAACCGTTCTTCGAGCTGCGACAGTTCTTTCCAGAAAACCGCCAGGAAAAGAGAATTCGAGATGGCGATACCCAGGACTGCTTTCCAGCCGAAGTGGCTGAGCATGAACCATGCGTCCCAGCCCCAGGGTCCCGCCACCATCAAGACAGGTGGGGCCGCAAAGTGCGTGAGCGTGCCTCCCACGGAGACGTTTACGAACAGCATTCCCAGGGTCGCGTATTTCAAGCGCTTACTTGGCTCGAGCGCATAGAAACTCCGGAGCAGCAGCAGCGCCGAGATGGTCATCGCCGCAGGCTCCGTAATAAAGGACCCGAGAAGTGGGCCCAGCGTGAGAATCGAGACCCACCATGCCTTGAGCGAGCCGCCGAGAAGCCCGGCGACCCGTCGCATGAACGCTTCTGCCAGCTTCAAGATCGGCCGGGTTGAAGCGAGGGTCATGATGACGACGACGAAGATGGCCTCGGTGTAGTTGACATCGTGAGTCACATAGTCAACTGCTGTGGACCAGTTGAAAGAGAGGACGACGGCGAAAAACAACAACAGTGCCCAGGTGCCAAAAACAACCTCAATCTCTCCCAGAAAATGCATCATGCGGGCTGTGTGCGACACCGCTGTTCTCGGGACTTCACCTTTCTCCCGCTTCAACTCATGCTGATGTTCCAGGCGGTGAGCCGCAGCCGTGAATTTGCTGCAGAGAAAAGTATGGATCACTGCAAGCAGGAAGATCAGCGTGCCCACGAGATTGAAAGGATCGGCTTTGATTCGGTCGCCGAGGCGTTCGAGGATCGGGAGTCCAGCATCGCCATAGCTCTCCAGCACAGGGGGAAACGCGACTGCAGCACCGGTACCCGGGTCCGACGCGGCTGCGGCCACAGAGCAGCCAAGCAAAACCGCCAGGGAGACAAAGCGCATGACAAGTGAACGGGTTGCGAACATATCTGCCCTCACGCCTTCCTTGATTTCAGTGCCGGGTTAGATTCGCGCGTAGTATTGCCATCTATTAGTACCGGCGTAACTTCGTAATTCACGCCCATGCTCAGGTCTGTGAAATCAGTAATGATTGTGGGATAAACAACAGGATGACATAGCTGGTAATCAGAGGAATATCTGCCATAAATTGATTTTCCTTCTGTTAGGATTATCCTGTTATCCATGTGCGCATTATACGTCATCGGCAAGCTGAATATCTTGACCTGTCACAGCACACTCTACAGTGGCCTGGCTCTTCCGCAACGGTTCTGAAATCGTAGCTGGATTGCTGTCATTTGCCTCCACACGCAATAGCAACGCCTCCATCACCACCATCGCCGCCACATCTATTAATTGATATAGCGCCTACAACAGTTAATACCGTTTACCCTAAATATAGTTGATCGACTCTTCAACTCTCATTCCTTCATTTGAGTTTGAGTCGTACGTTGGCAATGGCGGGGCGGGTGATGTAGTGGCAGGTCCTCACTGCTCATGCCGCATGCTGTGCTCTTTCCATAATGACCACCAGCGCAGAGACGGCGAATCCCAGAACGGTAAACAGGCCGGCCAGTTTACCGCCGTGCTTGAAGGCTTCCGGCATCATGGAATTGGCCAACATGGTGAGAATAGCGCCCGCGGCAAAGGCCTGAACAAAAGCAAGCCAGAAGAGTGATACGCCGCCAAAAAGGGCGAAGCCCGCGACCGTGGAGAGGGCACAGATGACGGCAATCAGCACCCACAGGCCGAAGATTTTAACGTTACTCCAGCCACCGGCACGCATGCCGGTCGTGCCGGCGACGGCTTCAGGCAAGTTAGAGATAAACACCGCCACCAGCATGGCAATGCTCACTGAGCCACTCTCGAGTATACCGAGGCCGATTACCATGGATTCCGGTATCCCGTCCAGCATGATGCCCAGTACCATGGGTATGATCAGCGACGATTGGGATGGTTTATCGATTGCCGTGCGGTCGGCAGCCCCCAAATTGCTGATCACCCGGTCGGCAAAGAAAAAAGTCAGCGCGCCAAGAGCCAGCCCCATCGCGGGGCCTCCCGTGCCCTTACCAAGGCTGACAGCCTCGAAAACCAGCTCATAGGACACCGCGGAGATCAGCACGCCGGCGCCGAAGGCCATGGTCAGGCCCAGGGTTCGCCTGCCTATGCTGACAAAGGAACCGATTAGCCCCCCCAAAACCAGCGAGGAGGTGGCCAGCAGGCCCCAGAGAAACGCATCAAGCATCGTGAACTCCCAGAGTTATTCTAATTATTGATTGATCATTATGAAGCAAAATATAATCTATGCAGGTCTTGATGTCGATGACACACAGTACCGCGGTTCGGCATTGGATAAAGTGTAATAGCCAGGATTCAATCTGACCGTCAGTGTCATATTAACTCAAACTCAGACTATGATTTTTTATCAGTACAGCCGAGATTGTCTATATGAAAAGGCCATAGATATTTACTCTCGCATAGGCGCAGAGAACGCAAAGGAAGATGAGTAAATCGATACTGTCTTTGCGAAAAAACACATGTCACCCCTGCGTTTTCTGTGCCTCTGCGCCTCTGCGCCTCTGCGCCTCTGCGAGAAAACAGGATATCAAAGCTCCAACATAGGCTGGTTTTCCGGTGATACGTAAACCGATAACAACTGTCAGATCAAGTCTCAACTACTACAGATAAAGGTACTGGTGAAGTTATTGATTTCAAGTGTCGTCGCGTTCTTCTCGCTTACTTATATAGTGCGCAGGGGACTTCGGAGTAACGTCAGTGTGTTTGCGAGCCTGAATACATTTTCGTAAAAAGACCGTATGCCGCTGAAAAAGCTGGAAAGCTGGAACGCAGCTTCGTAGATACCCTTGCGACCACTTCCACGGCAGGCTCTATTGTTGAAGCCACACGAGGCGATGGATTCACCAGCCGCACCGCCGTATGGCAATTACGTTACCAGCTCAAGACGCCTTAGCGGGACGGTACCGAAGCACGTGATTTTCGAGCCACCTGACTTCATCGCCCGGCTGGCGGCAACCTCCCGCTAGACCTGGACAAAAAGGGGGGTTATGCTTCCGACACCCAATCTGATCGATTATTTCAATAATAAAAACATAATAATAATGAGCATTAGCTATGACTGATTCAACAAATCCTGGCAGTTCCGACGCAATTCAAAATTCGATAGAAATCACAATAAGACTGGGCTTGTTAATCTTACTCGCCCTCTGGTGTTTACTGATTATCAAGCCTTTCGTCGTGCTGGTGATGTGGGGTGTGATCATTGCGGTTGCGGTTTATCCGTTATTCTCAAAACTGAAATCGGTGCTGGGTGGACGAACCAGGTTAACCACTGTGGTTTATATCATACTAGCTCTGGCTATCTTGATTACCCCCACTGTGATGATTTCCGGTTCGCTCGTGGATACGGCCCAGGATGTTCACGACAGGCATGAGGAGGGCACACTGACAGTGGCGCCACCAGATGAATCCGTGCAAGACTGGCCAGTAATCGGTGATCAGGTTTACAGCGTATGGACTGAAGCGTCCGGTAATCTCGATGAAACGATTAACCATTACAAACCCCAGTTGGAAGAAATCAGTGATAATATCGTCTCGACCGCGGTCGGTGCCGGCGGAACGATAGTGGTATTTATTATATCGATTATTATCTCGGGGATACTGATGGCGAATGCCACCGGTGGTTATCATTTGGCTCTCCGGTTGTTCTCGCGCTTGACAAATGACAGGATGGGCGTTGCTTACACTGATCTTTCCCGTGATACCATTCGCAGCATTGCACAAGGGGTACTCGGCATTGCCGTGATTCAGGCGATTTTGAGCGCCATCGGTATGTACATCATGGACGTGCCAGCCTGGGGCTTATGGAGCTTGCTTGTGCTCATCCTGGCGATTATCCAACTGCCGCCAATCTTGCTAATGGGATTCATCATTGTCTATGTGTTTTCGATCGCCGATACCACGCCCGCCATTATTTTTGCCATCTATGCCGGGATTGTCAGTTCAAGCGACATGTGGCTAAAACCATTGCTGCTCGGTCGTGGCGTGTCTACACCTATGCCGGTGATACTGATTGGGGCGATTGGCGGTGCGATTCTGGATGGCGTCATCGGCTTGTTTGTCGGTGCTGTTGTGCTGGCATTGGGTTATGAGTTATTCATGGTGTGGTTGTCCTACGGAGAGACATCAAAAGACGAGGGCTAAGCGTTTTGCGTAAGTTGTTCGGTCAGCTCGAGTTAATCCTGATACTTGTCGTTGCCCTGGCGCTGCCGGGTTGCACGGTCGGCCCCGACTTCGTCAAACCTGAACTCGACGCACCGGCTGATTGGTCACAGTCGCTTCAGCAGGGTCTTGAATCGACTCCCAACGAGTTGGTGGAATGGTGGCGTGTGTTTGACGATCCGGTGTTAAATGAGCTGGTCGAGGTCGCGCACAAGAACAACAATACCCTGGAAATTGCCGGTTTGCGTGTGCTGGAAGCCCGCGCCCAATTAGGTATTGCGACCGGTCAACTGTATCCCCAGACCCAGGTAGGGACTGGTGCGGCAACCTGGATTTCACCGGCGGAAAACACGGGTGTGACTTCGGATTTCTGGCAATACGGCCTGGGCGCCAGTGTTTCCTGGGAAATAGATTTCTGGGGTCGCTTCAGGCGTGGTATCGAATCGGCCGACGCCGCTTACCTGGCCTCGATCGCCGCCTACGAGCAGGCCTTGATCCTGTTAACGGCGGGCGTGGTCAACAGCTACGCGGTCATTCGCACCACCGAGGAACAGCTGCGTATTGCAAAAGAGAACATGAAAATCCAGCAACGCAGCTATGACATTGCGGCGGTGTTGTATCGCAATGGCGCGACTTCGGAGCTGGACATGCAGCAGGCCGAAACACTGCTGCTGTCAACCAGGGCGACCATCCCGGATCTCCAGGCATCACTCAAGCAGGCAAGGAACGCCCTGTCCACTCTGCTGGGTCTGCCCCCCGGCGCCGTCGACAGCATGATCGCTAAGACGGATGGCATTCCGGCACTACCTGCGGAGATTGCCGTCGGCTTCCCCGCCGACATGTTGCGTCGCCGACCCGATGTACGCCAGGCCGAATTGCTGGCCATGTCGCAGAACGCCTTGATTGGCCTGGCCAAGGCGGATCTATATCCCAGTTTCAGCCTGACCGGTACGATCGGGCTCAGCTCCGGTGGCCCGGGCAACAGCGATTTCGGTGACCTGTTCAGTTCCGATGCTTTGGGCATTACCGTCGGGCCGTCTTTCGTCTGGCCGTTTTTGAATTACGGCCGCATCAAGAACAATGTGCGCGTGCAGGACGCACGTTTGCAGCAGGCCCTGGTGAATTACCGGGAAACAGTGCTACAGGCAGCGCGCGAAACTGAAGATGCCATGGCTGCCTACATCGGTAACCGTGTGCAGACCGCAATCCTGGTCGATACCGTGGCCTCAGCCCAGCGTTCCAATAAACTGTCGGTTCTCCGATACCAGGAAGGCTTTGCGGATTACCAGCGGGTGCTGGACGCTCAGCAGGCATTGTTCGCCCAACAGACACGTTATGTCACGACTCTGGGTAACGGCCTGCAGAGCCTGATTGCCCTCTATACCTCACTCGGTGGCGGGTGGGAAAACCGTGATGAGTCATCCCTGGTTGATCCGGAAACACGTGAACAAATGCGGCAACGAACCGACTGGGGTAAGTTACTCGAAACGACTGACACACAGACTGAGTCCGAATCTATACAGCGTAATACCGGGCAATAACCAAAACACATGCAAGGTTGATGAACATGGTAGAAGAACAACAACAGGTCACGGAAAATAGCGGCCCTGATGATAAACAGCTAAATAACAAAGCACCCATGGACCCGGTGCGCCGCTGGACTTTCATCGTGCTCGGGATTTGCCTCGTGTTGTTTGCCTGGTATCTGCGTGCTGATCGTGTCACGCCCTACACCTCACAAGCCAGGGTGAATGCGTTGGTAGTGCCGATCGCGGCAGAGGTTTCCGGTACCATTTCCGACGTGCTCGTTAAGAATAATCAAGTTGTTGAAGCCGGTCAGAAGTTGTTCCAGATTGATATTGAACGCTACCGACTCGCCGTCGACAACGCCAAAGCCTCGATCGTATCGGCCAAGGCGAATCTGGAACGCGCCAGGCAAGACGCACTGCGGATGCGTAAAATTCGCGATGAAGATCCTGGTGCCATTTCCCAACGCCGGATTCAAACCGCAGAGGCCTCGTTTGCTGCCGCGGAGGGTGACGTTGACGCGGCCGAAGCCAACCTTGATACGGCGAGGTTGAACCTGGAACGGGCCACGTTGAATGCGCCGGAAAAAGGCATAGTCACCGGCGTGCGTCTCGACAAGGGCAACTTTGCCGCGGCTGGCGCACCGCAGTTGACCTTTATCGCCATACATAACATTTGGGTGCAAGCGGATTTTACCGAGAACAACCTGGGCCATATTGATCCGGGTGATGAGGTGGCGATCGTGTTCGATGTCTTGCCGGGCCGGATCATTCGCGGCAGCGTGCGCGAAGTGGGTTTCGGGGTGATAGTGGACGATGCACCGTTGGGTAGTTTGCCAACCATCTCAAACGATCCGGACTGGTTACGCCAGTCACAACGTTACCACGTGCTGATTGATTTCGAACTGACTGACAAGCAGGAAGCGAAACTGCTCAAGGTGGGTTCACAAGCCTCGGTCATTGTTTATACGGGTGAACACTGGCTGATTAATTCGCTGGCCCGTTTGTTAATTTATCTCATTTCCATCCTGACCTATGCCTACTGAGGCCGGCAGTCTATCTGCAACCTCGGCCATGCACCCGCTGGCGGCCCTGCGCATTCTGCGCATGGCACTGGGTACGGTGTTGGCGCTGGTGTTTTCGCAGGTGATTATCTGGCCGCTGTCTTTCGTCACACCCGTGCTCAGCATGTTCATTCTGGCCCTGCCATTGCCGGCACCGGGCTTCAAGAAAGGGCTGACCTTTGTGATTGCTTTCCTGGCGCCGCTGATTGGTGCCATGGCGTTGTTACCCTTTTTGCAACATGCGCGCTGGGTCGGCATTCTGCTGGTGGCCCTCGCCCTGTACTATAGCTTTTACTACACCGCGAAAGGCGGGTCGGCGATAATGGGAGCTTTCATGACCGTCGGACTGACCCTCACTGTTACCCTGGGATCGGTGAATCCTGAGGCCTTGAATATGCTGATTGAGTCACTGGCGAAAAGTGTCGTATTTGCTATCGCTTTCGTTTGGCTCGCATATGCCATATTACCTGAACCATCGCAAGATCCGGTCGAACCGACCAAACAGCCAGCTGCACAAGCAAAGCCTGTTCTGGCCGAAGCACGCCGTGATGCATTTCGTTCCCTGGTGATCGTTTTTCCATTGGTGCTGGTGTTTCTATTCATGAGTGCTAGCTCGTCTTACACGGTGGTCATGATCAAGGTGGCGGCCATGGGTCAGCAGGCCAGTTCCGACCACAGCCGCAAAATGGGCCTTTCACTTCTCGAATCGACAATCTGGGGTGGTATTGGTGCCATTGTTGCCTGGTACCTGATGAGTGTCTGGCCATCATTGATTCTTTATACCCTATTGATCGGGCTGGCTGGTTTGCTTTATGGGCGTGGCATATTTATGGGCACGGCAGTGCACCCGAAGTTTTCGATGTGGTCCTATGCGTTTCTGACCATGATGGTGATACTGGCACCGGCCGTTACAGATAGCGCTGACAGTGCTGGTGCGGCCTTCTGGTCACGCCTGATACTTTTCATGTTGATTGCAGTCTATGGCACCGTGGTGGTTGCCGTTTTCGATTCATTTTGGCCAAAACGAAAGCTGGATGGTTGATTGGCATCAGCACTGTATTCATGAAGCGCATGGCACACAACTAAATGGCCTGAGCAGAACTGTAAAACCGGGGGCAGATCACAATTGTTTCTAATATTAGCGAAAACTGTGCTCTGACCCCACTTGTTGTTTGGGAAAAGATCGTGAATGCTTTTGATGAAGACGTTCACCTGGCAAAGCCCTACCTGCCCCTTTTTTTCTTCGCCCCCCATTAGAACGTGTAGCCGATCGAGTTCACCAGCGATAAATCATTTTTATTTGATTCCTCGCCCCCCGGCGGATTCGAGTCGTAGCTGTCATTCACCTGAAAACTGAACTGGAAGTTACCGATGATCTTCCAGCTGATATTGAAGTTGAGTACGGATCGAAATCGCGAGTTGTTATTCAAACCGGTGAACGTGTTCAGGGTCAGCTGTGTGCTCGGTGCATGAGAACCGAGCTTGAACCGTCGAAAGGAGGCCCCGACCAGAGCCTCCGCGGTCTGGTCCACTTCCGACCCGCCTGTCACGTACTCGCGGTTGTAGACCACGCCGAGGTTGAGAAAGAACATCTTCCTGGCGCTCGCGATAAAGGTATTCGTCGCCCCGCCGCCGACGATGAAGCGGAGGTCGTAGCCCTGATTGGGGTTGGATGCTAACTCGCCCAACTGGAACGGACCCCACTTCGTCCTGCCGATCTGGGACAGGTAGAATCTCACGTAGTGCTGTTTCGTCGTCTCACCCGCCTCCTGGGTGTTGAAGATCGATTGGTAGGTGAGCTTCGCGTAGTTCTTGCGAGAGCGGTAAAACGTGTCGCCATTCAGGTTGTATTGAAACGCTTCATTGGCCTGGGTGTAGGTGAGGCCGAAATTGACCGAGCCATCCACGCGGTTCCAGAACCCCTGCTCGATCGGCACGATCTTGACGACATCCACGAGATCGACCTCGACGGCACCGGAGGATCCAACGATACTCAGGTTCCCCGGCTTCCCGGGTGGCCCCAGGGTGCCGAAATACCGGACGCCACCGCTCACCTCGACCCGATACTCAAAATTGCTGGTGAGACCGGAGACGTACCTCCACTCGATGTGAAGCAGACCTGCGGCATTGGTCTTCAGGTTCAAGGTCGCGAACTCGACGCTCTTGATTTCACCGATGTAGGTGACGCCATCATTGGTCGTGGCAACGTCGATCTTGTCGTGGCTGGCGGCCGCCGGCGCCGCTGCAAGGATCAGCAACAAGCAAACGACAATGAGTTTCACCGCAATTCCGTGGCCGGGTATCTCGGAGATAGTTACACCTCTAATTAGAGCATGGCATCGATTGGCAGGATGCGCATCAGGTTCACGCTTAGTTTCTTCCAGAAACCTGCATAAGGCTCAGAGTCAAAAACAACCTGTTTGCCATCAGCATACCCGGTCCAGGTCATCGACTCGTTTCCTTTTTCATCTGTAACCAGTTCCACGCGGAAAGCGACCTTATCGATATAACTATCAAAATGCTCGGATGTATCAGCTGCCAGCTCGGGTTCATAGAACAGGATACCGATTTCGGTATTGATGTTTAATGAGCGTTGATCGAAATTAAACGAACCGACGAACATTACCTCTTTATCCATCGACATGGTCTTGGCGTGGAGACTGGATTTACTCAGGCCCGGCAGCCAGATAAACCGTTTGGCCTCGAGTTTCTTCAACTGCTCGTTAAGCTCGTACAGTTCGACGCCGCAGCGCAGCAACTGTTTTCTATGGCGCATATAGCCGGTATGAACGGCAGCAACATCATTCGAGACCAGCGAGTTGGTGAGTATCCGTACCCGCACGCCATTCTCACTCAGCTTGCAAATGGCATCGGCACCCTTTTGGCCCGGAACAAAATAGGGTGAAACCAGGATGAATTCCCTGGTCGCCTGTTGGATGTACGGAGCCAGTTGAGATATCAGCAGTTCATCTTTCCAGTCCTCATCACTTTTGGTCATCTTTTCGGCCGAGTCGTGAATGATCTTGGCTTTGCCAAAACTGAATTGCGCAGTTTTATCTCTCAGCGAGTTGGCAAATGCAGAATTTTTCATCGCATCGCGATACTTTAATGTTCGTTCCTGCTGATAAAAATCATTCAGATCCTTGCGCAGCTTATCCAGCGCACCAGGCTTAACTGCCTTGCTTTCGATCCCGGCTATCAGGGTAGAAACCGGGTAGGAATGCCTGTTGTTCCAGTAGTCGTCGAATTCATCGGATACTTCAGCTACCACGGGTCCAATCGACATGGCATCTAGATCAGAAAATGCCACATCCTCATCCGCATCAAAATATTCATCACCGATATTGCGGCCACCGACAATTGTGACCTGGTTATCCACGGTATAGGTTTTACTGTGCATACGGTAGTTCACCCTTTTCACGTCGAAGACAAGCTGCATGTTCTTTGAACGACCACGCACAAAGGGATTAAACAACCGTACTTCCATGTTGGGATGCGTGTCGAGTGCCGACCAGACATCGTCGGCCTCTTCACCGTACATGTCGTCGATCAGCATGCGCACCCGCACACCTCTATCGGCCGCGGCTAATAGTTCCTTGATCAACAGCCTGCCAACGGTATCCTGGTGAAACATATAGTACTGCACATCGATACTGCGCTCGGCCAGACCTGCCAGCACGGCTCGCGCTACAAAAGCATCAACCCCGTTGCCCAACAGGTGCACACCCGTCTTCCCCGGGTTTTGCTCCAACAGCGGCTGGAACGCTTTACCAAGACCGGTATTGTCACCATCCTGGATTACGTAGGATGCTCCTTTTTGAGTGTTGTCTGGCAGCCTGGTACAAGCGCTGAAAAACAAAAGCGACATTAAAGAAAAGACACCCAGCAGAATTTTATTTTGAATACTCATTTCTATCTCTCAAATAGTTGATTATCGAGTACATACATAGGGTAATACTGCCACGAAACCCGATTTCTATCTTGTAATGTATTAAAAGGTACTCGGTAAAAACGACATCACCCGATCTATCGTCCAGTATGCTGCGATACCACCGATGCTATACGGTAATAGTCGCCATGTACTCTGCGGTGCAGTTAACGGCAGTCTTTTCAGTAACGCCATCAGGCTTAACATTGCAGCGATAAATAACAGCTGCCCGGTTTCTACACCAACATTAAACATAAACAGCGCCAACGGCACCTCGTGTTGCGGCACGCCGATTTCATACAGCGCACCGGCAAAGCCAAGACCATGAAACAGACCAAAAATAAAAGCGATCAGCCAGGGATACTGTTCGGTCAGGCTGATCTGACCGTTATGTTTATGGACAATTTCCGAAGCGAGAAACAGGATACTCAAGGCAATGATGGCTTCGGTAGGTGCTGGTGGCACATGTATAACATCCAGCGTCGCCAGCGCCAGCGTAATACTGTGCGCAACAGTAAATGCTGTCACCGCTTTCACCAGCGGTTTGATTCCGCTAACGATCAACATAAGAGCAAGCACAAACAACAGGTGATCGGCACCTTCAAGAATGTGGATAGTGCCCATAAGCCAGTAGTCGCCAGCCACCTTCAGTCTTGATGCCTGTAACGGAATAGTGAACTTGGGTGAGGCCGGTCGCAGGATAGCCGAATGTGAAGTACCATCCTGCAACTGCACAAGCAATAGCACATCGGTCTGCAATGCAGACAGTCCGTCAATCACAATGGTCTGGCCAGTCAATGACTCACTATTATTTTTGTACGTTGTATGTTCGATCCGGGCACCCGGAACGTGCTGAATAGTGGGTGTACCCAATAGCTCCAGGCCAGGCGGCAGTTGTGCTTTTATTGCCAGCACGCGCTCGCCACGCATGGGCACCTTCCATGTCACGGCAAACAAACCGGTATTTTGCTGTTTGATATCCAGCAGCGCGGGACGAATCTCATCGGCCTTGGCCTGAATGGCCGGGTATAGCACCGCCAGCATCACCGCAACGAGTGCG
>Ga0316193_10000529_pt1 | contig 23999 bp, 18 predicted proteins | sample MerIslsedime2_MG_FD_207735 | JGI IMG/M metagenome (GOLD analysis project Ga0316193, IMG submission 207735) | Coastal sediment microbial communities from Maine, United States - Merrow Island sediment 2 | ecosystem: Environmental > Aquatic > Marine > Coastal > Sediment | place: USA: Maine... | reverse complement strand
CTCAGCTGGTTAGAGCGAGCGACTCATAATCGCTAGGTCAGAGGTTCAAGTCCTCTCACCGCCACCATCTTCTTCCAGAGTGACAGTCTTTCGCACACTCGAGACCTTCCTCACGGCGGAGGCTCGTGTTCAGCCGGGTGACGGGCTCGTAGTCGCATTCTCCGGAGGACCGGATTCCACTACCCTGCTCTGGGCGATGAATCACGTCGCCCCGCGATTGGATCTCGAAGTGGTTGCGGCTCATCTGGACCACGGTCTCGACGAAGACTCGGCCCGTAGAGCCGGGGCTGCCTCTCGATTGTGCGAGTCGCTGAAAGTCCCGCTCTGGGTCGAGCGTCGTGAGGTAGAGGCTCACAGAACGGCGGGGGAGAGTATGGAAGCTGCCTCGAGGCGCGTCCGCTACGGCTTCCTGGAGGAGGTTCGCAGCCGTCGGGGTGCCGCCTTCACCATGACCGCGCACCACGCGGACGACCAGATCGAGACCGTACTCTTGCGCCTCGCCTTTGGCAGCGGCCTGACTGGGCTCGCCGGAATCATGGCTCGTCGGGATCGGATCCTGCGGCCATTCCTCCGCGTCACCCGCAAGCAACTGCACGACGCTGCCCTGACATCGGGCTTGAGTCCTGTCATCGACCCCACGAACTTCGACCTGACCGTACCTCGCAATCGAATTCGACATCTCCTCATCCCTCAGTTGGTGGCCGCGGATCCTCACCTGGGCGATTCGCTGCAAAACCTGTCGAAAGCGGCTGGGCGGCTCCAGGACACAATGGACCGATTTCTGATCCGTCGTCTCGATCTGAAAACCGCCCAGGAGGAGTCGAGCGTAAACAGGAGGCACCTGGCCGAGCTGCCTCTCGTGGTGCTTCCCTTCGCCCTGAGCCTGATGCATCGGGCGGCGGGCCTTCCCTACCCACCAACAAAGAGGGCGAGAGAAGATCTCTTTCGACAACTGCGATCTGCCATGACGATCGGTTGCGATTGCGGAGGTGGTTGGCGATGGGAGAGCGAGGAAGACAGGGTCTGGCTTCGAAGGAGTCGACCAGAACAGGCTCCTTTCGCTTATACTCTGAAGGTGCCAGGGGAGTGCTTCATCCCCGAGGTCGGTCTCCGGTTTCGAATCGAACCAGGAATAGCGGCCCGGTGGATGTTCGCTAGCTCGCCCCGACGGACAGGGTTGTCTTTGCCTATTGTCGCCGGTGACGAAGTTACGATTCGCAATCGACGACCTGGCGATCGGCTCCGACCGTTGGGTAGTGCCCACACGCGTCGCCTCAAGGAAGTCTTGATCGACCGCCGTGTTCCACGTCGCGAGAGAGATCGTCTCCCCCTGCTCTTCGTGGGCCCACGTTTGGCCTGGGTTCCTGGGGTGACTGTAAACGAGGACTTCAAGGTTAGAGAGAGCGAACCCGTCTGGGTGGCCCAGATCGATCCGCTGTAATCACCATGGATATCCGACAGCTTTTTGACGCAACCACCATCCAGGAGAAGGTCACCGAGTTGGGCCGCCGCCTGGGAAACGACCTGGGTGGAGCCGACCCCTGGATCATCTCCATTGTGGGTGGCTCGGTACTTTTCCTGGCCGATCTCATCAGGGCCATCGAACAACCCGTGCGATTCGATTTCATCCAGGTCCAATACTCGGTCAGCGCCTCCGATGGGGATCTCTTGGAGATCCACTACCCTATTTCCCTGAACGTCGAGAATCAGAATCTCGTGATTCTCAAGGACGTGGTGGTTTCAGGGGTCATCGAGAACTACCTGTCCAGCCAGTTTCGCCAGAGGGGGGCTCGCCAGGTCCAATTCGCCGGACTGATCGACGTACCGGACCAGAGGAAGACCGACTTTCAACCCGACTACAGCCTGTTTACGACCGAGCGCCAGGGGACCTTCGTCGGCTATGGGCTCAAACACCAGGGCCGCTTCGGCAACCTCCCGTTCATCGGCATCGTAGAACACGACGAGAACGAGGGTTCGAGACAAGCTCGATAGACGCCTTCGTCGCCCTTCTTGAGGAATTTGACTCTTGACTCCGACCGTTAGAACACTGATTGTCTGGATCGCGATCTTCGTCGTGGTCATCCTGTTGTGGAACACCTTTCAAGCAGGTCGAGTGACCCGCTTCCCTCTGACCTTCACCGAGTTTCTCGAGCAGGTCGAGCAGGGACGCGTAGCGGAAGTCACCATTCGCGGCCAGGAGGTCTCCGGGACTTTCACCGAAGGCGGTCAATACGCCGAGGGGGACAGCTTCTTCACCTATCTGCCCGAGTACCCGGACCTGGTCACGGAGCTTCGGGACGCTGGCGTGGTGATCAAGGCCGAGGAGCCGCGGGAAAACCCACTGCTGCAGTTCCTTTTCGGCTGGGCGCCGTTCCTGTTGATCATCGGCCTGTGGATCTTCTTCATGCGTCAGATGCAGTCCGGCGGAAACAAGGCTCTCTCCTTTGGCAAGAGCAAAGCCAAGCTCCTCAGCACATCCGGCAAGAAGGTGACCTTTCAGGACGTCGCTGGCGTCGAGGAGGCCAAGGAAGAGCTCTGCGAGATCATCGAGTTTCTCAAGGAGCCACAGAAGTTCCAGAAGCTGGGCGGCAAGATCCCCAAGGGAGTCCTGTTGATGGGGCCGCCTGGCACCGGCAAGACCCTGCTCGCAAGGGCGATCGCCGGAGAAGCCGGCGTACCCTTTTTCTCCATCTCCGGCTCCGATTTCGTAGAGATGTTCGTCGGGGTCGGCGCCAGTCGCGTTCGGGACCTCTTCGAGCAGGGCAAGAAGAACGCTCCCTGTATCGTTTTCATTGATGAGATCGACGCCGTTGGACGGCATCGCGGAGCCGGGCTGGGCGGCGGCCACGACGAACGTGAGCAGACACTGAACCAACTGCTGGTCGAGATGGATGGCTTCGAGTCCAATGAAGGCGTCATCCTCATCGCCGCGACCAACCGTCCCGATGTCCTGGACCCCGCTTTGCTACGCCCTGGGCGTTTCGACCGACGAGTCGTAGTGGATCGCCCGGACATCAACGGTCGCCTGGGAATACTCAAGGTCCACACACGGGAGACGCCTCTCGACGGGGATGTCAATCTGGAGCTCCTGGCCCGGGGAACACCCGGGTTTGCCGGAGCGGATCTAGCCAACATGGTGAACGAAGCCGCCCTCGTGGCAGCGGGTCGAGGGCGTGACCTGGTGGCCATGGAGGACTTCGAGTACGCCAAGGACAAGGTCCTCATGGGTGTGGAGCGCAAGAGCCTCATGTTGACCGACGAGGAAAAGCGCATCACGGCCTACCATGAAGCCGGTCACGCGCTGGTTGCAGCCTTTGTCGAGGGTTCCGACCCCCTGCACAAGGTGACTGTAATCCCTCGTGGTCGTGCCCTCGGCGTCACGATGCAGCTGCCCCTCGAGGATAAGTACACCTACCGTAGAAGCTACGTAGAGGGTCAGATCGCCATCCTGATGGGTGGCCGCATTGCCGAGGAATTGACCCAGGACGACATTACAACCGGAGCCGGCAACGACATCGAGCGGGCCACGGAGATGGCGCGGCGGATGGTTTGCGAGTGGGGCATGTCCGAGCTGGGTCCCTTGTCGTTCGGCAGCAAGGACGAGCCCTTGTTTCTCGGGCGCGATTTCAACCAGCGAGCCGACTACAGCGAAGACACGGCCATTCGCATCGACCGCGAAGTGGACAGGATCGTCCAGACGGCCTTTGAACGGGCCCGCAAGATCCTGACCGACAATCGGGCGATCCTGGAGCGCCTGGCCCAGGAGCTCCTGGAACACGAATCCCTGGACGGGCGGGCGGTCTACGCGACCATCCAAGAGATGACTGGCAAGGACCTGAATCCCACTCCTCCGGAGCCCGCGTCACCAGGGCCCAAACCCGGCGATGAGGAGCTCGCCACAGACCCAGGGACCTCGGGACCGGCCCCTATCGAGGAGGTAGGGGAGGACACGCTCGACATGCCGACAGGAACGGCGTCGACACCATCCGACCCTCTCCCGTCAACGGAATAGACAACTCTCGATCGAAACCCTGTACCTCGCACCCTCATGCTCACCGTCGCTTCTCGACAGCCAGCCGCCGGAAGGCTTGCCTGTGCCGGAGGAAGGATTCTCGAGCTCAAGAAGACGCCTCTCGTCATGGGGGTGCTGAATCTGACGCCCGACTCCTTCAGCGATGGAGGCCTGTGGATGGATCCGTCACGAGCTGTGGATCGGGCGGAGGAAATGGTTGCGCAGGGGGCTGACCTTCTGGACCTCGGGGCCGAGTCGACCCGACCGGGTGGTGGCGTTTACGGTAACGGCGCGCGAACCGTGCCCGCGGAAGAGGAACTGGACCGCCTGCTACCGGTTCTGGAGCGCCTTCGGGAGCGAGTCTCCGTACCGCTGTCTGTCGATACTCGCAAGAGTGCCGTGGCCAGGGTTGCACTCGAAGCCGGTGCCGATCTCATCAACGACATCAGCTGCCTCTCGGACCCAGAAATCGCGGTTGTGGCAGCCGAGAGTGGATCTCCTCTCGTCCTGATGCACAGCCGAGGTGATCTGGCCTCGATGCAGAGTCGGATCCACTTCGACGATGTGGTCGCGGAGGTCATCCAAGATCTGGCAGGGGCCATAGAACGGGCTTGCCAGCAAGGCGTTTCCCGCGACCAGATCGTGATCGACCCGGGAATCGGCTTTGGCAAGAACGGGCAGCAGAATCTGGAGCTCCTGCTGCGGCTCGATGAGCTCCAGCAGCTCGATCGGCCGATCCTCGTCGGCGCCAGCCGCAAGAGCTTCATCGGCGCCATCATCGACCAGCCCGCCGCCAGCAGACTGCCCGGCAGCCTGGCAACGATTGCCTGGGCTGCTTCTCAGCGTGCGGCCATGGTTCGAGTACACGACGTGGCAGAGACCGTTCAGTTCCTCGCGGTCTGGGAGGCCATCGACTCGGCAGGTGGACCGCAATGAGCCTGGCTGACTGGTTGCAGCTCGTGACCTGGCGCGACGTCCTGGACATCGCACTCGTCGCACTGGTCATCTACAACCTCCTGCTTCTCATCCGAGGCACGCGGGCCGTTCAGATCATCCTCGGAATCCTCTTCATCGCCGCCGCCTCCTATCTTGCTGGAGTCGCCAAGCTGATGACTCTCAAGGAGCTCCTGGGCAACTTTCTCCTGGTGCTGCCCCTGGCGATCATTGTTCTCTTCCAGCACGAGATACGCCACGCCCTGGCCAGTTTCGGTCGCAACCCGTTGTGGGGTCTCGGCACTCATCAACAGACGGAGTCGACGATCAGCGAGATCGTGACGGCGGCCACGACTCTCTCGGACCGGAGAGTCGGCGCCCTGATCGTCATTCAGAGACTGGAAGGCCTGCGAAACTACATCGAGAACGGCGTCGAGATCGATGCGCTCGTGAGCTACGACCTGCTGATCAATCTCTTCAGCCCAGAGACACCGCTCCACGACGGTGCAGCCATCCTTCAGCAGGACCGCATCGCTGCCGCCGCTTGCTTTCTTCCCCTCTCCCTGAACCCCGAGATCTCCAAAGACTACGGTACGCGTCACCGAGCCGCCCTCGGCATCTCCGAAGAGGCGGATGCGCTGGCCGTCGTGGTCTCCGAGGAGACCGGCGCCATCTCGATAGCCATTGGGGGCGAGCTCATTCGCGACCTGGATTCCAAGAGCCTACGCAACGCGCTCTACAAGTACCTGATCACCGACCTGGGGTCCCTTTCGGAGACGAACCCATGAGCGAAGCCAGGAGCATCTGGGGACTGCGATTGCTCGCCCTCGCCCTGGCTGTGACCGCATGGTTCGTGCTTTCCGTCGAGAATCGGGAACCCCCTAGCGAAAAAGTGGTCCAGGCCACGGTCCGTTACGATAACTTCCCTGGTTTGATCGTGGTCCAGCGAGTCGAATCGGTGAGGATCGGCATTCTCGGTCCCAAGAGCAAGATTCTCAGCCTGAATCCCTACCTGGTCGATGTCTTCGTCGAGCTGCCCAATCCGGCCAAAGGCGCTTTCGACGTTCCCCTGACGGCCGAGAACGTAATCCTGCCCGAAGCCCTGGAGGTAGTATCCATCGAGCCCAACATCATCTACCTCGAGTTGGATGTCGAAAAGACGGATCTGCTGCCAGTGACGGCGCGACTGGAGGGCGAACCGGCTGCCGGCGCCAAGGTCCGAATGGCCGAAGTCATCCCTCCGCGCATCCTGGTCAGGGGACCTGAGTCGATGCTCGACACCATAGGTTCCCTCTTCACCACGCCCGTAGACCTCACCGGCCATGCCCTGGATTTTCAAGAGCAGGCGGCTGTCCTACCGCCGGATCCCCTGGTCAACATCGTGCAGCCCGTTGTCGTGTCGGTCCGAATCCTGATGGAGATTCCAGGCGCCGACTCTGTCTCGAACTCCAAGGACTCTGCAGAATGACGACCGCCCCACCTTCCCTGCGTCTCTTCGGGACGGACGGCATCCGGGCTCCGTTCGGCACCTTCCCCCTGGACGAGCAGACCGTCGGCCGTATCGGCTATCACCTGGGGCTGATGCTCGGCGAAGAGACTCCCAACCCACAGATCGTCCTGGGAGGCGACACAAGGCAGAGCACCCGGCCTCTTTGCGACTGGATCGCTGCAGGCCTGCTTCATGCCGGCGCCCGGCCCTGCTTCGGGGGCACTCTGCCGACTCCCGCAATCGCGTTCCTCGTTCGCCAGCGTGGCGCTGCTGCCGGCGTCGCCATTTCGGCCAGCCACAACCTGTTGCCCGACAACGGCATCAAGCTCTTCGACCACTTGGGGTTCAAATGGCAGGAGCCCGCCGAAGAGGCTCTCGAGGAGCGACTCTTCAATCACCCGGACCAGGCCGAAGAACTGCCTCCCGTGACGCTGGACCTGGATGCGTCCCTGGCGCGTGACTACCGGCTAGCTCTCGAAGAGCCATCCACCCATGACTCGGTGTCTTTCGATGGCCTGACTTTCGTGGTCGATGCGGCCAACGGTGCGGCTGCGCCGTTCGCTGCCAAGGTCTTCCGCGATCTGGGGGCAGAGGTCGTGACGCTCCACGACACGCCAGACGGTTGCAACATCAATCTCGAGTGCGGCTCGACTCATCCAGAGGCCATGGCCAGCGCCGTCCTCGAATCGGCAGCCGACCTGGGAATCGCCTTCGACGGGGATGCAGACCGCGCCCTCTTTGCCGACGAGCAAGGGGTGGTGCGGGACGGTGACGCCGCACTCTTCCTCTGGGCCCGACACCTCAAGCGGTCGGGGCGACTTGAGCCTCCGAAGATCGTCGCGACCAGCATGTCCAACCTGGGCCTTGAGCGAGCACTCGAAGGGGAATCCATCGAGTTGGTTCGGTGTGGCGTCGGCGATCGCACCGTCGTGAATACGATGCTGGAAGCTGGCATTTCCCTGGGAGGCGAACAATCCGGACACATCGTCGACTTGACGCAGAGCACCACCGGCGACGGCCTCGCCACGGCTCTTCAGATTGCCAGCATTCTCAAGCACGAGGCCAAGCCCCTGTCGCAGCTACTGGCCCCGTTCGTGCGCTTTCCTCAAGTCCTGATCAACGTGAGGGTCACCAGTAAGCCACCCCTCGAGTCCCTGCCAAGCGTCGCCGCTGTAGCCCGCGAGGTCGCGGTCCGACTTGGCAACAGGGGCCGCCTCGTTTTGCGGTACAGCGGTACAGAACCCCTCGCCAGGGTGATGATCGAAGGCGAGAATCAGGGTGAGATCGATGAGTTGGCCTCGAGGCTGATCGGCGCCATCCGGGAAGAGATTGGAGCAGAATAGTCAGGTCCACCCAGGAGACCCTCGCATGACTGATCTTTCCGTGAATGTCGACCACGTCGCGACGCTCAGACAGGCGCGCAAGGCCGCCTACCCGGACCCCGTCGAAGCCGCAGAGATCGCCGAGCAACAGGGGGCTACCGGGATCACGATCCACTTGCGCGGTGACCGTCGCCACATCCAGGAGAGCGACCTCGCCAGTCTTCGACAGACGGTCAAGGGAAAGCTGAATCTCGAGATGGCCACCACCGAGGAGATGACCACCATCGCGCTGCGTTACCGCCCAGATCAGGTCAGCCTGGTACCGGAGCGACCTGAAGAAGTCACCACGGAGGGTGGGCTCGACCTATTGTCCACGGGCGAGCGGGTGGTGGCGGTGGCCAAACAGCTCGAGGCGCAGGGAATTGCGGTCTCGGTCTTCGTCGACCCGGAACCGAGACAGATCGAGCATCTCCTGTCGACCGCAGTGGGCTGGGTCGAGGGCTTCGAGATCAACACCGACAGCTACACGAAGGCCCAGGGTGCAGCAGCAGCACAAGCCGAGCTGCGAAAGATCGTTCAGGTCACGACCATGGGCCTGGAGGGTGGTCTACGGGTCTACGCGGGCCATGGTCTGACCACCGCGAATGTCGGGCCCGTCGCCTCGATCCCGGGAATCGAGGAGCTCAACATCGGCCACTCGATCATCTCGAGGGCAGTGATTGTGGGCATGGAGCAGGCCGTGCGTGAAATGCTCCACGCCATGGCCTAGCAGCCGCCTTGCGATTTCAGTCGGGATCCTAACGTTCGACTTCCATTGGCGCTTCGATGGCCTCTTCCGGCTCCTTGAAGATCAGAGCCGTCTCCTGGATCGGCAGCAGCACCCGATGGACGTTTTGCCCGAACGAATACTGCAAGATGTAGTAGCCATTCTCGGAGATCTGGTGCAGGAATCCTTCGACCCCCTTGAGACCCGCGAGCTCATTGTGAATCAAGACCGCTATGGGAAGCTCCATCGCCCTATCCCTCCAGTAGTCCCGCCTCGCGATACTCCTTGATCTTGCGCTGCAGGGTTCGAAGTCCGATCCCGAGAATCCTGGCCGCCTCCGCCCGCCTGCCGTCGGTCAGCTCGAGCGTCTCAACGATCGCCAAGCGCTCGATCTCGGCCATCTCCCTCGGCTCTCCCACAACATTCTGCACCGGCAGGCTCGAGCTCGAGAGATGGCCCAGCCTGAGCTCAGGCGGCAGGTCGGCAACGTCGATCTCTTCTCCCTCGTGGAAGATAACCGTCGATTCGATGAAGTTCTTGAACTCGCGGACATTGCCTGGCCAGGCGTGGTGCGACAATACTCCGAGCGCTTCCGAGGTGAGACGCTTGGGTGGTTGGCCGTGCTCTTCACAAAATTGGGCCAGGTAGTGCTCGGCCAGCAGGGCGGTGTCTTCCAGTCGTTCCCTCAGGGGCGGGACCCGCAAGGTGACGACTTTCAACCGGTAGTAGAGGTCCTCGCGAAACCTGCCTTCCGCCACCTCCTTCTCGAGGTCCCTGTTGGTGGCGGCGATGAGACGGAAGTCGACGTCGATCAGATCTCCTCCACCGACCCGCATGACCTGCTTTTCCTCGAGCACTCTCAGCAGCTTGACCTGGAGCTCGGGGTAGAGCTCGCTGATCTCGTCGAGAAACAGGGTGCCGCGATGGGCGAGCTCGAACTTGCCAATCTTGCGGGCAACGGCTCCGGTGAAGGATCCCCTCTCGTGCCCGAAGAGCTCGCTTTCGAGAATGTCCGAGGGAATGGCGCCGCAGTTCAGGGCCAGGAATCGCTCTTCGCTGCGCGGACTTGCCTGGTGCAGAGCCTTCGCCACCAGCTCCTTCCCGGTGCCGCTCTCGCCGGTAATCAGGACACTGGAGCGAGTCGGTGCCACTAGGCGCATCTGCTCGAAGAGTCGCTCCATCTGCGCCGACTTGGCGACAATGCTCTCGAATCCATAGCGCTTGTCGAGCATCGTCCTGAGCGTCGTCACCTCTTCCTTGAGCTGACGGTTCTCCAGAACATTCGTCACCCGCTTGCGCAGCTCGTAGAGGTCGACAGGCTTAGTTAGATAGTCGTCGGCGCCAATCCGCATGGCCTCGACCGCGGATTCGATGCTACCGAAACCAGTCACCAGAATCACCCCGAAGTCCAGCTCTCGGCGACGCACTTCGCTCAAGAAGGCGATCCCGTCGGTGCCCGGCATTCTGAGATCGCAGACTGCCAGCGCTGCCCTCTCGTTGTTGTCCAGGAACTCCAGGGCCTTCTCGGCATCGTCGAAGGTGCGTACCTGGAGACCGGCCTTCTCGAGTGCGATGGCCATGGATTCCCTGGAGCCGGTCTCATCATCGATAACCAGCACCAGAGGCGCTTCACTCGTCATGGCGCCATTTTGGCATACCCGTCCTGTCCCGGCCAGCCCCAAATTCAATTGCCGGGCATGGTGGCAAGCGGGATTCGCGTAAACTCTTCGCTGACCGATGGTCACGATGAAGCAGCACCCGCCCGCCACACCTGGCAAGTCTGACTCCGGCACCTCCACACTGGAGGGAGCGGTGTCCCGGGTGGTCTTCAGCAGCGCAGCCAGCTCCTGGACCGTGCTCCGGCTGACTCTCTCCGACACCAAGCGCACCACGATCACCGCGGTGGGCCCTCTGTACGGAGTTCAGCCAGGAGAGAGTCTTCGCCTCAGTGGCAACTGGGAGGAGAACCGTCGCTTCGGCAGACAGTTCCGAGTCACCTCCTATCTGGCTCTGCAGCCCAGCACCCTCAAGGGCATCGAGCGCTACCTCGGCTCCGGGCTGATTCCGGGTATCGGCCCGGCTCTGGCCGGACGGCTCGTAGCCCGCTTCGGCCTCGACACGCTGGAGGTGGTGGAAAATGATCCTTCGCGCCTCAGCGAAGTGGAGGGTATCGGCCCGGTCCGGGCCGAGCAGATTCGCCTGGCCTGGAGACAGCAACAGGGCCTGCGCGATACCCTGGTCTTTCTGCAATCCCAGGGGATGACAACCGGGCAAGCCCTACGAATTCACAAGCAGCTAGGGGAAACAGCTGTCGCTGCGGTCAGAGCGAACCCCTACAGGTTGGCCGAAGAGGTGACAGGCATCGGGTTCAAGACTGCGGATCAGATCGCGGCGGGCCTGGGCATCACTGGAGACGCGTCTCAGCGGGTCGAGGCAGGGATCCTCTACGCCCTGGATCGCGCCGCTGAAGCTGGACATCTCTACCTACCCCTGCCGCGCCTGAGGGAGGATGCTGGCACCCTCCTCGAGCTCGACGGCGATGGAGTGCCAGTGCGAGCGGCGATCGATGCGCTCACCGGCAGAGGCGAGATCGTCATCGAGCCATCGACCTCTCGGCAGACCGACGCGGTGTACCGGTCCAGGCTGCACGCAACGGAAGCAGGCGTCGCCTGCAGAATCGAGAAGCTCCTTGCAAGCCGCTCAGACAGCCGACAGATCGACATTCCGAAGGCTCTCGCCTGGCTGGAGGAGAATCAGCACCTGGAGCTTGCGCCTCAACAAGTCGAGGCCGTGCGGTGCGCTCTCGACTCGAAGATACTGATTGTCACCGGTGGCCCCGGAACCGGCAAGACGACTCTGGTTCGGGCCATCGTCCAGATCCTCGCCAAAGCCAGACAGCGAGCGCTTCTAGCCGCCCCCACCGGGCGTGCTGCCAACCGACTCAGCGAAGCCACCGGAGCCCCGGCCAAGACCATCCACCGATTGCTGGAGTTCGATCCTCGCCAGATGATCTTCCAGCGCCACGGCGGACGCCCTTTGGAAGCGGACTACGTCATCGTCGATGAGGCGTCGATGCTCGACTGCTCCCTGGCATATCACCTGCTCGATGCCATTCCGGATGGCGCCAAGCTGGTACTGGTGGGAGATGTGGACCAGCTACCGTCGGTCGGCCCAGGGCGGGTGCTGGCAGACCTGATCGTATCCCGACGCCCGGCCGTGGTACGGCTCCAAACCGTTTTTCGTCAGGCCGCCCAGAGTCGCATCGTCACCAACGCCCACCGCATTCGCCGGGGCAAGATGCCTGACCTGGAGCACCAAAGCCGAACCACCGATTTCTTCTTCATTGAACGCCAGGAGCCGGAGGCGATTCTGGAAACGATTCTGCACCTGGTGACTCGTCGGATACCGCGCAGCTTCGGCTTCGACGCCCATCGCGACATCCAGGTCCTGGCACCCATGCGCCGGGGCTTGATCGGCACGGAGAACTTGAATCTCGAGCTGCAACGGCTCCTGAATCCGCCTTCAGGCCAGGACTCCAGCCCACCCGGACGCCTGCGGGTCGGCGACCGCGTCATGCAGATCCGCAACAATTACGAGCTCGATGTCTTCAATGGCGACGTTGGAAGGGTTCTCCCCAAAGCCGAAAAGGACGAGGGCCTGCGTGTGGATTTCGGTCGCCGGACGGTCGACTACGAGCCGGCCGAGATCGATGAGCTGGTCCTGGCCTATGCCTGCTCCGTCCACAAGTCCCAGGGAAGCGAATACCCCTGCGTGGTCGTCCCAATCCACACGCAGCATTACATGATGCTGCAACGCAATCTGCTTTACACGGCAGTGACCCGCGGCAGGAAGCTGGTCGTTGTCGTGGGCGACCCCCGGGCACTCGGGCTCGCCGTGCGCAACGACCGCCAGCTCGACCGCTACAGCCGCCTCACGGAGCGCCTGGCGGACCCGCCCGCCTCCCGCCCTGGGGGTTGAGACGGCCGGCGCCACCCTCACACCCGTCCTGGGGCTTGGGTCCTGAGTCCTGAACTGATATCCGTCTACTTGTTGAGGTCCATCCGAGTGGCTCGCAGGTCGACGGCCTCGATCGTTCGCAGATGACCACAATCTGTTGGGGATTCGACGCGGGGCCCCCAGGGGGCTATCCTCCCTTCCACGGCAACCAACCCCCTGGAGGTCCCCACGCCGAACCCTGAACGATGGGAGTCTCGAACCCATCCCTGCATCCCTGAGCCCCTATGCCCTTACGCCCCTAGGCCCCTATTGCCGTCACTGGTGCCCGAGGTTCGTTCGGGTGGCTCGACTGTGGGGCGCCTCGTCGAGCGTAGCGCAAGGGCCTTCGCAGAGCACAAGAGATCCGGCGCGATGACGTGACGAGGTGGCGGCCCTCCCGAATGTAGGGGAGGGGCTTGACCCCTCCCGCGGGAGCCCGCAAGGGGCTCCCCTACGAGGTGTTCGCCTACCCAGGAGCCCAGGAACCCATGACCTCAGTTCCCCACTGCCCATGGACCGCTCGGCGAAGTCGCCGAACGCCTCAACCCCCAAGCCCTCAAAGGTCGGCCGGAAGGAACGCCCGGTCGCTTCAACCCCCAAGCCCTCAAAGAGCGGCCGGAGGTATGACGGCCGTCTCAACCCCCAGTGCCCACTCGGCCGACTCGACTCTCCGGGTTCAAGAATCGACATAGGTAGGCCCTCGCGGGCTTTCCCTGTCACACCACCGTGCGTACGGGTCCGTACACGGCGGTTCGGAAGGTTGAGCTGAACTCGCCAGCCGGGCTTTCAGTGGCCGGGTCGTCGACGAACGAGTTGGACGCTTGCGGGCGGTCTCCGGGCTTCACCCTTGCCCCGGCCACGAAGCACCCCAAAGGGTTGGCTGTCCCTCGCCCTCGAGAGCACGACTCCTACTCACCACTCCTCACCGTTCGGGCCTTCGGTCCAAAGGACCTACTATGCCCTCTGCTGACTTCTGCGACGCGATCAGGGGACCTCGCGGTCTCCTCAGTCCACCAACGGACACGACGCAGATCTCCCGAGGTAAGCCTCACCACCTTCACCACACACCCGCCGGATTTACAGCCTGGACCCTTGATGGGTATGGACTTCGTGACCTTCTGCTCACTCGTCCGGTCCAAGCTGCCTCCTATCCGATTCCTGTTCGTCGGGTCGCGGCTTTGCTCCACGCTTCCTTCAGACCCCACCTCACGATGACGCCCTTGCGCTTCGCTAACACTTCGCCCCCATCAGGCTGTGTAGGGGACTTGCACCCCCAAGTAATGAAACATGCTCGGCACACAGAAGAAAGGCGGGACCGGAGTCCCGCCTCTTGTTGCCTCAGCTCTACAGCGTCACTCAACCCGGAGGTTCGCGGTCGTCGTCGAAGGTACCCGGCGAATCGAGCTCGATGTCGACGATCCCACCCGCCTCCGGTTCCACGTATTCGATCGCCGACGCGGAAGGAGCCACTGGTTCGACCTCTGGAGGCGTCGAGCCGCTCGGTGCAGGCGGTGCAGCCTGCCCACCCCAGCCCTCTGCAGTGCCGAAGCGGGTCAGGACGGCGGCGCCAAAACCCACCGTCCAGGCCAGGTACTTCACCAAAGCCCCGAAGATGGCGAACATCATGACGAAGAACCAGAGCCAGCCGCCGCCGAAGTCGAGCAGGTCGGCGATCAGGGACCAGATAGCGATCGAGGCGATACCCAGGATCAGCACCAGATAGGGGCTGTTCAGGGTCCAGCCGAATCGCTCCTCGAGAATCCTGCCCAGCCGCATCGCGACGGCACAGAAACCCATGAACGCCAGCAGAAGGAGACCCAGAATGGCGAATGGGAGCAGCAGGAGAAGCGGTATCCCGATGATGGAGATCACGAGGACCAGCAGCACCACGATGAACAGTGGCACGATCAGGATCTGCGACAGCAGTCCCACCAGCCCGGACTTCCAGGGTTCCGTGGCCACCTTGCGCTCCATCCGCTCCAGGGGCTTGCGGCCAAGCAGCAGTATCAGGCAGGCGAACAGCAGGAACATGACCAGGAAGAAGCCATGCCATGCCGCGCTCATGGCAACGTCCATGGGCCCGAAGTCATGCCAATCATCGCTGTCATGCCATCCATCAGGGCGGAAGAACACTCCGGCCCCGGGGCGCCAGAATCGAAAATCCTTGCCAAACGGAACTGAAACCCTTTCGCCGCCGACTCTCACGTCACCGGTCTCTTCGACCTGGCCGCCGACAGCCACAACATCACCCGCCACATCAGCACCGTCTTCCAGATGGACATCACCACCCACCGCGACGACGTCTCCAGTCACCTCGCCGGAGACGGTCACGGAGCTTCCAATAGCGGCGGCATCGCCCTTCACCTTGCCTCGGATGGTGAGCGGTGCGCCAAAAACCACCGCCTCTCGTGCGATCTCGTCCTCTTCCACCGTGAGGCTGGTGCCGAAGACGACCTGGGTGTCCTTCTTCTTGAGCTTCTTCTCGATGGACGCGATGACCTCCTCCACGTCCTCCAGGTCTGCCTCTTCATCGACGACCACCTCTGCGATCACCGCGACTTCCTCGGGCTCGCCGACGAACAGAGCTCGGAGTTGCGCCTCCCCCAACTCAGACAACTGCAGCACGAGATTCGTGTCGGCTTCACCGAGCTTCTCCCGGAGCTCGTCAATCGTGACGACCTCTCCGTCGGCCGCCAACTCCCCGCCACTGATCTCGATGGTGGAGACCGGGCTGTCGCCGACCGCCGCCTCGAGCAGGACGCCCCTCGCCAGCAGCTTGACATCGAACCGTTCGAGAGTCCGCTGTCGAAGCTCGAAGTCCTCCGGCTCCAGAACGATCTCGGCCGTCACCTTTACCTGCGCCCCGAGAAAGGCACCATTCAGGAACACCAGCGCCAGGACCCACACACCCAGCCTCGCGCCTGGCCACTTCCACGTTGCGTTTGGATCAGATCGAACGAACATAACTAGCACTCCTCTCGGAATCGATCAAACTTTGCAAGAAGCGAAAGGCGACGAGGCTCAGCAGCACGCTCAACGCCATAACACCCAAGAAGGTCGGTGAGGAAAACACCGAAGATAAGACCGCACCTGCTTCGGAAACGTCGCGCCAGTAGGCCAGTCCCGCCCCCAGGCGCTGAAAGAACGCCACCACGCCACCGAGAATCGCTCCAATCAGCCGAGCCGGATGCAACAGGCCCAGAGTGGGTTGGAGAAGGCTCGGCACGAGGACAGCGGCCAGCCCGGAAAGAAGCAGGCTGACAGCCAGGGTGAAGCGCAACGCCCAGGCAGGATCCAGGAGCCCTGTTCGCCCGGGTTCTGGCACGATTCCGGCCGATACGAGAACCCGCTCGGCAAAGCCGACGGGAATCGGCACCTCGGGGAGACTCGACATCACCTGCCTCAAGGCCTGTTCGGACGCATGATCGGAGCTGGTTTGTTCCTGCTCCAACCAGATCTGAACTGCCTTTTTGAGCCTTCGTTGCACTTTCATCCTCCTCTAATGCGCCCTACGTGGCCTTGCAGCCTGAAGTTTCGTTGATTTTCGGCCATTTTCAACGTTTCTTGGGCTCCCAGCCTCGAGCCGTCAGATATCGAGCCATCGCCTTGCGAGCGCGGAACAAATGGGTCTTGACGGTGCCCAGCGGAAGATCCGTGACCTCTGCGATCTCCTCGTAGGACAGGCCCTCGTGAAACCGCAAGAGCACTACTTCCCGGTGCTCTGGACGCAGCCTCTCCAGAGAGGCCTCCAAGTCTCTCGCCAGGTCCTGTCGCTGCAGTGCCGAGTCCGGCGACTCGGACTCACTGTCTGGGACCACAGCCAGCAGGTCCGGCTCTCCATCCGGCGTCTCCAGGGCGACGGTGTCGAGCCGCTTCCGACGCAGATAGTCGATGGCGGTATTGTGAGCGATCTTGAACAGCCAACTGGAGAACTTGCGCGTCCGATCAAAAGTCCCCAGAGCCCGGAAAGCTTTGACGAAGACCTCCTGCGCCAGGTCCTCCGCCAGCATCGAATCGCGAACCATCCTCTGCAGCAGGCCCCAGACCGGGCGCTGATATCTCAGCACGAGCTGCCGATGGGCTTCCTGGGAGCCATCGAGAGCCTCTTGAATGAGCTCGGCGTCCTGCTGCTTCGGATTGCTCAATGTGGGATCCTGCACGCCGGAAGACCGGGTAGGTCTTTCTCATTCTAGCCCGACTTACCAATCGACTCCCTTGCCGAGGGGGACACCACGTACAACCCTGCACCGGCGGCCTTCCTGCCCGATATACTCACACCGGCCCTGGGACTCGGGCGACGACGAGGAAACGATGTCAGAAACAGCACCCTGGACAGCTTCCGACCTCGACCAGATGGAGCAGCGCGGAGTCTCGTCCGAGGAGATCGCCCGCCAGCTGGAGATCTTCCGTCGCCCTGCACCGGTGACCCGACTCGAGCGGCCTTGTCGACTCGAGGACGGCATCCAGCAGGTTTCAGAAGGGGATGAAGACCAGCTCCTGAAGGAGTGGCGCGAGCTGGCGAGGGGTGGGCGACTGGCCAAGTTCGTACCGGCATCCGGAGCCGCTACCAGGATGTTCAGGGACATGAAGAGCGCCCTTCAGGGACTCACGGACGGCTCGTACGGGACGCCAGCCAACGACTCCGGACTCATGCACCGACTGGTGACGGCGCTGCCGGACTTCCCATTCTGGGAACGGCTTCAGTCGGTGACGGGCACCGAGGAGCCCACATTCGGTCTCGAGCCGAGCCGCGAGAAGGTTCGCCAGCTCCTGGTCAGCCTGTTGGAGCCGAGCGGCCTCGGTCTGGCGACCCTGCCGAAGGGCCTGATCGAGTTCCATCGCTATGAGTCGGGGCCCCGCAGCGCCTTCGAGGAGCAGCTGATAGAAGGAACCACTTATCTTGCAGCCGCGGGCGGCAAGTGTCGCTATCACTTCACTGTCTCGGCGGAGCACCCGGCTGCCTTCGAAAAGGCCCTGGCTTCGGCCGCGCCCAGGATCGAGCGTGAGACCGGCATGGGCCTCGAGGTGTCCTTTTCCACCCAGAGCCCTTCGACCGACACGATAGCCGTCGATCTCGAGAATCGCCCTTTCCGACTCGCGAATGGCGAGCTCCTCTTCCGGCCGGCAGGTCATGGCTCGTTGATCGAGAACCTGGCCCAGATCGATGGGGACGTCGTCTTCATCAAGAACATCGACAACATCGCTCCGCAGCGGCAGCACGCGGACTCAGGGCGCTGGAAGCGCCTCCTTGCTGGCAAGCTCGGGCGCCTGCAGAGGAGTATCTTCGCCCTAGCAGGAAGGCTCGAATCCGCTTGCACCGAGCAGCTGGTGGAAGAGGCTCTCGAGTTTCTTCGTCATGAGTTGGGCGTCCAGGTGGACACAGACACCCTCGGATCGGGCCTCTTCTCACGACGTGAGGTCGTGATGGTACTGCTCGATCGACCTCTGCGGGTATGCGGCGTGGTGCGCAACGAGGGGCAGCCGGGTGGCGGACCCTTCTGGGTTCACCAGGCGGCAAGAGGCCTCACCTGCCAGATCGTCGAGACCGCTCAGGTCGACCGAGACGATCCGGCCCAGGACGAGATCTTGAACGCCTCGACCCACTTCAACCCGACCGATCTGGTCTGCGGGCTGAAGAACCGAACGGGTGAGCCCTACGAGCTCTCGCGGTTCATCGATACCGAGATGTCCTTCGTGACCGAGAAGAGCCATGAGGGCCGTCCCTTGAGGGCCCTCGAGCGGCCTGGCCTGTGGAACGGAGCCATGGCCGGGTGGAACACCGTCTTCGTCGAGGTGCCGCTGTCGACGTTCACCCCGGTCAAGTCGGTGTTCGACCTGCTGCAGCCCGAACACCGGTCTTGAATCCCAGCTACTAGCCCGAACCTAGAAAGCGTGTAGGTACAGGTCGCGCTCCCAGTCGTGGACATGGGAGATGTAGTCGTGCCACTCCTGACGCTTGGCGCGGACGAAGTTCTCGGTGATGTGCTCGCCGAGCGCCTCCTCGATGGTCGCGTCCTTCTCCAGAGCATCCAGGGCTTCGGACAGATCGGCCGGCAGGGCATCGATCTTGAGTCGCTTCTTCTCCCTCTGGCTCATGGTCCAGATGTTCTTGTTCACCGGCGGCCCCGGATCCAGGTCGTTCCGGATTCCATCCAGCCCAGAGGCCAACATGGCGGTGAAGGCGAGATAGGGATTGCAGGCCGGATCCGGCATTCGGACCTCGCACCGGGTGGACTTGCCGCGGCGATCGGGGACACGCACCAGCGGGCTGCGGTTCTTTTCCGACCAGGCGATAGCGGTCGGGGCTTCGTAGCCCGGCACGAGCCGTTTGTAGGAGTTGATCAACGGATTGGTGACTGCCACGAAAGCCTTGGCGTGCTTGAGGACACCCGCGATGTAGCCCAGCGCTACCTTCGACAACTCCCACTCGGCCTGCGGGTCGTAGAAGACATTTTCGCCCCTCTTGTTCAGAAGACTCTGGTGGGTGTGCATGCCCGAGCCATTGACGCCGAAGATCGGCTTCGGCATGAACGTGGCGTGCAGGCCATGATCCAGCGCGACCTTCTTGACCACGAATCGGAAGGTAGCCACCTTGTCGGCACAGTCGAGAGCCTCGGAGTACTTGAAATCGATCTCGTGCTGGCCCGGTGCCACTTCGTGGTGCGCGGCCTCGACCTCGAAGTCCATGGACTCGAGGACCGACACGATGTCCCGTCGGCACTCCTCACCCAGATCCACAGGGGTCAGATCGAAGTAGCCGCCGACATCATGGGTCTCCACCAGCGTGTTTCCATTCTCGTCCTTCTGAAACAGAAAGAACTCGGCCTCCGGCCCGGCCACCATCTCGAAGCCCATCCTGTCGGCGGCGGCGATCTGTCGCTTGAGGGCCAGACGAGGACAACCCGCGAACTCGGATCCGTCGGGTCGATGGATGTCGCAGATCACACGGCCTACCCGGGAGCCGTCCGCACTGGCCCAGGGATTGACCTGAAACGTGCCCAGATCAGGCACCAGCAACATGTCGGACTCTTCGATGCGGACGAAGCCCTCGATCGAGGAACCGTCGAACATGATCTGCCCGTCGAGGGCCTTTTCGAATTGACTTCGTGGCACTTCCACGTTCTTCAGAACACCCATGATGTCGGTGAACTGGAGGCGCAGGAAGCGCACATTCTCAGCGTCAGCGGTCTTCAGAATCTCGGCTTTGGATAGCAAAATGTCCCTCCGTAGTCTTCGATTTCGCAAAAACTACCCCATGATCTGCAAGAAAGCAACAGAAATATTGCAAAATGACGAAGAATTCGGACCCAAAGTGCAACCCACCGGTTCTCTCGGACCTCTTGGTGCTCTGGTTTTCCTCCTGCAGGTATTTCTCCTGCCACTCCCGAGACGCCTCCAATCCGATGCCGGCTTCCTGTGGTAGCGTCCGACTACACCCGGGCGGTTCTGGATTGAACCGATGAACTCCTGCTACACGTAGGTTCTCGAGCTAACGGGCCTCACGCTTGTCACGGCCCTCGAAGAGGAACCTCCGATGTCTGATACCGAGTCGTCAACAGCCAGAACCGATCACTCGACCACGCGCCGGGGTATCCCCTGGTCTCTCGTCACCAAGATCCTTCTGGCGCTCGTCGCGTTGGCGTTGCTCATCCTGATCGGTCGCCGACTCGGAGCCTACATCCCACAGTTTGCCGAATGGGTCGATTCCCTCGGCGTCTGGGGTCCGCTCGTCTTCATTGTCGGCTACGCTGTCGCGACAGTGGCATTCATCCCTGGATCGCTGCTGACCCTGGCCGCCGGCGCGATCTTCGGTCTCGCCAGGGGTACGCTCTTCGTCTTCATCGGGGCCGCGATCGGCTCGGCACTGGCATTTCTCGTCGCCAGATACCTGGCTCGCTCCTCCATCGAGCGTCGGCTCGAGGGTCGGCCGCGCTTTGCCGCTATCGACAAAGCGGTGGCCAAGGAAGGCCGGAAGATCGTCTTCCTCTTGCGCCTTTCACCGATCTTTCCCTACAACTTGCTCAACTACGCCCTGGGCCTCACCAGCGTGAGTTTCCGTGACTATGTGATCGCAGCCTTCGGAATGCTCCCTGGCACCTTCCTGTATGTCTACTATGGCAAGGCACTCGGTAGCCTGGCGGCCGTGGCCGGAGGGGTGGAGGTCGAAAAGGGAGCGGGCTATTGGGTGGTCCTTGGCGCCGGCTTGCTCGCCACTGTCGTGGTGACCACATTCGTGACCCGAATCGCAGGTCGAGCCCTTTCCCAGGAAGTGCACGATGACTGATCCCCGATCTCCGAAGCCTCCGTCCCCGACCGGCGTTGATCCAGAGCTGCTCGAGCTGGTGCAGCCCTTCGATAGCTACAACCAGATCCTGCTCGACAACGTCCATCCGCCCGAGTGGATCAATCCGGAGCCCCAGGAGCGCTATCACCTGGTGGTTCTGGGCGCCGGCACTGCCGGACTCGTCTCGGCCGCTGGCGCAGCCGGTCTCGGTGCTCGCGTAGCGCTCATCGAGCGCCGCCTCATGGGGGGCGATTGCCTCAACTACGGATGCGTGCCCTCCAAGGCGATGATCAGCGCAGCCCGAGCCTGGCACGAGGCTCGTACCGCGGCCGAGCGATTCGGCGGACCGAGAGTGGATGGCGAGGGGGACTTCGGAGCCGTCATGCAGCGCATGCGACGACTTCGATCCAGCATCAGCCGCCATGACAGCGCGAGTCGATTTCGCGACCTTGGCATCGATGTGTTCATCGGCGAGGGTCACTTCGTGTCGGGCGACGCCATCGAAGTCGCAGGAGCTCGTCTCCGATTTCGGCGAGCCATCATCGCTACAGGAGCCCGGCCGGTCGCTCCCCCAATTCCCGGCTGCGAGGAAGGCTGTTTCCTGACGAACGAGACCGTCTTCACCTTGACCGAGCGTCCCCCCCGTTTCGGTGTCATCGGAGGCGGCCCGATCGGTTGTGAGCTCGCCCAGGCCTTTGCCAGATTCGGCAGCCGGGTGACCCTATTCGATATGGCACCCCATGTCCTTGTCCGAGAGGATGCCGATGCTGCCGAGATCGTCCAGCAAGCCATGCTCCGGGATGGGGTCGACCTGCAGCTCGGGGTACGAGTGCAGAGAGTCGAGACCAGCTCTGGAGGGAAGGTCGTGCACTTCGAACGGGATGGAGAGCCTTCCCGAGTCGAGGTCGACGAGTTGCTGCTGGCGGTCGGGCGCGCTCCAAACGTCGAAGGCATCGGGCTCGAGGCCGCCGGGGTCGCATTCGAACGAACGGGAGTCGAGGTCGACGATCGGCTGCGAACCACCAACAACAAGATCTACGCCGTCGGCGATGTCGCCTCCAGGTTCAAGTTCACCCATGCGGCGGATGCCCTGGCTCGCATCGCCATCCAGAACTCGCTCTTCTTCGGCCGGGCAAAGGCCAGCGACCTGGTCATTCCCTGGTGTACCTACACCAGCCCCGAGCTCGCCCATGTCGGCCTGAGCCAAGACAACGCCGAGAAGAAAGGCGTTCCGGTCGACGTCCTGACAATTCCTCTCGACCAGGTCGACCGTGCCATCCTGGATGGCGCCGAGGAGGGTTTTCTTCGCCTGGTCACGAGGAAGGGCAAGGATCGCATCCTGGGCGCCACGCTGGTGGCGGATCACGCTGGGGAGATTCTGGGAGAGCTGACACTGGCCGTCAAAGCTGGAATCGGCCTGAACACGATCGCGGGTACGATCCACGCCTATCCGACGCAGGCCGAAGTCCTCAAGAAGGCGGCCGATACGTGGCGACGCGGCAAACTGACCCCAATGGTGAAGAACATCTTCAGCGGGTTCTTCAAGCTCTTCTCCTGAGAGCCTCGGAGAAGCCCGGACCTGCGATCTGATCGTGGGCTCCGGGAGGCCGCAGAAGACAGTTTGGGTTCGACTCCTGGCCATCTCCTTCGATAAACTCCGCCCTGATGTACCGGCTGCACATTGTTCCAGCTCATGGGGACCCGTTCGATCAGGTCCTGGAGGGAGACTCCCTGATCGTCGGGCGGTCTTCCGCCGCCGAGCTGGTGCTGGCCGATCGATTCCTCTCCCGCAAACACGCCCGCCTGTTCCAGGACAACGGGGCCTGGATGGTCGAGGATCTCGGTTCTCGCAACGGCACTCTTGTCAACGGGATCAAGATCGAGGAGCCGACGAAGCTCAAGTCTGACGATGAGATTCGTCTCTCGGGCAGCGTCATCATGGTGCGCTCGGGTGACAAGAAGGACGACAAGGTAGTCACCACTGGGGCGAAGCACGACACCGCCCAGACCGTCTTTCGGCGTGCATCCGACCTCATCAGTCGTCAATCCTCGGACGCCTCCGGCGGGCTGACCACTCCCGAGGCGCTTCGCCGACAGACCGAGCGTCTGCGCCTGCTCAACGACATCCACCGAGCCCTCGGGCAGTCCCTCGAGCTGGACGAGCTGCTCGAAATGATCCTTCTGCGAGCCTTCGAACAGTTGGAGCCCGAAGAGGGTGTCATCATCCTCACAGACGGCGAGGGCGGGTACCGAAGAGCGGCCCGCCGCACAGCCCCGGGAGTGGACACCAACTACGTCTTTTCCGAGACGCTGATCACCGAGGTTGCCGAGAAGGGAATGGCGGCACTGGTGCTGGATGTGGAGACCGACTCGCGGTTCGGCAATGCGCAGAGCATTTTGAGCTCCGGAATTCGAAGTCTTGTAGCGGCACCCTTCCTCGACGCCGCGGGCTCCCTGGGCATGATTGCTCTGAACTCCCGCTATCACAAGCGGCAGTTCGACGAAGACGACATGGAGCTGCTGGTGTCACTGGCCTCAGTGGCGGCTTTGCGGATTCGCAACGTTGCTCTCGCCGAAGAAGCCGCGGAGCGACGGCGGCTGGAAGAAGAGCTCAAGCTGGCCCGGCAGATCCAGGTTGCCCTGCTGCCGAGCCAGTTGCCCGACGTCGAGGGTTACGAGCTCTGGGGCGGCAACGTTCCTTCGCGCGGCGTCTCGGGCGACTACTTCAAGATCGAAGAGCGCTCGGAGGGCGGCGAGCTCGTGTTCGTCATTGCCGACGTGTCAGGCAAGGGCATTGCGGCCTCTCTCTTGACCGCCTCTCTCGAAGCTCTGTCCGCGGGCCCTATCGAGGTCGGGCAGGACCCGGCGGAGATCTGTACGAAAGTGGGCCGCCGCCTCTACCAGCGGACCCCTCCTGCGAAGTACGCGACGATGATCCTGGCCATTCTCGACCGAGAGTCCGGCCAGCTTCGCTACACCAACGGAGGCCATAATCCGGCACTGGTGATCCGCGTCAGCGGTGAACACGAGGAGCTCAAGCCCACCGGAATGCCCGTGGGACTGATGCCCGAAGCCCAGTACACCCAAGACAGCGTAGAGCTCGGCCCTGGGGATCTGTTGGTCCTCTACACCGACGGAATCACCGAGGCGGCCAACCCGGAAGACGACGAGTACGGCATCGAAAGGCTCGCCGCGGT
>Ga0316193_10000527_pt1 | contig 24001 bp, 20 predicted proteins | sample MerIslsedime2_MG_FD_207735 | JGI IMG/M metagenome (GOLD analysis project Ga0316193, IMG submission 207735) | Coastal sediment microbial communities from Maine, United States - Merrow Island sediment 2 | ecosystem: Environmental > Aquatic > Marine > Coastal > Sediment | place: USA: Maine... | reverse complement strand
AACGCGTAGCAAAAGCCAAAGGGAATCAACACCACCCCGGCCACGGGTAACACGATGAATCGGGTGGATTGAATCAGGGATTGAGTCGCCGCAACTGATGCAATCCGGCGCAAAGTCCACTTGTACAGCGGTTGGCCGGTCATATAGTCTCTTAACTGATGGGTAAAGACAGTCTGCCAGAATTTCATCCAGATATACAAAACCGCAAGACTCAGCGCGGCCACGGTGCGGTAGTCGCCGGCGCTTGCGCTGCGACTCATATCTGCCCAGAAATACATCAACCCGAGAACAAAGGGAGCGCTGCCCAGGTAATAGCCGGCCAGCAGATTGCCTGGCGCGGATCGCAGTAAATGAACCGCCTCTTCGATGATGCGGATGGCACTCTGGTGATGCTTTTTGTGCGCCGGTTTCATGATCCCGGCCACCATCCGGACTGCCATAGTGTTCCTTCATGGAAAGATGAGGGGAATGCCAGAAGAGTTTGAGCGAGATAGTAAAAAAGGATGTATAAAATCATTAATCCGAGAAAAAAATGCCCCAGACGGAAAAACCATTGAAACCGGTTTAAGCTTGCCTTGTCCGCTCCGAGCTTCTTTTCAAGGCAAGTCGCGCAGAGGGCCTTATCCGCATGCTCCGTAATACACTCCCGACAGAAAAACCGGCCGCATTCAGGGCAACGGGCCACCGCTTCACGAGATTGATGGTTGTGACAACGCTGGTGTGTCAAGTCTTGCATAGGGCATTTAATTGTTGGTTTTGTGAATTAATAGCAGGCGTTCACAGGTTTTGTTTTAGCTCACTTTTTCCTCCACCCCGGACATGGACTTGCCGGAAACGACCGGCCGGTATGATGGGATCACCCGTGTGACTTTGTGTTCGCTTACCCTGCTCCCGGATCGTTTCAGCATTAGCAGTCCCGGAATGCCAAGAAAAAAAGCGCCGCACATCGTAAAAATATCGAAACCCAGCACCAGAGGATTTTCCCAGGGTGAAAGGCTGGACATGGATTTAAATAATTCCCACTGATTGTATAAAATGCCCGGATTCTTGAATGCAAATACCATGCTGATAGCATATCCCGCCATGAACGTGATACCGACAAATCCAAGACAGGTCCACGTTACGGCCCGCAGGGCATTGGATATATCACTGTTATGCTGTTTGACGAGGGCAATGATCACAAAAATTCCCATGCAGATTCCGGCGACCGAGCTCATAATCGTCACAATGACATGGGTGAAAAGAAACCCCGCTGTTGCCAGCACGCCGTCCAATACCAGCAAGCCGAACAAAACCAGATGGCATCTGCCTTTCTCGTGTCTGGCCGTCGTCTCCGTTTTGCCGGCTTGCAGTGAGGAGCCTTTGGCAGGATTGTGATTGACTCGGCGAGCCGGTATCTTCGCCAGATCTTCCCGTCCTAACCGACCCTGGACGCTTTCGATATGAGACCGTAGACGGTCCATTACTTTGAATGCCGTTCTCAACCGATGTAAAGAATGCAATTTTTCGGTCTGCACGGCGGTCAGGAGTTTGGTCTCACAAGTGGGCCCTCTGTACAGATTAATCAGCAATAGTATAAGCAGCACTCCGGCGAAAGCTGCCCAAAATGCGGACCATCCCATATCATTCAATATTACCGGTAAGGTGAAAAGCAGGATCAAAAATCCCAGCACACCATTTTGGATTTTCCCGGCAATGGTTTTGCGGGTAATGATGGCCTGGATATCATTAAAATAAAAGCGTTTGTAGTCCTCAACCCCGACCCGGGAATATACATGCAGCAGATGGTCGACCCCCTGCCAGAGGGTATATCTGCCGATTATAAATCCTTTTTTAGTTCCAGGTAATTTACGGTATTCTTTTTCTTTTTTGGTCATCTTATTCTATTTGTGCAATAGATCAGCCACCAAGGCACTCAGCTTATTCCAAGACGTCGCTCGGAAAAAGTGGCCCCTGAAGGGCAGCAAGCACGCTGATAATTTATATAGGTTTTCCGCTCTAGGCGGATCGGGTGTCAGGTTTGTGTATCTAACATCTCATTTCACTGACACCTGACATCTGAAACCTTCCTTTCCCTCTGCACGCGTCATTCCTTGTTCGTCATTCTCCTCGTCTCCACTACTCACAAATTCTCTCCGCAACCTTAAGTCCTATGTTCTCTACCCTATGCCCTTTCCCCTCTACACCATGCACTATGCCTATGCTCTCTGCTCTCTACCCTATGCTCTCTGCCCCCTGCCCTTTACTCTCTGACCCCAGCCCTTTGCTCTCTGCCCCATGCCTTTTTACCCTGACACCTGACACCTGAAACCTTCTTATCCTTCATCGCTTGTCATGTCGATAGCACCAGATTGGAAAAAAACAAAATCCAGGCTGCAATTTGCAAACCCGCAATTAGAAATGCCAATATGAAGCGGACCCTGGTCCGGCGAATGATACCGCAAGGCGTATTCCAATGCTTCACGGCTAAATAAATCGCCAGGGGAGCGGTAAAGAGGGTGATAAAGTAGAACAGGATTGGAACTGTAGCCACCATCAGGGCGATGGTATCATGACAGGTTCGGTGATTTTCCAGATTTTTTATTTTCCGTTTGCTTTTTCCTTTTTCAAAACATGCAGGACACAAATGGCGGCCGTTGAGGGCCACATCACACAGGGCGCACACAAACCGGCCACAGGCGGAACAAGGCGTTACAGCCTTTTTGCCCGGGTGATAAAAGCATCCGGCCTCGTTTTTCATCTGCAGGGTTTCAGCGGAATGGCCCATGGGCTGCGGCCTGTAAACCGCCGGGTAAATATCCGCCCGTACAAGACTGCTGCAGGCCGGACAGGCCGTCAGTGAACCGGAGTTGATCGTTTCTTTGCTTAGAGGTGCGATGCATTTTGTACAGCTAAGCACAAATGAGTTCCTTAATTTTATATGCCTTGCTTATAGTGAAATATAAAAATCGGCATGTATGGCGCTAATTTCGGACCACCCTTGTCTCACAGATACGGTCGTGCAGCGTGCGCCTTTGGTCATCAAATGCCGCCATGATGTAACCAATACCCAGAATCATTGCGCTGAGATACTTGGCGAAGTGCCGGCCGAAGGCCCTGAGATAGCTAATCTGGCTGCCGTCTTCGACCACAATTTTCAACTTGCAGGCCATTTTCCCCGGCGTTGCGCCATATTTCCCAATAAACCAAGTATCATAAGCAGCCAGGATGCCATACTGCAACAGCATGACAACAGGCATAAAAAAGATGGCAGCCATGGGATTGTCAGGAGATGTAGGCAAAAACATGCCCAGCGGAATGTAAATGATCATATTGACGATCCACATGATGAAAGCATCTATGGTCCAGGCACCAAAGCGAATCCAGAATCCGGCGTAATCCATAGCGCCGGCAACGGTCACCCCTTCTTTAACTTTTTGGATAAAAACAGGCTTGCAGCCGGCGCATACCCATGAATCCTGAAAGCTGATCATGTTTTCTTCCGCAAATGCCTGGCCGCATTCTGAACAGATGGACTCTGGAACAGAGCCTGCTGGCAACTTATTTTTAGCGCCTTTTCCCTTCCAATTGCGGATAAAAACACCGAGTTCTTCCCAGCTTTCCATTCCATCCTGCCAGACCATGGTATTGGCCTTCAGTTTTTTTTCTTTGACTAGTGTTTCAAGCTCGGATTTTCCGATGGGCCCTACCTGTTGATCGCCGACCTCGTAGTATAAATTCATGTTTATCTTTTGCAAACCGGACCTCCGCTTTCCAGCCACATCCCCAGGACATAGCTTTATCAAAGGTCGTCAGAAAGTGGATAATTGGTTAATATGTGTATATCGGCAACAAACTAGCGAAACTTAAACTTTTTTTCCTGCTCTGCAAACTTACCTTAGTATAATATTTCATATATATTTCAAATCGTTACCATACTATCTCGCCAGGTGAGCGGAAACGCGCAAGGATCTAATGGGATCATGACCTAATTCGGACAAGCTCAGCCGGTCCCAGCGCAGCGGAGATCCCGCTCGCGGGGTTATAGCGAAGCGTAAATCCCGATTTGTCGGGGAATTGAAGATTGACGATTGACGATTTGTGGTATCGCTCGCGCAGCGCAGGCGCTTGCGCCGCGTATCGCTCTGTCATTTCTATTTAAATCGATCGTTCGACCCAGAGGCTCTCGACAGGTAGAATTGCTTGAATATTCAGCCTGGCGATACCATCAATCATGAGCAATCAGGATGTAATTTCAAAAAATAGGTACTAAGTTGAGCGGTTTGGGGCTACGTCCTTCGGACTTTGACCCCACACCCAGGGTTCAACGCTCCAAACCGGACAGCTCGTATCAGAGGATCGCGCCTTCATCTGGGTATAGATCCGTTACCCTCAACGGGGAATGACGGGTATGCCAGATTTTGATCAGTGTATGAGGATGGTAGCGTTAGGGAGGGGATCTGTTCTTTCGTTGTTAGACCCTTAGAGGCATTTATCAGACAAGATATTGTAAGGTAGGTGAGATTTCAGGTGTCAGCCCAGCCGCTGGCCAAAAAAACAGCCAGTCTAATCGGCAAGCGGAAAATGCTTCGGTTAGTGCAAAATTTGACTTAAAAATAGCTTTGTACGATCGTGTTGGGGATTATCAAAAAATTCATCCGGCGTGTTAGCCTCGACAATTTGGCCGTAATCCATAAAAAGCACCCGGTGAGCGACACTCTTGGCAAACCCCATCTCATGCGATACGACAATCATCGTCATGCCTTCCCGGGCAAGCTCAATCATGGAATCCAGTACTTCCTTGATCATTTCCGGGTCAAGAGCGGAGGTCGGTTCGTCAAAAAGCATCACTTTTGGATTCATGCAAAGGCTGCGGGCAATGGCAACGCGCTGCTGTTGCCCCCCGGAAAGTTGCCCGGGATATTTCAAGGCCTGCTCTGCAATCTGCACCTTGTCCAGATAATACATGGCAGTTTCTTCAGCTTTTTTTTTGGGGGTTTTGCGGACCCAAATGGGACCCAATGTCAGATTTTCGACAATGGTCAGGTGGGGAAACAGATTAAAATGCTGGAAGACCATACCGACTTCCGCCCGGATTTTCTCGATATTTTTTAAGTCGTTGGTCAATTCCATCCCGTCAACGATAATCCTGCCGCGCTGGTGTTCTTCAAGACGATTGATGCAGCGGATGAGGGTTGACTTGCCGGAACCTGAAGGCCCGCAGATAACTATCCGCTCCTGCTTTTTGACGGTAAGATTAATGTCTTTCAGCACATGAAAATCGCCGAACCATTTATGCATTTCGACAATTTCGATGATGGCATCGCCTGTCAAAGTATTTTCCATATTATCGGATGATTGCGTGACCATGAAGATTCTCTTGTTTGAGTTTTAGAGTTGGGGTAGTGAAAACCATCAAATATGGCTCTTAACTTTTATCCCATTTTCATTCCGTTAAACCACCTTAATATGGAGAATTTTCGATTTTTGATTTTGGATTTCAGATTTTTTGTATCGCTCCGCTCTATCTTTATTTATTAAATTGACAGAATTCCTTAAATCCAAAATCTAAATTCTAAATTCTAAAATATTAAAGCTCTCATGATTTTCATCATCCCGGGTTGGGATTAAAGGCCTCTTTCCAACTCGCGTTCCAAGCGCCGACTGTAATTTGACATAAAAAAGCAGCACAGGAAATATATCAAGGCGGCGAAAATATAGGCTTCCGCTGAAAATCCCATCCACTGGGGGTCATTCAGGACCGTTTTTGTCGTTTTCAAAAAATCGAAAAGCGCGATGATGACAACCAGGGATGTATCTTTAAAGGCCGATATCAGAATGCTGACCGACGGCGGTATGACGATTTTCAGTGCCTGGGGCAAAACGATCAATCGCATGGTCAAATAATAATTCAACCCCAGAGATTCGGCCGCCTCATACTGCCCGCGGGGGATGGCCTGCAATCCGCCACGAACCACCTCGGCGATATAGGCTGCCGTAAACAGGATGATGGCAACCTGGGCTCTTATCAGACCGTTGATGTTAACTCCCTCGGGTAAAAATAAGGGGAAGACCACCGAAGACATGAACAGCAGACTGATGAGGGGCACGCCACGGATGAGTTCAATGTACATGACGCAGAGTGTTTTTACCACCGCCATTTTAGATTGACGACCCAGAGCCAGAACAACACCTAGAGGGTAGGCAGCGGTCAAACCGAAAACAGACAGCAGCAGGGTTAATGGAAGCCCGCCCCACTGGCTGCTTTCCACGGAGGTCAGGCCGAAAATGCCGCCTTTCATCAACAAGCCCATCAGAAAAAGGCCCAAAATCCAGGCATAAGCCAAATGTTTCTTCCAATGATGTCTGTTGCGACTGTAAAACAGCAGCGCCACCAATAGACCCATCGCCACGAACGGACGCCACTGCTGATCATAGGGGAAAAATCCAAAAGTGATAAATCTTATATTGGCGGGTATGATCGACCAGCAGGCACCCTCGGTCTGCTGGCATTGCGCCCCGGATGAGACCCAAAGGCTGTCAATAAATGCCCAGCGAATCAGCGGCGGAACAGTTACCCACAAAAAATAAATCGTTATCAGGGTCAAAATGGAGTTTAGCCAACCCTTGAACAGATTGGTCCTGATCCATCCCACGACGCCCACTTGGGTGACAGGTGGTTTAATAGTTTCGACCGCGTTTTTATCAACGATTGCTTCCATATGTTCGTTTAGTTCGTTAGGATCGTTTTGTTCGTTTTTTTCCTCCTGCGCTTTGCCTAAAAGCCTGCAACTCGCGACCTGCAACGCGCAACCCGCAACTCGTGCCCTATCTTTCCACCAATGCCACTTTTTTGTTGTACCAGTTCATAAAAGCCGAGGTCGAGAGACTCAAACACAGATAAACAATCATGATCATAGCGACGCCTTCAATCGCCTGCCCGGTTTGATTGATGGCGGTCCCGGCAACCGATACAAAATCGGGGTAACCGATGGCCACGGCCAGCGAACTGTTTTTGGTTAAATTCAGCATTTGGCTTGTCAGCGGCGGTATGATCACCCTCAAAGCCTGCGGCAAGATGACCAGATTGAGAACCTGGCCGGGTTTAAGCCCGATGGACATGGCCGCTTCTCTTTGTCCTTTGCTGACGGACTGGATACCGGCGCGGACGACTTCCGCCACAAAGGCGGCCGTGTACAGCACCAAGCCCAATAAAAGCGCACTGAACTCGGGACTGATATTCTGCCCGCCTTGAAAATTGAAACCTTTGAGTTGGGGAACACTCATGGCGGTTGGGGCCCCTCCGGCCAGCCAGGCCAGCAGCAGCAGGACGATGAGGAGACCTATGGATACGCTGAAGACGGGAAAATACTCGCCTGTTTTCGCCTGTCGCTTGCGCGCCCACCGGCGCAGAAAATAGATAACCAAACAACCGGTCAGGAAGGCGATGCCCATGTACATATGGGCCGGCGCGTACTCCGGAATGGCGATAACAAGCCCGCGATTGCTCATGAAAACGCCGGCAAACGGGCTCAGTGCCTGCCTGGGGGATGGGAGTACCTCATAAAACAACGCATACCAGAAAAATAGCTGCAGCAGGACCGGTATGTCCTGAAAGACCTCAATATAGACGGCCGCCAGTCTGGATACCAGCCAATTGGTCGATAAGCGCAGGATACCGATGATGGTGCCGAGAATAACCGTTAGGACAACGCCGATAAATGAAACCAGCAGTGTATTTACAACGCCAACCAGCAGGGCGCGGGTGTAATTGTCCGCAGCCGAGTATGGAATAACGGATTCACCGATTTCAAAAGAAGCTTCTTTCTCAAGAAACCCGAATCCGGTGGCAATGGCTTGCCGTTCAAGGTTGGCAAGGGTATTTGAAACAAGATAATACCCCAGCAGCCCCACCATTGCCATAACGCCCAGCTGATAAAAAATGGATCGCTTGCGTGGGTCGTACCAGAAAGCAACATTCCCCGAAGGCGGGTTGTGCGGAGCGTCTGTGTCTTTCTTCATCGGCGTTAAAATATTTTTTGGATATGTAAAAAATCCAGGCCCATCGTAGATTCCGCCTTAGTTTGCGGGGAAGGACCTGGCTTTGGTATGCCCCCTGGAAGGGGGCTCTCCATAACTCTGCTCTGCTCAACATACTTATGGAGTATTGGAGTATTGGAAAAACACAACCCAACTCCGATATTCTGTAACTTTAAACAGGGAACATTGGAATTCACTGCTGCATAGAGTTCACGAACGATAGGCCATCACTCCAGTACTCTCTCCGAGCCGTAGGCTCTACGAGCCAGAGGCCAATACTCCATCACTCCTCGAAACTGTTACAGGCAGAGCCGATTATCTCTGACCCCCGATGACGGGATCTTCGCCTGGCTCTCTGAGCCGTAGGGTCTACCCTCCGGCCTGTAAGCCCTGCCCTACGGGCTGGAAGCGGAGCCGGAGGCCCAAAGGATCAGGGTTTCAAATTTCAAATAAAAAGGTGCCATCCTTAGTGGCACCTTCTTTTAGGTCAAAACCTACTTAAACGGCGGTGCATACATAAGGCCGCCATTTGTCCACTGGGCATTCAAACCGCGTTCGAGTTTTAGGGGCGTATTGACCCCGACATTTCGTTCAAAGACTTCGCCGTAGTTGCCGACCTGCTTGACGATATTATAGGCCCACTTTTCATCCAGCCCCAGTGCTTTGCCGTTGCCGGGACTGACCCCCAGAAATCTCTGAATCTTGGGGTCCTTGCTGTTCAGCATTTCATCGACGTTTTTGGAGGTGATGCCAAGTTCTTCGGCGGCAATCATCGCCAGAACCGAAAAATTAACGATATCATACCACTGATCGTCGCCGTGACGTACCGCCGGAGCCAGGGGCTCCTTGGAAATTATTTCCGGCAAAATAGCGTAATCATCCGGTTTGGGAGCCACAGACCGGGTTGATGCCAGCTGGGATGCATCCGAAGTCAGGACGTCGCAGCGCCCGGCAAAAAAGGCTTGGGCCAGCTCCGGTGTGCTCTCAATGACCACCGGGTTCATCTTCATGCCGTTGGCCCTGAAATAATCCGCCACGTTGAGCTCGGTGGTTGTCCCCGGCAATACGCACACCGTGGCGCCGTCGAGTTCTTTGGCACTTTTCAGACCCAATTTCTTGGGCACCAAAAAGCCCTGGCCGTCATAATAGTTCACATGGGCAAAGGCCAGCCCCAGGGCGGTTTCGCGACCCAGTGTCTGGGTACAGTTCCGCGTCAACACATCGATTTCACCGGACTGCAAGGCGGTAAAGCGGGTCTTGGCGGTTAAGGGAACAAATTTGAGTTTATCATTGGCACCAAAAACCGCCACGGAGATCGCCCGGGCAGTATCGACATCGAGTCCGCGCCACTCGCCTTTTTCATCCGGTCTTGAGAACCCGGCCAAGCCTTCATTTACCCCGACTGAAATAAAACCTTTGCCCTTGACATCGTCCAATGTTCCGGCCATGGTTAAACCGACCGTGGTCAAAAATGAAATAACAACCAGTACCGTGATAAGTTTAAATCTTTTCATCTTTTCCCTCCTTTACTTTGTTTTGAGTTTCCTTTGAAAAGCGCGAAAACGCATCCGGTCTTTCAAAACCTGGACCCCCCGTGCAATCTACCGAAGCGATAGTCGGCAATGCTCCGGTGTTAGAAAATCATTCGCACTGAAAATAATGAATGCGCCTCATCAATTAAACGAATATTCAACATAAAAGTGTATACCAGAAAGTCATTATAGTTGGCAAGAGAAAATGTGCAGTATTTGCGATTCAGACACTCCAGGCACAAATATGTGCCGGCGTGTCTGAATCGCAAAGCAACAAATATTTCTCATTGACGGTACGATAAAATTATTGTATAAAATCGGGTAGATCAAGGATAAAAAGTCGATTCGAGTGGAAGGCCAGATGAATGCTGAAAATAGACAATACCGTGCTGTTGATTGTAGATGTGCAGGGCAAATTAGCCCACTTGATGCATGCAAAAGAACACTTGTTCGAAAATATTACCAAGGTCATCAAGGGAGCCCAAAGCCTTGACGTACCGATCCTTCTGGCCGAGCAGAATCCTGACGGCCTGGGCCCGACAATACCCGCATTGATCGGGTTATTTACCGACCCCAAACCTATCAGCAAATCAAGCTTCAGTTGTTGTGGCAACAATCGGTTTTTAAAAAAGCTGACGGCGCTGAAACCTGATAATGTGCTAATTGCCGGAATCGAAACCCATGTATGCGTATATCAGACGGCCAGGGATTTGATAAAGGCTGATTACAGGGTGGAGATCATTGCCGATGCAGTTTCATCAAGGACGGTCGAAAATAAATACATCGGTTTGGCGAAGATCAGAGACGCAGGTGCCCATATAACCAGTGTTGAAACAGCTCTGTTTGAACTGCTCGGAACGGCTGAGGGCGATCGATTCAAAAGGATTCTTGAAATTGTAAAGTAGATACCCGGTTCCAGCTTCCGGCTCGTTGAGATTAGAGCTCGGGGAGAGGGAGGGCTCGGCACTGATTCCTCACTGAAAGGGAGTGTTTATTTGATTAGGTCTAAGTGCCTTGTATAGCAGTTATTTTGGTCATTTGTATTTAGATCATTGGATATTGTTTCGTATTTCGCTATTCGAATTTCGAGTTTTGAGTTTTAGGGCTTTCCAGCTTGCCACGTTACCTTCCATCCGCCGAAATCTGAGCACTATGTCCCTTACGCCATGCTCTCTGCCCCATGCCCCATGCCCCATGCCCTTTGCCCTTGCTGCCCTATGCGCTCTGCCCGATCAGCGCCGCTCCGATGGCCCCTGTTATTTGGGCTTCGGGTGAAACCGCTATTTTCTGACCTGTTTTTCTCTCCAGGGCTTTTACCACACCGATATTTTTAGCCACACCGCCGGTCATCATGATCGGAGTTTCAAGGCCTACCCGTCCGGCCATGGCCACAACCCTGGCAGCAATGGATTCGTGGATCCCGGCAATGATATTGCTCCTTTTTTCACCTTTTGAAATAAGGGATATGACTTCCGACTCCGCAAAAACCGTGCACAGACTGCTGATTTTCGACGGATCATCCGCTTTTAAAGAAAAATCACCGAAATCATTCAGATCGACCTCTAGGGCCCTTGCCATGACTTCCAAGAATCGGCCGGTTCCGGCAGCGCATTTGTCGTTCATGGCAAAGTCTTTGACGCTTCCAAACTCATTGACGGCGATGGCTTTGCTGTCCTGCCCGCCGATATCGATGACGGATCGAACCGCCGGATCCAGATAATGGGCTCCCTTGGCATGGCAGGTAATTTCAGTGACAGATTTGTGGGCGATGGCCACACTGTTGCGGCCGTAACCCGTTGCGATGATTTTATCGATGGACGAGGGTTTCAGTCCCAGATCTCTAATAACATTTTCAAACACCTTTTCCCCGGCATTGCGGGCATTATAACCGGTCAAAATCAACTGATGCCCGATCAATTCCCCGTCTTTTACCACCGCCGCCTTGGCGGTTATGGAGCCGACATCAATACCGATTGTAATCATTCGATAACCTCTTTTTCCTTGACTTGAATACAATGTAGCCGTATTGTAGCTTTTATATTTACTCGTTTACAGTATCCCGGAGCAACAATCAAGCCAATTTCTTTTAGGTATTAAATTGTATCCAAAACGAGGCGAAACACCGTGACAAACCAAAAAAGCAATGATAATGATTCAACTCCCGAAAATGACAAAGGACCCGTCGCCGAGGCGCACAGCCGCAAAGTCAAATTCGAGATATACGGTGAAGAAATGCTTGAAAAACGGGTCAAGTCAAGCGGAAACAGCGGCAGGGTATATCTCCCGCCAAATTGGGTCGGCCACAAAGTAAAAATCATTCGCACGGATTGAAACCAGGATAAAAAGGGATTTATTTGTGGATAAAGTTCAAATAAGAAAGCTGCAAAAAGAGGACGCGTACGAAATCAGCCGGATCTATGCGGCCATCACCAGAAAAAACGTGGACTCGGATTTCAAGCGGGTCGTTGAAGAGCATGCCCTGCGCGATGATGAAGCCTGTTTTGTGGCCGAACGCGAGGGCAAGGTGGTGGGCTTTATGATCAGCTACATCCTCACCGCCGGATTCGGCATGAACAAAAGCGCCTGGATTGCCACCTTGGGCGTAGATCCAAATTTTATGGGAAGGGGCATCGGCGCCAGCCTGGCTAAGGAAATATTTAAATATTACAAAGCCCAGGGGATCGAAAATGTTTACACCTCGGTCCGCTGGGATTCCACCGATATGCTGTCTTTTTTCAAAACCCTCGGTTTTGATCGCAGCAATTTTATCAATTTGAATAAGATTATCGAGTAAACTAGAGCCGACCGTTTATGGTACGCGAACCTTGGGACGAACAATTTTGAGGGTCTGATCGGGTTCGAATCTCCTTTCCTTTTCTTCATCCATCTGTCATTCTTTGAAAAGAAATCAGTTTTTTTTGTCTTTCATCCCGTCTTTCGCATGGTATCAATAACCACGAAAACACGAAATGGCGAGAGCATACCATCTTTTTCGTGTTTTCGTGATGGGTTTCCGGTATCTGCTACGCCGGATCCGGGTCTTTTTGTTTTTTGCCGCCAAAATACTTCATAAACTGGGCGCGTTCATAAGCGGCAGGATTACTGCTTTTTGCCTGGCTCATCTTTCCTCTGAAATCGGACAGGCTGCCATACCCCTTGCCTCCCATCCAGTCCTCCAGGGTTTTGAGCATTTCGCCGATTCGCCCCTTGCCGTTCTCATAGAGCGTGGAAGCCACCTGGACGGCATCCGCGCCGGCCAGCAGCTGTTTTATTAGGGCAACCCCGTCATGGACCCCGGTTGAAGCAGCCAGATCGCAATTGACTCTTTCGGCCATGATGGCGATCCAGCGTAAAGAAATCGACAGATCGGTCGGGACGCTGAAAACGTTTGAGGATTTCACCTCGAATTTATCGATATCGAAATCCGGGCTGAAAAACCGATTAAACAGCACCAGCCCGGATATGCCGGTGTTCGACAATTTTTGGATCATGGGTCCCAGATTGGAAAAATAGTAGCTTATTTTCAAGGCGATGGGAAGGCTGACCGCTTTTTGGACCTGTTCAATTATTTGAAAATAGGCCTTCTCTTTTTCTTCACTGGTGCGCTCAAAATCAGAGGGCAGGAAAAACATGTTAAGCTCCAGAGCATCTGCACCGGCCTTTTCCAGCTGAGATGCAAAAGCGAGCCATTCGTGGGAATACACACAGTTCACGCTCGCGATGACGGGAATGGAAACATTCTTTTTGCTTTCGTTGATGAGCGTCGTGTACTTGTCTATATTGTCCTCTTTGATCTTGTAATCATAGTAATCAAATTGGTCGAGGTTGTAACCTTTTGACTCGGCCTCTTTCAGGATGTCCTCATATTCAAATGCAATCTCCTCTTCGAAGATGGACTTTAGCACCACGGCCCCGGCACCGTTTTCTTCAAGCTCTTTAATGCTTTTGACTGAATTGGTTAAGCCTGAGCTGCCTGCGATAACAGGATTTTTTAGTTTCATCCCCAGATACTCAGTTGATAAATCCGCCATTTAAATTCCTCCTTTAAGTTTATTAAATTTTTCGGAATTATACCCAATAAAAAAAGTAATTTAAAGGTAGCCGAAAGTTCTTGAAAGTATCGTTCCTGGAGCAATGGAGTGTTGAGAAAAAAGACATCAATCCTCTCGTCATCACTCCAATACTCCAGTACGCCAATACTCCCAAATCAATTTAGAATGAAAGCTACCACGATGGATTGCCTTCTTTTGGAATATAGATCCGTAAATCTTTAACGCTACTTTCCACGATTAATAAAAAAACAAGGTAAAGCCTCTGCCGTTTTTGTTTCGAAAGAATAATATCATAATCCCAGACTGTCAATCAGTTAAAACAAATCATCCAAATCATCCGCACCGCCGCCGGGCATCTTGCCGTGCTCCTGAAGATATTTCTGAATCAGCTCGCTTTCCCGCTGAGAAAACATTTTATCTTCTTCAAATTCAAAAAAAGAGGTGCTGTCATTGTCCGCCAGTGCTGCCAGCAAGTCCTGGCGAAGATCTGCGGTCCCCTTGATGGTCAAAATCAGATGGTCGGCATCCAGTAGCTGAAAAACCCCTTCTGTTTCGGGAACCTGATTGATGTGTTCTTCATCAAAAGGCAACCGGTGAGCCGGCGGGGAAGAATTGCACCTCAGATGCAACCGCAGATCACACTGCAGACAGCGTCCGGCTTCTTTAACGGCCGTCTCATGACTGTATCCGGTGACAATTTCCTGAAACCCCTTGATCCGGGTTTCAACATCGAGTTCCGGTACATTTTCCCGGGGAAAGGAGGCAAATCCCTCATCACGGCCCAGGACCGGGTCCGGCTTACCACGTGCAAACAGGACTTCGTCGATGTCGCCGGAACCTCCCAAAATCCTGTCAATGGATGCAGCGGCTCCGCGTCCGGCTGCAATTGCGTGGATAACGTCACCGCGAGCCTTGGTAATATCGCCACCGGCATACACGCCCGGCAGGCCGGTTTCAAGGGTATCTTCATTGACAACGACCAGACCGTTGTTGACCTGCACCGGGCTGTTGTGGTCTAAAAAAGAGAGATCGGCTGCCCGGCCCACGGCTAAAATGATTTGATCCACTAAAATACATTCTTTTTTAGCACTGAACTCGGGGCAAAAATTGCCCTGTCCATCAAATACGGTGGTGCATTCCACAACATCCAGGCCGGTGACTTTAGCCTCTTCACGGATGATTTTAGCGGGTCCCCGGCAGGGCAGGATCTGAACGCCTTCAGCTTTAGCGCCTTCGATTTCCCAAGCGTTGACCGGCATTTCATCCAGGCTTTCCAGACAGGTCATTTTCACATCCAGCGCACCGCAACGCAATGCGGTAAGGGCCACATCCACGGCCACGTTACCGCCGCCGATCACCATCACGCTATCCTGCAATTTGATCTCCCGGCCTTCGGCTACCTGGTGTAAAAATTCCACACCCCAGATCACACCGGGCGTATTGCAGCCTTCCAGAGAAATCCGCCGACTCTGCTGAGCCCCCACCCCTAAAAACACGGCGTCGAATCCGTCTTTTTGAAGTTGTTCCAGGGAAAAATCCTTGCCCAGGGATTGATTCGGTTTAAAATCGATGCCCAGATCCAGGATCTCTTTGACCTCCCTCTCGAGCACATCTGCGGGAAGACGATATCGCGGAATGCCGTAGCGCAACATGCCGCCAGCCTCAGAAGCGGTATCAAACAGGGAGATATCATGGCCATGCTTGCGCAGATAAAATGCAGCCGTTAATCCCGCCGGGCCCGCTCCGATAATTGCCACCTTTTTACCGGTATGGGCTGCAACTTTGTTTTCATTTTTCCACAGACCCCTGTCACCATCGGCCGCATATCGTTTCAGGGCACAAATGGAAATGGGTTCATTGACCTCACCCCGGCGACACACCTGCTCGCAGGGATGAATGCAGATCCGCCCCAGCGCCCCCGGAAACGGGACTTTTTCTCTGACAATAGCGTTGGCCTCATCTGCTTTGCCCTGGGCAATCATACGCAAATACCCGGGGACATCTATGTGAACCGGACAGGCGGCTTTACAGGGCACGAGATCTTCTTCCCGGGTCGCGGGTTCCACCCCTTTGTCCACCAGGGCCCCGGTGGGGCAAACTTCCACACAGGCCGTACAAAATTTACATCCGGAGGCCTCCAATGTTTCCGCCAGGCTGCCGATTTGAACCCGGCCGTTTTCATCATATACAAAACCGATGGCCTCGATCCCCCTGAGATCACGACAGGCACGGACACATCGCGTACAGCCGATGCAAAGATTATAATCTCTCTCAAATAGCGGGTGGTCTTGGAGCAGTGCTAAATCGGTGGGAACCCATTTGGGTGTCGCAGCGTGGATGCCGACATATTCGGCCACATTTTGCAGTTCACAGTAACCGAACCGGGGACAGCAGCGTTCATTTTCCGGTACGTTGGCAGAACACTGGGATCGGGGGCAGCCTTCCTGCTGGGCACAGGTCAGACAGGCATGGCGGTGACGGGCCATAATGGGCATCAGCTTTGCCTGTCTTGCAGCTTTAATGCGGTCATTACTGGTGATGACTACCATTCCGGCTGCAACTTCGGTGGCACACGCGCCCACCAGTTCCTCTTCACCGTCGATTTCCACCAAACAAAGACCACAGCCCCGACCGGGTTCTTCAGGCATGGCATTTTCAATTTCACGATCACCTTGAAAAATAATGCGGACGTTTTGGCTTCCTTGGGCCGGCGGTAGGTCCGGATGATGGCACAATCTAGGTATGTAGATATCTAAACTCTCGGCAGCCTCCAAAATAGTCGTTCCAGCCGCAATCTCCACCGGCTGCCCGTCGATGCGCAAACTTACAGTGTTCATGGTTCCGAATTATTTCTTCCTTCCTTTGCCTCTCTGGCACAGTGCATAACCGAACAGAGCGGCGCCGGCGGCACCGGCGATCTGGGTATCCCATTCGGTTTTCATCCGCTCCATTCCGATCATCGGCATCAGCCGGTCCATCACACCGCGGTTTTTCGCCATTCCGCCGGTCACGGCAAACTCGGGCTTGACAACGATCCGATCAACCAGGGAGTAAATTCGATTCGCCATGGCCTTGCAATAGGCAGCCAGCACTTCCTCCTGGGCCCAGCCTTTGCGCAGAAGTCCGGTAGCCTCTGATTTAGCATAAACGACGCAGGTGTCCGAGACAGCCGCCGGCTCTTCGCCCTGATACTGAAACGACTTATCGCCGACGTCGTTAATGGACACCCCCAGTAGTTCGGAAAAGACTTCCATACCGCGGCCGGTGCCGGCCGCACATTTGTCGTTCATCAGAAAATTGGTGACCTTCCCTTTTTCATCACACTGTATCGCTTTGATATCCTGACCGCCCACATCCAGTACTGTGCGTACCTGGGGGCCGTATATAAAATTGGCACCGCGGGCATGGCAGGCAATCTCCGTAATGGAGCGGTCGGCAAAAGGAACATTGACACGTCCATACCCGGTTCCGATACAAAAATCCATACGATCTTCGGGTAGATCCGTCGTCTCCAGTGCAAATTTCAGAGCATTGCGGGCACTGTTCGGACTGTCCGACCCGGTCCGCATATTGCTGTAAGCATAAATTCTTCCATCAACCATAATTACAGCCTGAGAACTAACGGAACCTACGTCGATACCAATCGTAATATATTGTGCCGGCTTCCAGTCGATATCGGGATTTTTCCAGTTGGATTCGGTCCACCGCCAGAACTCTTTTTTGTCTTCATCAGCCATTGCCATATCCTCCCGTAGGGAATCCGGAATTGGAAAAGTGGGATCAAAAAGGATAAATAAACATCATGCTTCTTCGGCCGCTACCACCGCAGCCCCGGTCGCTGCGCCGTACTCCGGCTCATCGGGGATGCAGATTTTTTCAACCTTCAACTCTCTCAGCATGGCTGCCATAAATCCGGGATTGTAGCCCACCCCCCCTATCATCGCAATATCTTCATTGACCCCGATGCGTCGAATCATCGATACGATCCGACCGGCCATGGAATCGTGAATGGCTTTGCTGATATCCGGCTTGGCCGTCTTGGCATGGATCAACCCGACCACTTCGGATTCAGCAAAAATTGCACACTGAGCATTCATGGGAATCTCTTTGTCCGATTGCATGCAAAGCGGGCCCATTTCTTCAATGGGCACCTCCAGGGCATTGGCCATGGCCTCGATAAACGCGCCGGCGCCGGCGGCGCATTTTTCATTGATGGCAAAATCGATGGGGTTGCCGTTTTCATCTATTTTGGCCGCCCGGCCTTCCTCCGCACCGACATCGGCCACTGTTCTGGCGTCGGGAAAGAAAAAATGGGCGCCTTTCGACATGGCTTTGATGTCATTGACATTATCGTTCGCCATGGAAATGGCAGTTTTCCCGGATCCGGTGCCGCAAATACGTTCAATATCATCTCTAGCGATGCCGGCAACCTGGATTGCCGCTTCGAGGGACTTCTCAACCGCCTGTTTCTGATCAAAACCGGTCAACTGCATTCCCTTGCCGATGATCTTTCCGTCTTTCATAATAATGGTCTTGGTGTTCTTCGCACCACAATCGATTCCTGCAGTAATCATTTTCATAAACCTCCAAGGAAAAGAAATGCCTAAATTTAATAAATTGTGCCTGTTTAAAGAAGATCATGTTTTCCTGTATCATACAGCCAGGTACCTGACCGATTAGAGCAGATCATCTTCCGCTCCAGGGGTTTCCAAAAATGCGCCAGCCCGGAATTTGTAAACGTTTGATAGATATCCAGCCTAAGTGCTCCTATTCACAATTACAGTAACATATTAGCCGTAATATTTTTTTCCCACAAGGGTACTTAATTTTGAAAGGATTCGATTTTTAAATTCTTTTATTGACCCCGATGGAATGAGAAGAAAAGATTCCATTGGGCAGGCAGGATTTACAGGATTATTGGCCCTAGTTAAATAAGCTGCGCTGTTCTTCGAAATTGAACGGGGTAAAGATTTTTTCGCCTGCGGCGAGATACTCTTGGGCCGGAGGCCCCTCTGTCCAGATGATCCTGTAAATCCTGTCTGATATGTTTTTCTAGATAGAATCCATTCCTCTGATTTTACGTTACTGTATTTTTGGTTCCGGGTACTAAGTTTGCAGACTATTTCAGGAGTCCTCGAAAACAATTCCTGTAAAGATCCCCTCGCAACTCTGCAATATGATATCTCGCATCACCGTCACATAAGCGGGTTTTCTCTCATCTTGCCAACGGGGATAACCACCACGCCATACATATTTGATCAACTCTTGAAACTGCGCCCGGTTGAATCGGTAGACGCCGATTTTGATTTCACCACTCCCGGACGATATTGCAACTGAAATGTCTTGGGGCCGCGCGTATTTGGTTATGATTGCGGAAACAAGGGATTGGGTTTGAAATCCTTCGGGCTTCTGCTTGAAATCTTCATTCTGTCGGGGAAACGGAAAGCGGCGATACAGTTCACCGATAAATCCGGTGAACCGAACGCCGTGAATGGCGCCCATCAGGTCTCCGATATCTTCCGCCGCCTCGATAAACTGAACCGGCCAGCAGGCATGATAAGGTTGATCTCCGCTGTTTTTCGCTAGATTTTTGAGGTAACCGCAAAAATCTTCGGCAAATAGGAAATACCGGTCTAAAATCAGCATGTCGGATTCGATGTTAAAAAAGCCAAAAGCGATGGTCTCATGACTGAGAGATTTAAAAGCCAAGGGCATCGTATGTTCTCCTTCATAATTCAGAGGACAGTGGAGTTAGAATTCAAAAAACTTCCTGCTTCAAAAAAAACCTCCACTGACAGTGCATATCATCCGGATGGGGATCCGGCGGCGCAAACAGACATTCTAACTGAAGGCGTTCGTCTATTTCCAGGGCGAAGCTGGCAAACTCGGCCCGGTGCATTTCCTTGCAGGCATATTCATTCAGCCCTCTTTTTGTTCGCGCCACCTGGGTCGGACAGGACGGAACGGTGATAATCACCTCATCGGGTTTTTGCTCAATTTCATATCCAACCAGGATACACCAGGGAAAAAACCGCAAGGCACTCACAAAACCTTCCAGCCCCTTTTGCTGAATGTCAAACCGTTTTAACAAATCTTTTGCGGCCATCGCCGCCACCTTGCCCCAGACGCGTTCATTCATCTGATCCGCGGTGGCTTCATCAAATTGCTCTGTTGTATAAAGATACCAGAATGCATCCACAACGCGATAATGCCATAAAAGAAACTGGATGTACTTGCGAAGTTCAGGGGCATCCATTTTTTCAAAGATTTCAAAATCCATCAAGACCTCCTTTGGTCTGAGTTGAGCCGGTTTTGTCATAAGATGTGCCGCGATCGCAAATATAAAATTCAATCTGCAACTTAGACTACGCCTTGAATGCGAACCGAAATCCCGCGCAAATATCGAAGAATCATTATGTGACTTCCAAGACTGTTTAACACAAGGGCTTGCACTTAACAAGCAGTTGAAGTTGAACGCACCAATACTGAAACCGGAAAACTTATAATAGGTTAAAAGCCCGCATCGACTCACTCGCAATGTGTAAATGCTGCGGTTGGATGGAATTTAGCGAAATTTTCCTTTAGGCGCGCTCACGGCCGGAATCGAACAACTGAAAACCCTTCAATCATTGAATAATATTTGTGCTTTCAGCAACTGAATGGAGGTTATTTCAGGTAAAATAAGCCTCGGTCGTATGGATAAAAGTTTAGGAATATTCAAATTATTAACTAATTGAAATTCATTTTATTAAAGCTTATTTTTTTAAGTTTAGAATTAGTCGATAAATAGGATTTAGGATATTATTTCAGTTTGTTATAAAATATTTGTTGACTTTAACGCTGTAATATTTTATAGAGAAAAAAATAGAATAAATCCTGAGTTCTAAACAATTTGGTATGAAACCTTATATCAGTCCAGAACATCGACGGTCTACAGGGTGGCATGTCCCCCACCGGAATCGACAGCTGTGAATTCCGGCATAAACACCAGTTATTTCAGTAAACCGCAGACCTATGGGATAGAAACATGGAAACTGCAAAAAAGCCTCTTCAGGTAATCGACACCAATCCTGAAGTAAGCCTTCAAGAAAAAGCCTTTCTGGTGCATGGACCCAAAAGATTTCCCATTCATGCTGAGTGTGCCTCGAAATATTCTCTTTTCTTCCGCTATATTGAGGGGCATCCTTTTATCGATTTAAACAAACCGATCAGCCTGTTAATTCAGAATAATGGAGATAGTATTGAACTCGGTCCCTGCCAGATTCTACCTGGCACCGAATTAAATGGTTTCCATGGCCGACTGGTTTTTCTGCGGAACGTGTACGATATCCAGTGTCTGCTCAAAAATAATAAAGTCATCAAATTGCAATCACCACTTAGTGATGTGCCAGTTATCCTCACACGCAAAGATAAGATACGTCCATCCTTCAAAGAGTATACTACCAACCTTTGTTATGATTTGAGCGTATACAAAAATACGTTTGATGAGTTGGATTCGCAATATAAAGATGAGCCGGAAGAAATCAAGCAGTTGGTTCAAAAAGCGGTTCTTGATTCGGAATTAGAGAATTTTTTGCAGTTCTTCCAAAATACAGTGGACGAATTAATTCAAATTGTTGCTGATTTTAGCGAGGAAGAGCATCAGATCCATGGCTTTTATTTCAGAAAACAAGTTTGGAACTTTATACTCTGTGCCCCACTAGTGAGCCGTGCGAATCTTAAACCGAGAGGGTACGCCGGTGACTCTGAAATGATGAGCATGGTCTACCGCAATGCCTACGAAGGTGAAACCACTTTCGGCAAGCTGCTGCATAAATATGCCGTCGGGATTGCTACTGGAGACTCCGTGCGCTTCAGAAGAAAATCTATTCTAGCTATGCTCCATAAAAACGGGTATCCCATCTCCCATGCACTAGGGAAAAGAGCCAGAGTTCTATCGGTCGCCTGTGGCCCGGCATTTGAGATAAAGGACATTCTTTCTTCAGCAGAAAATTTTGAGGATTACCATTTAAGCCTACTTGATCAGGATCAGCTTGCTCTGGATGAAGCCTGTCAATTGATTTCCGATACCGAAATTATAATGGGTGCCAAGGCACAAGTAGAGTACGTCAATAAGTCTGTGCGGTGGATGTTTGGCAAAAAAACTTTTGAGCAGGACCTTGGAAAATTTGATTTTATATATTCTATGGGGCTTTTTGACTATCTTATCCCCCGAGTTGCCAAAGCTGTGCTTAAAAAACTTTATCAACTGCTTATTTCCGGAGGAGAGATGGTGATCGGTAATTTTCACGTTTCAAACAATGATCGGTACTTTTTGGAATACTGGGGAGATTGGCATCTCATCTATCGGACAGAAACTGAACTGAAAAATTTGTTCGATGATGATCCTTCAGCTATGGTATCAGTTATTTTTGACAAAGCGGGAATCCAAATGTTTCTTCATATAAAAAAATGTTAAAGTGAGATATCGTTTCGGAACTCCTTTCATCGCGCCAGAACAATTCAATTCTATTATTGGGTACGAGTTTAATGCATCCGCAAAATACGGCCCAATTTCTTTATCAAGCTATTACCTCCGAATTTCAAACCATTAACATCTCCACTCCCTACCTATCTCGGATTGTTTCATCTTCTAAAAGACAAAATGATATGACGTTTCATGTCAATGAATTGACAGTCGGTTAAAATATCCACCCACTGGGCTATTTCACGCCTGAATGACATCCGATCTGATTTATTAAAATACATTATTTTCATCAACATATAATTATTTCCGCGTAACCTTTGCCATATTTGGTAAGCCCTTCGGTTTGTTGGCATGTAATTTGCTCTTTTAGTGGATAACTATTTACTAAATATGTTGACTTGAATCTTATTCTAAAAATGAGTGGGGCTTATGGAAAATTCAATCAGGCTTAATTTGAAGTCAATTAGCGGTGACATCGAAAAGGCAGGACAAAAGAGCAGCAACTTCCTGAAATCGCATGGATTTTCAGACGAAGCGGTTGATACCCAGATCATGATACTTCGAGAACTCATAAACAGCGGGATTAAATACAGCAAATTTACGTCTCCTGAGAATGATATTTCCGCGAACATATTCATTTCCGATAAGACAATTACCTTTGAGGTAAAAATTGCGGTAGACGATACATGTTTTGAAAGCCTTAAAGAACTCGATAAAACCATCCAATTCATAAGAGGATATCAAGATCCTTTCGAGCCTTATCTGATTAAGCAGAGGGGAGATGCTAAAAATCCCTCTTTCAATGACACAAATGGATCAGGGTTGGCAAGAGTCGCCTATGAAGGAGGAGCAATGTTGGATTTCTTTGTAGATGAGGGCAATTTCATGAATCTTTTTGCTGTTAGAAATTTAGATTGAACTGACTTTTTCCACCATTCTGGGGGAGCACAACTGAATCAAACAATAGAGTATATTTTTCTGTAAACTTAACGAGTCTTTAAAACCCTCTAGTATCTTCCCTGTTTCCGGTGTCAACCGGCAGGCGTCGTCGCTTTTTCGGTACGATGCAGACTTTAGGGAACGCTTATAAGTGGAAAATATTTCTGCCCCACAAAATACGATAAAATTAATATGGTTTCCCCTGGCTTTTTCGGGAGATTTTGAAAAAGTATTTCAAAAATACTATTTTCAGGATTCTCTGCGTCACGTGCGAATCGCTTTGGTGGTTGGCTTATTTTTCTATGGTATTTTTGGCTTTCTGGATGCTTTTCTGGTACCCGAAGCAAAGCACAAACTCTGGTTTATCCGGTCCGCGGTGCTGCTACCGAGCATTAGCGGAACATACATATTTACTTACTCCAAGCATTTCCAAAAGCACATGCAGCCGGCTTTAGCGCTTGCGGTGCTGGTCGCTGGACTGGGTATCATCTCCATGATACTGATTGCGCCCTTCCCGGCAAGTTATTCTTACTATGCCGGCTTAATTCTTGTATTTATCTACGGGTATACATTTGTCAAACTCAGGTTCCTCTGGGCTACCGTTACAGGCTGGATGATCGTAATCGCCTATGAGTTTGCTGCCATCTGGTTGAGTTCTACTCCAATTCCAACCCTGGTAAACAACAACTTTTTCTTCCTTTCCGGTAATGTTCTGGGAATGATTGCCTGCTATTCTATAGAATATTATTTGCGCAGAGATTTTATGCAGGCCCATTTGCTCGAAGTTGAAAAGAAAAAGGTTTCCGAAGTCAACCTGGATCTCGAATATAGAGTACAGGAGCGCACCGCCCAGCTAGTCGACACAAACCAGGAGCTGACCCAGGAGATTGTGGATCGTAAACGAGCGGAGAAAGACCAGCGACAGTTGGAAGTCCAACTCCGCAAATCTCAGAAGATGGAGGCCGTCGGGACCCTTGCCGGTGGGGTGGCCC
>Ga0316193_10000526_pt1 | contig 24014 bp, 23 predicted proteins | sample MerIslsedime2_MG_FD_207735 | JGI IMG/M metagenome (GOLD analysis project Ga0316193, IMG submission 207735) | Coastal sediment microbial communities from Maine, United States - Merrow Island sediment 2 | ecosystem: Environmental > Aquatic > Marine > Coastal > Sediment | place: USA: Maine... | reverse complement strand
GACCCTAACACACTGTACGTTTGTTAGATAAAAAGCCGACCAATAGGTCGGCTTTTTTTGTGCCCTCAATAATATAATTTAATAACTTGCCACCTCAACTTACTCGTTCTGATAATGAGACAGTCGGCGTATAATTCAAAATGAAAACAAAATTTTATGTACGACTATTAGAAATTTCTGATATTAACTATACCGACCCAACAGGGTCCGTATAGTAACTGTCATGCAAAGGGAATGAGTCGTGGCAATTGCAGATCGCGTTGAAGAATGTATCAACAAATACAACGCTGATGATATGGACAATGCATTGTTCCAAACTTGCATTGCCTTAGACGGCACAGCTAAAAAAATATCCGAGAATAAAGAAAGTTGGAGAACAATTTAAGGCGTTCGTGAAGGCAAATCAAGATATTATTACTTTCAATACAAATATGTTTATTGATTGTCAATTTGGTGAATATACGATTGAGCAATTCATTTATAAGGTTTTGAGATGTGGCCTACTTCACGAGGGTGAAGTTCCAGAAATGTTTGAGTTTGCACAACCTGACGAATCAGTTGTTATCGGTGATTCAAAGTGGCGTATTCCGAAAACATTTATTTTCGGCACTTTGTTAGCTGTCATTGGAGCAAGCACAAATAACAAGCACTCTCTCCCGGATGCAATGTCTGTAACTATCATGGGGAAACTTTCAAAGTTAATGAACTATGGTGGCGTGCAGACATTATTCGCCAAACAATGGAGCCACCTACTAAGAAACCGAGTAAAGGTTTCCATCAGAAGGGCCCCAGGGAATATGCGATCTCCCGTTGTAAGGGCCGATATATCACCTGAAGAGCGTTTTTGCTGGATAGTTTGGTGGGAATTTGATGGGAGCATTTCCATGCTCCCTAACTCATTGATTTGGTGGGCCGTGTAGGACTTGAACCTACGACCAATTGGTTAAAAGCCAACTGCTCTACCGACTGAGCTAACGGCCCATACAGCTTAAAAAGAAGCGCGCATTTTACCGGACTCGCCCGGAATGGCAAGACCGAATGGCCCGAAGAGTGATATTTTTCCTTAGCAGTTTGTTGAAAAACTACTGCGCTTGCCATGGCAGCGTTACAAAAGGGCTCAAAATGCTCATTTACTCCCGTCTAAACTCCGCTTTTGCGCCTTACCCTGGCTACGCTCGCTACGTTTTTCAACAAACTGTTAGACCGCATCCAGTTTGCGCAGACTTGCGGGCAGTACCTTCATATCCACCAGCGCGGTGATGAACGCCTTGCCAAAGGTGGCCTCATCCTCGTACACGAGTCGGTAATACTGGATCTTCATGGTCATGGCGCTGCCAAACACAATACTGCCAAACACCATAAAGGAACCCAAGGCCAGGGTCGAGACACCTGTCACCGCCTGGCCGATGGTACAACCGACAGCCAGGATACCGCCGACACCCATGAGGGCCCCACCGATGAGATGGGTGATGAAATCCTTCATATCGACAAACCATTCGATACGGAAACCCTTTGAAATGACGGCCCACAACAGAGAACCGATGATAACCCCAAAGGTGGCAACCATACCGTAGGTCAAGGTGTTACCTTTCCAGCCTTCCATACCATTGACGAGATAACCGGTCATTTCACCGATTGGATTGATGAAGCTATACGATTGCACGGCAACGCCGGAAGGCGCTGCACTGTCCTCAACCATGGTCCAGACATCATCGCTGGCATAGTTGACCCAGGAATAGATTTCCCCATCGGCAGAAATCGTGGCAAAGTCCGCACTCACGTACCAGGCGGCGATGATACAGGCACCCACCACGATACCGGCCAGTTTACTGTCTGCACTCTGACGGAAGTCTTCTGATTTAAAGACAAACAACAGGATGCCGGCACACACCAGTAAGCCAAAAATCAAACGCATTGTTGCCACATCGGCGCCGCTTGCGGCACTGACGAGGCTGCCCAGGTCCTGCTTCCCGGCCAATGAAACCGTGGTGAGGTTGGTCCAGGGATAAAACAGAGTGGAATAAAGCGTGTCATCTGTGCCCGGGAAGGGGTTGACCATAAAGTAGGCACAGATACTAATGACAATGAACACAATAATGGACTTCAGATTGCCCCCACCGATGCGCACCAGAGTCTTATTACCGCAGCCACTACCCAGGGTCATACCGACGCCGAACATCACACCGCCGATAATGTATTCCAGCCAGGCGAAACTGCCGCCGCGATAGGGGGGACGAGAGGCATCCACAGTGAACAAACCTGCCGCCTCGATGAGGGTTACACCAAGGATGGCCACCGCCATGGCCAGCAGCCAGGCTCGTATACGGCTACTGTCACCCATATTCACCAGATCGGAAACCGCACCCATGGTGCAAAAATTGGTCTTGTTAACCACCGCACCCATGACAACAGCAATACCAAAAGTAAGCCATAGCACCGCGGCATGCGCGGAAACGAAGCTTTCAAAACTCATGTTGTAGCCCTCACTGATTTTCTTGCGATTCTGAAATTCGCCACCATTCTGGCAAAGGCGGCATTATAGCGGAAGCACTTTCATAAAGTAACCGCCGAATATTAGCTCATCTATCAAGAGCTTACATAGGATGTCGGATCAGCCACCCCGGCCTCGGCAAAGCCCTGACGGCGCAAACGGCAGGAATCACACTGCCCACAAGCCCGCCCCTGAGCATCGGGAGAATAACAGGAAATGGTCAAACCATAATCCACGCCAAGCCGGGTTCCGGTGCGAATAATCTCGCCCTTGCTCAAGTCGATGAGGGGGGTATGGAGATGAAATGACTGCCCCTCGACCCCTGCCTTGGTGGCCAGATTGGCCATCGCCTCAAAGGCGTGGATAAACTCGGGACGACAATCGGGATAACCGGAATAATCCACGGCATTCACCCCGATAAAGATATCCTGCACCTGCAGCACCTCAGCCCAGCCCAGGGCAATGGCGAGAAAGATAGTATTGCGCGCCGGCACGTAGGTCACGGGGATTCCTTCTGACTCGACCGTGGGTACCGCGATGGATAGATCGGTCAGGGCTGAACCACCAATATCATCGAGACTCAGGCGCACGGTTTTGTGTTCGATGACACCAATTTGCGCCGCAACCTGTTTTGAAGCCTCAAGCTCGCAACGATGTCGCTGCCCATAATCGAAACTCAAGGCATAGCAGGCAAACCCTTCCGCCCTGGCCATGGCAAGGGTCGTAGCAGAATCGAGACCACCCGATAGCAGGACTATCGCTTTAGACATAACAGCAAATCCGTTAATTCACATTGCATTTCATCGATAAAAAACAGGGCCATCAATCCGGACAGGCACACCGATATTAAACGCCGGGCCTGTCTCCCCAGAGTATCTTGTGCAACTGCAGCTGGAAACGCACCGGTAGCTGATCTGCCAGGATCCAGTTCGCCAAATCTACGGCTGGAAGCTGCCCGGCACAGGGTGAAAACAAAACCTCACAACGACTTGATAAATTGTACTGCTGTAACTGCGCCACGGCCCAGCCATAATCATGGAGGTCACAGATGACAAATTTCAATTGGTCATGCGAGCTTAAGTGCTCGATATTCCCATAGAGGTTTTTTTCCATTTCCCCGGAGGCCGGCGTCTTTAAATCAACCACCCGACTGACCCGTTTATCCACAGCGGAAATATCCAATGCCCCACTCGTCTCGAGCGAGACCGCATAATCCAGATCACAGAGTGTTTTTAGCAAGGCCAAACAGCCTTTTTGTGCCAGGGGTTCACCACCCGTCACGGTGATAAAACGGGTCGCATATTTCTCCACTTGTTGCACGATCTCATCGATAGAGAACCAATCCCCGCCTTGAAAGGCATAGCTCGTATCACAATAGCTGCAACGTAAGGGACAACCTGTTAAACGGATAAACACCGTCGGTACGCCGACAGAACGTGACTCGCCCTGGAGTGAGAAAAATATCTCGCTGATACGTAACTGATTTTCGTCTCGGCTGTTTGACATAAAGAGAAGTTTGCCCAAAAGTGAGCTGCAGAATTTAAATACAACGCCAACACGCTACGCGGGTATGGCGCAGGGATACTTAATGCATGTGCCTAGCCCTGATTTAAGTTTTTAGTTTAATCTGCTTTAACAGATTTCGTGCCTGGCCCGCCTCGGTTGTATCCGGATAGGTTTGAATGAGACTTTCCAGACTTTTCGAGGCATTTTTATAATCCTTTAACTCATAGTAACCATAGCCGATCTTCAGCATCGCCTCGGCAAGCTTTGGTGTTTGCGGATAGCGGGAGATCAGGGCCTTGTAATCCTTAATCGCACTGCGATATTTACGCTGTGCATAGTTCGCCTCACCCATCCAGTATTGCGCGATATGGGCGTAGCGGCCATCAGGGAACTCTCTGAGAAAATCACGAAAGGCAATGATCGCCTTGTCATAACGCAGTTCCCGCAGAAGATCGAACGCCTTTTGATAGGAATCTTGCTCTCTGGCGGCATCTTTATCTGATTTGGCTGAGCCTGCAGTATCCGCTGCTGGCGGGCTACTCATTGTGGCCCCCCGTTCAATCTTGAGCAAACGTCGATCGATATCGACATAGAGATCGCGTTGGCGTTTCTTAATACTCTCCAGGGTATGCGATTGTAACTCGACTTCGCCGCGTAAGTCCTGCATCTCTTTTTGTAGATTTTCCAGACGAATCAGCAGGTCAACCAGTCCCTTATTCTCCAGCTTGCGTTCAAGTTGTTGCAGGCGCTGCTCAAACGTCCTTTTTTGAGCTGCCGCGGCTGAAGAGGTATGTGCTGCACCGATAACAATAGAGGCCAGAACAATAGAAACCAGTTGTTTTCTTGCTAACATATTTACTGTCCAGAGTAGAGAATTTCGACTCGGCGGTTAAGCGACCAGGCGGATTCATCATGGCCAAGCGCAACGGGCCGTTCCTCACCAAAACTGATCACCTGAATCTGCTTTGCTGACACACCTTGTACCGTCAAGAGTTGCTCTACGGCCTTTGCGCGACGTTCACCCAAGGCAATATTATATTCCCGTGACCCCCGTTCATCGGCGTGACCTTCCAGAATAATAGCCGCTTCCGGGTGACCCACAAGATAATCAGCATGCGCCGTAATGACATCTTTAAACTCATCTTTAATGACGCTACTGTCAAAATCAAAATAGATCACGCGGGTCGCCAGAGGGCTGGATGGATCGGAGAGGGGATCAAGCATTTTTCCCGGCTCTTCGGCAGCAACCGGCGCTTCTTCACCTCCCTCTTTTTTTGCTGCTGTGGTACACGCTGCGACTGACATGATGAGTCCCAAAACAAAAACATACTTTAAAAACCGTTGCATCGTTTGCTCCTTAATGATTATTAATTAATTCGTTCTAAATGGTGACCAGGCTGGTTCTCTCACATCACCCTGTTGAAAACTTAATCGTTGTTTCGTGCTGCCATCGACGGAGACGGCAGAAAGCACACCCCGGTTGTCATGCTCGGTCGCATAGATAATCATGCTGCCATTTGGCGCAAAACTGGGTGACTCGTCCAGGCTCGATTCGGTCAAAATGGTAAAGTGCTCTGTTTCCGTATCCATCACCGCAATATGAAACTTGTCTTCCATCTGGTGTACCATGGCAATCTTCTTACCGTCAGGTGAAACCGTAGGACGCGCATTATATTTCCCTTCATAGGTAATACGTTCCGCTTTACCCACTGCACCTCGCCGACCAACTTTAATCCGATAGAGTTGCGGTCCACCACCTCGATCCGAGGTAAAAATCAGGCTCCGTCCGTCAGGCAACCATACTGGTTCTGTATCTATAGCATAATTACGTGTAATGCGTGTCAGCTTATTGCTTTTCATGTTCATGACATAGATCTCAGGATTACCATCCTTCGACAAGGTCATGGCGAGGGTATCCCCTTTGGGTGACCAGGCCGGGGCATTATTCAAACCCTGATAACTCGAAATACGCTTTACTTTTTTCGTCGCAATATTCTGCAAATAAAGTTCCGGTCGACCGCGGCGATAAGAGACATAGGCGATACGACGGCCGTCCGGCGACCAGGAGGGTGAAAGCATCGGCTGTGTCGATTGATAGATAATCTGCTCATTGTAACCGTCGGAATCGGCCACGGCGAGGTTATAGATCTTTTGATTCTTATCGCTGTAGCCCACGGTGATGTAGGCAATAGAGGTATCAAAGGCGCCCCGTACACCCATGAGAGTCTCAAAAATGATATCGCTAATACGATGGGCGGTACGACGCAGGTTTCTGCCACTCGTGCGAAAACTGTAACCCGTCAACTGATTCTCTTTATAGACATCAAATAACTGGAATTGAATCCGGTATATTTTTTTATCCTTCTCATAGGAAACGTGACCCACCACCAGGTTATCGACATTCAGCACCCGCCAGTTCTGGAATTTGACCTGTTTCCCTTCAAACGGTCTGGCGATCAGATCTTTATCCGGAATCGGGGCAAACCGTCCACTGCGCTGCAGATCCGATTTGATCACCGCCGTAATATCTTCGGGCAAAACCTCGGCACCCTCCCAGTGAAAGGGAACAATGGCAATGGGTAAAGCCCCTTCGACACCCTGGGTAATATCAATGGTCAGTGTTGCCGAGCCTGTTGTCGAAACCATCAGCAGGCTAAACAATAATACAACTCGTCTCAATAACATCATATTCATCTAACTTTTCTTTTCCAATATAAATGGAAAACGCAGGTCCCGGAAAACATCAAACAAACCCGTTTCGGCCGAGGGCACAGGCAAGGGCGAGGCCTTGCGAATGGCATTTTCAACCGATCGGTCAAATACCGAATCACCGCTGCTTTTCGTTAACTGCACACTAATCACATCACCGCTCGGTATCAATCGAACCAGCAGTTCGCAGCTCATGCCCTCTTTGGCACCGGCTGGAATATTCCATTTCTGTCTCACCTTGGCTTCAATCAAGGCACGGTATTGGTCAATCACCGACTGTTGCTGTTGGGTTGACTCTTGTGCCCGCTGTTTTTGTTCGGCCTCAAGCTTGCTGCGCATCTCTTCGTCGCGCTTTTTCTGTTCGAGCTTATCCAGCTCAGCTTCTTCCCTCTTGCGTTTTTCTGCAATCGCCTTCCGTCTTTCCTGTTCCTGTTTTATCTTTGCCTGTTCCTGCTTGGCCTGATCCTGCACCTGTTTTAATTTATTCTGCTCGCGTTTTAATTTATCCTGCTCACGCTTGATCCTTGCCTGTCCCTGCCGGCTCTGCTTCTCGGCAACGCGTTTTTCTTCCAGGCGCTTGCGCTTGGTTTCAGCCAGACGTTTCTCTTCCTTGTTACGTCTCTTCTCCGCCTGTTTTATTTCTTGTTCCAGCTCACGTTGGCGACGGGTTTCCGACGCCTTTATTTTTTTTAACTCTTTTTCAATCTGTTTGGCATCGACTACAACCGCATTGACAATCTTTTCCCCTTTATCGATTGAAGGCAAAGTCGGTTTATCCGACCATTTAAAACTGATCACCAGAATAACAACAATGGCAACATGCACGATTACCGCATACAGTACGGCCCTTGGATATTGCTTGATGGCGTCAAACATACTACTTGCGTCTTCGCTTCACTTTTGGCAGTGGTTCTGTCACCAGGCCAATATTGGCCACCCCGGCCTGTTGCAAAAGGGACATCGCCGTCACCACCTTGCCATACTCCACCTTTTGATCACCGCGCACCAAGACATCGGCTTGCTGTCGATGCCGCAGGATTGCCGCCACCCTGGCTACCAGGGTCTGGGCATCGATCGGCTTGTCCGGTTCATCGCCGATATTCATATAGTACCCACCCTTCGCATCAACCGTCACTATGACCGGTTCCTGCCTCAGTTTCTCCAGCGGCTTACTGCTTGCCTGGGGCAAATCAACCTTGACCCCTTCGGCCAGCAAGGGCGCGGTGACCATAAATATGACCAGTAGCACCAACATCACATCAATGTAGGGCACCACATTGATCTCTGACATACGCTTTTTCCTAAACCGTTGTGTCGCGGGACTATGGATCATGATATTGGTGACCTAGTTGTGTGCCTGTCGTTGCAGAATGGTGGAAAACTCCTCAACGAAAATATCATACCGCGCCACAATCCGTTCCAGATCGTTGGAGTAACGGTTATATCCAATCACCGCCGGAATCGCGGCAAACAGCCCCATGGCCGTGGCGATCAAGGCCTCGGCAATACCGGGGGCAACGGAGGCGATGGTGGCATGGGTGACCTGCCCCAGTGCCTGAAAGGAATTCATGATGCCCCACACCGTCCCAAACAGGCCGACGTAGGGACTAGTGGAACCCACCGTGGCCAGAAAGGACAAATTCATTTCCAGCTCTTCAATTTCCCGGTTAAGGGCGACACGCATGGCGCGTTGCGCCCCCTCCAGCACCGACATGGGATCGACATTGGCCTGCTTGTGTAAATGCACATATTCACGAAAGCCGGATTCGAAAATGGCCTCCATGCCACCGACCTTGCCACGCCGTGCCGAGACCCGTTTATACAATTCGCCCAGTTCGGCCCCGGACCAGAAACGGCGTTCAAACTGATCCGCTGCCGCACGCGCACGGGTGAAGGTGCGGGCCTTGACAAAGATCAGCGTCCAGGAAAAGACTGACACCCCCACCAGTAACAACATCACCAGTTGCACCACAATACTGGCATTGATAATCAGGCGAAATATCGATAAATCAGTTTCCACTCACAACCCCTGCTACAAAAAGTCCATACCCGTCTCCGGTCCCACCTACGCCAAACAATAATCTTGCCTTTGACACGGCCCATCAGCCTTAGTTCAAAGGCGCCTTATGCAAACTTGAGCCAGGCAGGTTTAACATACTCTTGCATGTAAAAAACAGGCCTCACCTTAACAAAACTATATAGTTTTATAAAGCGGATGCCCCGGCACCCGTCATGGATCCTGTGGCGCAAATAAGCCCATCGATTGTTGCGTGTCCACCTGTTGTTCTGCCCCGGAGCTAAGACCAAAGTGTTGATAGGCATGCTTGGTGGCGACACGCCCACGTGGGGTACGCATCATGAAGCCTTGTTGAATAAGATAAGGTTCAATGACATCCTCGATGGTGTCCCGTTCTTCGCCAATAGCCGCGGCGACGCTGTCCAGACCGACCGGACCGCCATCAAATTTCTCGATAATGGCCAGCAGAAGTTTTCGATCCATCATGTCAAAGCCGCGTTTGTCCACATTGAGCATATCGAGGGCCTGTTGGGCAATATCAAGGCTGATCCGGCCACCCCCTTTGACTTCGGCAAAATCGCGCACGCGACGCAGCAGGCGATTGGCAATACGTGGCGTACCACGTGAACGATGTGCAATCTCGATTGCGCCTTGCTCATCGATGGGCACACCGAGAATACCCGCCGATCGCTGCACAATCGTAACCAGGTCTTTTGCAGAATAAAATTCCAGCCGTTGCACGATACCGAAACGATCACGCAGGGGTGAAGTGAGCAGGCCGGCGCGGGTGGTCGCCCCGACCAGGGTAAAAGGGGGTAAATCGAGTTTAATCGAACGTGCCGCCGGACCCTCACCAATCATGATATCGATTTGGTAATCTTCCATGGCCGGGTAGAGCACCTCTTCCACCACCGGACTCAAACGATGGATCTCATCCACAAACAAGACGTCATGGGGTTCCAGGTTGGTGAGCATGGCGGCCAGGTCACCGGGGCGTTCCAATACCGGGCCAGAGGTATGTCTCATGTTGACCTTGAGTTCATTCGCGATGATATGCGACAGCGTGGTCTTTCCCAGGCCCGGAGGGCCAAAGATCAGCACATGGTCCAGGGCCTCTTTGCGTGCCCGCGTCGCCTCAATGAAGATGGCCATTTGCTCGCATACGGCGGCCTGCCCCACATAATCGTCCAGGGTCTGGGGGCGAATCGCCCGCTCCTGTACATCCTCCGGATGCTGTTGTGCCGAGATCAAGCGTTCAGTCTCTATCATGTCACATCACCGCCGACCGCAGGGCCGCCTTGATAATATCCTCACTGCGCCCACCCTGATTCGCCACCGCCGACACCATCTTGCTCGCTTCCTGGGGTTTATAGCCCAGAGCAATAAGGGCACTGATGGCCTCGTTCTTTGGCTGATTCGCCACTGGCTCACCCGAGACAACGCTCTGCAACACCATGCCACCTGTTTCCCAATCCTTCAGGCGATCACGCATCTCGATAATCAGGCGCTCGGCGGTCTTTTTCCCCACCCCGGGGAGGCGTACCAGGGCCGAGCTGTCTTCCTCCTGAATACAGCGGGCAAACTCCTCGGCACCCATGCCGGACAGGATGGCCAGCGCCAGCTTGGCACCGACGCCGTTGACCTTGATGAGATCGCGAAACATGCGGCGTTCCATTTGTGTGGCAAAGCCACACAGGTGCCAGGCATCTTCACGCACCACCAGATGGGTAAACAGGGTGCATTCCTGTTCAACGGCCGGTAGTTGATAAAAGGTCGACATGGGGGCCTCGATCTCATACCCCACACCGTTCACATCCAGCAGCAGCATCGGTGGCTGTTTTTCTGCAATCCGGCCTTTCAGTCGCCCTATCATTTTTTCTTCCTCGGTTTTTGTATGGCCTAGCGCCGCCAGCGCCGGCTGCCTTGGCGCATGGACAAAAGGGGTTGACGGCGCAGGTGTTCATGACATAAGGCCGCCGCCAGGGCATCGGCCGCATCCTCTTGCGGTGCCTGAGCGAGCGTCAATAAGGCCTTCACCATGTGTTGTACCTGTTGCTTGCTGGCATTCCCCTTCCCCACGATCGCCTTTTTAATCTGGCTGGGCGTGTACTCATACACTGGAATATCCTGTACGGAAACGGCACTCAGGGCGGCGCCACGCGCCTGACCCAGCTTCAAGGCCGAATCGACATTCCGGTGGACAAAGATGTTTTCAATCGCGACCTCAGCGGGTTGAAAGTCACCCACCAACTGCTGCACGCCTTCAAATATAGCCTTCAGGCGGGTGGGCAAGCCCTCATTCTGCGTACGTATACAGCCGGTACTCAGACATCGCAGTCGCCCCGCCTCCGCCTCAATGATGCCAAAGCCGGTCAGACGGGAACCGGGGTCGATGCCGAGTATACGTATCATGTCAGCACGATACAGGAATGTGCGGGGACAAGAAAAGCGATAAACCGTCTTGATGATCTATCTCTATTCTCCATTAACCCAGTTTGGCCATCACCTCATCGGAAAAATCGGCATTGGTATAGACCTGTTGCACATCATCCAGGTCTTCCAGCATGTCCACCAGGCGCACCACCTTTTCCGCATCCTCCAGTTCCAGATTCACCTCGGTGGCGGCGGTCATGGTCAATTCGGAATCTTCCGGCGTCAAGCCGGCCTGGTTGAGCATCTCCTGGACCTGGTGGAAGGTCTCGGGTGTAGTGGTGACATCCACGCTGCCATCATCATTAGTGACGATATCCTCGGCCCCGGCCTCCAATGCCGCCTCCATGATCTGTTCTTCATCGCACCCGGCCGGGAAACTCAGGATCCCCTGTTTGTTAAACAGGTAGGCCACGGAACCATCCGTACCCAGGTTGCCACCGGCCTTGCTAAAGGCATGGCGCACCTCGGCCACGGTGCGATTACGGTTGTCGGTGAGGCAATCCACCATGATGGCCACACCGTTGGGTCCGTAGCCCTCGTAGCGTACCTCTTCATAATTATCCCCATCGTTGTCGCCGGTGCCGCGTTTAATGGCCCGTTCGACCGTGTCCTTGGTCATGTTGGCTGACAGGGCCTTGGTGATCGCATCACGCAGGCGGGGATTGGAATCGACATCGCCACCACCGACGCGGGCCGAGACGGTAATTTCCCGGATCAATTTGGTAAAAAGCTTGCCCCGTTTGGCATCCTGCGCCGCCTTACGGTGTTTGATGTTTGCCCATTTACTATGTCCTGCCATGCAAAAACCCCGGTTCTGTTCTGTCGTGACCAAATTCAAAATTGGCACAAGTTTACCATTGCCCGAAGCGACACAGAAAGGACTTATATCACAGCGAACTGGCCTAGGCCTGGTGGACGGCACACAGGATGACCGAGATATTGTCCCTGCCCCCTTTGACATTGGCCAGAGCCACCAACTGCTGTACGGCCCGAACCGGATCGGCTGTGTTATGCATGAGGCAATCCCGAATTTCATTATCCGGCACCAGATCAGTCAGCCCATCCGAACACAGCAGATAGACATCCCCCATGTGCACCTCATGCTCACCGATATCGACGGCCACATCGGCAGCGATGCCCAATGCCCGTGTGATGATATTACGACGGTTTGAAAGTCGTCCCTCTGTCTCATTCAAATAGCCCGTGTCGATCATCTCCTGAACCAAAGAGTGATCAGACGTGAGCTGTAGCAGTTCCCCCTTGCGCAGGCGATAGGCCCTGGAATCACCCACATGGGCACAAATCACACGCTGGCCAAGAAACAATCCCAGCACCAGGGTCGTACCCATGCCGGCGCATTCGAGCCGTTGCTGCGACTGTGTGAAGATTTCCTGGTTGGCCTTGGTCACCGCATCGAGCACGGCAAGCCGGTAATCGACACCGTCTGCGGCCATGCTCGTCGGAGCGAGTATATCAGCGAGTGAAGCCTTCACCAGATCGACCGCCAGGCTGCTGGCCACCTCACCCGCCTGATGTCCACCCATACCATCGGCCAACAAGGCCAGGCCCGATTTGGCATCCCAGGCAATGGCATCTTCATTATGGGCCCGATTTCGACCCACATCGGTCATGCCGTGCATGGTGATTTTGAGTCTTTGCTTCATGACGCTGCTTATCCTGCCTGTGATAGACGTGCGTCGCAGCGTTGCAGGGACTCGGCAAATTTTTCCCCTGTTTGAAAACGTCTTTCGATGTCCTTGTGCAAGGCCTTGTTCACAATCTTGGTCACGCAAGGTGGCACGTCCGGACGAAACATCTTCACATCAGGGTGTTTTTCATGGCTTATTTTATACATCAAACTCGCCAGTGATTCGGCCATAAAGGGCAACTCGCCGGTGAGCATTTGATAAAGGGTAACCCCAAGGGAAAACAGATCGGAACGTCCATCCACCTTCTTGCCGGCTAATTGCTCCGGTGACATATACGATGGGCTCCCCAGGATCGTCCCCGTCTTGGTCTTACTGGCATCGGTTAGACAGGCCACACCAAAATCGGTCACCTTTAATGCGCCCGTTTCTTTATCATAAATAATGTTTGCCGGTTTAATATCACGATGGACAATATTTTCCTTGTGCGCATAATCGAGGGCCTCGGCGACCTTGCCGATCAATTTTAAAACCGTGTCCGTTGGCAGCAAGGATTCCCGTTTGCAATAGGCCGACAGGTTCTCGCCCTTTACATAGTCCATGGCGATATAGGAGAGGTCCTGATCTTCACCCACGTCATAGATGGTGACGATGTTGGGGTGATTTAAACGCCCCGCCGTCTCGGCCTCGCGGAAAAAGCGTTGCCTCACTTCATCGAGTTGTTCGCCTTCGAACTCCTCTGCCAACATCATGGTCTTGATCGCCACCGTGCGGCCAATCTTGGGATCGTGACCCAGATAGACCATACCCATGGCACCGCGCCCCAGTTCCTTATCGATCTGGTAACGCCCCAGCATCGGTTTTTGCACACCCTCCTGATTTGGGACCAAGGTTCCATTCGCGGCACTGGCCTTGCCTGCACCCAGCACCAGCGTATTGGACATCTCCTCATTTTGCCGAATGCGCTCGGACACATCACTGTAGCGTCGGTCATGTTGGCTAATAAATCGAAATACCGTGCTCGCCTTGTTAAATTGGCGCTTGCGTTCATAGTCGAGCCCAAGGTTATAGATCAGCGCCAGGGCCTGCTGGTCGATCAGACAGAGTTTGTATTTTTCAAAGGCCTGGTCCAGTTGACCCTGGGCCTGTAGAGATTGCCCCAGGGATCGATTCGCCTCGGCCAGTTCTGCCTTCATGCCGCCCAGGCTTGATTCAAACAGGCGCTTGACCGCGAGCAGCAGATGCCCCAATACCAGCGACAATGCCGGCAACATCAGTGGTATCCAGGTCGCCTTGGCCATCATCAAGACAATCTGGGTATTGAGCACGACGAACAACAGCAAGGCACTGAAGGCAAGGCCGGTACCGAGGCGCAGCCGTGGCAGGATAAACATCAGATAGAGACCCATCGCCAGTATCGTGACCAATTCAATCCAGCCTGCCTGTTGCGGCGTATGATAGAGATCACCGTTGAGCAGGCTGGACACCTGATGCGCCGCCGCCATGACGGGGGCAAGGGCCTGCCCGATGGGTGTCTGCACGTAATTGACATGTTGCCGTGCCGTCAGACCAATCAGGATGGTCTTTTTGCGCAAGGCCCCCTCCGGTATGGTTTTATTCAACACATCCAGCACGGAATAGACCGGAAAGGCTGACTGTCCCTTATGCCCGGCATAATAGGTCGGATGGATCTGCAGTTGCTTATCGGCAATTAAATTAAAACCGGACAGGCGGATGGATTCATGCAACACAAGCCGGAGATGTCGGGTGCTCAAACCCCTGGACCTCGCCGCCATCATCAGGGCGAAGGAAGGCAGGTAGACCTCACCATGGCGCAGCACCAACGGTGCCTGTCGCACACTTGTACCTAGAGGGGCATTGAGACGAAGGTGACCCAAGGCACCGGCATAACGCAGCAGTTCCTGGATCGGTGGAAAGATCACCCCGGCCACGGGCACCGGCTCATGTGCAAACCAGGACCGCTTTGCAGCGGTCTTATCTTTTATATTCTGAATGCCGTAGCGCGCAATGGCCTCGCTCGCTTCTTGTTGCAGGCCGGGCGTGCTGCTGTCATGCAACTGGTAAGGGACCGCCATGACAACCCGACCCGCCCTGGCCAGGCTGTTGGCAAAGGCCTGATCCGTATCCAGCCCCGCCTCCACCTGCTGTAGCAGGCGTTTCACCTTGGCCTTGTTTTTAGCCTTGCCGAGACTCGCCCTGAATTTGTCCAGCGATTCCAGGCTGCGGCTGCTTTGGCGTGAATCGAATGACAGGGCGTAACCGATAACGCCGGGGCGGGCGGCAACGATCTCGGCCGTCAGTTGCGCCATGATATCCCTGGGCCACGGCCAGCTGCCCATTTGTAGCAGGGCCGCATCGTCGATGGCCACTACCACCACGTCCGGGTTTGCCTTGCGCTCAGGGGCAAGACGCACAGCCCAGTCATACACGGTAAGGTCGGGACTGCGCAACAGATCTGCTGCCGCTGCCAGCAAAAATAATACCGTGACCACTAGGCCGATGAACCAGCTTTTTTTCCAGTACGACCGTTTCAAAAAGGACATTTCCTCTAGCAGGAGGGTTACGCTAAGGGGTCGGCCTGTGTCTGTCGCAGCCTATTCGTCTGGCAGGGTCAAGGCGCCCATGACCCACCACCAGTAGCGGGACAACCCCCAGCTAGTATTCTTTTAGTATAGGCCTGGCCGGATGGCCAGTCGGATGGGCTTATGGCACGCCAAGGCGTGAGAAATGCGGCAGCCCGACCCACGTTGTGGGCCGAAGTGCCGGGGTGACTTGAACTATGCCGCGCTGTCCTCGGACACCGGCGGTTTGCGCAGGCGAATATGCAACTCGCGCAATTGCTGCTCACTCACCGCCGATGGCGCCTGGGTCAACAGACAGCTGGCGGTCTGGGTCTTCGGAAATGCCATCACGTCGCGGATCGATTGTGCACCCGTCATCAGCATCACCAGGCGGTCCAGGCCAAAGGCGATCCCCCCATGGGGCGGACAGCCGTACTTCAGGGCATCGAGCAGGAAGCCGAATTTGTCCTTCGCCTCCTCCTCACCAATGCCAAGGTGCCGCAAGACCTGCTCCTGGACATGCGGGCGGAAAATACGCATGGAACCCCCACCCAACTCGGTCCCGTTCAAGACCATGTCATAGGCGCGGGAGAGACAAGCGCCCGGATCGGTTTCGAGCAGGTCCAGGTGTTCCTCTTTGGGCGAGGTAAAGGGATGATGCAGGGCTACCCAACGTTTGGCCTGTTCATCCCACTCAAACATGGGAAAATCCACCACCCACAGGGGACGCCAGCCACGCTCGACCAGGCCACGGTCATGCCCCAGCTTCACGCGCAGGGCACCCAGGGCCTCATTCACAATCTTGGCCTTGTCGGCCCCGAAGAAGATCAGATCACCATCCTCGGCACCGGTGCGTGACATGATGGCCTCGATGGCCTCATCCGGCAGGAATTTCAGGATTGGCGATTGCAGCCCTTCCCGCTTCTTGGCCCACTCATTCACCTTGATGTAGGCCAGCCCCTTGGCGCCGAAGATGCCGACATATTTGGTGTAATCATCGATCTCCTTACGGGTCAATTCACAACCGCGGGGCAGGCGCAGTGCCGCCACGCGGCCATGGGGGTCCTTGGCCGGGCCGCTGAAGACCTTGAACTCAACGCCCTGCAGCACATCACCCACATCCACCAGCTCCAGCGGAATACGCAGGTCCGGTTTGTCCGAGCCATAGCGCTGCAGTGCCTCGGCATAGCTCATCTGGGGGAAGGGATCGTGCAGTGGAATCTCCAGGGCATTGGCAAAGACCTTGCGCATCATGTCTTCCATCAGCCCCATGATCGCCGACTCGTCGATAAATGAGGTCTCGATATCGAGCTGGGTAAATTCAGGCTGGCGGTCGGCGCGCAGGTCTTCATCACGGAAGCAGCGTACCACCTGATAATAGCGGTCCATGCCGGCGACCATGAGTAACTGCTTGAACAGCTGGGGTGACTGCGGCAGGGCAAAAAAATCACCCGCATGGGTGCGGCTCGGCACCAGATAGTCACGCGCCCCCTCCGGTGTGGCACGGGTCAACATGGGTGTTTCCACCTCCATGAAACCGTGCTCATCCAGGTAATTACGCAGCATGTTGGTGATCTTTGAACGCAGTTGCAGGCGTTGCAGCATCTCCGGACGGCGCAGGTCCAGGTAACGATAGCGCAGGCGCAGTTCTTCCGAGACCGCCTCATCATCAAGCACAAACGGTGGTGTTTCTGAGCGGTTGAGGATCTCCAGCTGCAGCCCCAAGACCTCAACCATGCCGGTGGGCAGATTGGGGTTGGTGGTGCCTTCCGGGCGATGGCGCACTTTGCCGGTCACCTTGAGGACAAATTCACTCCGGACCCGCTCTGCCGTGGCAAAGATTTCCGGGGTATCGGGGTCGTACACCACCTGCAGTATGCCCGTGCGATCACGCAAATCGATAAAAATCACACCACCGTGGTCACGGCGACGATGTGCCCAACCACAGACTGTAATCTCCTCATCGATATGAGATTCGTTAATATCGCCGCAATAATGGGTACGCATAGCTGAAAACCTGTCCTTATAAAACTTAAAATGAGCCGGGAATGGTACGGATTGGCGGGAAACAGTGCAAGCTTGGCGGGGAAATCACTGCCCCAATTCAATGGGGCAGGCGCCTGAGGCCGGGGCGAGCGGCGCTATTCGGATTTGGCCGGCTTTTTATCGGCCTTGGCGCTATCCTTCTTGGCGCTATCCTTCTTGACGGACTCTTTTGCCGCCAGATTCTTTTTACTGCCACTTTTGAAATCGGTCTCGTACCAGCCACTGCCCTTGAGGCGGAAACCGGCCGCAGAGATCAATTTCTGCAAACTGGCCTTGCCGCAGACGGGACACTCGGTGAGTGGCTTATCACTCATCCGCTGTATGGCTTCCATCGTATGGCCACAGGCTTGACATTCATATTCGTAGATTGGCATGACCCTACCCTAAGGCTTTCGCTACACTGTACAAAGTTAGCCGGCGATTATACGCCAGCTATCCGTGCCGGACCAACGAGATATAAGGGCCTGCGGCACAAAATCCAAGAATCTTATCGCTGGTCAAGGCAGCGTTCCTCAACGATAATTTATATATAAGTCTCATAAATCAACAATAACGATAACACCCATGACCCAAGCCGACCAAAAACAGACGGCCCAACTGAAGTTGCGGCGTATCGCCATTGACACCTATCATGAGAATGTCGCCTTTCTCAACCGCAGCTGCGAACTCTACCAGGCGGAAGGTTTTCAGGCCCTGAGCAAGGTGGCGGTAATGGCAAATGGCCAGACCATCATCGCCGTACTGAATATTGTGGACGACGACTCCATTGTCAGCCCCGATGAACTGGGGCTGGCCGAACAGGCCTTTCAGCAACTGAATCAAAAAGAAGGCAAACTGGTCTCCATCGCCCATGCCGAACCACCGGAATCCATGGAGGCGGTACGGCGCAAGATCGCAGGGGGACGACTGGATCTGGCCGATTTCAGGGGCATCACGCAAGACATCGTTGCCAATCGTTATTCCAAAATGGAAATGGCGGCATTCCTGGTCGCCTCCATGCACACCGGCCTGGATCGGGAAGAGATCTACGCCCTGACGCGGGCCATGATCGACACCGGTGAGCGCCTGCGCTGGCACGATAACCTGGTGGCGGACAAACACTGTATTGGTGGCATCCCGGGCAACCGCACCAGTATGTTGGTTGTGCCCATCGTCGCCAGCCATGGCCTGTTGATACCCAAGACCTCCAGCCGCGCCATTACCTCACCCTCGGGCACGGCCGATACCATGGCGGTGCTGGCCGAGGTGGATCTCTCCCCCGACGCCATGCACAAGGTGGTGAGCCAGACCCATGCCTGCCTGGCCTGGGGGGGCAAGGCGCGGCTGGCCCCTGCCGATGATATCCTCATCTCGGTGGAACGCCCGCTGGGGATCGACTCTGAAGGTCAGATGGTCGCCTCCATCCTGTCGAAAAAGGTCGCCGCCGGGGCAACCCACCTGTTGATCGATATCCCGCTGGGACCCTCGGCCAAGGTCAGGCACATGACCCAGGCACTGCGTCTGCGCAAACTGTTCGAATATACGGGTGATCGCCTGGGCCTCCACCTGGAGGTTATCGTGACCGATGGCCGACAACCGGTGGGTCACGGTATCGGTCCGGTACTCGAGGCACGGGATGTCATGCAGGTATTGGAAATCCACCCCGATGCCCCGAACGATCTGCGCCAGAAGGCCCTGCGCCTGGCCGGGCGGATCCTGGAGTTTGACCCGGATGTGCGCGGTGGCCAGGGCTATAACCTGGCTCGGGACATCCTTGATTCCGGCCGGGCCATGGAGAAAATGCGTGACATCATTAACGCCCAGGGCAGCAAGACCCTCGACTTCACCCCGGCCCATCTCCAGTTTGACGTACTCGCACCGAAGGCCGGGGTGGTCGTCAGCATCGACAATTATCAACTGGCCCGTATCGCCCGCCGTGCCGGCGCCCCCATGTCGGCCCGCGCCGGGGTGGAACTGATGAAAAAGATCGGCGACCCGGTGGCAAAGGACGAACCACTCTATCGCATCTATGCCGAATATCCGGCCGACTTTGGCTTTGCACAAACCCTGGCGCAGCAGGATGATGGCTATCAAATCGGACTGGCCGAAGAAGTCACCAAGGCCTACATGGAATTTTGATATGAAGACGGGCAAGACACTGCTACTGGGCTTTAGCGACTACACCCAACCCGCCCGGGAGCTTGCCGAGACACTGGGACTACCCTATACCGAGGTCGAGGTGCACCGCTTTCCCGATGGGGAAAATCGTCTGCGCCTGCCGGAACGACTCCCCCCCCACGTCATCATCTGCCGCAGCCTGCCGCAACCGAATGAAAAACTGATCGAATTGCTCTTTGCCTCCCGCACGGCGCGTGAGTTGGGCGCCAGGACCCTCACCCTGGTCGCCCCCTATCTCTGTTATATGCGGCAGGATAAGGCCTTCCATCCCGGCGAGGCGGTGAGCCAAAGGATCATTGGTCGCTTTATTGCCGAACTGTTTGATCACCTGCTTACCGTGGATCCGCATTTGCACCGTGTGCAGCATTTACACGACAGCTTTCCAATGCAGACCGCCCTCGCCCTCTCTGCGACCGACTTACTGGGACAGTTTCTCCTTGCGCAGAATGAAGACTTTATCCTGCTCGGCCCGGATGAGGAATCAAACCAGTGGGTGGCCGCCATTGCCAAGCGCGGTCACTTTTCCTTTGCCGTGGCCAGCAAACAACGTTTTAGCGATCGTCATGTGGAGGTCAGCCTACCGGAGATCGATGTCCGCAATCGTGCCGTGGTATTGGTGGATGATATGATCAGTACCGGCCAGACCATGATCACAACAAGCAAACAATTATTTGCGAGGGGGGCCAAATCGGTCAGTTGTCTCGTCACCCATGCCCTGTTTACAGAAGACGTAACGAAGACACTGCACGAGGCTGGTATAAAGAATATATGGAGCACCGATGCGATACCCCACAGCAGCAACGTCGTATCATTGCACAAACTGCTGGCCAACAGTATTGCGCCACTTATAGACGAAAACCAACATGCGTGAACCCGGCCATCCCTATCAACTGCTGATCTTCTTTCTGCTTATTCTGCTCCTCATTGTACTGATACAGGTCGGCATCTTCTCCATCGCCCTGGAGAAACTGGGCCTATCAACCTTTTCGACCTTTCTGCTGCTGTTTTCCTCATTGATTGGCAGCACAGTTAACCTCCCCTTATTTAGCATTCAAAGCACAGCACAACATATGACCGGCATACAACCGATTCGACAAGGCCTGTTCCCAAACCGGCCCATCCCCTTCACCGGTAAAACCATTATTGCCATTAATGTCGGTGGCGCACTCATCCCCATCATTTTTTCCATCTATCTCATGCAAATGCATGAACTGGATTTGGGCCATGTCCTGCTTGCCCTGCTGATTGTCAGCAGCATGAGTTATCTGTTTAGTCGCCCGATTGCCGGTGTTGGCATCGGGATTCCCATTTTCGTCGCCCCCTTTAGCGCCGCCATCGCCGCGCTGTGGATCGACCCGCAACATAGCGCCCCCCTGGCCTATGTCTGCGGTACGCTCGGCGTCCTCATCGGTGCCGATGTATTGCGTTTAAACAGCGTGCGCGCCCTTGGCACACCGGTGGCCGCCATCGGCGGCGCCGGGACCTTTGACGGGATTTTTATCACCGGCATCGTGGCAGTGCTGCTGGCCTGATACGAAACAAAAATTATTTATTCCTCAACGCAAAGGCGCGATGACGCAAAGAAGATCAAAAAAACATGTCAGACTGGCGAAATACTAAACAATATAATAGTGTTATTCTTCGCGCTTTTGCGTCTTTGCGTTAGTCCTTTCTCAACACAAAGACACAAAGGAAGATAAATATTGAACATCGCGGAATCCGAACTTTATTTTAATCCGAGACTATGCCAATACATCGAAAACAAAAATCGATTCTGATTACCGGTTGCTCTTCCGGCATCGGTCTGTGCGTGGCCCATGGTCTGCAACAACGGGGGCACCGTGTGTTTGCCTCGGCGCGCAAGTCGGTGGATGTACAAAGATTGAAAGAGGCCGGTTTCGAGGCACTGCAACTGGATCTGAATGACAGTCAATCGATCAAAAATGCCGTCAAGCATATGTTACAGGAGACGGGCGGGACGCTGGATGCCTTGTTTAATAATGGCGCCTATGGTCAACCCGGTGCCGTGGAGGATCTGTCTCGCGATGTCTTGCGCGCCCAGTTTGAAACCAACCTGTTTGGCTGGCTGGAGTTGACCAATCTGATCCTTCCCATCATGCGCCAACAGGGCCATGGCCGTATTATCCAGAATAGTTCCGTGCTGGGTTTGGTCAGCTTCCCCTTTCGCGGCGCCTACAATGCAAGCAAATATGCCCTGGAGGGTTTGACCGATACCTTACGGCTGGAATTCAGGGGAAGCGGGATTTTCTTTTCTCTCATCGAACCCGGCCCGATTGAAAGCGCCTTTCGCAACAACGCCTTTCAGGCCTATAAGCAGCATATCGACCGTGATCACAGTGTCCACCGTGGGCGCTATCTTGCCCTGGAGAACCGCCTGCAAAAGGAGGGTCCCGCCGTGCCGTTTACCTTGCCACCCGAGGCGGTGTTAAAACGGGTCATCCATGCGCTGGAATCGCGTAGACCACAGGTCCGGTATTACGTTACCTTCCCAACTTATCTGTTTGCCACACTGAGGCGCATCCTGCCCTGGCGTGTGCTGGACTGGGTTATCAGGAAAGTGGCTTAGTCTTTTATTGGTAAATAAAAACAGATCTCAACGCAAAAGCGCAAAAGCGCAAAGAATAATACTATATATACTGCTTACTATTTTGTCATTCCCGCATGGTGAATGCGGGAATCCCGAGGTTTAAGCAACTGGATTCCGGCTCGTCTGTGCCCGGAGGGTAAAAATCATGCCGGAATGTGACAGATTGATTATTATGATCTTCTTTGCGCCATAGCGTCTTTGCGTTAGTCTTTTTATGAAGCTTAACTCCTCACACCAATACCGCGATTGAGTAAATAAAGCGCAAACAAAAACAGGCCCACCACGAACAGACAAATAATCGTCATGGCGGTGACGATGTTGATGTCCGACACACCGAGCATACCGAAGCGCATGGCGTTGATCATATACAGGATGGGATTCACCAGAGAGATCTGCTGCCATACCTCAGGCAACATATTCACGGAATAAAACACGCCACCCAGATAGGTCAGCGGGGTGAGCACAAAGGTGGGGATGATGGCGACGTCATCAAAGTTGCGGGCAAACACCGCATTGATAAACCCCCCCAGTGAAAACAACATCGTTGTCAACAGGGCGACACTGAGCACAATCGCCAGGTTATGAACCTGGATATCAACGAAAAATGTGGCCACCATGGCAACCACGGTCCCCACCACAAGACCCCGCACCATACCACCAGAGACATAACCAATAATGATAAGATAGTTCGGCATGGGTGAGATCAACAATTCCTCCACATGGCGTTGAAACTTGGAACTAAAAAACGACGAGACCACATTGCCATAGGAATTATTGATCATGGACATGAGTATCAGCCCCGGTACGATATAGTCGATATAACTCACGCCATGGATGTCGCCCAACTGCGATCCGATCAGATTGCCAAAGATGACAAAATAGAGCGTCATGGTAATCGCGGCAGGCAAAACCGTTTGCATCCAGATGCGCAGGAAACGGCGTACCTCCTTGACCAGAATGACACTGACGGCGATGTATTGTTGCTGTAGCTTCATGGCTCGACCTTCTCCGTCATGTGCACGAATAACTCCTCCAGCCGGCTGGTCTTGTTACGCATACTTTGGATCTGAATATTATGCTCCGTCAGTTTGATAAACAGCTCGTTGATGCCTTTCTCCTTGCTCACATCCACCTCAAGCGTAAACGGATCGATTTGGCGTAACTCATAGGGCGCCAGTTGCGGTAATTGTGCCACAGGCTCTTTCAGGTTGAGGATAAAGGTCTCCATATGCAACTGCTGTAACAGGGAGTGCATGGCCGTGCTTTCAATCGTGCGGCCATTATGGATAATGGCAATATTGCGACACAGGTGCTCCGCCTCTTCCAGATAATGCGTTGTCAGGATGATGGTGGTGCCTTGCCGGTTGATATCACGCAGGAAGGTCCACATGGAACGGCGGATCTCGATATCCACCCCGGCGGTGGGCTCATCCAGGATCAAAAGTTTGGGTTCGTGGATCAGCGCGCGGGCGATCATAAGGCGGCGTTTCATACCGCCAGAGAGTTCCCGCGCCATCACGCTACGTTTTTCCCACAGACCGAGTTGCTTCAGGTATTTCTCTGCACGCACCGAGGCGGTGTGGCGATCGATGCCATAGTAGCCGGCCTGTCCCATGACGATCTCCACTACCGGTTCGAACTGGTTAAAGTTAAACTCCTGCGGCACCAGGCCGATGCAACTCTTCGCCGCCTCAAGGTCGGTATCGATGTTGTGACCAAACACCTCCACCGTACCGCCGGTCTTGTTAACCAGTGAGCAGACGATGCCAATGGTGGTTGATTTACCGGCACCGTTGGGGCCGAGCAAGGCAAAGAAATC
>Ga0316193_10000525_pt1 | contig 24038 bp, 19 predicted proteins | sample MerIslsedime2_MG_FD_207735 | JGI IMG/M metagenome (GOLD analysis project Ga0316193, IMG submission 207735) | Coastal sediment microbial communities from Maine, United States - Merrow Island sediment 2 | ecosystem: Environmental > Aquatic > Marine > Coastal > Sediment | place: USA: Maine... | reverse complement strand
ATATTGTCCCATCATAGTAAAGGTTGTAATTATCATCCGTCCTGAACATAATTTTTCCTTATAATCCGGCTGGTCTGCTCCACATCAATCCTGGAACAGCGAGAGTTTGTCCGCCATTTATTGCCGCCTCTGCCCTTGCTGAAAATTTGCAACTTCGGATAACTTACAAAGAACAAATACCAACCTTGTCTAACCGTGTCAAGGAAGATAGAAATGACCACAACAGTACTTTTTTGAATAGCAAGGCTTTCTACTGTTATGATATAGGGACTAGCGGTTATTCAGTTTTCCTATTTCTGCGACGGCCATAAATAATGTGGGCTACGGAGGTGGCTAAGATGAAGGTGGCGGCGGTACAGATGGACATAGCCTGGCACGACCGACCAGCTAACCACGATAAAGCCAAGCGTTTAGCGGCTCAAGCCAGGGAGGCGGGCGCAGATTTGCTTGTTTTGCCGGAGATGTTTTCCACCGGATTTTCAATGGACACCTCCATCACGCCTGAACCTTTGGAAGGAGCCACGCCCACTCTGTTGCGCACCTTGGCCCGCGACTTGGACATGGTGGTCGTTGGTGGCTTTGTCCTGGAGCGAGACAATGGTGGACCACAAAACGTGTCTCTGGCTGTGGACCGTAATGGAAACGACCTTGCGCTCTACGCCAAGATTCATCAGATTGCTTTGTTGGGAGAAGACGGAAGCTATGACCCTGGTGACTGGCCTGTGGTGTTCAAACTGGAAGAAATGAATGCTGCTTGTTTCGTTTGTTATGACCTGCGCTTTCCCGAACTTTTTCGCACTGTGGTCGACCAGTGCGGACTCATCCTGGTCATCGCTTCCTGGCCGGCTGCTCGCCAATCCCACTGGGATTTGCTACTCCGAGCCCGTGCTGTGGAGAGTCAGTGTTTTGTGGTGGGGGTGAATCGGGTTGGAGAAGGTGGCGATCTCACTTTTCTCGGGGGCTCGGCCATTATCGATCCTCTTGGCCAGGTCCTGGCCCACGCCGAGGACAAGGAAACCTTGTTGCTAGCCGACATTGATCCGGCCACGGTAGCGGAGGTTCGTTCCTCCATGCCGTTTCTCAGGGACCGCAAGCCGCATTTGTTCAACAAGCTGACAGAAGATTAACTGTTGGCAGTGGACAACCTGCAGCAGACAGGCAGTACAGACACCCACAAGTCATTACACTTCGCGCGCTTGCGCTTCGTTGTCATGAAGGCTACGCCCGTCATTAGGCCTTACGGCCGTCATTAAGTTGTTTTAGCGCCACAATTACAGTTAACAATGAATGACAGCGAAGCGTAGTGACCTAATGACCATAAATGACGATGAAGGCATTGGTGATAACGTATGAAAAAACAGACAGTACCCTTTCCTCGCTCTTACTGGGTGGTGCCTGGAAAATTCCTCGCAGGTTACTACCCCGGCAGTCGGAACCCCTCAACAGCCCAGAGAAAGCTTGAGGGACTTCTTGATCATGGGGTCCGCCAGGTTATTAACCTCATGGAAGAACATGAACGCAATTTTAGCGGCGAGACATTCGTTCCCTATGAACAACAGTTAGAAAACATCGCAGCAAAGGGTGACATTCCCATAAAGCTGGTTCATATGCCCATTCGGGATACCGATGTTCCAACTGTTGAGGGTATGGTTGCAATCCTGGATGAAATCGATCGTGCAATCAAGCAGAATCCTCGCGTTTATCTCCACTGTTGGGGAGGTCGGGGGCGGACAGGGACCGCGGTTGGTTGTTACCTGGCTCGCCACGGTATGGGGGTTGGGGAGGCTGCCCTGGACTTGCTCAGCACACTTCGTCAGAATGATCCCATCTCACATCTTCCTTCGCCGGAGACGGAGATACAGGCGCAATTTGTCCGCTCGTGGGTCGAAGGCACATAGAACAGGATAAAAAAATAGAGTAGATGAAATCCCAAACTCCAAGCACTAAGTCTCAGGGTGTCAGGTGTCAGGTGTCAGGAAAAAGAAACATAAAAGCTGAAACCTGAACACTGAAACCTGAAACCTCAGTCTTTGTGATTTGGAATTTCTCTTCCTCCAATATTCCAGTACTCCAAAACAGCTCGCAATCTTTACCGGCAAAGGCATCGAACTCTGACCCCCGCAAGGCGGGATCGTGGACTGGCCCTGAGGCCCAGGTTTTCTAGCCCGGATTTTAGGTTTCTTGGCAAGAGGTAAAGCTCTATAAGAGTTTAGATATGGTATGCGTATGGCAAGTTTTCTGAGACTTCCAGAAGTTTGCATAAACAGCAGCTATCAAAAACCCTAGGTCACTTCGGAGACACACAGCTTCTAGTAAAGATCAAGACTTAATTTTACTTAACCAACCTCTCAATAATTCCAATGTTTCAGCGGCCCTTACCTTAATCTTGATAATGACTTCTGTTGCTACCGATTGTTTTGCTATGATCCCTCTGCCTTTTGTGACTTCAGCGTAAGCATTATTCTTAATCCTCTCCGTCCCCCTGTCTGGCTTTATATCCCGCTCTTCCAGGAGGCATCTTCTGCTTGTTTTGCAGGAATAAATTGTAGAGCTTGGGCAGTAATATTTGGTTTTCTGCCATCTCGGCAACTGATTCAGATGTTCTTTAAACTCTAGTAATAAATATCCATGCTCTTTAGTTTCACTAGCTCCAAGGAATAAAATATCTCCCTCTATGAAGCATTTCCCACCCCTAACACTACTAAAGCCACCGTAAGACTCCCACCATAGCGCACCATTGTGCTTTTCAATAATCTTATATTGACCCAACCGGTAAAATCTATCTTCTGTCATTTGTCCAATGCTTGTTAACTGAATAGTTGCAAATCCAATCACCGAGGAATGACAACATGATCATCGTCGTAAATCCCATTCTCAGCGGTGGTGTGACAAGCGATACAGTTTGACATGGATCCTACAGATTCCCTTTGGAAGGCATCGGCCGGTATATCGTCATCCTGATGCTTGTGCCGGATGTAAGGAACATCCGTAATTCTCATGGGAGTCTGTCCCCTCAGACTTCGCATGATCTTTACCGCCCGCTTCGCAGCGGAATATTCTGCACCGTTCGCTTTAAGATACTCGGCAATGATCTTTTTGGACTCAAGATCAAGGTCGATCTCCTCTCCGAAATGGTCCGAGAGTCCAGCAACAATTTTTTTCCAAGAACCTGAAGGCAACAGTTCAGGCTGATAGGCAAAATGGCAAGCCCCACACTCTTCTTTGTAAGTTGGATTACTTACCGGATTCAGGTAACGTTTACTGGAATGCTTCGAACCACGTCGATTATCTATATGATGATCATCGTCGTCATCATCGTCATCATCCCAATCGAATATTTTTTGATACCATCGTTTTCCTCTGTGTTCGCCGTGGTCAGCCAAGGCGCCATAGAATACCCCGTTCGCCATCAACAAAAGTGCCACCAGAAGAATAATACTTCTTTTTGTGCTCATATAATTCTCCCTTATAACACCAAGTTTTAAGAACTGACAATTGATCCAAATGCTAGCCACCTGCCGCCTTCCCGTTCTTTACCAGAATGAAGACGGTTTTTAGAAAAATAAGCCATTGTCTTGAGAAGAGTCAGGAATAGTTCTGAAAGGATTAACAGAGTAGGGAGAGGTTTTGCAGGTAAATCGGAGAGGATGGTAATGTTCCGCAGGCATAAAAAACACCAAAATCGTTGAGGACATTCGTGGTACTAGGATAATCAACCAACACAAACATGATGTGTGTTGTATCAAGGATTTTCGCACCACCAGTCGGGGTGGAAGTATTCGTCGCTTTGAGAGTTTGTCCTTTTTCCATATTGCAGCTATTGCAATTAGTCCCACAACAACGCATATGAAATGAGGACTTTACTCCTGCCTCTAACTTGCTTTGCAGGCTATGCCGGCAGGCTTGGCCGCACAAGCAGACCTCGCCCATCATACTGTTTGTCCAAATACCCATAAGTAGAAACAGAACAATTATATAGGACGCTTTTCGATGTCCCATAAGGGTCTTCCCCACGGATTGGTTATTTTTGCTTTTTATGTCAACTGGAATTATACATCAACCGGCTCAGGGTCATCAATGACATTCCTGCCAACTCTCTTTAACAATTGAAGCCTCCTTCACTTATTGATATCCAGGTATTATGGAAATGAACAATTATCAATAAGCAAACCGGTTTCGATGACTGCAAGAGTCCAGAGCAAACCTGACACTTTTACAGCTCGTCTTATTTACTTATATCCTGCTTTCTCCCCGTTTGCAGCTTCAGCCGGAGAATCTCGCTGGGACGCCAGAGGCGCATACGGGGTCCCCAAGTGCCCGTACCGCGGCAGACAATGACCGTCATGCCCTCTACCTCATACCGGCCTTCAAGCAGCGGGTAGATGCGTTTGACCAAATAGTCGAAAGGCCAAATTTGCCCTCCGTGGGTGTGGCCAGAAAGCATCAAGCCTACACCGGCTGTCGCTGCTTTGTCGGCCTGCCACGGTGTGTGTGAGAGAAGGATGGTTGCACCCGGAGGTCGACCTGCGAGTGCCTTCGAAATGGGATCGCCGCCCTGACCAGAGCGGCGGCTGGCTGTAAGATCGTCTACGCCAGCCATGACCAGGCCGGGTCGAACTTCGGCCCAGCGGTTGCGCAGTAACTGGAAGCCGGCCTCCTCGAGCAGAAATGTACTCGTACTGTTACGACGGTGGAACTCGTGGTTGCCAGGAACAACCCAGACCCCGAGAGGTGAAGAAAGGCGGCGCAAGACCGGAAGCAGTTCGCTTTGGGGCTTGCCGTGCCCTTCGAAGAGATCTCCGAGCAGGACCACGAGGTCAGGTTGCTGCGCCTGCACCTGGGCGACGCGCGCTTCCAGCCACCGCTCGCCGAGCAACGAGCCAAGGTGCAGGTCGGACATGGCTACGAGCACCGTACCATCCATTTCATCGGCAAGACCGGACAAATACACCTCATAGTTTTGCACCACCGGCGGCCGCAGGCCCTGGAAAAGTGCGACCACCGAAAGCACCACACCGGCAACCAACGCTATGCCTCGTAACGAAGGCGCTAGCCTGGGCACGAGAAAGCCGAACCCAGTGACGAAGTCCATCGCAAGAAGGGAGACAAAGAGAAGGAATAGCACGGCCATCCAGTTCATGCCGAGCAACTCCAGGGTCTTAGCGAGGGGGCTTGTGCCGTGGTGACCGTAGACGCGGCCCAAAAAAAAGCCTGCCCAGAGAACCAGTCCTGCCCCGATGAGAAGCTTTCTGGGAACGTACCGTTTAAGAACGGGCACCGAGGCGGCGCGCCAGAAGACGTAAATGTGCATCAATGTGATGGCAGAAATAAGAATGAATCCGAACACGGGCCCTCCACTGTGTGACATCTGTAATGGGTGTAATGGGGTCGGGCCAAGCTAAGATGTTGAAATATCAAACATCTTAGCTTGGCCCAACCCTCCTACCCCTTTTGGTAGACTAGTGAGCACGTTAGGTATTGAAGATGGAAAAAGCGAAGCCGAAGCTCCGCATGGTCTTTGGAATCTGGGTGCATTTAGAAAATGCCAGGCGAAAAATCTCGAGACACCATCAGGCAACCGGTTGATCCGACAGCTCGTCTGCCCTAAACAGTCTTTTGATGTCTTCTACTATCAGATAAAGGGTCGGAACCAGCAACAAGGTAATCAGGGTGGCGAAGATGATGCCGAATCCCAGTGAGACGGCCATGGGAATCAGAAATCTGGCCTGGCGGGAGGTTTCGAAAATCATGGGCGCCAGCCCACCAAAGGTGGTAAGGCTTGTGAGCAGAATCGGTCGAAACCGGTGGATGCCAGCCTCACGAACTGCCTGGTGTCTACCCAGGCCAGTTCTGTGCTTGCGGTTGGCAAAATCTATCAGCACCAGGGAGTCATTGACCACCACCCCGGACAGGGCGACAACGCCAAACAGGCTCATGACGCTCAGACTGAAGCCCATGAGCAGGTGACCGATCACCGCCCCGACGATCCCGAAGGGAATAGAAAGCATGATGATGAGCGGCTGGATATAGCTGTTGAAGGGCACGGCCAGCATGGCGTAAATGACTATCAACGCCATCATCAGGCCCCTCATCAGACTTTGCGTGCTTTCGCGCCGGTCTGCCTGCCGTCCTTCAAAAGTGAAGGTCAATCCGGGGTATCTCTGCTGCAGATCGGGAAGAGTTTCCGATTTCACTGACCCCAGGATCAAGCCGGTTTTGCTCCTGGGCCGAACATCGGCTGTCACCGTTACGATCCGGCGACCGTCCCGGCGATCGATGGTGGTGTAGGCCCGGCCGCGCTTGACGTCTACGGCCTCTCGCAACGGAATCTCCGATCCTGCAGGTGTGCGCAGGATCATCTCTTCCAGGTTATACTCGGATGTCCGCTCATCTCGAGGCAAGCGCACCATCACCTTGATCTCGTTCCGTCCCCGTTGCTGGCGAAGGGCTTCGGCGCCGTAGTAGGCATGGCGGACCTGACGAGCGACTTCCTGGGAGGTGAGCCCCAGACTTCGACCTTCGGGGGTAATCTGGAAATCGAGCTGATGTTTTCCCGGGGAAAAGCCGTCATCGATGTCCACTGCCTCTGGATAGAACGCCAGGGCCTCCGCCAGTTCCGCACTGGCTCGCTGGAGGACGGTGACATCTCGATGACTGAGCTCCACAGAGAGGGCCGCCCCCCTGCCCGGTCCCCCGGCGTCGGACTCAAATTTGATTGATTCGAGCCCGGGGATAATTCCCACCTCTGTGCGCCAGAATTCCGTCACCTGGGCGGTGGAAATGGGGCGCTCTCCCGGCGGGGTCAGATACAAACGCACCTCCGCCTGATTGCCGGTGATTACCGCAAAGATGCCCTCAGACAGTCTGTCGCCGCCGTTTTGAGCCACGACCTTCTGGGCTACCGATACCAATTTCTCCTGGACCTTTGCGGTTTTTTGAAAGGCGGTGCCGAAAGGAAGCACCGCCGTTACCTTGGCGTAGTCGGACTCCACTTTGGGAAAGAGCTCAAAGCCCATTCTGCCGCTCTTGATGTACCCTCCGGTGACCAAGAGCACGGCAAGCCCGATGGAAATGGTCACGTAGCGATAGTGAAGGGCCAGATCCAGAAAGGGGCCGTAGCGGGTTTGGACCATGCGGCTGAAGAAACGGCTGAATCGCTGTTGACTGTTATGAAGCCAGGCAAAAAGCCCACTACGGGTGCGCTCCTTGCGGTGGCCGAGGTGTGCTGGGAGAATAAACAAGCTTTCAATCAAAGATATGGCGAAGACGCTGATCACCACAATGGGTATCTGCTTGAAGACTTTGCCCATAAAACCGGGAACAAAGAAAATGGGCATGAAAGCCACCATATTGGTCAGCACGCTGAAGGTGACGGGCATTGCTATTTCCCGCGCACCGCTGACCGCCGCTTCAAACCAGGGGAGTCCCGCTTGATGATGGTAATAGATGTTTTCGCCCACCACGATGGCGTCATCCACCACGATTCCCAGCGTGACGATAAAGGCAAACATGGATACCAAATTGATGCTCACTCCCAAGACCACCAGTATCAGCATTGAGCCAAGAAACGATATGGGGATGCCCAGGCTCACCCAGAAGGCGAGGCGGGCCTCGAGAAAAATGGCCAGAAGAATGAATACCAGACCCAGGCCCAGGTACCCGTTCGTAAGCAGCAAATCCATACGCTGTTGGTAGATGTCCGATCGATCATAGCGGCTCTCAAGAGCAACGCCCTTGGGCAAAACTTGGCTGTTGATTATGGCCAGTTGCTGTCTCACCGCCTGGGAAACGGAGGTAGGGGTCTGATCTCCTACCCGGTAGACTTCAATCAATACCGCTTGCTTGCCGTTGTAGGTAGCGAAATTGTCGGTTTCTGCGAATCCGTCCCTAGTGTTGGCGATGTCTTCCAGCAGGATTTGGGTCCCATCCTGGGTGGTAACAATCGGTATGTGAGCAAACTCCCGGCCATAGTCCCGCCGGTCCTTGATGCGTACCAGAATATCGCCGCTTTCGCTCTTTATGGCACCTCCTGGAAGCTCCACCGATGCCTGCCTGATCCTCTGCGCCACCTCGCCCAGGGTCAAGTTGTAACTGCGCAGGTTGTTCTGGGGGATCTCGATGCTGATCTCGAGGGGGCGGACGCCGACCAGTTCCACTTGAGTGATTGCCGGATCCTGCAGGAGGCGATCCCTCACCACTTCAGCCAGCTCCCGGAGCACCCGCTCGCTTTCATTTCCGTAAAGGGCCAGAGAAACCACGAATCGTTTGCGTTTGGCGATCACAACCTGGGGCTCTTCCGCCTCTTCGGGAAACGAGGTGATCCGGTCCACCTCATTCTTGATGTCCTGCCCGATGGCCTGGATATCTTCGCCCTCATGGATTTCTGCCGTTACCCGAGCGACGCCTTCGTCGGCCGTGCTCATCACTTTCTTGATCCCTTCCAGGTCGACGATGGCCTCTTCTATGGCAAGCAGAATCCCCCTTTCTATCTCTTCGGGGCTGGCGCCGGGATAGGGAACGGTAATGTTCACCCTATCCAGCTCGAAGTCAGGAAAAACCTCCTTCTTTATCTTCAGGCTGAAGATAATACCCCCCACTAAGAGTACCAGCATCAACAAATTGGCAGTGACCGAGTGTCCGGCCATCCAACCGATGGCACCGCTTGAGCGTTTTTCTCTTTCCGCTGCTTTCATGATCTCAATCTATCACCAGAACCGCAGTTGCCCCACGTTAAAAGCCGCTGCCAATCCCCCGTTCCTAGAACAGTAGAGATACTCTTGGAAGCTCTAAAGACAATAACCGGGAGACTCAGCCACTCCCCGTCTTGGCTGATCGGGCGGGTTCCACCTTATCTGCGCTTTCAACTTGAACCTTCATGCCCTCCACCGGAGCGGCCAAATCCGAGACGATTACTTGATCTCCGGGGTTCAACCCCTGGTCGAGAAACACCGTTTGCGTATCCCGCCAGATGGTTGTTACCGGGCGAATATTCAGGGTTGAGCCCTCTCCCACGAGCCAGACGGTATTGTCTTCCCTGAGAGCGATGCGCGGGATGCGAAACACTTGGGTCAACTGCGACCCTTCGACCTCAACGCGAACGTATTCCCCGATGAGCAAAGGGCGAGTCGTTTGCCCAGAGTTTTGCAATCCTAACGGGTCCTTGACCGCGACCAGGATACGGGCCATGCGCCCCTCGCTCTCCAAGTCCCCCAGAAGCTCGATGACTTCGCCGCTCCGCTCGTAACCGCTTTGATGCACCACCCGCACCTCCGACCCCTTCTTCCCTCTCCGCTTGGGGACGGAGATCCATCTCAGATAGTCCACCGGCACTGAAACCTGTATCCAATACTCATCCACGCCCAGCAGTTCAGCCAAAGCGTCCTGCGGGGTGACCAGGGATCCAACCTCTACGCTCTTGGTGCGAACAATACCATTGAAGGGTGCTCGGACGGAGGTCCGTTTGAGGTCCAGTTCCGCCTTTTTGAGTTCCGCCTGCTCCGCCTTCAATCTCGCTTGCGCCGCAGCCAGCTGTGGTTCCTTGGCTGCGAGTGGCGGCGGTTTACCGTTTGTATCGGCATCATCTTTATAGAGCAGCCGCCATTCTTCCTTGGCTGCATTGGCCTCTTCTTCGGCTAGCTCAAGACCGCTTTCTGCGTCTTTCACCTTGGCTTCAGCCAAGGTGACGGTCAACTCATAATCCTCCGGGTCGATTTGCAAGATCTCGGCGTTTTCTTTTATATAGCCGCCTTCGATAAACTCGGGGTGCAGAGAAAGTACTTTCCCTGACACCTGTGCTTTGAGCACCACCTCGCGGGCCGGCACCACCGTGCCCATAGCCGGGACCATGATGCGATGCGCCCCCGGTTGAACCACCTGCACTTCAACCACGGGTATAACCTTCACCGGCGCCCGCTTCTGAGCCTTGGGGGCTTTGTGGGTAACATAGGTGGCAACCACAAGGCCCAGGACAATAATCAGGAGAGACAAGAACAGATTGAGGAGACGCCTGCCCTTGAGAGAGGTTGGTGCTGTCGTTCCAGCGTCTATTCTCTCGGTTTCATTTTCGGTTGTCGACTTCTGCATAGACTTTAACCTCTGCTCAGCCTCATTAAGTCAAGTCTAACCTTGACTTTTGCTAACTCCCCATCGAGCCGCAAAAGTTCCTCGCAAAAGGCGTAAAAATTGATACAAATAATAATTTTAAACCTATATTTCGCCAGTAAGAAAGTCCACATTACATCCCTTAATTCACACTCAGCTGGAATTTCATCTTATAACGCTAATTTTGTCTCCACGCAAGAACCTCTGGTCTCTGGGAAATTTATAATTCGCACCTACCCCTTGCACTTGGGGTAGATGAGAGCGTCAACTTCATTGATCTTCCTGATCAGCCTGGCCCAATTTTCCTGTAATCTCACGATGATCCATCTGGCTCCAAGCTGCACCGCATTCAGTTGCCCCGGTTTTCCTTTTTACGCTTATCCCGAAAAGCCTTACTGTAGTACCAGATAATATCTCACTCCCGCAGTCTTGCGGAACTCTCCCCTGTCAGGGACATAAAAACACGTGGTCACCAGCCATTCCAGCGCCTTGAAACTCCTTGGATGTTTGCCATCCTTTGCCTTGTAGATGGCCTTACAGGTTTCGGCAATGTGGAACGTCTACGAAAAGAACCGCACTGACAGCAGTTGAAAATGCTTCAGCTCGCCCTGTAGAATTCCGCTACGCGGACCCGCCGAAGGCGGGATTCAACAGGGCGAGCGCATTCCCCGTAGTCCGCCTGAGGCGGACGGGGTTAGCGAGCGAACTACAATAAAATGGAATCTCTTCCTTACATTTCGAATCCCGCTTTAGCGGGACAGGCAGCTTCAATTTGCTAGCGTTTTGCATAAGGTCTTATTTTTTGCTATAAGTGCCCGTACGAATGGGGCCAAGCTTGTCTTTTGACAAAGTGTATTAGATTTTAAACCGTCTCAAACTCGCCCATAACGCCCTGAAACAGTGATGCCTTCGACATTTAGCCCGGATATTTCATGAATTGCTGTCGCGAGACCACGAAACTGGGAACCCGCTTGCGGGACTGAGCGGAGCGGAGCGAGCGCGAAGAGGATGGGCGTGCCACCGGGCAACCGTCCCGCGGTACCGCGGGATTGGTGCCGAGGCGTACCTGAACGGTACGTCGCAGGGTCCGACACCCGAGGACGCCAGGCTTCCGGCTCGTAGAGCCTACAGCTCGGAGAGAAGGACGGCCATATCCGTGGTCGCAGCAAGTGATTCATGAAATATCCGGGCTAGATTACCTGAGTGGTTCTGGTGGCCATTTTTGTGAGAGGCTGAACAGATTCAGCAGTTAAGGGAAAACGGTGCAGTGTAAATTAAATCATCTCAAACCTGGAGTGAACAGTGTCCAAATTTCAAGGTCTGGATTTTCTGCGTTTAGATGATCTTCTCAGCGACGAAGAGAAGATTACTCGGGATACGGTGAGAAGGTTCGTGGATGATAAGTTCATGCCGCTCATAGATGATCACTTTGAAAAGGCCACATTTCCCATGGAGATAATCCCCGAGGTGGGGAAACTGGGCCTTTTCGGGATGAAACTCCATGGCCATGGGTGTGCCGGCACCAACAACGTCCAATACGGCCTCGCCTGTCAGGAACTGGAACGAGGAGACAGTGGTCTCAGAAGTTTCATGTCGGTGCAGTCCTCCCTCGTTATGTATCCCATTCATTCCTTTGGCTCCGAGGAGCAGAAAGAATACTGGCTTCCCAGAATGGCCGCAGGCGAAAAGATAGGTTGTTTTGGGCTCACCGAACCGGATCATGGTTCAGACCCTGGCGGCATGAAAACCCGGGCAAAGAAAGATGGGAACGGCTGGGTCATCAATGGCGCAAAGCTCTGGATCACCAACGGCGATATCGCGGATGTGGCTGTGGTGTGGGCCAGAACTGACGAAGGGATCAAAGGGTTCCTGGTGGAAAAAGGAGCGGAAGGGTTCTCCACCTTTCCGATCGAGAAAAAAATGTCCTTGAGGGCTTCGGTTACCTCGGGGCTTATTTTTGACGATGTACGAATCCCCGAGTCCAATAGGCTACCTGAAGCAAACGGGCTCAAATGCGCCTTGATGTGCTTGAACGAAGCTCGCTACGGCATTTCCTGGGGCGCCATTGGAGCGGCCATGGATTGCTACGACAGGGCCTTACGTTATTCCAAAGAGCGGATTCAGTTTGGAAAGCCCATCGCATCCTTCCAGTTGACTCAAAGAAAAATGGTGAAGATGTTGACCGAGATTTCTAAAATGCAGTTGCTTGCTTTGCACGTGGGACGCTTGAAAGATGCCGGCAAGTGGCGACATCAACATATTTCCATGGCCAAAATGAACAACGTCAATGAAGCGCTGAAAATCGCCCGGGTGGCTAGAAACATGCTGGGTGCCTACGGTATTAGTATCGAGTATGGGGTTATGCGCCACATGTGTAACCTGGAGAGCCTTTACACCTACGAGGGAACCCATGATATTCACACTCTCATTTTGGGAGAAGATATAATGAAGATCTCAGCTTTTTTCTAGGTTATTTTTGTTGGCGGGTCAGGTTGAGTATTTACCCATGGATCGGGCCAAATTGAAATTATTTCTGCTCGCAGAAGTCTTTTGGCGAGGTCAAAAAAGGTCCTCTCTCCTTTTCTGAAATCCCGCCTTGTCGGCGGGGAGGGGAGAGGAAAATTCGAGCTAAGCTAGAGGTGTTTGGCCATCATCTTCAGGTCAAAACCCTCACTGCGGAGTCGGATGTCATAGTAGTAAAGGATCATGGCTATGGCGGTAAAAACCGTAGCCAGTGAGGTAGCCACCACATTGAGAATCTGTTGGATGGTTAGCCCCATAGTGCTTGAGGGCATGAGCCAGTGCATGATCAATCCTGGTGTCTGAAAGAGAAGGTGAATTCCTATCCCGATTAAAAAGCCCAAGCAAAGAATTAGCCCGGCCTTGTTCTTGGGGCGTTTCCAGAATCCCGGCTCAGTGCCGGTGTTCATGAGCTCTTTGCTGCGGCGCAAGGCACTTCTCCAGCCTTCTCCCTCCAGAACTACCACCTTGTCCACCAGCAGCCAGTTGAGCAAAAGATGAAAGAACCAGACGATACCGATGAGCATCAATGCCACCATCAATATTCCTGTAGTAGACCCGCCCAATCCCATCCTAGTTATAATGGGAACAGCAATCGCCGAGACGATACCCAGCAATCCTGGCACCAGCATGATGAGAAACCCCATCAAGAACATGGTACCCAGAAGTCGCCCGAGCCGTGAGCGCATGGCGCCGTATGATCTCCCTATTGAAGTCTCATGACCCAAGTAGGTTTCGGAGACAGCGTATATCAATGCCCCTTGGGCCCAGAACTGTAGAACCATCATTATCACTACAGCGAACAGCACGGCGACAGCATAGCCGACAACCATGCCCGGGCTCGTGCCCTGTTGGACTCCTCCTTGCGCATAAACCTGCATTCCCTTGTTTGCCAGAAAGAACGTTCCCTGAGGGATCATGAGAATGATGAAAAATAGCATAAAGTGTTTACGCAGAAGGCGAAAAGAGCGGTCCAAAATCTCTCCGACTCCCATAGGATGGATCTCAAGGCCAGGGTGGACTCTGGGTTTCGCTCTGCGTTCAGCGCCAGGGTATGGTTCTTTCTCCTGCGGAGCAGGAGTTGCTTTTGCTGCTGCCGGCCTAGCAGGGGCTGGAGCGGCTGCAGCCTGAGAAGCCGAGACTGCCGCCGCCGGGGAGGTCATGAATTTTAGAATTGCTCCTTTTGACTCCAAAAAATTCTTGATCTTTTTGGCCTGCTCTTCCGTTGCTGCGCGGGTCAACAGAAATGGAAGTTTCGCTATGGCCCCACGGATTTGCTCAGCTGTTTGGCGTGGAAAGATACGCTGGAGAGCACTAACCAATTCTTCCTGAGCGAATCCTGCCCTGACTCCTGTCAGACTTATGGCGAATGTTTGATCATCTGCGGCAGCCGTATTCTGAGTCATGAATACCCCCGGGTTAGTATAAAAAACGACCCTTTATTGATTTGCAATTTCCATTCCGAAATTCACTGTTTTAGCAATATTGGGAATGACGCAGGGAGGCGGGGGAGTTGGCGCTAGGCAGTAGGTACTAGGAACCAATTAGTCATTACACTTCGCGCTTGAGCGCTTCGTTGTCACTAGGGCTGCGCCCGTCATTGGGCCTTACGGCCGTCATTAAGTTGTTTCAACGATACAATGACAGTTAACTATGAATAAGAAAGCGTAGTGTAGTGACCTAATGACCATAAATGACGCCGAAGGCATATTGACAGCGTAGCGCAGTGACGGCCACGTTCAGTGGCCAAATGACCTGAAATAGTTTGAGTTTTAGTAGTGCTTAGTGTTTAGTGCCTGGTGTTTAGTACTCTAGATGGCCTTTCTGGTTCGCTCGTAGACTCCAACAATTTCTTCCAGTAAAGACTCGTCAGAAATGTTGGACTCCGGTTTAAGCCCCCATCTCTTCATCAACCGGTATACAATAAGGTTTGCGAGCTCGCGTCGGTGCCTCCCGTCCAATGCCTCCCTTCTCTGGAGAAAAGACCGTACGAGCTGGTAATCTTTCGGTTCCATGGTAGAGAGATGGAGTTCAAGGTCGGGCACGTTCAACTTGGAGGTTGAGCGCAGGCGAGTCCTATCCATGGGAACATTACTCCTGCGTTCTACGATCACTACCGTACCAGCAGCATAGTCCCCGATCCTCTGGCTGCGAGAACTCAGAAACATCACGAATAAGCCTAACGGATAGAATCCCAGCAACATATCCACCGCCCTCAGAATGTTGCGAATGGAGGATTCCACCCAACCAATGGGCTGGCCGTTGGCCCGGATCACCCGCAGCTTTTGCATTCTCTTTCCCGGGGTCTGACCGCTCCACAGGCCTTCAAAAATAAGGAAGTACCCCAAATCCACCACGCCGTAGGCAAAGACTCCCAAGGCAAATAGCCAGGTTTGGGGGAGACTTTTCATAACACCGGTTGGATCAAAATCCGGCAGCAACCGAGCCAGCATTAATACTGCCAAAAAGATGCAGAGGATAATCAAGGCTCGGAAAGTTGTATCCAGTAAGAAAGCTGTAGAGCGCGTTCCCAACCCGGCAAGGACGTATCTGAACCCCACGTGTTCTGGAGTTTGAATCTTCAGGCTCTCTTTTGCTGTTTCCATCTCAATGACCTTTTGCTACTCTACAGGCATGAGTCAATCCATCGAGAAATTCATCGAGTCCAGAAGACCACGCTGGGAGCGGTTGGAAAAACTCATCCAATCCCTGGAACAGGGAAAAGCGCAACGTCTGCGCCCGTCGGAACTCCCAGATATGGGCCGGTTATACCGGGAGGCCACGGCTGATCTGGCCCGGTTGCAGACTTTCCAACAACAGGGAGCTCTCCCCGATGAGTTGGTTGACTACTTAAACCATCTGGTGGCCCGGGCCCATGGCCAGATCTACCGCAGCCCCTCCCCTGGATGGCGTTCCTTGTGGATGTTCCTTCGCTCCACTTTTCCTGCAACCTTCAGGGAAACAGCTCCCTGGACCCTAACTGCCCTCGGTATCTTCCTCCTCGGCTGCGGGTACGGCTTTCTAGCAGGTCTTGTTGACGACAGCTTCATCCCGCTTGTCGCCCCCCCTCACCTTATTGAACAAGTTGAAGGGGGAAAAGTTTGGTTCGACTCTATCCTGGCTATCCGTCCTCTCGCCTCCAGCATGATAATGAGAAACAACATCTCTGTAACTTTTCTGGCCTTCGCCCTTGGCATGACCTTTGGCGTCGGAACCGTCTATATTATGGCCTTCAATGGACTGCTGCTTGGAACCTTGGCCGCTTTGTGCCATCTTCACGGTCTGGATGTGGATTTTTGGTCCTTTGTACTTCCTCACGGAGTTATCGAACTCACCGCCATATTTATAGCGGGCGGAGGAGGGCTTCTGCTCGGGTCAGCTCTGATCTCTCCCGGCGATCTTTCCAGAAAAGAGGCACTGACTCAGAGGGGTCGAAAAGCCGCCCAACTTATTCTCGGCTGTGTTCCCCTGCTCATAGTTGCAGGGATTGTTGAGGGCTTTTTATCCCCGGCCCATCTGCCCCCATGGGTCAAATTTCTCTTGGCTGGCGTACTCCTGGGACTTTTGCTCTGTTACCTCCTGTTGCCAGCATCTCACAATAGACCTCGTCGCTTCACCTCTAAATAACGTTCCATAGTTCCTATTGATAGTTTTGAGGGAGGAAGATCCATAGCCAGAGCTCCCTTTTGCACCAGACCACCAAGCGCTTTGCTGCGTTGGCGAAGGAGTTCTTGGAGCACTGCCCGTTCATACACGCCCTGAACCTTGGAAGGTGGGCGAGCCAACAACTCATCCCACTCCGATTCTCTGATGGCAACACACAGCGGTAGATGAAGGGGTCTCAGCAGTGATACCGCAGAAAGGAGGTTTTCTGACGCCACCTCGTCCAGCAGGTCCGTGTAAATCACCACCAGGCTTCGCCGCCGAACCTGTGACCGAAGCCAGAGAAGCGCCTGTTCGTACTGGGGCTCAACCAGAGCGGGCCGTAAGGATATGGTCCCCTCCAGAATGAGTTGCAGTTGCTCAGGTGTCCCTCGAGGCGGGATAAAAGAGATTACCCGATCAGCGAATGCCAATATTCCCGCCTGATCCCCTCCTGAAAGGGCGGTGTGGGCCAAGTGAACCGCTGCCTCCAGGGCGTGATCCAGCTTTGTTTTCCCTTCTGACTCGGCGCTCATCAACCGTCCCACGTCCAATAAAATCATTACGATCTGGTTCTTTTCTGTTTGATACTGCTGGACAATGGGGCGGCCTAATCGGGCAGTGGCTTTCCAATGGATCTTGCGAGGATCATCCCCTTCCACGTATTCCCTGAGAGACTCGAATTCACGGCCTTCTCCCCTCCACTTGGTTGTTCGAAGTCCCCACTTGTGGGCCACTCGCCTGTATGTGGCCAGGTCGGCGTAGCGCAAAGGCTGGAGACCAGGGTAAACTCTCACCTGCCGAGCAGCCCTGAGTCGTATCGGTGTTAGCATGAACCCCAAGGGGCCCTCCACTCTTATAAACAGATCTCCAAAACTATATTCCCCTCTTTGGAAAGGCGTGAGGCGATAATCAAGACTTAGGGAAGATCTTCCAGGAACTAGTCCCTTAAGCACCGGTGCCGGTTCCCATTCTTTGGGGGTTTGATCCCGCACCTGGACTTTTCTGTTGGCTGGGCCCGTGTTCCTGAGGACAATCTCAATGTCGTTCTCGATGCTGGAGGATAAATGGGGCGGGCAGACTCTCTCGGCCTCTATATTCCCACCCTTCAATGTCATGGTGTAATCCAGGCAACATAACAACAGAATCCCAAGATCGAAAGCAACCACCACTTCCCAGCCCAGGAGAGCAGCGACTCCAATCCCCAGGGCCAGTAGACAAAGAGTAAGAGTTGTGGGAAACGGCAATCTTTGCCAAAATCTCTGTTCTCGCTCTTTTGTTACAGGATTAGCCATAAGCGATCAGTAGGGCCGGCTTCAGTGCCGACCAAAAATTCTTATATATCATCTAGGCTTTTTCAGGGCGGGGGCGGGGACGGAGACCCGCCCTACTAGTTATTATTTGCTCATTTTAGGCAATTTAGACATTTTAGACACTTCCTTACCTCGGCACCGGAATTCCCTCCAGGATCTGGGAAAGGACCCGGTCAGGGGTCAGCCCCTCCAGTTCTGCCTCTGGTCGGAGGATTACCCGGTGTCTGAGGACCGGCAAAGCCATCTCCTTGATATCATCTGGGACAATAAAGTCCCTCCCCCCCATCGCGGCCAGGCACTGGCTCGTTTTCAGCAAAGCTATTCCCCCCCGCGGACTGGCTCCAAGATAAAGGTGAGGAGAGCGTCGGGTTCCTTCCAGTAAGCTTTGCACGTATGCCACTATTCCTTCCTCGACTTTCACTTCACGGACTCGGCGGCGGAATTTGACGATGGTATCTTCTCCTGCTAGCCGAGCCAGTCCCATTGATTCCAGGTCATGGGCATCTAAGGACTTTCCGTACCGAGCAAGTATCTCCCGCTCCTCGGCCCCGGAAGGGTAGCTCAACACTATTTTCATAAGGAACCGATCCATTTGAGCCTCGGGCAGCGGGTAGGTGCCCTCCTGTTCAATAGGATTCTGGGTCGCCACTACCATAAAACTTTCGGACAAAGGCAGGGTCTCGCCGTCGATGCTCACCTGCCTTTCCTCCATGGCCTCGAGGAGCGCGGATTGGGTCTTTGGCGGCGCCCGGTTGATTTCGTCACCCAAAAGAATCTCCGTAAAGATTGGACCCTTGCGAAGATGAAATTGCCTACTTTGCAAGTCGTACATTTGCGTGCCTAAAATGTCTGCGGGCATCAGGTCGGGAGTGAACTGGATTCGGGTGAAATCCGCCCTCAATATGTAGGCCAAGGTCTTGGCTAGGAGGGTTTTGCCCAGACCAGGAACTCCTTCCATCAGGACATGCCCCCTTGCCAGAAGACCGGCCAGCAAATGCTTCACTGCCTGCTGTTGTCCCATGATCACTTTCGATATTTCACCAGAAATCCGCCCTACTAATTTTTCAACTTCTGCCGGCATGTTGCTCTCTCCGAGGCGCAATGCGCAGAGCGCATGGCGCGTTTAGTTAAAGGAGGTTTCAGGTTTCAGTGTTCAGGTTTCAGTTTCTATGTTTCTTTTTCCTGACACCCGACACCTGAAACCCTGAAACTTAGCGCTTGGAATTTGATATTCTCCAATGCTCCATCACTCCAGCAAACTGTCGCAGAGGGGAAAGACCATTAAGCCCCCTCAGTGGGCAGCCCAAAGCCGGTTCCTTTGGTCCGAATTCTTTACTCTTTCTGTATCCTGCTCGCGCTTTGCTAGCCCGGATTATTCATGAATCCCGGCTGGCTCCATGAACAATCCGCCCTTTGGGCTTCGACTGCGGCCTCTTCAGGCCTCCGCTCAGGGCTAGCCTTGAGCGGGTGCGAAGCACCCTGTCGAAACCCGCAACAAAGATTTTCAATTCGTTGCGGGTGCTTATTCACGAATCTAAAAGATTCGTGAATAATGCAGGCTAGGCGCCACGAGCTGCTTTCCTCCGAGCCTCGTCCAAAGCCGAATACAGTCCCTGTGCAGACACCAAAAGATCTCTATCTGAAACGACTTGCTTATCAGGGTTTCGGCGAGCAGCCAGCAATTTGTTCTGAAGGGTGTGGTCCCTATGAACGAGGATATTCTTGGCTTCTTTTTCAGTCCAGCCGACAAGAGCCTCAAAAGCAAGGACTCGGGCCCGTCCCCTCTGGAACAGCTGTGCCATCGCCTTCACATACTCGAGGGAAGAACGGCGCTTCTCTTGAAAAAGTGGTCTGGGGAGTCCAAACCGTCTCCCCCTGGCGGCCCAAAGGACAAACAAGAGCAAAATCCCCTGAAGCACTGGTACCAGGGCTCGTGAGTGGACCAAATGTTCCAGTACCGAGGTAACTCTGCCATATCCATGATGGTATTCGTCAATCAACAAACTGCCGTCGCCACGATTAGCGAGCAAAAGATTGAGAGCCAACCGGGCGTGATCTCCATCTCTCAGCGACTGGTTTGACAGTAGATTGGGATCGGAAAGGCAGATCACCCTCCCGTTTCCTTTAGCACGCACCGCCAGGAGTCCACCCCACTTGCTTCTTATGAGAACCACAGTTTCCGGGTGTTTCGAGGTGAGGTCAGCATGGCCATCGGATTCGAGGGTGTGTATCCCTTGAGTGTAAGATCCCGGCTGGAACAAAAACGCTTCGTTTTTATCTTCACTCTGATGCATAGCAAACACTGGCACCAGGGCAAACTCCATATTCTTTAAGAAGGGATTCGGTCGACTCGCTATGAGCACAAGAGTCCTGCCGTCGCTGACCCACTCCTTGAGCGCGTCCATCTCCCCAGTCCCTGGACCAAGCTCCGGTTCCACCAGCACCAGAACGGAACTATCCTGAGGCAGGTTTTCAAAGCCTTTTTCCCACCTGGCAACGGGTAGATCCAGGGATTGTAACCAGAGATAAAGCGCTTTATATCCTCCCGCCGCTGCACTGTAGGTGGTTCGACGCTGAGGTGATTGTCTGTCTGTTTGGCTGGTCTCTAAAGCCACTAACCCATAGGCGGCGAGGAATAGCAAAATTCCCAAACCACCCATCAGCAACCAAGTAGCTCGTCCCCCTTTATTCATACCAAGGCCTCCAACCGCTGCACCCATCTCTCACAATCTTGAAACTCCTCCATCCCTGGCTGTCTTAACCCGTACCACGCCAACTCATAACGATCGATCAACCTCTGGAGAGCCTCACGTTTTTCGCTCTGTCCTTCCACTCGGGCCAGGTGCTCCCTGTTGGTGGCTTCTGGCTCGTAAATCCACCACCCTTTTTGGTGGCCTTCCATCAGAACAGAAATAAACAGCGACCTGATTGCTTCTCGGAAAACCCCCTCCTGAGCCTTCTTCCTGGCTTCCTCCCGCCATGACCGCCAGTTTCTTTCGGGGCTTGTCTTCGTTGCAGGAGGAGGCGGGGCGCTTGCATATTTCCAACGCCAACCCACTGGTCCAAACAAACGGATGATCCAGATTATCAGTATTGCACCCAACGCTAAGACGATTCCGTATGCCACATAGACAATCCACCCCGTCCGCATGGTATCAAGAAAGCCCAGGTGATCTTTAAGCCACATGCCAAAATCCTCAATTAATCTGGCGATATATTGCCTCCAGGCTGGATCCTCTCTTTTCCTCAGGTACTTGAACTCCTTGCCGCGATATACCTCATCCAGAAGGGTTCTGTACTCATCCCAACGGGACGCTTCCGCAAACGTTTCCCCGGTCCACCACGAAATCTCCTGCAACAGAGCCTGGTGGTAAGCAGCGAAACGCTTCCTGCCCTGTGGGCTATCTTCAGCGTCTTTCGCCCAGCGAAAAAAGTCCTTACGATCCACGAGGAACCGCTCTCCGTCAGGATCTTGAACCACCAGATCAGGGGGAAAGCTATCAGAAAACCAGGAGATCTCCTCCGGCCCAATCTGTCCCTCTCCTTCTTGCAAATATTCGAGGGATTCTTGGATTCGCAGACGATACTCAGCTACTGAGATGGATTCCGCCCAAACCTTTGAGCCTCCTGTCAACAGAAAACCGAGCAGGACAAGACTCCAGGTCACAGCTATGACAATTCTCTTTATGCTCATGGCTATCCATCGGGTTTGAACTGTCCACCCCAGTTGCATACAGGTCCCAGACACGTCAACATCACGAATGCAACTTTCATGCGACGTTTCAGTATTACGGCAAATATATCCTACACTTGAGAGGGGATTTTAGATTTTAGAATGCAGATTGCAGATTGATGAAAGGCGCAAGGCACAAGACGCAAGGCACAAGGCAGTAGAAGACTACATTTTTTCCCTGCGCCCTGCGCCTTGAGCCGTATGCCTCTCTGGATTCTGGCTACTCCCCCAGTAGTTTTCGGCAAAGCCATTGAACTCTGAGCCACGCGATACGGGATCTGAGACTGGTTTTGAGGAGCGGGCTTTCTAGTCCGGATATTTGCGCAAAGTTGAAGATCCTGCAACGAGCAATCTACGCCAGAGCACCATTCACGCGGATGTTTTGGCCTGAAATCCAGCGGGCTTCATCACTAACAAGGAAGGCAACTACGTCGGCAATGTCCAGCGGTTCTCCCAAGCGGCCGAATGGGGACATTTGGGCCAGGTTGCCTATTTGTTCCTCGGTCTTACCGTGTCTAAAAAGTTCCGTATCAGTCGGACCGGGGGAGACAGCGTTTACGGTTATTTCCTGCCCACCCAACTCTTTGGCAAGTACTCGAGTTATTTGCTCAACCGCACCTTTGCTTGCCGCATACAAACCATAATTGGGAAACATCAAGTTGGTAACCGTGGAAGAGATGTTAACGATTCGTCCTCCCTTACTCATCCTCTGTGCCGCTTGCTGGCAGGCAAAGAACACGGCTTTGACATTGACTGCGAAGATCTCGTCAAAATCTTCTTCAGTAGCTTCAGCTATGGGTTTAGTGTACAAAATCCCTGCATTGTTTATCAAAATATCTATCTTGCCAAAGTGGGCAACGGTTTGCTCAAAAAGAGACTGAATGTCTTTGGTCTTGCCGATGTCCGCCTGCACTGCGAGGGCCTGGCCTCCCTGAGATTGAACGGTTGCTACAACTTCCTCAGCCTCCTTTGCTTTGGTGGCGTAGTTAACAACTACAGAAGCTCCCTCTTTGCCCAGCCTTTCAGCGATGGCCCTACCAATTCCTCGCGAAGAACCAGTTACCAAAGCAACTTTTTCATGCAGCATTTTCATCTCCTTGTTTTTTCTTTGTGGAGCACAACCTTTAGATTGGAAGGATGGCAGGGTTTGACTCTTTTACCCATCAATTGTTCTTGACAGAGGTACTATTGTTGCCATTTTCATCCTCGTCAACGGTTAAAGGCACAGATTCTTTGGGATAAATGATGAGTCGATCACCTGGATGGATGGGCGCTTTGGGGTTCAATCGATTCCATATGATCAGCGAAGCCAGGGAAACTCCAAAGCGCTCGGCGATGGCGGTAAGGTGATCTCCCTCTTTTACCAGATAGGTCTGCTCCTTTTGGTTGGATGACCAGTGCTTCAGCAGATCTCTGTATCGAGCCTGAAAATTCTCGGAGCCCTCTTTGGGAATCAGAATCGCATGGTTCCCCTCGGGCAAATAGTGTCCTCGAATTTCGGGATTCAAATCTTTGATCACTTTGAAATGGGTTTGCGCTGCCTGGGCAATAATTCGGATGGGGGTCTCCTTGAAACATTGGACCCTGACCCGATCGAAGCTAAGTGCGGGATAGTAGTCTTCTTCAGCGAGATAGAAGCCATATTTTGCTGGATCCTCAAGAATCAACTTTATCGCGATAATTCTAAATATATACCTTTGTGTTTCCAGGTTAAGGTATAGCTGGTAGTAGTTGTTGACTCCCTGTTCAACGATTTCAGCATTCAGCCCCACTTCCCCCATGTTGTAGGCGGCAGCAGCCAGAGCCCATGACCCAAAAGTAGCATAAAGGTCGCTCAAGTACCTGATCGCTGCCTGGGTCGAAGCAAAGATGTTCCGTCTTTCATCGATACGTCTGTTGATGACCAGACCGTACTGTTGACCAGTGTAGTTCATGAATTGCCAGAACCCCACGGCTCCTTTACTTGAGCGCGCATGAGGTCGAAGGGCACTTTCAGCAATGGCAACATATTTCAAATCATCTGGCATCCCTTCACTTCTTAAGACCTCCTCAATGTAAGGCATATATCGCCTGGAACGTTTCAACCAGAGAATAACCTGAGGTCTATGCCACAGTGAAAGCAGGAGTTCTTTTTCAATTCGCTCCCTAACTTCCTGAACTTCTACGGGTACCGGTTCACCGCAAAACTCCAGAGGTGTTGTGATACTGAGGGCAGACATCATTGACGGGAAACTGAACGGTTCGAAAGGTTCGGCATTCACTTCTGAAAAAGAGAAGATCGCTATTCCGAGCAACAGTAGGGACTTCCATTTCACGGGATTCACCTCTTTTGAATCAAATTGTGATATCAACCAAGTAGCGCACGAGCCCCAGCTTTATATCATAAATTACCCCAAGCTTCATGTGGCTATTTAAGGCTTGGTGCAATAGTGACAGTTGAATAATATTAGTACTCAGCTATCACCTATAAAAACGTCGAGAATATGAACCGCAGAATATCGAAGTGAAAAACATTGTCTTATTTTTTTGAGAATTTCTGCTGTTCGAAATTCCTTGTTCGATATTGTCCTTCGGACTCCCCACCCTGTGGGCGGGTCCCCAATTTCGATATTCAAAATATAAAAGAGGCTGAATCCCGCTCTAAACTGGACTGAAAGTTCGGCACAATATAACCTCAGGCAAAGCCATTCAACTCTGCCCCCCGCAAGACTAAATAAAGAAGTGCCCCC
>Ga0316193_10000524_pt1 | contig 24060 bp, 29 predicted proteins | sample MerIslsedime2_MG_FD_207735 | JGI IMG/M metagenome (GOLD analysis project Ga0316193, IMG submission 207735) | Coastal sediment microbial communities from Maine, United States - Merrow Island sediment 2 | ecosystem: Environmental > Aquatic > Marine > Coastal > Sediment | place: USA: Maine... | reverse complement strand
GCGTTACCGGCGATAGCACGGCCGGGTTCAATGACGATAGTGCCGGGGAAATCTTTCAGTCGCTCGTGCAGAGCGCTGGCCCACTCTGCGGGCAGCGGTGGTGCCTCGTCGCGATAACGAATGCCGAGCCCGCCACCGAGATCGAGATGATGGATATTTATGCCCTTTGCGCGCAGGCCCTCGATCAATTCCAGCAGCCGGTCAAAGGCGTCGACATAGGGTGACATATCGGTCAACTGCGAGCCGATGTGGCAGTCCATGCCGATAACCTCGATGTTGGCGAGCGCGGCCGCCTTCAGATAAACCGTTTCTGCATCGGTGAAGGCAATGCCGAATTTATTATCCTTGAGTCCGGTCGAAATATAGGGATGGGTTTTGGCGTCGACGTCGGGATTGACGCGGAACGAGACGCGCGCGGTTTTTCCCGAGGCCGTGGCAATGTCATTGATGCGATCGAGTTCCTGCTCGGATTCTACGTTAAAACAGAGGATGTCGGCGGCGAGAGCCGCTTTGATTTCGTCGGCCTGTTTACCGACACCAGAAAAAACGATACGAGCCGGATCACCACCCGCCTGCAGTACGCGCTGCAGTTCGCCGCCGGAGACGATGTCGAAACCGGAACCCAGGCGCGCCAGCAGATTCAGCACGGCCAGGCTGGAATTGGCCTTGACGGCATAGCAAACCAGGTGATCGTAAGCGGCAAGCGCCTGGTCAAAGGCGTGCCAGTGACGTTCGAGGGTAGCGCGTGAGTAGACAAACAACGGCGTGCCATAGGTTTCGGCGAGCGTCTCTATGGCTACGTCTTCGCAAAAAAGCCTTCCCTGTTGGTACTCGAAATGATCCACTGCTACTCCGTTCTTTTTTGAGTTTTTTGCCACTCTTCGTCATCTGCCGGCACCAGTGGTCCCTTGTTGCCACAGCCGGATAATGCCAGCAACAGGCAGCCGAGCAGCAGGTAAACGGTGAGTCGTCTGTGCTTCATGCCGAGGTAATCACGCGTCGCGCACCGAGCGCCCAGATGCCGGCGGCACACAGCAGGCCGCCACCGAACAGGCCATAGGCTTTTTGCGCCCGCGGCGCTGCCAGAAATTTTCTCAACGACGACGCAAACAGCGCGTAGCTGGTGGCACCGAGCGTCGCCAGCACAACAAAGGTCACTCCCAGAATCCACAGTTGAGCGGTTACGGGATGGGCGGCGCTGATGAATTGCGGGAGCAGGGCGATGAAAAACACGATGCTTTTGGGGTTGAGCGCGGTGACGATGAACGCGTTGCCAAACAGCTTGCGAGGCGATGACAGCTGGGCGCCCGATGACTCGGCAGACTGCATCATCAGGGGTTTGTTGGCACTTCGCATCAGCTTGATCCCCAGGTATATCAGGTAGAGACCACCCAGCCACTTGATCACGGTAAACCACAGCGCGGACGTGGCGAGTAGCGTGCCGAGGCCGATCAGCGACAGGGTGATGGCAACCGCATCGCCGAGAGCGACGCCGGCAACCAATGGCATGGTCGCACTGCGGCCCTGGCTGATCGAATAGCTCAGCACCAGCAGGATGGTAGGCCCGGGAATCGCCAGTATGATCGCGCTGGTGGCGACATAGGCAAGCCAGAGTTCAAGCGGCATGTTCAGGGCTCCGATAGCAGCGCTCGACTGCTCGTTTCGAATTCCCGCAACAGGCTTGCAGGCCCGGCGCGGAGCAGGTCACGCGTCGCGTTGATATAGGCCAGCAAATCGGGGTCAAGATCATCGGGTAATTCGTCTTCGTCCAGAACCCGGCAGCGTTGGTCGGGTGTAATCAAAATATCAACGCTCAGATCACGCCATGCGACCTGCTCGGGTGATATGTGGGTGCTATCGCAAACGTTGAAGTATAACGCCAATGTTTGCCCTTTGTCGTCCACCCAGTGATAGCAGTTATAAGGGCGGTCTTCCCAGAAGTATCCGAGACTGAGGCTGCCAGCCGGCAGTAGCACGTCCGCCAGTAGATGATCAGCCGGCATGCGGTAGCTCACGATGGTCTCACCCGCCGCATAGTGGATGCACTCACAGTCAAAAACCTGCCGCTTCCCCGACAGGGTAGTCTTGATTTCGGAGATCCGCGGGTTGCTCAACTCAGAGCTCGAAGCGAATGGCCTTGGCGCCTTCCCACAGGGTCGCAACACCGACCTCGCGCAGCCTGTCGAGACCGCCGGTGATGCTGGCAAAGTGATTGCCGGCCAGCGTGCCCGCCTTGGACGCGAAGTGAACACTGCCGTAGGCGATCAGGATTTCGGTTTCGCTGATGCCTTTCGGGTAGAGCAGGATCTGCCCGGGCGCAGGGTAGGCGGTGGCATCTTCATAGCCCACGGAAAAGTCCATATCGCCCAGTGGAATCCACACCGCTTCACCACTCCAGCGCACGTGTACGATTTTACTTGCAAACGGCATCGCCTGCCGAAATGCGGCGCAGGTCGCGGGTGATTTATCCGTTTCCAGCACGGCCTCGAAAGATTGACCGTCTATTTCAATTTTCATGGTCTGCAGTACCTCGGTGGCGCCGATCACAACGGCCGTTTTGTTGCCCTTGATGAAGGCTGTTTCGGCTATAATTGCTGGCTATCGTCTCACAGGTTCAATCGAGTGTCTGTTCAAATTGCCCTGTTAATATCAAAGTTTCTATGCAGCTTGCGGCGATGACTGACAAGCCACCGGTTATCGACCTGAAGCCCTGGTTCGACGGCACTGCCGGGCAGCGTGCCGAACTGTGTCGTGAGCTGGGGGAACTGTGCCATCGCATCGGTTTCTTTTACGTGATCAACCATGGCATTCCGACTGAGGTCAGCGATGCTTACCTGCGTGCTATGAAAGCTTTCTTTGCCTTGCCGCTGGCTGCCCGCCAGGCCATAGACAAGCATCGTTCGGCACAGTTCCGGGGTTGGGAGCAGCTGGGTTCCGAATTGACCAACAACCGGGTTGATTTCCGCGAGCAGCTCGACATCGGCGTGGAGGCCGAGGCTATTGCAGACCCTGATCCGTATTACATGGCGCTCATCGGTCCCAATCAGTGGCCGCAGGAAAACGAGCTACCCGGATTCAGATCGACGGTTGACGATTACTTCGAGCGTCTATCGAAGCTCGCACGACAATTGCTGCGCATCATGTCATCAGCGCTTGGCCTCGACGAAACGCATATCGAACGGGTATTCGGAGCGAATCCGTCACCCTACCTGAAATTGATCCGTTACCCGCAGACCGGTGCCGGTGGCCAGGGGGTGGGCATCCATAAAGACTCCGGGTTTCTGACCCTGTTGCTGCAGGATGAGCACGCCGGACTCGAAGCCCTGGCGAATGACGATAGCTGGTATCAGGTCGATCCCGTGCCGGGCAGTCTGGTGGTCAACACCGGTGAGTTGTTGCAGCTGGTAACGCACAATTACTTTATCGCGACACCGCACCGCGTGATCAATCAGGCCGATCAACTGCGTTATTCATCGGCGTTTTTCTACAGCCCGGATTTGAATACCCCGCTCGACCCGCTACCGATCGAGGCGCGGTTTATCGAGCAGGCCGACCGCAGTGAGCGCCACCGGGGCGAGGGGCTGATGGCCTCGCGCGCGGAACTGGCGGCAGGCGTCGCTGGTATGCGCAGTCAGGTCAGGCCGCGCGTGTTCGGCGAGAAGTACTGGCAGCGCTGGGTGCGCAGTTACCCGGATATCGCGCGTAAATTCTACCCCGGTTACTCATAGTAGAACTCGCTGCCTGATTGGTCGAAGATTGTTTCTGCCCAGCCAGTTGAAGCCTATAAGTTACGCGCTCAGGGCTTGCGATACCCCTCGCGCTGCATGCAGTCGTTTATGGCCTGGTAGATCGCGAAATTGTCGTCTTCAAAGTTATCGAGTTGCAGCATGCGCGCTTCGTTGCTGGGCGCTTTTGATGCTTCGATGCTGTTGTTGGCGCGCTCCTGCTCCAGTGCGGCCATTTTTTCATCTACCTGGCAATTGTCGCGCGCCTGTTGCAGTGCGGCGCTATCGCCCTGATTGCCGTCTAGCCTGACCCAGCCGGGCTGACAGGCGGTGATCGATACCAGCGTAAGCAGGCCTGTCAGGGTAAATACGATTCTCATTGATTGCTATCCTCGATACTATTCGATGCTGGTTGTTGGTCCACCGGCAGTGACATCAACAGGTATTTGTCACGTGCCTGGAAACCAGCGCCAGCGTAAAGGTTTCGCGCCGGCTGATGGTCGCGCGCGACTTCAAGGTGCAACGCATTGATGCTCAGGGCGGCTGCCAGCCGCTTAATCTCGGCAAGTACGACTTTGCCAACCCCGCGACCGCGAAATTCGGGCAGTAGAAAGAATTCATCGATGAAAGCATCGAAACCGTTGAACTCAATGCTGAAACCTCGGCACAGCGCGATGTAGCCAGCCGTTTTGTTATCCACGGCCACCAGCCACAGCCCTCCGAACCGGCGATCGCCGAGTAATCGAGCGATTGCCGATTCACGCGCAGCCGCGCTGCTCGGAATCTGTTCGCAGGCGTGATAAGCCGCAACCAGCGGTAAAATCTCCGCCAGTTGATGCGTTTCGGTGAGGCGCAGCTGAATTTCCATGGCATTATTTCCGGATTGCCGGACAATGCGAATGATAACAAAATATGCGCTTTATCTCTGACCGGTGACATGACTCGGCGGTGAGGGCAGCTGGCTGATCTGGAGCAGCGGTCAGCGCATGGGTACGACGTGACCGAGATACTCGCGAATCTGGTTGACGATCGTCTCGAGTTGCTTGCCATGGTGACTCGAAAACCCGCGGGTCAGACCGATAACAGATTGGTCGTCGAGCACGACCACCAGGCGGTAGGTGTATCGCTGACCGCCTGAGTCGCCCGATTCTATCGATTCTCGGCGCACATGCACGACTCGATCGAGCGGTAAATCCAGCGACTTGCGTCTGATCAGGTTACGCCAACGCCAGCAAAACTGGTTGTCACTCACCGAGAAACGGAAACTGGAGAACTCGATCAATAAATAGGCGCCAAGCAGCGGCAACAGCACGCCGAGGATTAGCCCGGCGAGCGCGCTGCTGTCGATGCTGCCATCGATTAATGCGGGGCCGTGCTCGTACAGCATCAACGGGGGCAGCAGCGCGAGCGTTGTGCCCAGCCGATAACTGCGGTAATGCACCCGATAGGCGGAATCATCTTGTTCGGTGACAAACATGGTCGGTTCTCATGTTACAGCGACAGGCTCGTAGGGGTTGGCACACCCGGCGAAAACTCAGTGTCGCCGGGTTAATTGTTTTCGGTCTCGTGCTGCGCTTGCTTGTGAAAGGGCGTTGCCCGCACACTGCGGCGTGACTGCATCATGCGCATCCACTGCTGCAAACGGGGAAAGGTCTTGAGCATGCTGGCGCCCTCCGCCGTCTCGATGAAGTAACTCAACATCGGGTAGAGGTGCAAATCTGCCAGGGAAAGTGCCTGCCCGACCAGGAAATCCCGCTCACCACGCCAGTCATCAAGCTGTTCCAGCACCAGTCGCAGACCTGGCAAAGCCGCGGCGATGCTGGCTTCGTCGGCCAGGCCACCACCGCTGGGCACGACGACTCGTTGTACGTAAACGTCCCAGACCATCGGTCGGTAGCAGTAATTGTCGAGTATGCTGATGATCTGGTTCATACGCGCCTGTTGTTCAGGGGGCGACGGCTGCAGGCTGATAGCCGGACTGATTTCATCGACGTAACGATTGATAGCGGAGGTCTCGTAAATCACCAGATCACCGTGTAGCAGGCAGGGTATGGTGCCGAAAGGGTTGAGCTCGAGGTACTCGCGCGGCGGCCCTGCATCGGCAAAGATATCGACTTCCTGTAATACATAGTCGATGTTTTTCTCTTCCAGCGCCAGACGCGCAATACGCGTATACACGCTGATCGCAAGTCCGAGCAGTTTGATCTCAGGCACGAGTAAACTCGTGAGTTGGCGCTAAAGTGACAAGGGTTATGTGCCTGGCCCAGATATATATGGGCCAGATGTAGAGGGGTTCGAGGAGTCTATCGCTGCCGGCTATGGTTTCAGTCACCTTGTTGCTCCGCGATCGTTATTCGGGGGAGATGATCGGCATATCTTATCAAGAACCTCCACGGTCAAGCGAACCCGGCAGAATTCACCATCCAGGCTGACCAGGTTGACGCGGTGTATTTGCTCGCCCGAATAGTGGTTGCCATCATAGCCGGTACGCTCAAACGTGGCGGTGGCATCACTGATCAGCGTTACCTCGAAGCCCAGATCAGAAGCCATGCGCGTGGAAGCGGACACGCAATGATCGGTAGTAAGGCCGATGATTACGAGCCTGTCGATTGCCGCGCTGCGCAGATGCGCTTCCAGGCCGGTGCCGATAAACGCGCTGTTAACGGTTTTACTGAACACCGGCTCATTGCCATGCGGTCTGGCCTCATCCTTGAAGGCATTGCCGGGCAGTTCGGGCCGCAGCGGTGAATGTTCCTCGGTGGAACAATGGCGCACGTGTATCACCGGCATATCGCGCTCGCGCCAGGCCGCCAGCAGCGTGGCCATGTTGGATTCCGCCTGCGGGTTATTGCGTAGCCCCAGTGATGGCTCGGCAAGGCCTTGCTGGACGTCGATGACCAGTAAGGCAGGCGGTCTGTAGTCCTCCTCTCTCATTAGCGCCGTTCCGCTGGAACATCTTTGGCGTGATTGACGAAGTTGCGAATCTCGTCTCGACTATAAGGGCTGTGCCGGCGTTCATCGGATGGCGGGTGATATTTACGACTGACACCCTTGCGGCGTTCAGTTGCTGGTCGAAGCGGACGAGCGACGAAACCACCACCGCAATTTGGACAGACGTTTTCGAGCAGTGTGTCGACACAGTCGGCGCAGAAGGTGCATTCGTAGCTGCAGATCCTGGCCGCTGCGGAATCCACTGGTAAATCGCAGTCGCAGAGTTCGCAGTTTGGTCGAATTTCCAGCATATCTATTTCTCCCTGTGCTCAGACCAGATCGTGGATGGCCGCGAAGGGGTCCCAGTCCTGGTTCTGATGCCATTCATACTCAGACCAGGTTGCGACCTGTTTGGCAGTGTCAAGATCCGTTATTTCAGCAATCAGTGCCAGCGCCATGTCCATGCCGGCAGAGACGCCGGAAGACGTGAAAAACCGTTCATCCTCGACCCAGCGTGCCTGTTTTTGCCAGTCTACCTGGTCACTTTGAGATGTCACCCAGTCGAAGGCAGCCTTGTTGGTGGTCGCACGTCGGCCATCGAGCAGGCCGGCGCGCGCCAGCAACGCGCTACCGGTACATACCGAAGTTACGTACTGTGCGTTGTCGGCCTGACTGCGTAACCATTCGAGCAACTCGGGGTTGTGCACCTCGCGGCGAGTCCCGCTTCCGCCCGGCACCAGTAGCATGTTGAACTGCGGGCTGCTATCAAAACCAAAATCCAGGACCGAGCGCGGGCCCTGGTTGCTAGCAACTATGTCCCCGTTTTCAGCGACCAGGCAGAGCTCGAAATGATTGGGAAGCTGGCCGAACATTTCGAGCGGCCCGAATACATCAAGCAGCTCGAAGCCATCGAATAAAACGACACCAACCGAGATACGGTCGCTCATATTTTCACTCTCCATTAAACACCTGGCGCTCGCAGCATTGCCGGTTGATTCGGTTATCGACCCGAATTCCAACCCGGAGTATCAACTCAAACCCCAACTGGCAGCAACGATAATATAAGCGCCCAGCAGCAGCAACGACAGAAAGAAAACACGCCGGAAAACAGCCTCGGAAATAGCGCGCCGAATGACCTGTCCTAGCAGCATGCCGGCGATTGCCGGGATCAGCGCAAGCGACGAGCTTAACAACTGTTGCTGGCTGAGCAGTGCGTGATTACCCAGTGCCAGGGCGAGCGCCAGCGTCGACAGGGTAAACAGCATGCCCATTGACTGGATCAGCTGCTCCCTGGACAGATTGAGCGCGTTCAGATACATCACTCCCGGCACCACGAAGGAACCGGTCATGCCGGTTAGCACGCCGTTGAGCAAACCGCTGGCCGGTGCTGCCCAGGATTCCTGCGCTCGGTCGATGACAGGTTTTAACCCCGCCAGGCTGATCGACGCATAGATGATCAGCAATGCTCCCAGCAGGGCAGAGAGCAGTGACAGTTCGACTTGTTTCAACGCAATTGCACCGACCCATACGCTGGCGCTGGCGCTTAGCAGGAACGGCCACAGGCGCCGCAATAGCATTCGCGTATCCCGACCGGCGCTCGCCTGCCACAGATTGGTGACGAACGAGGGCACCAGCAGCAGGGCCATGGCCGTCGGCAGATCGAGGGCAACCGTCAATAGCGCGAGACTGACGGTCGGCAGGCCAAGGCCGATAACGCCCTTGACCATCCCAGCCAGCAGGAAGGTTGCCAGCACCAGTAGCGTTTCCGCTTCAGGCATAACTTGGCAACCTTGTCATTACGATGGCTCTACAGGGTGATAATCTGATCAGGCATGTTGCCGGCCAGGGCTTCGTAGAGGTTGGGAAAGCAGCCGATAACGGCACCATCGACCAGTTTGCCGTCAATTTCGCGCTCATAGCAGCATTGATCACAACCCATCAGCAGGATTTTTTGATCTTTTGCCACCGCTGCGAGTCGTTCGCCGAGTGGGTCGCCTTTTACCAGCACGTAATTGTTGTCTTCGAAAAAAAACATACCGACGACTTCAGGGCCATGGGCCTGTTCTTCGAGCTGGGGCAGGATCATCTTGCCGAGCTTGTAGGAAACCGTGTGTCCCTGACTGGAAAAAATATATGCAACTTTCATCTATAACCCTTTATGTTTGTTGTTGTCGTGCGTTATGACCCTGATTTACTGATACCGCAGGCCTGCCATGCTAAACGCTCACTGACAGCAGTGAAGGCCTGTGAACCGGAGCCAGACTACACGAGAGTCGCAGTGAGTTCAGCCGATATTATCGGTTATCAATTTTCCGGAGTCTCAGTGATACCGGCGTTGTAGACGATGACCCTGGTATTGCCCTGCTCATCGGTTATGCGCCATTCACCCTCTTTCAGCCCTCCACGGTACTGGCCGCTTGTCGTGACATTACCCTCGTCGTCCCAGACGGTATATTCTCCGTGTAATCGTCCCTCATGATCGGTTTTTAATTGCAGAATCAAAATGCCGTTCTTAACCAGTTGCAACGGACCGGTACGGACAATATCGCCCGGCGATTTCTCCCAATTGCAGGCTTGCAGAGTAACGCCATCACCGAGACTGGCCGCAAATGGCTCACCCAGCGGGCACTCGAATTCGTCGGCCGCAAGCTCGTGCAATAGCGCAAGAAACAGGACTCCCAGCATCAGTGCAACGAGCTGTGCCAATTTGCGCTTCACGAGAGGTCAATACCGGATTGGATCAACTTACTATTTTCAATGATGAGAGTTTCATCAGCGCGCACCGAATCGGAGCCGCTTTGCGAGTGCGTTGGGCCTGGCGCTTGCACCGACAACCTAGCCACCGATAAGGCCACTTTGACGGATTCCATCGAGGATAAACTGAACCGCCAGAGCCGCCAGCAATACCCCCATCACTCGACCGACCACGTGCATACCCGTGACCCCCAGCAATTTCTGCAGTTTGCTGGCCGATAACAACGCTGCCAGGGTGATCAGCAAGATTGCCAGAATTGCGCCCATCACAATCAATTGATGGCTGACAGAATCTTTTACGTCAGACATCAATAGAATTGTCGCGCCCATCGCACCCGGGCCGGCGAGTAATGGTGTCGCCAGTGGAAACACCGATATGTCTTCCTTGATTTCTGCTTCTTCCTGTTCCTCGCGCGTGGTCGAAGCGCCGTTACTCGCGCGCGCGAAAACCTTGTCGATACCGATCAGCAGTAACAGGATGCCGCCCGAGATTCGCAATGCCGCCAGTGAAATTCCGAGTCCGGTCAGCAGGTATTCACCGAGTAACGCGAAGCCCATCAGGATGCAGGCGGCAATAACAGTGCCGCGAATCGCCATCTTACGCCGCATTTTGGCGTCCGCGGTCACGGTAAGCGCGGCGAACATGGCCGACACGCTGATAGGGCTGATCGTGGCGAAGAAAGTGGTGAAGGCGAGTCCGGCAAGTTCCATCATATCAGTCGGCTACCCTCGATCGCAGCTGTGTGACCAGTGACAAACGAATTGCCCGGAGGGTTAAACCCCGGCGACAGAGCGGCTATTTCCTCTGCTTGACCGATGCGCCACAGTGGATGCATCGCGTTTAGCCGCGTGCTGAGCACTTCATTGCCGCGAACCGCTTCTTCCAGTATCGGTGTCTCGATGATGGCCGGGCGGGTATGCGGATTGCGGCCGTTTACCAGGGCCATTCTAGCTTCGAATCGTGTCGTCATGGGTAGGTTTCCAGTGTTGCCCGAACAGCAGTCTAACGGTTTGGCGCTGGTGTGTCGTATTGCCGTCACCGTGAGTTATGTCGGCATCCTGCCATAGTAAACGATAGTGAACCTGCAGGTTAAGCAATCGGCTGTGACTTTGGGGCTAGCAATCGGCGCCTAACGAGGTTTGAACAACTTAAGCAGGCTGGGCCAGAAGCCGCGCGCTTTGTTGCCCGGGGTCTCGTTCAGGATACCTGGGAAAACCCGTTCCAGTTCACCCGGATCGAAATACAACCCCTTACAGGAGGGACAGAAATCAAGTTCGGTTTTTTCAATAACGACGGCTTTGAGGTGGCGCCCTTTGCAGCTCGGACATTTGCGACGGCTTGTACGGAATTCCAGTTTGTGAATGGACTCGAGTGTTTTTGTGAATCGACTTGCATCTTTTTTGCCGTCAAGCAACTGGTGCAACGAGTGGCCACGAATCCAGATACCGGAGCAGACCGAGCAGCTGTTTACGGGTAGATCGCTGTCAGGTGCGACGTCGAAGCTGTGGTTACATTGTGGGCATTTCATTGCGGAGGCCGGGCTAGTGGGCTATTCAAGGTCACATCATCCACACGTATGCCAGCGCCAGCGCAATCGCAAGGGAAGCGACTATCACCGGGCTCGTGGGTCGCGGCGGCCTGCGCCGAATGAACAAATAAATAGCCAGTGTCAGTGACATCGTGCCTGCGCCTAAAGCGAGCACTACGGCCACGGAACTGATGAAGATCATGCCTTCGAAACTGACTGGCGGAAACTCGAAATAAGTGACGCAGATGGCCGTGACAGCCGCTGTCATGGCGACGTGCGACAGGAATCTCGATAGTCGAAAGGGGTCGATCGCGATGTTCTCCGGATTATGCTTTGCGTGCAGAGCGGCTGGTTGTCGGGAAGGGCGATTCTACCTTTAGTAGATGCAAAATATAAGCGTGAAAGACGACAATATCCGGCTTGTGTCTGGCGTTTTCAGCGTATCACTCAAACCCGGGGGGTGCTGCAGGGGTTAGCGTTCAGTCCGGCTGCGCTTATGCGTACAGCGTCTAGATTAATCCTTGCTTCTGTATGAATTCAGACACCACGAGTGAGCCGCCAATTTCAACAAATGGACAGGACCGGGCCGCCACCAGCGCGGCATCCATCGATTCTGCTTCGAGGGTGGTGAAGTCTGACATAGCCCTACTACCGCCAGCAGCAACACTGCCGTCGGGATTGACGGTTTGTGTATTGGCGAGGGGTTGGCCGGGCGTATCGCCGCGCCGGCTAAGCGGCTCAACCATTGCCTGTAGCGCGCCAAATGCTGTTGGCCTGCCTCCGTTGTTCAGGGGTGATTACTGCGCAGACAGGTCATGACGAATTTTGCCATCCCATTACCACTGATTCTCGTTGAGTTTGGATCAACAGGCCGGTTTCGTTAGTGCGCATCCAGCATTAGTCAGACTGCCAGGATTTGGCATCATTCTCACGTTGCCGTTTAATTGCTTCGATGCGTTTGATGCGCATTAGGCCCCATAACACTGTCAACAGGATTACCCCGGCAAACGATCCGTAGAGAACCAGCGGCGAGCTTGTGGTTGCCCACAGGACGATGAGTCCAATTGCGGCGATTGCCAGAATAAAGATAAGGATACGCTCATCGAGATAGGCGATGTTACTGTTGTGATGTTCTTTAAGACCTGCTGCTCCTGCGGCTTTCGCGGCCGCAGCCTGCGCGCGGGCAATACCTTCTTCAGCATTATCAGACATATTGTGTTTTCTCCGTCGAAAGAAAACCGGCGTGGCGTGCAGTCTCTGGTTAAGCGGTTAGCGAAACAGCGACTCGTAATTTCCTGATTGGTCACCGGTAAATTTCGCCTTCATATTGGCATCATAGATGCTAATTGGTGAAGCAGCAAAATCTAGCGCCACCGCCTGGCGTATTCCTGCGTTACACGGATCTGATTTGATGCAATGCGGGAAATTGATAACTTAAGGACCAGGACTGCCGGGAAGTGGTGTGGTGAACCGTCACAAGTCTGTAACACACAGCACGGAGGGCTTTCTCTATCCGCAATGACCAAATTTATTGCGTTTCAAGCTTGATACTAGGCGTTTTCGGCGTTCAAGATTTCTGCCCTTCTCTTTAAAAGCAGAACCATTCTAACAAGTGCCCAGGCCATGATGGCGCCACCCACCGCAATTGCTCCGTAGGCAATATTCTGATTGTTCAGGATATCTAAAAAAGCGTTTCCGTCTGTGCCAAATACACCATGTAAGCCAAGGGCCATTAAAATCGCGCCGGGCGTATCAATAATACTCGTGATTAGCAACTGGCTTTTAATCTGTCCTAGTTCTTCGTCTTTGCTTACACGCATCTCTGTTGCCTTTCGATAATACTAAAGACAGTTTTCTAGCATAAAAGAGCACCCTCCATATGCGTTTTATAAAAAAAGAACACAAAACACTGGAACCAGCCTTGCGCGATCGCCATGAACGATCTTGCATGCGCTACGCCTGATACTTTAACAGGTAAAAAAAGCAGGCAGAAAAGCCAGCACAAATGTGTCTGATCGGGGTGACAGGGCGCCGCGCATTGTATTGAAAATAAGTGTGAATCCGAATGACCTGCACGCATCCGGCTAATTCACACTGTCCTAATCATTCACTTGCATATACAGATACAGGGCCACCGAGTAGACCATGAGTGCGTAATACAGCTTGTTGTATGTTTTTCTCAGTGAGTTGCCCTTCTCGGTAAAAACATCGGCGTTCCAATAGGGAAGAAAATTATGCAGGGGAATTGTTTTCCCTTCTTTCACTTCCTTTTCCAGCTGCAGCTTGGTGATCACGGTCCAGCGGCATAGCAGGACTCCGACTATTACGAACAGCGAACCAATCAATATGCTTGTTATGTCCATTTTCTTTATCTGGGATTTTGAGCACCAAAATAATAGGGAAGAATAATAGGGGACAGACCACAATTAAATCCATACTATTTCCGGGCTTTCTAAAAAGTCACGCCCGTAAATATGGCGGATTGTTCTATACATCTTTATTTTTCTTGGTCGTGATCGCCAACTCGAGGCATCTCGTAAGGCTCGTCAGGTTTGAACCAGATTCTTATCGCAGTTGCTCTTCCAGTCGCATCAAGTTCGAACTCGATTCGTTTTCGTGCATCTTCCGCTACAAATTCTGTGGCCGTCCTGGGTAACAGAAAATAGTTTCCCCAATGCGGATTGGTGATTTCCAGGCGGCGATCAAGTTCGCGCACTGTGACGACATCATTGTCCCTGGCATATCTACCCGTGAGAGGCAAAACTTGTGCTTTCGTTAACCTGTGGTCTGGAGTGGCGGCCTGCAGACTGTTCACCGCGATGAGTTTTGGAGCCGGTTTTGGAGGCGCTGTTCTGGCTTTTAATATCTCCAGCAAAATATTCTGAATGGCAACGGAGGTGACATGCTTGCGTCTTCCTTCATAAGTATTGGCCCTGTGTACAAAGACCAGGTTGGCCCCCGGGACAACATAAACCCTATGGCCACCAAAGCCTGCTGCCGCATAGGTGCCCAGTTTCCCCAGCCGTCCCATTGGCGGAACCGTCCACCACATATAACCATAACCACCATTGGAGAAAGTGGAATGGGGTTGCGTACTCTCGCGTACCCAGTCGGCGGGCACAATCTGATTTTTCTCCCATCGACCTTCATTCAGGAAAAGCAGCCCAAAGCGGGCCAGGTCTCGCGCAGACATTCGAAATGGATATGCCGCGTGACGAGAGTTTTCTGGTTCCAGGTGATAGTAGGTGTGACGAAGTGCAAAGTCCTGCATCTGCGTCGCAACAGCGATTTGATTGTCGAATGCCTTGAACAGATCATTTGAAGTTTCATGGTTGTAGATAGTAGCAAGGGTATTGAAGTCCCAGTTGTTGTAGTACCAGTGGGTCCCCGGTTTGTGACTGCCGCGTTGCGGACGACTCTCTTTCATCGAGGAAGTTTCGTATGCTGCCGGAAGATAAACGCCTGAGCGCGCTTTCAGTAGGTCGGAGATCTTTGCTGATTTCTCAGTTTCGGTAAGTGGTGAAATATCATCGATACCAATGGATCCAATCGTTTCTTCGATATCGATATCCCCTTTTTGAACGGCGATTCCGTAGAGTGCGCTTAGTAAGCTTTTGCGAATTGAATGGCACATATAGCGGCGTCTGGTTTCGCCCCATTGCGCCAGGATTACTCCGTTATAGACAACCATTACCGCAGCCGAACCAGCCCTGTCCGACATTTTTTGAACAGCGGACAATTTATCGGTGGACCATCCCGCCTCTTCTGGTGTTTCGTATCGCAACCAGCTCTGTTGTGGAAAAATAGCCGGGGAAGTGACGTTCCAGTTTGCCCAGTCCTGGGTTTTAAGTGCCTGGGCATGGCTGCTTGCCATTGGTGCCAGTGGCAAAAAAAAGATCAGCAATGAAAGAAAGTGACGTCGATTCATATGTGCCTTCCTGCGCTAAAAATCAATGCCACTGCAACCTGCCGCCGGCGGGTATTCGTCCGCAAGAAAACGAGGTGACGACGAACCACGTAACGGACCCCGTCAGTGGCACACCCCGGTCTCTTTGGCTGTATGCGTTTGTTATGAAGTAAGTTTATCAGATGGGTGATTGTCCGCTCCATCATAGATTGTTACGCCTTCAATCAATGCAGTATCAACTCCCTGCAGGCATCCAAGATTTATTCCGTATTGATTGGGATTGGATCGTCTCCTGTGATGTGTATAGATACCGCATATTGAGCAGAAGTAGTGCTCCGCCTCTTTGGTGTCAAATTGGTAAAGCCTCAATTTGTCCTCACCGCTAACAATCTTAAGCCCCGATAGAGGAACGGATCCGACGATGGCGCCTTTCCTGAGACAGATTGAACAGTTACATCTGCGCGCATCGACAATGCCGTCAGGCAATTTAATCTCCAGTTCAACAGCGCCACAGTGGCAGGCGGACTTGTGAACGGGATTGATCGCTGTGTCACCGACTCGTTTAAGCAATATGTTGCTCCAGATTTTTCATAACGCGCGGTTGATGCGATTTTGACCTGAGCGTGCACTAGCGTGAATGTGGCTATTTTATGTTCCGCCGGTTTGACGCCCTGAGTGCCCGTCTTCTCGGCCGCAACCGGCCGCAAAACGCAAAGTATAATAACGGGTCCATGATACCATCAGGCGCATTACTTCTGCACCCGCCTGCCATCTAGCAGGTCCACTGCCAGAACCGGTCGGTGGGTATCTTGCTGTACTCGGCGCTAATCGCCAGGAAACGGCCGCTCATGATTCAACAGTGGAGACAGCTTCGATTCGGACTTTAGTTGATCATTGGTAGTTCGGAAACTGGTTAGTAAAATCATTCGCAATACCAGCAGAAATAATCAGGGTCTCACGATATTTCAGAGCTCCACGGCCAGGCTGCAAAAGAGCGTTAAATATTAAAATCAGACAAATCAGAGCAAATAGGCGTATGGTGGTTGTTCTTGCCCCTCTCTATTTGCTTAGCACCTTTCCAACTAGAAATCCTCATCGGCAGGGATTTGTATAGCATTCACTGCCGGTGTCTGGATGGCCAGCCTTGTTCGATGGTGGCCTCTCCCGGTTTTTAAATAAATTCATGATTAGAGGTTTGGCAATGAAAATACCAGGATCGGTAAAGCCCGCAATATGGGGCATGGTTGGTGGCGGGATTATTACAATGGTGGTCGGTTTCAATTGGGGTGGCTGGATAACGCCCGGAACGGCCGGACAAATGGAGACGGCGAGCGCAAAGGCGGCTGTGATCCACGAATTTGCACCACTTTGCGTTGCCAAAGCGGAGCCGCAGCTCGACAAGCTTGCAGAATTAAAGGAGTTGAGCAGTTGGAAGCACAACACCTTTGTCGCTGAGGCTGGTTGGGTTGACAACGTGAGCACAGAATACCGCGACGATGTCGCAGGGGTTTGTGCATTAACTTTGATCGAAGGCATGAAAGTAGGTTGAAGTCTGTTCGCAGCCGCGCTTCGCCACTCGGCGAAGCGGGTTAGGATTCCCGATGGTCACTATACCGAATAAAAAATAAGGCACGGGCGGATATGTTCGATTACATCGAGCGTAGCGACAGCCGTGAACGCCGCTATTGCTATCTGTCCAGGAGCAACCCGCTAAACACCAGAGCATGCAATTTCGAACCCGATCAAAAGCGTCCAGGGGGCTTCCGAGGTCGCTCTCGAAGGACGCAGGCGGTAAATCCAACGGAACAAAAACCCTACTGGTAATCTGATAAGTGTGTGTCTCCTGGCGAGCACCCTGGTACCTTTGAGCTGGGCTGTACCCCTTGCTTTATAGCCGTTTGAGCCCGTAATCCTTGATACACGTCAATTACCCGCGTTTCAATCGCTCTAAACTACCGATTAATTTAAATAATAATCAGAGGTAGCAATGGATATCAGAAAAACAATGATTAGCGGGATCAAAGCACTGCTGTTGGCAGCTCTTATTGTCCCGGTCACCACCATGGCGAAAGAACGCGTTGTCTTCAGCGGTGGGCCCGCTGGTGGCACTTTTCAGGTAGTAGCCAATGCAATGCAGGTCTACAAGCCGATCAAGGAATCACCCGATTTCAAAGTCAGGGCACAGTCATCGGCCGGCTCGGTGGAAAACCTGCGCAAGGTGAATTCGGGCAAGGCCCAAATGGGGGTGGTTTATTCCGGTCACGTTTATCTGGGTAGAAACGGCCAGATGAAAAATGATCCAAAAAAATATGAAGACGTTATGGCGGTTGCCTGGCTTTACGGCGCTCCGGCGCAGCTGGTAGTTCGCGAGGGCTCGGGTATCAAGAGCGCTAACGATCTTGTCGGCAAGAAGGTCGGTGTCGGCAACGCGGGCTCGGGTGCTTTCGCTAACTGTGAACTGTTTTTTACTCACCTCGGCATCTGGGACAAGATCGAGCGCAATGCCATGGGATACAACGACGCGGCCCAGGCCTTCGGCAACAATCAGCTGGATGCTTTCTGGCTGTTTACTGCTTTTCCGAGCGGCGCAGTAATCATGGCGGCCCAGACCAACGACGTCGAACTGGTTAACCTCGGTATGGACGCTGAAAAATCTGGCTTTTTCGACAAGTATCCCTACTTTTCCAAGATCACGGTGCCAGCAGAAACCTACCGTGGCGTCGGTTACGAAAGTCCGTCATTTCAGGATTCCGCATTATGGGTAGCAAATTCCAAGGTAACGGAAGACACGGTTTACAACATGTTGTCGATGATTTACACCGAAGCAGGCCTCGCGCATATGTTGGAACAAAAGAAAACTTTCAAAAACATGAGCCTGGATACCGGCGCCCAGGGAGTCGTGACGCCATGGCACCCCGGTGCGATCAAGTTCTGGAAAGAAAAAGGCATGATGTAAGCATTCAAACCGGGGGCGGGATGTTACTGCCCCCGTCAAATAGCGCTGGATGTCGATGCAGGGATGCTTGACTTCAACAATAAATAATAGAAGACGGGGGGCGCTCGTGCGAGTTGACGAAATGAACAAGGTCGAACAGATTCTGTTCGACATCATGGCACTCGGTCTGGTGCTTTTTTATTCCTACTCGGCCGTTATTTCCCCGGCTGCCACCCAGTATCATCGCGGCATTTATGTCATTGTCACCTATGTCCTGGTGTTCCTGCTGTACCGCTCCACTGGTCGAATCGGGCGCAGTTTCGATTTTGTACTGATCCTGGGCTCAATCATAACCCTGGGCTACTGGATCGTTAATTTTGAAGTGATCAACTATCGCGCTGGCGCCGAAACCGAACTCGACAAATGGATGGCGATGGTGGGCGTTCTTATCGGCATCGAGGTGGCGCGCCGGGTGGTCGGCATCGTCTTTGTCATCATGGGTACGATCATGATCCTGTATGGGATTTTCGGCGACTACCTGCCTGAACTGATTGCTCATGCCGGAGATACCTTCCCGGATTTGTGTACCAGTATTTTTTACAAGAGCGACGGTGTCTTTGGCATCATGGCCAACGTTCTCGCGACCTATATTATCCTGTTTGTATTTTTTGGCGCCTTCCTCGAAAAAAGTGGCGCGCAGCGTTTCTTCATCGACCTTCCGCTTGCAGCGGTCGGCCACAAGATAGGTGGCCCCGGCAAGGTGGCGGTTATCGCCAGCGGCCTGTTCGGTTCTATTTCAGGCAGCGCCATCGCCAACACGGTGTCTACCGGTGCCTTCACCATTCCGATGATGAAAAAGGCGGGCTTCGAGAAACACGTCGCCGGCGGCATTGAGCCTGCAGCCTCGATTGGCGGGATGTTCATGCCGCCCATTATGGGCGCGGGTGGCTTTATCATGGCGGAGATGACCGGATTACCTTATTCGCAGATCATGCTGGTGGCGATTTTCCCGGCGCTGATGTACTTCTTCAGCGTCTTCATGATGGTTCACTACTACGCCAAGAAGAACAACATTGTCGGTGAGAAAAGTGATCAAAGCGCCTCGGAAATATTCAAGAAAGAATGGTATTACATACTGCCACTGCTGATGATTACAGTTTTAATGCTGATGGGTTTCTCCCCGGGTTACTCGGCGATTCTGGGCATCGTTACCTGCATCGTCGTCAGCTGGTTCAATAAAGAGACACGCATCGACGCCAGGGGTTTCGTGCGTGCATCGCGGGCAGGCGCTGAGGCCAGCCTGAAAATCGGCGCGACGGTCGGCGTCATCGGAATCATCATCGGGGTCCTGACCTACAGCGGGCTCATACTGACCTTTGCTGATATCGTCATCGAACTGGCTGATGGCAAGCTGTACTGGACCATCCTGCTAATAGCCCTGGCCTCGCTAGTTCTCGGCATGGGTGTTCCCGTGACCGCAGCCTATCTGATAACAGCGGTGGTCGCGGTCCCGGCTCTGACCCATCTCGGTGTCAATTTGCTGGCGGCGCACATGATTGTTTACTGGCTGTCGCAGGATTCCAATATTACGCCGCCGGTGTGCATCGCTGCCTTTGCCGGCGCGACTATCGCCAAGGCCAACATGTGGGCGACAGCGTGGATAGCGTTCAAGTTCGCCAAGTTCCTCTACCTTGCGCCGTTCATATTTGGCTACGTGCCGGCCTTTTCGCTAGACGGCAGCGCGACCGATATCCTGATCACTTTCGTGCTGGTCTTCTTCGCAACCTGGGCCTATAGCTGGTTCCTGAGCGGAATCTGGATGAAGCGTAAATTGCAGGCCTCTGCAGGAGAATAACCTAATGTCTAGCCAGGGGCCCTTACCATTTGTCGAATACAGAAAAATTCTCTATGTCACCGACCTGTCCGAATCCGGCCGGCAGGCATTTCCCCATGCCGCTGCCATTACGCGCCTCAATAACGCCCAACTGACGGTTTTCCACGTGGTGGATAACCGTGACCTGCAAAGCCTGGAAAACTATATCAGCGGTGAATTGTGGGAAGAGCTAAGCAACAGAAACCTGGACGACGCAAGAAAGATACTGCTTGGCCGCAAGCATGACGAATTCGCCATCAAGAATATCGAAGAGTTTTGTGAAAATTGTCTCGTGAATCAGCCCGAGCAGCCCGTGCTGAGCTACGAGGTGAAAGTGGAGACCGGCGAACGCCTGGAAAAAATTCTCGAGGAAGCACATGGCGGCGAATACGATTTACTGGTCATCAGTAAACACGGCAACCGCGCATCGGTAAAGGATGCGGTCATGGGCGATACCACTCGGCGAATTATGCGCCGCTGCAGGATTCCTGTACTGGTGGTGCCACTGAACGAGTAACTGGCTGGTGGTTCTGCAGGATTAGCTGATCACTTTTAGCTTGCTGAGTAACGGCTGTAACTGCTGCTCATAATTCATCCAGGCGGAAGAACTGCCCTGATACATTTTTTTCCTTACCTGTACCTGGCTGGCTGTTTTCACATCCCTCTTGCTGGCGTGAAAATCAAGGCAGCTCTGTTCCCAGTCGAGCCCACAATAATCCAGCAGTCTGCGCGTCTCGATTTCCTGGTTTTCAGTCAACTCTTCATAATCCAGTTGGTAGATCATGCCGGGAAAGCGCGTTTTCCAGAATTCCATTAAATCGTGATACAGCAGGTAATATTCGGCAAGCTCCTCCATATCGTAACCGTAACCATTGCCTTCGCCCGAAAAATTATGCTTAAAAATCGACCAGCAAATCGCCATCGGACTACGCTGTAAATGAATTATTTTTGCGGACGGGATAGCAGACAGGATAAGCCCCAGGAACATGAAGTTTGATGGCATCTTGTCGGTAATAATTCTTTCGGGCCGATTCAAATTCTCCAGATAGTTCAAATAATCGGAGTTTATTTTACGCGCTATATTATTCCTTAGAATAGCGTTATTGTCGGGGTTGTCCGTATCTGCTGAAGCCCTGATTATTGGTTTGATAATCTGTCTTAGCCTGGCAAGTTCCCCTGCTCCATATGCCTGGGAATGACTGGCAATAATTTGCTCGACCAGGGAGGTTCCGGAACGTGGCATGCCAACGATAAAAACTGGGGTCAAAGAAGTATTCGAAGTATAAGCCGGTTGCGGGTCCGCATCTGCTCTTTTGGGAAATAACGCCTTTATTTTTTCGCAGACATTTCTCTCTCCCGCGATATCAAAATTTATTTCCCTGCGCCTTAGACGATTACCCTCGAGCAGCAGCTCAAAATGTCTTGCGTAATTGCCCGCTCGTTCACAGGCATTGGCAAGTGCAAAATAGTAATTTTTCAGATCTGCGCTGGTTAAATCTTTCCGCTTTATCTGTTTTTCCAGAAAGTCGAGCTCGACATCGCTCATCTGGGAATACTCGTCCAGGCAACTCCGATTAAAATAGGCTTCTGCGTAATCAGGGACTAACCGGATTGCCTCGTTGTAACTTTCCAGCGCCGCATCGAACAACCCTAAACTACTCTGCACATTGCCGCGGTTGTAAAAAGCATTTGCATAATCGGGCTTCAGTTGAACAGCCTTATCATAACTGGCTAAAGCCTCCTCGGTTTTCCCTGATTCGCTCAATGCATTTCCACGATTTGAATAAGCTACGGCGAGGTCTGGCTTTAATCGAATCGCCTCGTTGAAATTCTCTATTGCTTTATCGAATTGCCCCGATTTCGAAAATAGAACGCCGCAGTTGGCATAGGCTTCAAAATAATCGGGTTTTAGCTCGATGGCCTTCTTGAAATTTTCCAGTGCCTCCTCGAATTTTCCTGACCCGAAAAGCAGTTTTGCGCGGTTGTAAAAAGCCTCCGCATCATCGGGCTTCAACTTTATGGCCTTGTCATCGTTCATCTAGCGCTGTAAAAAATCACTTGCTGGGATTCCATGGAATTAATTAATGAGCACAATCGTCGATCTGCTTTGGCCTCTGCGCCTGCGCCGAATATCGAAGAATGTTCTCTCTGCCGGCGTCCGCTTTTAAAACGCCAGCGCTTCAGTCTGGAGTCCGAGTTGTCGCCGAGGAGCGGATTTTCCGCGCCATGATAGCATTGCAAATAGCCGCTATCGATAAGATTGTCAGTGCGCTATCGCTGCCAGTGTCGCTGGCGGAGCGACCCTGCCGCACCCGCTGCATGCCCTGGTTCACTTTCTAATAGGCACCCTGTGAATAGGTCAATTCATAACTGTGTGAATAAACCTCAAAGATGAGGCCGAACGGATCTTCGACGTAACACATCCGGTAAGGCTTTTCTCCAGGGTAGTATTCGCGGATAGGCATTCTCTGCTTGCCGCCGTGTTCGACAATCTTTGCTACAAGCTCTTCAATGTCAGGATCCTGGACACAAAAGTGAAAGGTGCTCGTCTTCCAGTACTCAAAGTCTTTTGGTGTTTCATTGTTTTTGAATTCGAACATCTCAACGCCAATTTTATCGCCGGTAGACATATGGGCTATTTTGAAAGAGCCCCAGCCCTGGCCAAAAACATCGATACACATTTGTCCGATAGGCGTATTTGACTCTTCGGTAATGACGGTGGGCTCCATAATGTGATACCAGCCCATGACGTCGCTGTAGAATTTGGCTGCTTTTTCTACATCCGGGACAGAAATTCCGATATGCGAGAATGTCCTGGGGTATGTGCTCATATTTTTCTCCTTGTTTAAAAAGTAAATGGCTGACATCAGCGGTGTGGATCTTCTACGTCCGCCTAATGTGTTCGCGGCGGATTTATTTGTCTTCGGGATCATGGGGCGATGTCGCCCATAATGCCAACAGTTTTCATTATCTGCAAAAATTTCCCGGGTAGCTAAATGCTCGGTGACAGGTTGATAACATTGCGCCGCGCATCACCGGGGCGCTGATACCGGTGCCTCACTGCGTGGGCTTTTAATGATTAACTGCTTTTCTACTGCTATTGGTCGGTAAACTCGATCTTGCCATCTGGCAACATGTACAGTACGAGTGACTCTCCACCTGTAACCGTTGGCCTATGGTCGGAGCCTGGTTCAAATACACACCATCCCCTGGCCATACCATCGAATCGAGCCTCCCTGGTGAAGGGCATAATCATGCATATTTCACCCGTTGGGTGGCGGTGGTGTGGGCCAACTATGTTTTCCAAATCGACTACGTCGACGCTTAGTCCTCCCGTCTTTTCATTCGGTTCAATAACCCGGCCAAAGCGCCGCCCCTTAGAACCCTGCACACACATCCAGCCGTCAGAGATCGCCCTGTGGCAGGCTGCCTCAATCGCTTTAAATGTCACATCATCATGTGGAAATCGACGGTTGAGTTTTTCGGCAAGCGCCGCGTCTATTACCTCACTCGATACAAAGTCAGTTACTGGTTTAAGCAACTTTTGAAACTGGTCCACATTCATAAACCTGGCTCCTCTAACAGCCCTGCATTACAACATTAGTATATTTTGCTACTCGTTAACGCGCCGAAATTGCGGTGTGGCACTGTCGCGCCTGACGGCTTCAATTGTATTCCAATGTTCGACGAGACGGCCATCGGCAACCCGATAGAGATCATAAAAAGCGGGATGAATTCCACTATGGATACCTTCACCAACGGAAAGCACGAAGCAGCCTTCGGCGAGCACACGATGATTCCGTGAGTATTCCATGCTCGAGATATTAGCATTGACAGCCCTTGGTGCCAGCCGCAGTACGGGCAAACCCTCAAAGATTCTCGGATTGTGTTGAATATACCTGACCTCATTCACCACCCTCACCGATTCCGCATCTCCAGTTTCGATGCCTTTAAGCAAATTGATGATTTTGTTTTTGCGTAACGAAGTCATTGTTAGTGATAAGGGAACACTCTTGCCTGCTAAAGCATCCTGTCAGCGGCAATTTGGCTACTGCATGGATTTGCCTAGTGGTTCAGCCATAGAAGCAACCATGGGCGTCCTCTTCGATTACCCGGATGAACTCCTCCAGGCGATTTACTGTTGGAACCGGCTCATATCGATGCCATTTTAAATCAGCTCTCATCCAATACAGTCGCCATTCTTTCTCGCGTTTTACATAAGTGGCTTTTGCAATGGGCTGTTCGATTTTTTTATCTGGCCCTCGAAATGCGGGCCGCGCCTCAAATAATTCTACGCTTTGATCTTCTATACGATAGTTAATATCGAGTTCATTCCTGATATGAACGGGCGGTCTGTTTTTCTCAAGGTGCGCCTCCATGATTTTTTCAATCCGCTTTATTTCAAA
>Ga0316193_10000523_pt1 | contig 24061 bp, 19 predicted proteins | sample MerIslsedime2_MG_FD_207735 | JGI IMG/M metagenome (GOLD analysis project Ga0316193, IMG submission 207735) | Coastal sediment microbial communities from Maine, United States - Merrow Island sediment 2 | ecosystem: Environmental > Aquatic > Marine > Coastal > Sediment | place: USA: Maine... | reverse complement strand
TACCGCGTACGGCATTGCGCAGGGCTGGTCAGGTTCTTGTGGTGGATGACGAGAACAAGATCGACATTCGCAGCGTTGCAGTTATCCGGTCTGACGAACGCTTTGCATATGTCGGCAGCGGCATAGCCCCCGGCGAACGCATCACGACGACGGCTATTGAGGCGCCGACCAACGGCATGTCCGTTCGCACCGCCGAGTCGATTGCGGCAGAGTCGGCGGAGGATGACGACACAGTCGCGACAGGTGCCGAAGGGGACTAGCGATGCAAAAACGTATGAACACCAGCGAGAAAGGGATTATTGCGTGGTTCGCGAGTAACCACGTCGCTGCCAACCTGTTGATGTGGTTCATTATCGTAGCCGGACTAATTTCTCTTTCCACTATCCGCAAGCAGACAACGCCGGACTTTGAATTGAACTGGATTCAGGTACAGGTACCGTATCTCGGCGCCGCGCCGCAAGAAGTGGAAGAGGGCGTCGTCGTTAAGGTCGAGGAGGCAATCCAGGATATTCAGGGAATCGTTGAGATCAGGTCCCGAGCCAATGAAGGTGTTGGTAGCATCACGATTGAGGTGTCACGGGATAAGGATATCAACGAGGTCCTTACCGAAGTGAAAACACGTGTTGATGCAATTTCGACATTTCCAGCGTTGACTGAAAAACCGGTTATTTACAAAGTCGAGCCCGATACTCCGGTTATCTTCGTTGCCATACACGGCAACATTGATGAGTTTTCCCGCAAACTCTTTGCACAGGAGGTTCGCAACGAGCTGCTGACTATGCCCGAAATCAGCAAGGTTGACTTCTATGGTGATCGCGCGTTTGAGATCAGCATTGAGGTCTCGGAGCACATACTGCGTCAGTACGGGTTGACCATGTCAGAGGTGTCAGAGGCGATACGTGCGTCTTCGGTCGACTTACCCGGCGGCACGATTAAAACCGCAGGTGGCGATATCTTGTTGCGTACGGAGGGACAGGTTTACACGGGCGTCGAGTTCGGTGATCTGGTGTTGCGAACATTTGCAGATGGTACGCGCCTGACCTTGGGCGAAATCGCAACAATTGAAGACGGATTCGTTGAGTCGGAAGGATTTGGTCGTTTCGACGGTGAACCGACAGCAACGCTTAACGTATTGGCAAGCGGCCAGCAGAACGAACTAAAAACTGCAGCGGCAGTGAAAGACTACGTAGAGAAAAAGAAAGCAAGCCTGCCGCCCGGCATTCAAATGGACCTCTGGGTAGATCGGTCTCACTATCTGGAAGGTCGCCTCAAAACCATGACAAAGAATATGTGGCAAGGCGCCTTGCTGGTGTTCTTGCTTCTGTCATTGTTTTTACGCATGAAGGTCGCCTGCTGGGTCATCATCGGTATTCCCATTACCTTCCTCGGCGCATTCTTTCTGATGCCGCTGGGCCCGTTCCCAGTGACTGTCAACATGATCAGTCTGTTCGGTTTCATTATCGTGCTGGGTATTGTCGTCGACGATGCCATTATCATTGGCGAGAGCATCTATACCAAAATTCGGGCGGATGGCCACACGATCGACAATGTTGTGAAAGGCGCACGTAAGGTGGCTGTTCCGGCGACCTTTGGCGTGCTTACGACGATCGCGGCGTTTTTGCCGATGCTCTTTGTCGGTGGAATCGTGGGCCCGTTTTTTGAAGCGCTGTCCATGATCGTTGTGCTGTGCCTGATGTTCTCACTGGTCGAGTCCAAACTGATTCTGCCCGCGCATCTGGTGCACGCCAAGATCGAGCCTGTGGATGAAGAAGATCTATTCAATCCGCAACGGCATATCCCGCTGCTGCAACGAGTGCCGCGATTTTTTCAGAAAATTCAACGGCATACTCAGCATGGCCTGCATCGACTGATCCACGAATACTATCGTCCCGCTCTTGAAAAGGTAATCGATAATCGTGGCATCGTTGTTGCGTTGTTCACTGCTGTGTTGATCGTGACGATCGGTCTGATCAACAGTGGGCTGGTGCGTGTTGTCTTGTTTCCTGAAGTTCCGGGCGATTTCATTCGCATGGAACTCGAAATGGAAAGTGGGACCGCGCCCGCGACTCGAAATGCCGCATTGGACAGAATTGAAACAGCCATACTGGATTTGAATGAGGAGTACATTGCTGAAAATCCGGATTTGGATCCGATGATCTCCCACATCGGCTCATTTACAACCAGTGATACCGGGGCCATCGCCTGGACGGAAATGCCGATGACTGACGACCGGCCTATGCAGGCCGCTGATGTGTCCGCTGTATGGCGAGAGCGAGTTGGTGAGATTCCAGGTGTGAAAGAGTTGTCGTTCATCGACGGTGACCATTTCGGTGGCGGCTCCCCCTTGAGTTTCCGCTTGAGTGGCGAGAATTTCACAGCGCTTGAAAATGCTGCGGACGAACTTGTGCAGAAGCTCGCCGAGTACGAGGGTGTGTTCGACGTTCTGAATTCATCCAGCAGCGGTGGTGAGGAGATCAAGCTGGCCATCAAGCCCGAAGCTGAAGCACTGGGGCTGACTATGCAGTCCCTGGGTCGTCAGGTCAGACAGGCCTTCTACGGTGAGGAAGCGCAACGTATTCAACGGGGTAAAGACGAATTGAAGGTCATGGTCCGCTATCCGCTGGAAGATCGGCGCTCGATATCCGATCTTGAGAATATGATGATTCGCACGCCGGGCGGTGACGAGGTGCCATTCGGCTCTGTCGCGGATGTGTTTTTTGGTTCCAGCTATTCGAGTATCACGCGCTTGAATCGCGAACGAACAATCACGGTGTCAGCGGATATCGATCCGGAGGTGGTCGAACCTGGCGAAGTCATCAAGGAGATTTCGGACGAGTTCATTCCGGGTCTTTTGGCTCGCCATGCGGGCGTCAGTTATGGACTGGAGGGGGCCAGTCAGGAAGAGCAGGAGTTCATTGGAAATATCACGGTCGCTTCGATTGCGGCGTTGTTCCTTATTTATGCACTTATCGCTATTCCCTTACACTCCTATAGCCAGCCACTGGTCATTATGTCAGTCATTCCGTTTGGAATAATTGGTGCCGTGATAGGCCACATCGTCATGGGTAAGGCGATCAGCATGTTTTCGCTGTTTGGTCTCATTGCGCTTGCAGGTGTAGTCGTTAACGACAGTCTGATCATGGTCGATTTCGTTAACAAGGCGCGTGAAAAAGGTGTACCGCTTCGACAGGCAGTGGTCGACTCTGGCACACAACGATTTCGTGCGATTATCCTGACCTCATTCACGACCGCAGCGGGATTGATGCCCATCATGCTTGAGACCAGCGTTCAAGCTCAGTACATGATTCCGATGGCAATCTCTTTGAGTTTCGGCATCCTGTTTGCGACCGCAATTACCCTGTTCCTGATCCCGTCATTGTATATTCTGCAAATCGACGGCTTCACCCGGACTCGGCAAATAGTCGATTGGATTCTTGGTCGCCCGGTTTCTAAGGGAGCAGTGGAAACTAGCGGAACTTGAGTCGGGCCACGCCTTCTACAACACAGGTGCAGCGAGCCTTGCCGCGCGAACTGCAAATCTGAACCAATACGGTTTGCTGTCGTACTCGTCCGGCGTCATAAGCCGCGACGCTGCAAAGTCGTCTTCAAACATTTTCTCAACGGCGTTGGCGAATTCCGTGTCGATAACGAGCGTAGTGATCTCGAAATTCAGCCGGAACGAACGATTATCAAAATTCGCGGTTCCGACCGTTGCTGCGTGATCGTCAATCAACATGAATTTCCCATGCAAAAACCCGTCCTGATAGCGGTGTATCTTGACCCCGGCTGATTTAACGTCGGTGAAGAATGCATAGGCTGCCAATGTCACCAATGTGCTGTCTGTTTTCTCCGGTATCAGTACTCGTACGTCAACGCATCGTAAAGCAGCGAGCTGCAGTGCCTGCACAATTGCATCGTCGGGCACGAAGTACGGGCTGGCAATCCAGATCCGCTTGGACGCGGCACTGATTGCCTGCATGTACATAAGTGACGCAGTTTCCATTTCATCCGCCGGGCCGCTGGCAATGATCAGTACCTGAGCATCTCCGTTGCTGGCAGGCTTTGGTGTCCAGATCAAATTATCGGGTAACTTGTCGGTTGCCCATCGCCAATCCTCAACAAATGCAAGCTGTGCACCGATTACGGCGGGCCCTTCGAGACGCATGTGTGTGTCCCGCCAACGACCGAATGCGGGGTCACGACCCAGGTATTCATCTCCTACATTGTGTCCGCCAATCCAGGCAACCCGTCCATCGACTACGACAGTCTTGCGGAGATTACGAAAATTCAATTGGAAGCGATTTCCGGAACCCTTCCGGCTGTGAAAAGGAAATATTTCGACACCGGCCGAACGAAGTTCCTCGCTATAAGAGGCGGGAAGTCCAAGGCTGCCAACTTCATCGTACAGAAACAGAACGCGTACACCACTTTGCGATTTTGCGATGAGTCGTGATTTGAGTTCGCGACCGAGTTCATCGTCGCGGACGATGTAAAACTGGACTAGTACGTATTCCTCGGCAGCATCGATGCCGTCAAAAATACTTGCGAACGTTGCATCGCCATCAATCAGGAGATCAACCTTGTTCCCGCCAGTCAGCGGGATCCGTGCCATCTTTTCCGCCCCGGCGATGATTCCACTTCGCCGCTCATCGGATGCAGCAACAGGGGCGATCTGATCATTGGCCTGTCGAATGACGTCATCGATCAATTCGAGCTCATTCTGGCGTGCCAGAACATATCCTCTGAATTTGTTACGACCGAAAACCCAGTATGCGGGTACCGATACGTAGGGCAGCGTTATGAGCGAGACGGATCATGCTATCGCGCCCTGAGGAGTGCGGGTGCTCATGATCGAGTGAATCGCGGAAAGAATTCCGAGAATCTCGAAGATCACTACCAGTGTCACAATCATTTTCGTCCGCCGACCTCGTTTTTTTTTCTCGCTTGTCAATGAACTCTACCTGATGCCCTGTACGAGTTGCTTCTGCAGTCAGCGTACCATCATTCTAAATCGCGTCGTGATGGCTGTACCTCTACCTATGCACGTATACCGGCACTCGAAACTGGCGCGTCCACCAATTCACCAATCTTGGCAACTCACTAGCCAATCCAATATTCTCGCGAACTATGAAGCATCTGATTCCCAGGAGCTTCTTTTGCGATAAATTGTGGAGGGGCTTACCCCCAGAATCTTAGCGGCGTCGGTAACGCTGCCGTTGTTTCGACGGATTGTTAATTCAATTATTTCACGTTCAAGGTGGGCAAGAGAAAATCCATGTGGCACCCACGAGTCCGCTGACGTCGTGTCGTTGGTCAGGTTGTCAACCGATTCCATTGGGCGGTGTGACACGTCATTTTCTCGTAACAGTCCTTCTGGATGATTCGCGCCAACTGAATCGGGCAACATATGTGCCTCCACGTGTTCACCGTCATACATAACAGTGATACGACGCACGACATTCTGTAACTCGCGCACGTTTCCTGGCCATGAATACCCAAGGATGGCATCAATCGCACTTTGGCTAAAATCGATAAACTGCCGCGATTCTTCTTCACTGAATCTCCGGAGAAAATCATTGGCGATAAGGACGGAATCATCGCCGCGCTCCCGAAGAGGCGGCAAATGAATGGGAATTACATTCAAGCGATAGAACAAATCCTCGCGAAATCGGCCTTCTGCGACCTCCACAATTGGGGTGCGATTCGTTGCGCAGATAACCCGCACGTCGACATGATTGACGGTCTGGCTGCCGAGCCGCTGAACGGTACTAGTTTGCAGGAAACGCAATAGTTTGGTCTGTAGTGAAATATCCATTTCACAAATTTCATCGAGAAACAGTGTTCCGCCGTCAGCCATACCTGCAGCTCCACGGCGTTCCGAGACCGCGCCAGTAAATGCCCCCTTGACGTGGCCGAAGAGCTCGGACTCGATCAGGTCTTTAGGGATTGCCCCACAGTTAATTGCGATAAACGGGCCATCGGCCCTAGGGCTTTGCCTGTGTATTGCTTCTGCACAGAGTTCCTTACCGGTTCCGGATTCACCGCTTATGAAGACGGTCGCCTTAGATTGCGAGATATTGTCTATGGCGCGATAGACGGCTTGCATCGGTTTGGAAGATCCTATGAACCCTTCGTAGCGAGATTGAGGCGAGGATTCGTCGACGCGTTCTCGCAACGTGACCAATTCGAGGGCGTTGTGTACGGTGACCAAAAGTCGGGCCGGGTCCAGAGGTTTTACGAGATAATCTTTGGCCCCTTCGCGCATGGCTTCAACTGTGCGATCTGTCGATGCATCACTGGTTACAACAATTACCATCGTTTGAATGCCGCGCCGCCGAATTTCGCGAAGTAAATCCAGGCCGTCCTGATCCGGCAATTGCAAATCAAGAAGTACCAGCGAGTAAGAGTTTTCGTCGAGCATCGCAAGTGCGTCAGCTGCCAAATGGCACGTATGCACGTCGATACCATCATTTTGCAAATGCGTGGCAAATACTGTCGCAAGTGCGACTGTATCTTCAATCAGCAGAACTAACGGAGATGGGCTAGTTATCATTAAGCGTGGACGAGTAGTTGGCTAGATAGTTCTTATATACTGCTAATGCGGCATCGGTAGTCGGGTCGAAACTCTTTAGGGTTGTCGCAAACGCTGCTTCAGCGTCACCACTTCTTGCGGAAGCCTCAATCGTTTGTGCCAATTCAGCCAGTGCCTGAGCCCCAAAGCTTGAAGCGAGGCCCTTCACTGCGTGACAAGATCGACCAAGCTCAGAGCTATCGCCATTGGATGCGAACATGACGGCGTCCCGGCGAAGTTTGTCCAGATCGACAGATACCTGCGTTACGATGTCGAGGACCTGCTGCGTTGAAAGTCCACCAGTCAGGCTTTTGAGCGCCTTAATATCAACGGCAGTATCACCGGAAGAGGCGGCCGTTTCTGTGATCTTCAATTCTTTGTTCTGCAGTACTGCCTGAATTGCTTTGTACAGAGTTTCCTTGTGTATGGGCTTGCTAATGACGTCGCACATGCCTGCATCATGAAACCGATCAATATCGGCAGTAAAGGCGAAAGCAGTAAGGCCTATTACCGGAGGCGGTTCCAAAGCATCATCGTCGGAAACTGTATGAATCATCTTGGTTGCATTGACACCGTCCATTCTCGGCATTGATATGTCCATTAGTACAAAATCAAACTTCCGTCGTTTGCATGCGGCAACAGCCTCGACGCCGTCATCGACAATGTCCACAATGCAACCGAAACTCTCGAGTAACAATCGCGCTACCATTTGATTTGCCGGAACATCTTCGGCGATCAGTGCCACTGGTTTGCGACCATCAGCAGTAATAAGCGGGTTCATGGCGACTGTCTCGCTATGCGCCATCTGATGAGCGGCAGCTCCCAACGGCAGTTTGACACAAAAACGTGATCCAGCGCCAAGGGCGCTGATTACGCTAATCGTGCCGTCCATCTGTTCAACGAGGGCTTTGCAGATAGCAAGCCCTAAGCCTGCGCCGGAATTACTGCCACTCGAATCATAGAAGCGATTGGATGCAGATTCATCGGATCCGACCTGTGAGAACTCTTTGAATAATTTAGACTGTTCTTCCTTGGCGATTCCTTTGCCACTATCAATAATTTCTATTTTCAGATGACCAGACGACAGCACTGATTGTTCAGTTCCAACCGGCCCGATTCGAAGCGTAATAGAACCATCCTTCGTGAATTTGATAGCATTCGATAACAGATTATTAATAATTTGCCCAATCCGCGCCGGATCGCCGTGTACAAAATCAGGCACCCGCTTATCAAATACGGTATTTAGTTCATTACCTGAGACCTCGGCTAAAGGCCGCCAGAACTCGACCAGTTGGTCCGCCAAATCATGGATACTGAAATCGGCCCGTTCAAGTTGAATTTGACCTGTTTCCAGCCTGGCAAAATCAATAATGTCATTGAGTAGCACGCGCAGCATTTCTGCGCTGGACGCCGCGACGCGCAACAAGTCCTTTTGCGACGGCTCGAGATTACTCTCGCCGAGCAGGCCCAAGGTGCCGAGAAGTCCATTTGTAGGTGTTCTAATCTCGTGACTGATCATCGCGATGAATCGCGATTTTGTCATGTTCGCGGCATTCGCTTCGTCGCGGGCAGTCTCAAGGCTCTCACGGGTTTGCTCGAGGTCGGATAATCGTTCTTCAAGATTCTTCCTGACTTGATGAACTTCATCATCGGCGCGTTTCAGCGCTGTAACATCCTGGATTGCTCCGAACATGAAATCGACCGGGCCCGTGTCACTTCCAGTAAATTCCCCTAAACCCTTGATCCAGCGCACCTCACCATCGGGTCTTAGAATTCTGTGCGTCGTTTGAAATTCATCGCCATGCGCCAGGCCGTCCTTAATTCCGTTCTCGATAAGTTTTTGTAAGGCGTCCCGATCGTCCGGATGAACCGACTCATAATACCGCTCAACTGATAGTTGTTCGGCTGCCGGATCGATCGCGAGGATAGAGTAAACCCCTTCGGACCATGTTACGAGTTCCTCAGCAATATCCCAGACAAAGGTGCCGAATTTCGCTACCCGCTGCGCGTTGAGAAGTTTGCGCGTCTGAAAACCGACAGCTTGTTGTAATTGCGCCGTTAATTTTTCACCTTCCTGCATCGCAGCGTACAGATCACGACTCTTTTTCTCCAGGAGGGTTTCTGCCTCGATACGCGCGGCTCGTTCGCGCTCTACTCGCCGCTGCATTGCTTCTAATTCGTCCAGCACTACTAGGGGCCGTTCGCGTAGATCATGAATGTTGCGGAGTTATCGGTAGCGCCGAGATTAGATTCAGAGACCACTGTCAGAGATTCATCGAAGTAGGCGCAACATCCTTCTATCAATCCCATTGCAATCATAGCGAACGGGCGATGTGACTCGTAGGTCACGACCATCTTGCCGTTTTCTACAACTGTGCTCACATTCGGTGGACTCGAATCCGGATAGAGCTTCTTAACCTCGGTGTGAATGTGAGACTGAACGACAGAAAGGAACGAAAGTGCGTCGTCTATATGCTCGGGAAAAAAATCGGGATGGCCGGTCACGAGGTGCTCAAATAACTCCCGACCAAATTGTCTCATGAGGTCTTCTGGTGGTGTTTTGAGTATGGAAGCGGCTGAACTTACCAGCCTGAGAGCCTCGTCATGTGGATAGTTTCCGACTGCAGTAAATGCACCTTTGGTATTCAGGTCAGCCTGACTAATAATCTGTTCCGAAACGACAGTGCTTGTATGCCGTTCGACGAAATTGACGAGTTCGGTAAAAATGATCCCTTTCACGTTGAAATTCGCTCCATATCAGATGCATTACGAACTGTGACTAAACCGACAGAATCGTGATGTCTTTCGATTTGGCTTGTCTTAGCGAGGTTAGTTGAAACCACATCGGCAAGCAACGGCCAGACTTGTTCTTTCACTATACGTACCATCGAAATTCCCTTACGTGGGTGACTTTATGGGGAGTCAGGCGAGTATCTCAGGAAGCAACTCGCTTGAGTGTCCCCATACCGAGGCGCTGACCTGAGTATCTATCATTGTGAATCCTCTGGCACCAATCGAGGTTCTCCAGATACCAATCCAATGTCTGTGCAAGTCCGTCTTTGAAGCCGAATTGCTGTTGCCAGCCCAGCTCTTTCTGGGCTTTGTCAGAACATACGGCGTAACGCAGATCATGTCCCGGTCTGTCCGTGACATGCGTTATCAGTTGACGGTAGCTTTTCTTGTCCTTGCGTGGAACTCGATTGTCGAGCAAGTCACAGAGCGTGTTTACGACATCGATGTTTCGCCGTTCTGCGTCACCGCCGAAGTTGTAGCTTTCGCCTGGACGCCCGTGTCGCAGGGCGGCTAATAGCCCAGCAACGTGATCCTCAACATGCAGCCAGTCACGGACGTTCTCGCCAGAGCCATATACAGGCAATGATTCTTCGTTAATCGATTTTAGAATCATCAAGGGAATAAGTTTTTCGGGAAACTGATATGGCCCATAATTGTTCGAACAGTTTGTCACGATCGTTGGCAGTCCATAGGTCTTTAGCCACGCTCTAACGAGGTGATCGGCCGCAGCCTTTGAGGCCGAGTACGGAGAGCTCGGCGCGTAGGCGGTGGTCTCCATGAATTGACCCTCCTCACCGAGAGACCCGAACACTTCGTCGGTGGACACATGGAGAAACCGAAACGATGCGCGTCGTTCCGGACTTAAGCTGCTCCAATAGGAACGCGCCGCCTCCAACATTACATAGGTACCGTCAACATTTGTCTTCACAAACGTTCCGGGGCTGTCAACTGACCGATCGACATGCGACTCAGCGGCAAGGTGCACAATCGCGTCTGGATTGAAAGAAGCGAATGCTTGATCAATCAAGTTGCGGTCACAGATGTCGACTTTTATGTGCTTATACTTTGGACTTGTAGACACTTCCGCGACCGTACTGAGATCACCTGCATACGTCAGTTTGTCAACATTCAGAACGTCGTAAGATGTATTTCGAACAATAGTTCTAATCAGGGCAGAGCCAATGAAGCCGGCGCCGCCGGTAATCAGGATTCGCATGATAAAGTCCCGGCTAGTTGTGTTGAATGTGTATTGAGTTGGTGAGATTCGATGGCTTCGCCTATTCGGGCAGTCAGTGCATTGATCGTTGTATTGAATTGATCGAATCGACCAGTGGCCATAGCAGTGCTGACAGACTTAGCGGCGGCGCCAATGCTTGGGTAACCAAAATGCACCGCGGTACCACGGATCCGATGGGCAATTCGTCGCGCCGCGAGAAAGTCAGAGTTTTTCAGAGCTTTTTCCAGATCCACTCGAGTCTCCGCGAGGTATTCCACGTAGGGAAAGCAATCTTCTAAGTTACGTCGGGATGTGGCTGAATTGTTGTCGCGTTTGTCTGTAAGGATTTGCTTCAATTTCGTCAGATCAAGAGACTTGTCTATCATGATCTCGCAGCCGGCCTTATAGCACTGCAGTTGCGATTCACGTCGTCCGTCGCCGGTGAGCGCGATAATCCGGGTTGTAACATCTATCTCCGGAATCAAGTCCAGTCCATTGCCGTCCGGTAATTCAAGATCAAGTAATACAAAGTCGAGTTCACCGTCGGGTTTCGTACGGAGAAAACGCCTCGCTTCTTTAAGGTTTCCAGCTTCGGCGATCTCAATATGCTTATCCGCTAGTAACATGCGCAAGTAAGTTCGCATTGCAGGGACATCCTCTACGATCAGGCCACTCATATTGCTTCGCTCATGCATCAGATTGATAATCCGCCGCGGCATGGCCGCTGTGTGACAATCGGATATTCCACTCACGAACCAATTTGAAAATGGACTGTACGGTGCCTTTCGAGTTCTCGGATGATTTGCGCGGCAGCTGTCCGCTCGCGAGGAAATTCTCGATTAGGTTGATCATTTTATCCAGCTCTTCCAGGCTCCCCTTGTCGAAAGCACCCTCGCAGTCTTCGGCTAGCAAAGCCCGTAGATAGTCGCGATCCAAAAACGCCGAATAGGCTATAACCATGCTATTTGGCGATAATTCCTTCACACGTTGAACGAGGTCCTGTCCGTGATTGTCTCCTCCAAACTCTCTATCTATGATGTATACGTCAAAGCCAACGGGCGCTATAGGGTTTGTAATACCAACAACCTCTACACCGGGTAATCGCTCGGCGAACGATTGCGCGACATGTTTGGTAACGAAAGGATCGTCATCGATAATTACGACGCGTGACGTTTTGCTCTTCATGTGAACTCCGTTGTCTTCTGGAGGGATCTAAACCAGCCGGTCGAGTGGCTGGACTTTGTTATGTTCTCATCGCCTTGGTCGACCATAGGGTCGAGGTGGGACGCGTTTTTGAATGCGAGCATATAGCGGTCAGGCGTAACACGATCTAGCAGCGCGACGGCATCTGCCACCTTGCGTTTACGATTACCCGTTGAGGTGACCAGTACAAACTGGTCCGAAACGGATGCCCCCACTGCACTGTGTCGGCCGGCCGCAAGTACGCCAAGAGCTACAATGACGACGTCATGATTTGAAGCTACTTTGTCAATCAGTTGACGGAAATCTCCAATCGATAGTGTCGAAACCAGATCGCGAGCGTGATTCATATCAGCTGTACCGGCCCCCATAACCTGCATTGAACCGTGGGGGGTCTCCACCACTTGTATGGCATCCACGATCGGCGTATTGACTCCAACGACATTTGCAAGACCCACGCCTTCGGTCAGTTTTAGCTCTTTCGTAAGAGTCGCACTAGGATCCGCGTCTATCAGCAGTACGTTTAGATCTCGTGCTGCATAAACACTGCTCAAACTTGTTGCCATACGCGCCGGTTCGCCGGTTTGTGAGACACCGGCAACCCCGATGACTAGCGGTTTCGCGGTGCTGGTTCGGCGCATATCGATTTCGTTACGAAGTTTGAAGCTGGCGCGCCTTAGCTCGCGATCGTTGTCTTGTTTCTTGCTTACGACGGCCGTTATTTTGTCGGCTGTTCGAACATCGAGGTCATCCGAGTAACGAATGTATGAATTAATTAATGATGAGAAAATAAAGGCTATGAAGGTCGCCATAGCGCCGAAAACGGCGGCCCCAAACGCGAATACTTTACGCTTGTCTTCAATCGGCCCATCCGGGACCTTGCCTCGCGCAATTATTTCAATCGGTCGCGCCAAGTCGGCCTGGCTTTCAACGAGCACTTCATCCAGTGCCTGCTTGGTTTCGTCGAGTAGATCGCCTACGCGAATTTGCTCTGCGGCGATCCGGCGAATTCTGACAAGTTTGTCGATAAGGCTGCTGGCTTCAACGCTTACTGCAATGCGGCGATCGAACAGTTTCTGACGAACCGATTGCATTTCCTCCAGGGACTGCTCTGCTGATTGAGTGGTGCCGCCGGTCAACGCGCCGACGTTACCGAGCGTGGTTATCTGAACCTTGCGTTCGTCAATAGCGTCCTCGAGTGTCGTAAGCTCCAGCTCGGCGCCAAGAACAATGCTGTGTGTTGGTTGATAGCGTTTCTTAAGTGTTGCGAGATTGGCCTTGCGTCGCGCGCGATCATAGGTCATGTCGGCCATCGCCTGATCGAGAAGAAGCGCGCGCTGAATTTCGGAACTTCGAATGTCGTCGGCGCCGATGTTGCCGGTTAGTTTCATTTGAGCCAGTGTGTTGTCGAGCTCACCAATACGTTCTTCCAGAATTTCAAGCTGGGCCGTTTTTACAATGTGTGCTTTGGACAAACTTGTAACGTCGTGTTCGCCACCTACTTTGAGATAGCTTTCATCCAACTCCCTAAGCGTACTGGTTAGGGTAGCCACGCGGCCGTCCAGTTCACTGCGCCTCACATCGGTGACTCGGTCGCGGGCGGCAGCCTTATGTGATTCATAAGAAAGGAGCACGGCGTTTACTGTGGCTGCAGACAATTGTGGGTTACCACTTCGAGCTGAAACCGTAACCAGTCCTTTGCGATTGGATACGTCGATCATTTGGCCAAGTGCGCTTACGTCGTCGGGCAGCCGGAATAGTTCTTCATCTGTCTGATGATGTGTCTGATGAAGTGTTTGCCATGCGTTCTCGAGTACGGGCCTTGATTGCATGAGATGCAGTTCTGCAGTGACGAACGCGTCCCATAGTCGAAGGCGGCTATCGTCGACATCGGCATAAAGGAGTTTGGATTCTCGTGGGAGAACACGAAATACACCGGTACTTTGATAAGCGGGTGCGACCGCGACCCACGTAATTGTTGCGAGCAAGAGCGCAACCGCGAAGGCCAGCAGCGCAATAAAAAGTGTACGGCCGCGAATTGCACGTTTGACCAGGCCTAATGGATCGAGCGGCGCGGGTTCATCATCTTCTATGAAGTTACGGATCTGACCAAGCAGCGGGTTGCCGACCTGCGCCGCGCTTGAAGGTTGTAATAGAGTTTCTGTCACTTTGATCTGCCCGGGCTAACTGACTGCATTACGCGTTGTCAGGTCGCGTTCCCACGACGGGGAACTTTTTGCTGCCAGGAAGCGCGACGCAACTGCGATAGCAAGGTAGCAGGGGACATCCAGCCACAAAGCAGGGCGTTTGCCGATTTCGCCCGCGAATTGCCATCCTCGTTTTTCGGGCGGGGATGAACTGTCTGGGAGGCAGCGCTTCAGTTCGCGGTTGCCGCGATGTACGCGGGCACGGACCCGAATGAGTGTTGTGACCGACTTCGGAACGCGGGCTCGGAAATGCACCTGGTCGAGGACAGCCGTGTTGTCTTTGGAAATCATTTGGCGCAAATACGTATCGTCAGCGGTAACGTTCGGCAGCTCGCCAATCCGATCCAGCATCGAACGTGAAAGAGCGATGGCTGCAGCAAATTTTCCGTTTTTCAAATAAGGTTGGTGCGCCCAGATTCGGTAAAACGATCGCACGGCCCAGGAACTGTCACTGTCATCTATCTCCATGTGGCCGATAGCGGCATCAATAGTCGGGTCATCCAGTGCACTGGTGAGTGACCGAGCGTCTTGCGTGCTGAGCTCAATATCTGCATCCAGTAACAGAACCTTTGCTGCACGCGTTGCCCGCAACCCAGCATTTATGGCGGCAGTCTTCGATGCTTCGACGAGTTCCAATACTGTTACTCCGGGGAAGTTACTGTGTACCCGATTGGCAGTTTCATCACTGCATCCGTTGCAGACAACATAGATCCGGAACTCAACAGGTTTTGCACTTCGTAACAAAGTAGAGAGGGTTCGCTCGATGACAGCCTCCTCGTTATGCGCCGGGATAAGCACTGCGATTGGGTCGTGGTTCATGTCAAGAGTCCTGATGATTTATTTTGCGCGGTGCCGTTCCAAGGATGGGTCATGTCATGGGATTGGCTAACTACCGCAGGCGGCATCAGCCACCAACCGGTAGAGTCTGCGGCTGTCATTTCATGCGCTTCGAAACGATACCGGATGAGCGCTGCAGGGTTTCCGCCTACGATTGCATAGTCCGGTACGTCGCGTGTCAGTACCGCGCCAGCGGCGACGACTGCGCCACGACCTATGCGACGGCATCCGGGGAGAACAAGCGCGTTTGCACCGAGCCAACTTCCTGCACCGATTTCAAGCGAAAAGGTTTCAACATCAGAGTCGGCTGCGGCCCCGAGATCGGGTCGGTAAAAGTAAGGATGCAGAGAGAGACGATCGAGGGGGTGATTTCGACGATATATTTTAACATCAGGACCTATCGATACATACCGCCCGATTCGCGTGCCCGCAGGAAAACGTACAGGATCGAAACAACCGTAACTGTGCGCACCGACCTCGACGTCATGAACTTCCGTCATTACTCGACGAAGCCCCGCTGAGCGCATTTGTCCTCCCTCGAGTTTGGTCAGAAAACGGCAAACAAGGCGCCGGCATAAACTGGCGCCGGGTCCTCGCAGACGTGCGTAAAGCCAAATTAGCGGATTGGCCAATTTGCTCTGAGCGAGTTCCTCAGGAGCGTGCGCGCAGGATGTCGGCTGCGTAACGTCTGCCAATAACGCTGAATTGCAGGTTGGAGTATTCAAGCGGATTCCAAGCCGGCAAACCAACGAATTTCGGATATCAGCGTAGGACTAACCGCGAGACGGGTAGAAGTATCGGTTTGAGAATCCAGTAAACTATTGCTGTCGATAGTCAATTCGCGCGACAGATGCTTGCTGTCTTCTGCGACCACCAAACCATTTAGGTGTGAAAACCGGCTCGCAGTTGCCAGTTGATGGTCGTTACGATGTTCTCCGAGGTCGGCTCGTCGCGGCAGTATGACAATACGCTTGCCAAGTTCGGCTGCCGATATGATCGTTCCCATTCCTGCGTGCGCAACGACCGTATCGCAATTCTCAAGGTTCGTTCGAAAGGCTTCGGCTGATATCGTCTTCTCCCAACGTATATGTTGCGGTGTGTAGTCCGTCTGTCCGATCTGTGCGAAAACGTCGACGTGCGGATTTCGCGCTGCCCACTCATCAAGACTGCGGATGAGTCTGTCGAAGGGGAGTTGTGTTCCTACGGTTGCGAAAATCATGATTTCTCCTTCATTTGAGCTAATCCTGAATTGCCTTGGCGAGGACGAATGGGTCCAGAGCCTTGCTGATGACGGTGATTGTTGGTGAAATTGCTTCGATAACTTCGTTCCAGCTTCCCATGCCATTTGGCGGCACGTATACGATATCGCCGGGTTCCAATGGCATGTCGAATGAGTCGCCGGAGATAATTTGTTTGTAGTCGATGACGTAGAGTTCGCCGCTAACGGGCGAGAGTGCTCGTATCACTCTTACGTGTTTAAGATTGGCTTGGCGTCGTAGCGGCCCGCCGGCTTCGGCAATGGCTTGCACCAGTGTCACTGGACCGTTGGTGATTGTCTGCGCGCCTGGTAGATAAATAGAGCCCAGAACATAGATTCTCAAATCCTGAGTGCCGGGCACAAATATTGTGTCATCTGGCAAGAGCCACACGTTCTGGTCGAGACGACCGAGATTAAGTAAGCTATGGATGTCGACAGCGGCAACTTCGCCGTTACGAATCAAGCGAGCGCCGCGCGTGTAAGCGGTTTCCATAAGGCCTTCGCCCGCGCTCAAAGCATGAATGACGTTCGTCGGACGCGTCATCTGGATTACGCCGGCTTGATTAAACGCGCCCAACAGGTATATCGGTCGACTTAGAGACTCTTCCAATTGAACAACGACCCACGGGTCGATGAAGTGTTTACCGTACTCGGCTTCAAGAAGGTCCTGTGCCTCATTTAGCGACAATTCCGCCAGGCCCACTCGTGACAGTAATGGCAGTTGTACATACCCGTTGCCGTCAAGCTGAACGACCACTGATTCAAGGCCCGGTTCGCCAAATATGTTGACCGAAATTTTGTCACTTGGCCCCAGTCGATATATGAGTTCTTTGGGCCCCGGAGGCAAAGATGCAACAGAGACAGTCTCAACCTTTATCGCCGACGAAGTTTCGCTTGCCGGAATGTTTGTTGTCTGTATAAATCCATCAGGGCCTGTGGAGGACAAGGGCATTGAAGTGCTGCAACCAACTATGGCGACTGAGCAAAGGACTACTGCAAGCTCTGAAAACCGCGATGACAAGCTTCGGGTTATTTTTCTCAGACAGTAACCTGCGGTGAGCGTAATGATCATCAGGTCGTAAACAACGTTGCGATTGAGTAAATAGTGTTGCTCGCCTTCGAAACGGACTTTCCAGTCCGATACTACGTTTTCAGCATCTTCGTTTTCATTGATGCAAATCTGGCCCAAGCTCGTTAAGCCGGGCGTAATCATTAATCGCGTTTCAAACCCGGGTATGTGTTTTTCCAGGTGGTCTTGCAGCGATGGGGCGATGGGTCGGGGACCGACAAATACCATGTCACCGCGAACTATGTTCCAGAGCTGCGGCAGTTCGTCGAGCTTTAGATCGCGCAAATAGCGGCCAACCCGAGTGATTTCAGGTGCGTCAGCTGTAACAGCATGAGCGAGCGTCGGGTTTCTGTCCGCTCCTACGCTCATGGTGCGAACTTTATAAGCGCTGAACAGTTCACCGTATCGACCAGGGCGTTTCTGCATGTACAGAAAGGGCCCGTGAGAGTCGAGCTTCACAATAATGAACAGCACGGCCAATAACGGCATGCAAACGAGTAATAGCAATAGTCCGAGAGCTCGCTGAACAAGGTTCCACGCCGCGTAGGTCCAGCGGACATTCGAATTTTGGTAGAAGTTATGCATTGGCTTTGATTTCACAAGGTTGCTCGCGCCTTTTGAGGGGCAATGTGCTCCCTGTTGCAAAGCTTGTGCCAAGTCGGGCTTTTTGCTGTCGGCGGATAGAAAAAGAACTTCTGGATCAGCCGGTTAGGGTGAAATAACACCCGAATCTCTAGATGCAGACTTTCCCGATATTGGTTAACGGTTCCCTGTGTTGATGCAAATTGCGAAAGATCTTCGCAAAATTTGCGTTTTGCAAATGCATTTTGCAAAAAGTAGTGAAGCAGCAACCGCAAAATCGCTACGCTCAGAAACCGATGAAATAATTACTTTTATTTTCAATGGCTTATGATTTTCACGCCGATTGGCACGCAAATTGCTATCACTCGTTCCATGAGACAAAAATTGCAAAGAGCCGAATATGCCAACCGATAAGAAAAGCTTGTGTTTGTTTGGGGCCAGCCCAAATACCGGAAATCAGGGGGTTAATGCCCTGTGTTGGTCCGCCCTTCAGGGAATTGGCGCGCGCTCAAACGCCGCCCTGCATGTTTTCCGTTACGGGGATGGGGCCAAGCGCGACCACGTTCCCGGTTCGGTACCGCCGCTGCTCTTCGAGTCCGAAGGTATGGCAGGCGGCCGTCGATTTTGGCGAAAAAATCATCTTTGGCGAGCACGTATGTCGGCACGTGCCCGCCTGACCCGAAATCCAATCGTTCAATTAGTCAAAAACTCTGGTGCTGTGCTCGATGTAAGCGGCGGCGACAGTTTTACGGATATGTATGGGGCGGGACGATTTAGAGACATTATTGCGCCGAAGAAACTGGCAATAAAGCTGCGTCGGCGATTGATACTTCTCCCGCAGACCTACGGGCCTTTCGCCAGTCGACAAAATGAAAACACTGCGAAAAAACTGATCGATGGTGCAACTCTGGCCTATGCCCGCGACAGCGACAGCTATGAAATGCTGCAAAAGATTTTGGGTAAGCACTTCGATCCCACGCGACACCGCGAAGGTGTTGATCTCGCATTCGGATTGCAGGCCGAGAAACCGAAAAACCTGGAACCCGGACTTGCGCGATTCTTGAGTGCGACGGACGCCAAGCCACTCGTCGGAATTAATGTGAGCGGTTTGCTCTCAAGCCAGCCTGGCGCCGCGAAGACACGCTTCGGACTTAACTGCGACTATCAAAAGGTACTCGCGAAGGTAGTGACGGCCCTGCTAGATTCCAGCGATGCAGACATACTGCTCGTCCCGCACGTCCATGCGCCAGCCGGTCACTATGAATCCGATCTCGATGCTTGCTGGGCGCTGATAGACGCTATCCCGGAACGTTATCAGGCTGTTGCCAAAGAGCGAGTGATTGTTCTTACCCATCCCCACAATGCGTCCCAATTGAAATGGATCATTGCGCAGACTGACTGGTTTTGCGGCACACGGATGCATTCAACAATTGCAGCTATTTCACAGGGTATTCCGTCCTGTGCATTGGCCTACAGTCTGAAGACCCAAGGCGTGTTCGATTCTTGTGGAGTGGGTGACGCCGTTGTCGACTTGAGGCAACTGTCGACCGAGGCCGCGGCAGAGAAGGTGTTATGGACGTGGAATCAGCGGACGAATTTTGCAGACATCCTCGCAAGCAATACTCCGAAAGTTGTCGCACGAAGTGAACTGCAGATGGATGAAATTGTTGCAACTCTGCAGACAGCGGGCCGGTAAGCGATGAATGCCAAAGTCCACCCAACGGTAGTACTTGCGCTAAGCCAGGTGATAGCGGAAGGCTCCGCTTTCCTACGCAATCTCATACTTGCACGCATGATTGGTGTGGAAGAAATGGGCCTCGCCATTGCAATCGCACTCGGGATTCGTGTATTCGAAATGGCAGGTGACCTTGGGCTCGAACGCTTACTTGTGCAAGTGCACGCCCGTGAGTTAACTCGCGTTCGAGGTACCGTACACCTGGTTCAGGCGGTAAAAGCCTGCCTGCTAACGAGCATTGCAGTGATGTTGGCGGTTCCCATAACAGGCGCGATCAACGCAGATTTAAGTCCGCAGATTTTCGCGCTGGCCGCCGTGGTCATAGTTTTTCGTGGGCTCGTGAATTTCGAATTTCGCGAGCGCCAGCGGCAGCAGGACTTCGGTGGCGTGTTCATAGTGGAAGCCGGCAGCAACATAGCTGCTTTGATCGCTATTGGGCCCATCGCACTTTTGGTCAGTGACTACTCCGCGCTTGCCTGGGCATCTGTGTTGCAGGCCGCGATTATGTGCGGTCTGTCTCACATTGTTGCGGTCCGCAGAATGTCCTGGATAGTCGATACTGAAACCATCAAGACTGCGCTGCGGTTTGGTATCCCATTAGCTTGCAATGGCGCATTGATATTCCTTGCAATGCAGGGTGATCGCCTAATCGTAGCACTGCACTTCTCACCAGAGAGTCTTGCGAGATTCGCGGTTGCTGCCCAGCTAACCTTACTGCCTACGCTGGCGGGTGCCCGTTTCTTGTTGGCATATGACCTGCCGCGTTTTGCTCGCCTAAAAACCGGTTCGCGGGAATTGGAGCTCCGTTTTCACGATCGACTAATTGTTGTTGCTGGCATTGCGACGTTACTGGCTCTCGGGTTCAGTTTCTTCGGCAATAGCATAGTCGCATTACTTTTTGGTGCAGACTACGTGTCCGCTCCAGCAGTCATGGCATTACTAGCGGTTACATCTGGAATTCGTCTGATCCGGGCAGTTCCAAATACTCTGCTTATTGCAACGCAGCGTACTTCAATGATGCTCGCGTGCAACCTTCCACGAATTATTGCACTCCTTGTCGCGCTAATTTTGGTCGCGAACGGCGCCGATCTCGTCAAAATCGTCGCTCTGGGTCTGGTCAGTGAAGCGATCGGTCTCGTTTTGGGACTTAATGCCTTAGGTCGAATTGATCGAAGCCAGTTCAGATTGAGGCAATCGTCTGCGGTGATGTCGTCATGACTAATCTTGACTCCATCGAGCGAGTGGTTGAGCGACATCTTTGCATGGGCTGCGGCGCATGTGCTGCAGCTCGACCAGACCTCGTAAAAATGGTGGACACCGAGGACCATGGTCGTCGGCCGTTAGTAAACCCGGGCATCTCTGAGGACTCTGCTCGCGCGCTCGTCGATGTCTGCCCTGGGAAGGAAATTGTTTTCCGGCCAGCCGCAAATTATGAAGAAGCCGCATGGGGACCGATTCTTGAGGTCTGGGAAGGACATGCAACGGATCCCGAAATTCGATTCAGTGGCTCAAGCGGCGGCGCAGTGAGCGCCATTGCCTTGCACGGAATTGAGTCAGGAAATGCAGCAGGAGCGGTCCAGGTCCGTGCTCGAAAGGATCAGCCCTTGTTGAATGAAACTGTGATTTCGGGTTCAAGATCGGAAGTTCTGGCGGCATCTGCATCGAGATATTCACCGGCATCGCCTTGCGAGAAATTAGCCGACGTTCGAGCGGATGGTCGTAAGCATATATTTATTGGTAAACCATGCGATATCGCTGGCGCCAATCGGCTTATGCAGGTGGACGAACGACTGCGCGACAGTATCGGACTGACCGTGTCGATCTTCTGCGCCGGAACCCCATCGATGGCTGGCACTCGCGAATTGATTAGTCGACTGGGTGTTGCAAGAGAATCAGAGGTCGACGAGTTGCGCTATAGGGGTAACGGCTGGCCGGGCAGAATGACGGTTCAGCTTAAGTCGGTCGATAAGAAACGAGTCAAGCCCGAATCCATGACCTACGCGAAAGGTTGGGGTGAAATTCTGCAGAAGCACAAGCAGTGGCGGTGTCAGTTGTGTGTGGATCATCTGGGCGAACATGCCGATCTTTCCGTCGGAGATCCTTGGTACCGTCCAATTGGCGACGATGAGCATGGCGAATCACTGATAGTAGTTCGCACAGAGCGGGGCAAAGAAGCACTGAGAGCCGCGGTGGAGGCGGGTTACCTGCTTGTCGAACGACGATCCGTTGCGACCCTGGCGGCCTCTCAACCGAATCTCGAGCAGACGAAAGGCGCAGTATTTGGCCGCTGTCTGACATCCAAGACCGTCGGTTCGGCCGCGCCTCATTATCAGGGTGGTGGTCACGGTCGTGTCTGGTGGCGTGCACTTACACCATTAGCAAAAGCACAGTCTGTTATCGGGACCGTCAAACGAATTATTAGAAAACGTCTTTGGGTACGGGAGCGTGCAGAGCGACTCCTGGTCAATCGCGAGTCATGAAATCGTCCAGTGTGAAAGCGCCGCTACTTGGTGCCGCATTCTACGTGGCTCTTATTATCCCGCTTGAATTTTCTTTTACTGTCGCTGGATTGAGGCTATCTCCGTATCGCATGTTTCTTCTCATCGTAACCGTGCCATTGATTATACGACTTCTGAGGGAAAATCGAATTCGAAACGCCGACTACCTGATGGCGGCACACGCGTTTTGGGCCGCGCTCGCGCTGGGGATCTTTGGCGGCTTTGCGGTTGGCCTTGAGACCGGCGGGATTTACATCGTCGAGAGCCTTGGCGCTTATCTCGTTGGTCGAATGGCCGTAACCTCTCCCGCGTCAAGTGGAGCGATGCTTCGATTCATGGTCTCCATATTGATTGTGATGGCCATGTTTGCTTTGCCTGAGAGTATCACCGGCGTGCACTTTCTCCGCGAAGGCGCGCGCGCGATTATGGGTGGGCCGGGACTGCCAGTGATCGAGCCTCGTCTTGGACTGGATCGGGCATTTGGGTCGTTTGATCATCCTATATTGTATGGAGTCTTTGCAGCGTCGACTTTTGCCGCAGCGTATTACGTAATCGGTCAGGAGCGATTCCGATTTCGGTCAACGATGATCTTGGGCATTATCGTCGGAAGTACCTTCGTGTCTTTGTCAGCGGGGCCTTTTGTCGCCCTGGCTTGCCAGATATTGGTGCTGGGCTGGGACCGCATAACCAAGGGCATTCAACGTCGCTGGACTATCCTGGTCAGTGGCATCCTATTGCTGTGGTCCGCAGTGACGCTCGTCTCGAACAGGGGATTCGTCAAGGTATTTATTTCCTATTTTACGTTCAGCCCCGAGAGTGCCTACAACAGGACACTTATTTGGGATTATGGCAGTGCAGAGGTTGCGCGACAGCCGGTTTTTGGGATCGGCCTCGGTGACTGGATTCGCGCGCCCTGGATGAGTGACAGCATGGATAACTTCTGGCTGCTGACTGCCGTACGTTACGGAATGCCGGCGTTGCTGTTTCTCGTGGCCGCAATCATTTTGATAGGTACCGCCCAGGCCAAAGCAGTTCGCGGAAACAAGGAAACCAATCGGCACCGTATGGGCTGGCTGGCGATGATCATCGGGCTCGCGGTTTCTGGAGTAACAGTGCATTTCTGGAACGCAATGTTCGCATACTTTTTCTTTCTGATTGGCACTGGGGTCTGGATGACCCGGCCGGTGAGAAATGTTCCAAAGTCGGTGTTACTTCAGCAGTTGCTTGCGTTCGCGCAGCCGCAGCCGGTTGCAGCGAAATAATTAAGAGGAAGATTTGATGGATTTATCGATAGTGATTGTTAACTGGAATACACGAGAGATGTTACGCGACTGCCTGGAGTCGGTTCGCGCGCAACTTAACGGATTACAAGCGCAAATCATCGTCATTGACAATGCGTCTAAGGATGGGTCGGTGGCAATGGTTGCGGAACAGTTTCCTGAAGTGCGTCTTATCGCAAATCTCGAAAATCGTGGTTTCGCTGCCGCCAATAATCAGGGTTTCGACTGCGCGTCAGGTCGCCACGTGCTGTTGCTCAATTCCGACACAATCGTTCATGGGGATGTACTTCAGCGCTCCGTTGAGTACCTCGATACGCACGCTGACGTTGGCATGATGGGTTGCAAAGTGTTGAACACAGATGGCTCCACGCAAATGACCTGTAGTCGATTTCCGACGTTTGCCAATCTGCTCATGCAGACACTCGGGGTAAATCGATTGGGTGGACGATTCTCGGGTCGCTATCAGATGCTGGATTGGGCGCGGGACAGTGAGCGGGCTGTGGAGGTGGTCTCCGGTTGTTATCTCATGGTGCGTGCGAGCGTCATAGAAGAGATTGGCTACCTCGATGAAGCGTTCTTCTGTTACGGGGAGGAGACTGATTGGTGCCGACGTTGTCAAAATGCTGGTTGGCAGCTTAAATTCGCGCCGGTCGGTGAGATCACGCACTTCGGCAGCGGTTCGACCCGCTCACTCAATCACGTACGCGACCTCATGCTGTCCGAAGGCACTGTTCGTCTTCACCAAAAGCACGGTGGACGTTTTGCGGCAAGCGCGATGTGGCTGCTCTTATTCGTTTTTAACGGCATACGTTCAA
>Ga0316193_10000522_pt1 | contig 24085 bp, 21 predicted proteins | sample MerIslsedime2_MG_FD_207735 | JGI IMG/M metagenome (GOLD analysis project Ga0316193, IMG submission 207735) | Coastal sediment microbial communities from Maine, United States - Merrow Island sediment 2 | ecosystem: Environmental > Aquatic > Marine > Coastal > Sediment | place: USA: Maine... | reverse complement strand
AATACGCAAGCTCAGAGGCTTTTTCCGCATAGTTGTCGGTTGGCCGATGGCATTTTGAACTGCCTCATATCTCTCAATCCCGGTCACGGCATCTGGACAGGTCCAAATGGCAATGCGGGCGAAAGTCCATTTGAATCCCTTGTTGCGGTTGTGCAGGTTACTGCGCGGCCGATGAGGTCGGCTTTTCAGCCGGCTCAGCCTTCAATCGGGCAATCTCGGCATTCGCGGTGGAAAGTTCAATGCGCGCGGCCTTTGCGGCGGCCTGTGCGTCCGAAACTTGCTGTTTTGCCGTTGCCAGTTGATCGCGTAATGCTTCTGCCTGTTTCGCCGTCGCCTGTTCCACCTGAGTGCGGTCTTTCAAGGCCGAGTCGGCCTTTGCCTGTACAGCCTGCAACTGCTTGGTCACCGGGGTGGCGATGGCCATCGAAAGAGCGATAGCGGCAATTAGAGTTTTCACGATTTGCATCCTTCTGATTTGACGTTTGATGGTTGATCAACGGTTTGTTAATCGACCATAGCTATGGCAAACCAAACCACGCCATTGGCTCATCATCAGCAGGCGCACTTTGGCAGCTGCCGACACTTACCGGGCCGGATGAATAAACGCTTCAAAGTAGTTTGATACCGGCGACTCTTTCGTTGAGTGACCGTTGGCATTGGCCCTCTTTTTCACCCCACAGTCGTGGTCGATAAAAGTGCAGGTGGCGCAGCTGTCACCGCGTGATCATCGGGGTTCGCTGAATCCGGAATGTGAATGGGCGCTGCCATGGCATCGATATTGGCAATCAGGACAGCATGTCCGGATTGTCGGCCAGCGCTTCCTGGTAGTGTGGCTGAAAATGCAGCCAGCCGATATATTCGCTGCCGACATGCTCCCTGCTGTATCGTGCCTTCTCGGGCGAAACGAGGACCGGCTTGATGCCGGTTGCCTCCAATACCAGTTGTTGCTGACAACATCGCTCCAGGGCGAGGAACCAGAATGCCGCCGCATCGATACTGTGACGACTTGCGGTCAGCAGCCCGTGATTGCGATGGATGGCGGCACGGTATTTTCCAAAGGCGGCCGATACCTTGTTGCCTGCCTCGACTTCAACAGCAACCTTCCCCGCCTCTTCGTCGATCACGCAGTGATCTTCAAAGAACGCTGCCGCGTCCTGGCTGATCGGGTCCAGTTCCCGGCCGGTTGCCGCCCAGGTCGTCCCGAAAATCGTATGAGCATGACACATCGCGACAATGTCGGGATGATCCTCGTGAACCGCTGCATGAAGCACGAAGCCGGCCCGGTTTACCGCATAGTCGCCTTCGACCACATGCCCGTCATGATCCACCAGAATTAGGTTTGACAGGCTGACAGCCGAAAAAGGCACCGCCATGGGATTGGTCCAGTAGAGGTTTTTCCGCTCAGGGTCGCGCACCGTCAGGTGTCCTGCAAAGCCGTAATCGAACTTCTGTTTTGCAAACATGCGGCAGGCGCCGACGAGATGCTCCTTGCGATACCGACGCTCCTCTTCCAGCGAGGAGAAGGACGGCATTTCCGGAAATATCAAACCTTTTTGAGTGGGTTCATAGAGCGATGGACTGGATTGTATGTTCATGCGCTGTCTCTCCTTCCGGACAAAGTTCCCGACTTCTCGGTATCCCTGCAGGTACTCTGCAGGCCAAATAGACGAAATGTCTAGTATCATACCGTCCCGAGCAGAATAAACTGACGCGCGGGGCCGTCACCGTCAGTGGCGCTGCCGGATCTCCAACATGGCCTATTGCGGGTTCTGAGTATTGCGCCATTGCAGGAAATCGCGAAACAGATCTTCCAACTTTTCTTCAGATTGAGGTTGCTGCCTCACCTGTTCCTGAATTACCTGTTCAAGACTGCCGCTTCGCTCGATAGTGGCCAGAAAATCGCTGAACTGCTCCTCCAGTGCCCCTGTCGATGAAGCCACGAGCAATTCGTCCTGCTTGCGTTTCTCGGCAAACCTGGTGGAAACCCAGTCCTGGGCGATCTGCAGCCGGCGCCAGCCCGGAACGTCTGCCAGCACATCAATTTCCTGCCATTTGGCGGATCTGTAAGGTTTTTGAATTTCGCCAATCCGTTCAAAAAAGGCGGTCACGAAGTTGGCTATCTTTCCCGACCTTTCATTGGGGGAAGACCACAGGTAACCGACGAGAACCGATTCAACGGCAATCGTGTCCACAGACTTGCTGTCCGATATCAGGTTGGGATAGTCGTTCTGGGTCAGTGTCGATCTGCGATATGCCGTTTCAAGTTCTCCTACGGCAGGGATCGACAGCACGCGAAGGCCCGAGCCGGCGGCAATCTGCTGCAGGATCGCTGACGGCTTTGCTGCCACATAAAACGCCGCCGCGATTTCACCGGTGGCGACCTTTTCAAGGCCCTGTGTCGGATCGAAATTGACTGGAACCACTTCTACGCCCACAGCCTTGAATATCCGGTCTGCGCGCGCGAATGTGCCCGAGCCTGCCTTGCCGAAGTTGACTTTCCGGCCTGACAGCTGGGAGATATCACTGATGCCGCTGCCCGAGATGAGGTGAATTTCCTCGTCAAACAGTTTGGTTACGAACCGCAGCTGCTTTTCTATCTGGCCGTAGGTTTTCTCCTTGCGCAGGAGGGCAAGCGTGTCGTGGTGAACGACCCCCATATCAATGCCACGCAGGAACAGGATGTCATTGACGTTCTGAACCCCGCCATCACCGATCATCGGCAGAACCCGCATTCTTCCAGATTCATTCACGGTGAAGGCAATCTCGTCGATCATGCGCGCGCCCTCAACGCCCGAAGTCATGATCCTTACTGTACCGGCATTGGAGTCACGGCGTGCCTTTTCCAGGATCTGTTGTCCCTGGGCGGGCAGCCCGAGAGACAGAAACGCAAAGCAAATTCCAAACAAGGCCACCAACAACCGAGTGGGTGCAGTTCTGCCACTTTTGGCACAATTCATCTATGTAGCTCCCAATCCAGGCCCCCATTACGCTTGCCAACTTTGACCACATTTACGCCGTTGGATCGCCATGCATGGGTGCAAAAGATTTTGTCTTACCTATGGCGATTATCGGGCAGCAATATTTGTGTTGCCCTTGAGGGTTTATCGATTGGGACCGGTTGCGCGCCAGGGTCGTGGTGGAACAGGAAGGTTAGAGTAAAGTATCAAGTAGTTCCCTGACATTTCAATCACTGTTTCGCCACTGCAGGTGCTTCTGGAAAATATTTCCATAAAAACCTTACCTAAGAGCCGTCCTGCTGGACGCAAAGTTAAATAGAGGTGCTTTATCTCATGAAGAGACGCGATTTTCTTAAAAATGCAGCGGTAACGGGTGCCGCAGGTGTAAGTACAGCAGGCTTGGCAACTCCAGCTATATCCCAGGGCTTGAGGGAATGGCGCATGGTGACAACGTGGCCAAAAAATTTCCCCGGCCTCGGCACCGGAGCAGAATTGCTCGCAAAATTCATCGAGCAGGGCAGTGAAGGCAAGCTGCGGATCAAGGTTTATGGCGGCGGCGAGCTGGTAAAGCCATTTGATTCTCTTGATGCGGTGAGAAAGGGCGAGGTCGAAATGGGCCACGGGACGCCGTATTACTGGCACGACAAGATTCCCGCGATTGCCTTTCTGTCCGCCTATCCCTTCGGAATGACTGCGCAGGAACAAAACGCCTGGATCCAGTACGGCGGCGGCCAGCAGCTCGCCGACGAAATGTATAGCGAGCTGGGCTGCAAATTCTTTGTCTCCGGCAATTCGGGCGTGCAGATGGGCGGCTGGTTCAACAAGGAAATCAACGACCTGGAAGCGTATCGTGGCCTGAAGATGAGAATACCGGGTCTTGGCGGTAAAGTGATCACGGCTGCCGGTGGGGAAGTGGTAAACCTGCCCGGATCTGAAATTCTGGGCGCGCTTGAATCAGGCAGGATAGATGCAACCGAATGGGTTGGTCCGTACAACGATCTGGCGTTTGGTTTATACAAGAAAGCGAAGTATTATTACTATCCGGGCTGGCATGAGCCGGGAACAGCACTGGACAATTTCATCAATCTGAGTGAGTGGGAGAAGCTTCCCGCTGACATCAAGTCAGTGATTGAGGCGGCCAATGTTGCCGTCAATCAATTGGTGCTCAGCGAGTTTGTGGCCAAGAACAACTCTTCCCTGAGGACGCTCATCAAGGATCATGGCGTTATCCTGAAACAGTTCCCCAAATCGGTTTTGAGCGGGTTTGCCGGTTTGTCCGAACAGGTGGTGAATGATCTGGCATCCACCGACTCGCTCAGCCGGAAGGTTCTGGACAATATCCAGAATTTCCGAAGCGAAGCGGTTGCGTGGACAAGCCTGTCGGAGACGACCTTCACCGCCTCACGTTTTCTGTATTCCTATAATAACCGGTAAGATTGCCAGCATGGTTTTCGCAACGAATTGAACTCCGGTTGTGGTGATAGCCACCAATTGACATTGATTTCATACGCCCGGCACAGCATGCCAGACGATGAGGATTTTATGTTCACGAATGCGGGCAACCACCAATCCCGTTCATTGGGATTACCGACTAAAACGAGGCCGTTGATTGATCATTTCTGCCTTGCTTCTTGTGACCCGAATTGTCTCACAACCCATTGAAAACTGGAGACGTCGGGATAGCTGTCAGATATGTGCCGGAAGGATCTGACAGAACTGGATTGCACTGGTCACGCGCTGTGCGATCAACTCAAGCCAAATCGGCCGACCTGGACGTAGCGCAGCTTTGGTTATCACGTCCCCAAGACATTTCTACCTGGGTATGATTTCCCGCATTCCCGGCATGACAGGCCGCGGGTCGCAAATATCACCGATGCAGCACCGGCAGATATCTGATCACAGGCCGCCCAGGGTTCCGCCGATTACTGCAAGAGTTGCTACAATCGCGGCTGACATGCCAAGCGCGAGAACCGTGTAATCCCGCATGATTGGACGACGGTCAGCTGGCGCTGTATCCGGTTTTGGATTGAACATCTAACTTACTTCCCCGTTACTCACTGTACTCACCACAATTGCCCGCCTTGCCTGGCGGATCGGTTGTGTTGGAACACTAACGGGGTGCTGCCGGTTCCTGCGTCAGAGCAGGTCGATCAAATGAGCAATCAACGGCTCATCTGCCGGCGGCATGGGAAACTCGCGCAACCTGTTTGGCCTTACCCAGCGAATATCGCTGTGTTCGCGCTTTTCAACCTCGCCATTCCACCTGCGGCATACATAGACCGGCATGAGCAGGTGGAAATCATCATAGGCGTGGCTGGCAAACGTCACAGGTGCCAGACAGGCTTGCGTTACATCGATACCCAACTCTTCCTTCAGCTCACGTATCAACGCGACTTCAGGCTGTTCTCCAGGTTCGACCTTGCCACCGGGAAACTCCCATAATCCGGCAAGTGCCTTGCCCTGAGGACGCTGGGCTATCAGGACTCTACCGTCCGGGTCGACCAGTGCACAGGCAACGACGAGAACGAGCTTCTTTCCGTTCATGTCCGGGAACCACCTTGGCGGATAAGGGTTAACAGGGTTGTTTGGATTTTAGGTTTTGAAGCGGCACAATCACTGTTTGTGTCGGCAGGGTTACCAAATTGCAACCGGCGCGTCAGCTTCGATACGAACCGTTAATATCAATGTAGCCATGGGTCAGGTCGCAGGTCCACACAGTCGCCTTACCCTTACCAACGCCTACATCAACCGAAATATCGATTTCCTGACCTTTCATGTGCGGTATTAGTTTGTCCTCATCAAAACCTGGGTGAACACTGCCCTTTGAAGCGACCAGAATACCGCCTATGCGAATTTTCAACCGGTCACGATCCGCCCTCTCACCGGACTTGCCAACCGCCATGACAATACGCCCCCAATTGGCATCTTCACCGGCAATGGCGGTTTTGACCAGGGGTGAATTTGCAATGGCAAGGCCGATGCGCCGCGCCGCCGTATCATTTTCAGCACCTGTCACCGTCACCGCCACAAACTTGCTGGCACCTTCGCCGTCGCGCACCGTCTGATGCGCCAGGTCCTGCAGCACTTTATCGAGACCGCTCCTGAATGACTTCAGGGCAGCATCGTCGATGTTTCGAATGCCCTTTGGGGCGTTGCCTGACTTGCCGGTGGCACACAGCAAAAGCGTATCTGATGTGGACGTGTCACCATCGACTGTAATCGAGTTGAAACTGCGATCTGCCGCATCTGACAACATCTTCTGCATCAATCCACGCGGCAGGCCTGCATCGGTAAACACAAAGCAAAGCATGGTTGCCATGTCGGGCGCTATCATGCCCGAGCCCTTGGCAATGCCGTTGATGGTGACCGTCTTGCCGCCCAGCCTTGCTGTGGCGGTTGACAGCTTGGGAAACGTATCGGTTGTCATGATGGCCCGGGCCGCCGCCATCCACCCATCACCCGTCGCTGCATCCTTCATGTCTGAGAGCCTTGATGTGATCGGTGCCGGATCAAGCGGTTCACCAATCACACCCGTTGATGCCAGGTAAACCTCCGACGCATCGCAGCCGACAACCTTGCAGGCCTGATCGAGCGTTGCCTCTACTGTTCGCAGACCTGCCTTTCCGGTAAACGCGTTGGAATTGCTGGCATTGACCACAATGGCGCGCGCCTTGCCTGTTGTGAGATTGGCCCGGCATAAATCCACCGGTGCAGAACATGTCTTCGAGTTCGTCAGCACCCCGGCGACTGTTGACCCCTTGTCCAGTACGCACAACAGCAGGTCATCCCTGCCTTTGTACTTGACGCCGGTCGCCGCTGTCGCCAGCCGGACACCGTCAATCGCGGGCAATTGGGCAAAACTCTTGGGAGCAAGCGGTGACTGGGGCAGTACTTTGGCCATGGCAGGTGGTCCTGTGGAAGCGCAGTTCAGGCGCAGATAGGCTACGTGGATCGGTTATACCAAATCTATTACCGCCAAGCGGCGGGTGGCAACAAACAAAAAGTCCGCAAAACCTGTTGTGGTTTTGCGGACATGAATATCGGATCTGGCAGGTTGGACACCTACTGAGCGTCGCCCTTGTTGGACTTGCCGCCTGTCGACTGCGAAGCGGCACCACCGACCGTGCTGGGTACCTGGCCGGAAGCATCAAGTGCCTGACGCTTCTTTTCCGCTTCTTCCTGCAGACGTTTCAGGTCCGGATCGAGAATCTCGATGCGGCCTGCAGCGCGCAATTCCAGAACCTTGTCCTGAACCGCCTTGCGCAGCAACACCAGACGTATCGGATTCTTGACCTGCTCAAGCGGCTGGGCGCCGCCTGCCTGGAGATCTTCCAGCTTGATGATATGCCAGCCGAAATCAGTCTTGACCGGCTTTGAGGTCTCACCCTTTTTCAGCGCAAACACCGCCTCGGAAAAAGCCGGAACCATTTCAGCAGCGGTAAAGAAACCCAGATCACCGCCATACTCGCGTGAGCCATCCAGAGATACCTGCTTTGCGATTTCTTCAAATTTCTCACCCCTTTCGAGGCGGGCCATTGCCTTGTTCGCATCTTCTTCGGAGTTGACCAGGATGTGGCGGGCGCGCGCGCGCTTCTCGGTGGTAACTTTTGCAGCTTCTTTTTCGTAAGCCTCTTTCACCGCGTCGTCGGTAACTGACGTGGCAAGATTGTCCGTGAAATAGGCATCGCGCAGCGCTTTGGCCTGATAGTATTTCAACCGCCGTTTGTATTCCTCGGTTTCAATGGTATTCGCCTTCACTGCTTCCTGGGCAAGCAGGTGACGCTCAATCAGGTATTCAACGACAAATGCGAATCTGAAGTTTGCCGGAACCTTCTCCAGCTGAGGTCGCAGATCATCGGACGCGAGCGCGATTTCCTTCGTGGTTATATTGTAGCCGTTGACCGTGGCTATGATTTTGTCAGTTTCCTGCGCACCGGCAGTCGTCGAGACCACGACAAATGCAGTTGTTACCAACGCCAGAAACAGCTTCAAACAATACGTTCTCATATTACCCAACCAACCTCTTGAGACTGCCTGCTGCCTATACGGCAGAAACAGGATCGTCGTAAATCCAGTTCAATTCCACCTGATCGTGTCAGGTCAATGCTCGTCAATTCGGGCGACATTAAGCCAACTCAACATGACCTCAATACGTCTCGCAAATGACAAACGCCATAAATGCGCTGCACAATGCGTACATTTGTTGTGATATTCAAGAGCGCTATCGATTTCAGAACTGCCTCACCTAATCTTGTTCACACCGACATTTTCGCCTTGAAACAGCCGCTTATCCACACTATCTGCCGCTGACGCAACCTGTGACGCCGTTCAGCCTGATGCTTTCCTACTACATTTTTCTTGCAGACGTTACCCATTTGCCACACCTGTTGCGGCATGCAGACAAGTTGATTAAACATTACAGCATGGTTCTCAACTGATAATGGCTACGCAAAAACGCGGCCGAGGAGCTGAAAACGGCTTTCAGCGGTCTAACAAGACGCAATTCTAAGGACACCAAATGTTCGGACTGGGTTCAATAGCTTCCAAGGTTTTTGGCAGCTCAAACGACCGCAAGGTCAAAAAATATCAAAGTCGCGTAGAAGAAATCAATGCGCTTGAGCCTGAACTCGCTGCGCTGAGCGATGACGAACTTCGTGCACGCACTGAAGCGTTTCGGCAGCAGTTTGCCGACGGAACCACGCTGGATGAACTGCTGGTTCCTGCTTTCGCAACGGTCCGCGAGGCGTCCAAACGCGCGCTGGGCCTGCGTCACTTTGACGTGCAGCTGGTTGGCGGCATGGTCCTGAATGACAATTCGATTGCCGAGATGAGAACCGGCGAAGGCAAAACGCTGGTGGCAACCCTGCCGGTATATCTCAATGCCATTTCAGGCAAGGCGGTGCATGTCGTCACCGTCAATGACTATCTGGCCCAGCGCGATGCGGCCTGGATGGGCAAGGTTTACGAGTTTCTCGGCCTGCAGGTTGGCGTCATTGTGCATGGTCTGGAAGATGACGAACGCCGTGACCAGTATGCCTGTGATGTGACCTATGCCACCAACAACGAGCTTGGTTTCGACTATCTTCGCGACAATATGAAATATGCCGTCGAAGACATGGTGCAGCGTGGTCATTATTACTCGATTGTCGATGAAGTTGACTCGATCCTGATTGACGAGGCCCGCACGCCGTTGATTATTTCCGGTGCGCTGGAAGACCGCTCCGATCTGTATACCGAAATCGACGCAATCATCCCGCAACTGGTTGAAGAAGACTACGAAATTGACGAAAAAACCAAAACCGTCTCATTGACAGAAGCCGGCAACGAACACATTGAGCAATTGCTGCAGGCATCGGAGATGATGACTGAAGGATCGTTGTATGATGTGGAAAACGTTGCCCTGGTCCACCACGTCAATCAATCGCTTCGCGCGCACAAGGTTTTCGTCAAGGACCGCGATTACATCGTCAAGGATGATGAGGTGGTGATCATCGATGAATTCACCGGGCGGATGATGCCGGGCCGGCGCTATTCCGAAGGTCAGCACCAGGCCATTGAAGCCAAGGAAAACGTCCGCATTCAGCCCGAAAACCAGACGCTTGCCTCGATAACCTTCCAGAACTATTTCCGCCTCTATGAAAAACTCGCCGGCATGACCGGTACGGCGGCCACCGAAGCAGACGAATTTCTGGATATTTACAAGCTGGACGTGGTTGAGGTGCCGACAAATGTTGAAGTCAAGCGCCTCGACGAGGACGATGAGGTGTATCGCAGCGTACGCGAGAAATTCGATGCCATTGTCGTGGCCATAAAAGATGCCCGCGAACGTGGCCAGCCGGTTCTGGTCGGCACGACTTCAATCGACAAATCCGAATACCTGGCTCAACATCTCAAGGAGCTTGGAATTCCGCACAATGTCCTGAACGCTCGCTATCATGAACAGGAAGCCCAGATCATCTCGCAGGCCGGTGTACCAGGTGCAGTTACCATTGCCACCAACATGGCCGGCCGCGGCACCGACATTCAGCTTGGCGGCAATGTCGACATGCGCATTGAAAATGAGCTTGGCGATATGCCGGAAGGCAAAAAACGCGACGCAGCCATCGAAAAGATCAACGCCGAAATTGCTGAGCAAAAGCAAAAGGCGCTTGACGCAGGCGGATTGTTTGTCATCGCCACGGAACGCCATGAAAGCCGCCGCATCGACAACCAGCTGCGCGGCCGTTCCGGCCGCCAGGGCGACCCCGGCCGGTCACGCTTTTACCTCTCGCTGGAAGACGATCTGATGCGCATTTTCGGATCTGAGCGCATGGACTCGATGTTGCAGAAGCTGGGTCTCGAAGAAGGCGAGGCCATTGTCCATCCCTGGATCAACAAGGCACTTGCAAAAGCCCAGCAGAAGGTCGAGGCGCGCAATTTCGATGCCCGCAAGAACATCCTGAAATTCGACGATGTGATGAATGACCAGCGCAAGGTTATCTTCGAACAGCGCATCGACATCATGAACGGCAACGAGATTTCCGGCACCGTGGACGATATGCGCCATGAAGTGGTGGATTCAACCGTGTTGGAGTTCATTCCGCCAAGTGCTTACCCTGAACAATGGCGGTCAACTGAACTGCGCGACAAACTGCGCGAAGTTGTGGCAATCGATTTCCCCATTGAAGACTGGGCCGACGAAGAAGGTATTGCGGATGAGGAAATCCGTGAACGGGTGACGGAAGCCGTCGATAATCTTTATGCCGAAAAGCGCGAGAAGTACGGCGCTGAGATCATGGAGTATATCGAAAAGGAAGTGTTGCTGCGCTCGCTGGATCAGTTGTGGCGCGAACACATCATTACCCTGGAGCATTTGCGCCAGGCGGTTCAGTTGCGTGGCTATGGCCAGCGCGACCCGCTTAACGAATACAAGACTGAAGGTTTCACGCTGTTTGAGCAGATGATCGTTCGTTTGCGCGCCATCGTGACCGGGCAACTTCTGCGGGTTGAAGTCAGCCAGAACGGCGCTGATGACATGTTCCCTGATGACGAGGAACTGCCAGACATGTTCATCGAGGATTTCGATGAGCACGGCAATGAATTGCCGCCTGGAACAGTGCTGTCCGCCGCGATCTCTCCATCGCCGGATCAGCCCGAAGGCTTCAACCTGGAAGATCCGGCAACCTGGGGACCCGTGGGGCGCAATCAGGCGTGTCCCTGCGGATCAGGCAAAAAGTTCAAGCACTGTCACGGGGCCTTTGTTTGAGGAAACGGTCAGGCATAACCAGACGGCACCTTGTTACAGGCATCACTGCCAGCGCCTGCCTGATTGTGACGGCCGCAACCGCTTTTGCCGCCAGCTCTCCGTCTCACCGCAAGAGGCTGTTGGCAGCGAACCCGAAGCCGGTACCGCCGTTTACACCTATTCAAGCCCCCTCCACGGCTGAAACGCTGCAGGTGCTGATATCGATCAAGAAGCAGTCCATGCAGGTCTTTTCGGGCCAGCGTCAGATCGGCTTCAGCCCGATTTCTTCCGGTAAGCCCGGCAAGGAAACCCCGCACGGCATTTTCTCGGTGTTGCGCAAGCACAAGTTTCGCTGGTCCAATCTGTATGTGCGCGAGCCCATGCCGTTCATGCAGCGTCTGACCTGGAGCGGTATCGCGCTGCATGCTGGCGAATTGCCGGGTTACCCGGCTTCGCATGGATGCGTGCGGATGCCTGACGAATTCGCCAAACAGCTGTTTGACCTGGAAACCAGCGACCGGCACGTGATCATTGCCGATACACCGGCAACCCCGGTTGGTGTGGAACATGCCGGCCTGCTGAAACCTGCCTCCATGGTGCAGACAAGCAAATATGCAACGCTGACCTCACAGCCGCCATTGCGGGTTTTGCTTACCCGCCTGACCGGCCGCGAAAAAACCCTCAATGGCCAGAAAATCCTGAACAAACTCGGATTTGAGGCCGGTACGCCGGATGGCTATGTGGGCCGCAAGACCTGGCGGGCCATTCACAATTTCCAGAAATCGGCCGGGTTTCCGGCAAACGGCGTTCTCAACGACGCAACCTATCACGCACTGCGGTCATCCAATGGCGCAGAAGACTATCCGGAAGGTCATCTTTATGTGCGCCAGGGCTACAAGCCCTTGTTTGATATCGCCATCCCGCTCAAAAACGCTGAACAACCACTGGGCGCGCATTTGCTGACCTTGCCGGAAGATCATGGTGATAGAAGCAAGCCACAATGGCTGTCGGTCAGCCTCGAACACGAAACCTCCAGGGCCGGGCTGGATGCGTTTTTGCGCTTTACCATTCCCGACGATGTGCGCCACCGCATTGAATATCGGCTCGGGGCCCATTCTTCCGTCGCCATTTCCGACACCGGTCTCGGACCGGAAACCGGCAAGGGCACCGACTTCATCGTCGTCACAAAACACTACAGTTGATGCACAGGCGAATTTAGCAGGTTGGCAAATACGCCACAGTTGTTAACTTGCAGCCAATCATGACCAACGAACAAATCATCCTCTTCACCATCATGGGCAGCGTACTCGGACTTTTGGTCTGGGGACGCATCCGCTATGACCTCGTGGCATTTTCCGCTCTTGCGCTGGCGGTCATTGTCGGCGTGGTCGACAAGGACACCGCCTTTGCCGGCTTCGGCCACCCGGCCGTCATCATCATTGCACTGGTGCTGATTGTATCACGGGCCCTGTCGCAATCGGGTGCGGTCGACCTGCTTACGCGCAATATCATCTCTGCCCAGCGCGGTATGAAGGCCCATATTGCCATCATGGGACTGGTCGGTGGCGCTCTGTCGGCCTTCATGAACAATGTCGCAGCGCTCGCCTTGTTGATGCCGGTCGACATGCAGGCCGCGGACAAGGCTAAAAGATCTCGTGCCGCGACGCTGATGCCATTGTCGTTCGCCACCATTCTGGGCGGCATGGTCACTCTGATCGGTACGCCGACCAACATCGTCATCGCTCAGTTCAGGGGCAACGCGACATATAACGGCCAGCCGATTGGCGACTCATACTCCATGTTCGACTTTGCACCTGTCGGACTGGCATGTGCTGCAGTTGGCCTTGTCTACATTGCGTTTGTTGGCTGGCGTTTCATCCCCCAGGACAAGGCCCGTTCGGAGTCCGCTGCCGAGCTTGAGAACCTCGATGGTTATGTAATGGAAGTACAGGTTCCCGAAAATTCACCTGCAATTGGCCAGAAGGTTCGCGACCTGCTTCCGGCGGCGGATGAAAATGAGGTCTACATTCTGGGCTTGATCCGGCGCGGAGAACGCCTGCCGGGGTCCGCGCGCGGAGTGGAAATACGCAAAGGCGATATTCTGGTTGTTGAAGCCGGTCCGGAAAGCCTTGAGCAGTTTTCAAACGCGCTGAAACTCTCTTATTCGTCCTCGTCCAGGCACAAGGGAGCCCTGACCGGCACACTTGCCATGACCGAAGCCGTCGTCACCTCCGGCTCCAGGCTGGAAGGACGCTCTGCCCGTGACGTGAGGCTATTGAACCGGCAGCAGACCATGCTGCTTGGCGTAGCGCGCGAAGGCCGCCCGTTTCGAGAACGGGTCAGGCAACTGGAGCTCAAGGCCGGTGACGTGCTGTTGCTGATGGGCGACAAGGAAGCCTTGCCTGATGTCGTGCAATGGCTCGGGTGCCTGCCGCTGGCCGAACGCGGGCTGCAGGTCACGCAGCGCGAAAAAGCCGGCTTTTCCATTGCGATATTCGCCATTGCCATCATCGCAGCCAGCCTCGGCCTGGTTTACCTGCCGGTTGCACTGGCTGCCTGCGTGGCGATTTATGCCCTGCTCAAGGTCGTAACCCCGTCACAGATCTACGAGTCCATCGAATGGCCGGTGATTGTACTGCTGGCCTCATTGATCCCGATTGGCGCTGCCATAGAAACCTCGGGCGGCACGATACTGATTGCCAATGCCATCGTCGATATCACCGGCGGCTGGCCGGCATGGGCGGTGCTGCTGCTGCTTATGGCGGTCACCATGACCTTGTCGGACGTCCTGAACAATGTGGCGACCGTGCTGGTGGCCGCCCCGGTTGCAATCAAGATTGCCGAGCAGTTGAATGTCAACCCCGACGCTATGCTGATGGGTGTCGCGGTTTCTGCAAGCTGTGCCTTCCTGACCCCCATCGGTCACAAGAACAACACCATCATCATGGGACCGGGCGGCTATCGTTTTGGGGATTACTGGCCAATGGGCCTGCCGCTGGAGATCATTATCCTGGCAGTTGGTTTGCCCATGATCCTGATCGTCTGGCCGCTTTAGGAACCAGTGGCCCGCTCCTATCGAAGTGCTTCTCAAAGAAAATCTGTGAAAACACGCGGTTCAAAATCAGGATCAGCGATGTTTTTCTTTAGATAAGTTTTATCTATTCTGAAATACAAAATACACGAATTCGATATACGTTTTTTGCTGTTGTTGTCGAGTGAAAGATATTTCCATGACCAAGCAAGCAAATACCAAATTTCAGTTCCAGGAAAGACGCCGTTCCGGGCGCAGAAGCGTGCGGATCGGTGCAAATGCCATAATTGCCAATCCAGAGGCAACGATCGATTGCATGATACTTGATTTTTCTGATTCAGGCGCGAAATTGCAGATGACAGACGTTGACATCATTACCGCTCGTTTCAAACTGTTCGTACCCGATATCGACCACATATATGAGTGCGAGGTTGTTTGGCGTGATGGCCAGAACGTGGGCGTAAAATTTACGAACAGCATGTCTTTGTAAGACGTCGTTCAACACTGTGGAAGTGCATGACTGCTTCGGCTCACCCACAGACCATGATCCCGTGAGTTTCCAGATAACCTGCAGGTAGCGCAGCATCAACGCCGCTGAAGGCCGGGTCCTGCTTGGCCTGCGCCCTATTTCCACTCACCGGCCCGCCAGCCGCGAATCAGTTGTGGCGCGAGCGGGTCTGCAGATGCCTGCTGCACCTCAAACTCCGGCGGAACGGTTATATTGTACGGCATGAACACATAGCGTTGCTGCTTGACACCGACCGTTGGTGGCTGGCGCGTCTGCTCGAAATAGTCATATCCGACTTTCAGGTCGCGCCAGTAGGGCTCGTGCGGATGGCCGGCATAACGCAACAGGTTCTGTTCGCTCATGCGAAACGGAAAAGCATGCACGGGGAACTCTTTCTGGCCATACAGAAAGGCTTCACGCGCCAGCGAGAACAATTCCTTGATATGCTCATCCGTGATCGCATAGCAACCTGCCGACCGGCATCCGCCATGCACCATCAGGTGAGTGCCGGTCCGACCAAGAGATTTGTCAAACGCGTTGGGAAAGCCGAGATTGAACGACAAATAATAATCCGATTTCGGATTCATCTGGCGTTGCGACACCATATAGAAACCTTCCGGTGCCTGCCGGTCGCCTTCCTTGAATTTCGGCCCCAGCACGCCGGACCGGCTGCAGATGTCATAAGTGCGAAACAGCACATGGGGTCCATAGGCCTGCTGCAACCAGACTTCCATCTGGTTTTCTTCCTTGAACACGCGGACAAGAAGTGGCGCACCGACCTTCAGGTTGTTCCTGTGCAGATCAGCCATGACCTTGGGAGACAACGGCTCCAGCGCCTTGTCAGTGCCACTGCAGGCAGACAGCGCAACCAGCGACGTTAAACCGGTGGCGCAAAAGCCACGGCGCGTCAATTCTGTCTTGAATGTCTTGTCACTGTTCATTTTTGACAAACCCAACTTTCAAAACCGTCCTCACATCTTCTATTGTGCAGCACCACACGCTAACGCTCAATTAACCACGTAGGATTTATCTGCAACCCGTACACGCGGCACTTCGCGCTCACGCTCAAAAACATCATAGCCCTGCTTCAGCATTGCCCAGAAATCATGCCACTTCGTGCCCTTGTGCCGGTCAAGGGCGGCTTGTTCCAGCCGGAACGGGAAAGCATGCACCCGCACGGACTGCTGGCCATTGTCGAGAGCGGCTTCCACCAGCCTGTAAATCACTTCAACCTGATGGTCACGCACTGCATAACACCCGATCGATGAACACCCGCCATGCACCATGAGAAAAGACCCGGTGCGGCCAAGCGAGCGGTCATAACGGTTGGGGAAACCGAGATTGAACGAAAGATGATGCCGGCTGTTAGGGTTCAATCGGCCCTTCGTCACCGTGTAAAATCCTTCCGGCGACTGCTTGTCGCCTTCTTTTAGCTTTGGCCCCAGACCACCTGACCAGTTACAGATTTCAACCGTCCGGTACAGTTCCCATCCGTTTTTGCCTTTCAACCACAGCTCAAGCTCCGAGCTTTGCTTGAAAATGCGAATGAAGACCGGCATGCCGGGTTTCAGTTGCCGGGCGTCCAGTTCCGCCCATGCCAGTTTTCTGAATGCTTCAGGATCGGGGGAGCGCAATTTTTCCACGATACGGGTCTCCTCGCCGATGCGGTAAAGCGCATAGCCGGTGGACACCATGATCGCCAGCACCAGCATCAGTTTGAATAATCGCCGCATAAATCCACGTAAGCGCCACTGTCATTGTTTCAGCGGCAAGATCGCCGAGCAAAACGGCAAGTTTGCGGCGAATTGGTGAGAACAAAGGCGCAATTGGTTGCGAACGGGTGTCACCGCTGCCGCGGTTCTGACCGGGTTCAGGTCGCCAGAGTGCGCCCGATCGCCAGGAATTTTTCCCGCCGCTGCTGACGCACCTCATCCGCCGACATGTGCTTGAACGGCATCAGGGCAGTTGAAATCGCCTCCCTGACCGATTGCATGGCAGCATCACGTCCCCGGTGTGCACCGCCGACCGGCTCGGGCACAATTGTATCAATGACACCGAGTTCCTTCAGGTGGGCTGCGGTAATACGCATGGCGGTCGCGGCTTCACTGGCGCGCGCTGAATCATGCCATAAAATCGACGCGGCACCTTCCGGAGAAATGACTGAATAGATCGAGTTTTCAAGCATCAACACCGAATTTGCCGTTGCAATGGCGACGGCTCCGCCCGATCCGCCTTCACCGATAATGGTCGAAATGATCGGGGTGCCCAGTCCAAGGCAGCAATCGGTGGACCGGGCAATGGCTTCAGCCTGGCCGCGCTCTTCCGCGCCAATGCCGGGATAGGCACCCGCCGTATCCACGAGAGTCAGCACCGGCAGGCCAAACCGCTGCGCCAGTTCCATCAGCCGAACTGCCTTGCGATAACCTTCCGGGCGTGCCATGCCGAAATTATGCTTCAGGCGCGATTTGGTATCCGCACCCTTTTCCTGGCCAATGACAACGACCGGTTCGCCTTCAAACCGCCCCAGGCCACCAAGAATCGCATCATCTTCGGCAAACTTCCGGTCTCCGGCAAGCGGCGTGAACTCGGTGATCAGGGCATCCAGATAATCCTGGGTATGCGGCCGGTCCGGGTGCCGGGCAACCTGGGTTTTCTGCCAGGGTTCAAGGTTCGAATAAAGCTCGGCAAGTGACTTTGAAAGCTTGCCTTCCAGTTGCTTCACTTCATCTGCAATCGACACCGAGCCGTCATCGTCATTGATGGATTTCAACTCGGCGATCTTGCCTGCCAGCTCGGCAATGCGTGTTTCAAAATCAAGAAATGTCTGCATGTTTCACATGATGCGCAACTGCTCGAACCGCAGTGACCGCCCTCGCCTGAGCCGGATTGATTATGGACTGCAAACTGGCGTTACGCCGATACGATGTCAACCTGCTAATTATTGTCTACAACGAGCAACTTACCGGTTGAGCGGGTGATGACTTTCAACCGCTTCACGCAATTTTTCCGGCATCACATGTGTATAAATCTGTGTTGTTGAAATATCTGCGTGACCCAGCATCTGCTGAACCGACCTCAAATCTGCTCCGCCCTGCAGCAAATGACTGGCGAATGCATGGCGTACAACGTGGGGAGACACAGTGTCCGCATCAAGCCCGGCGAGCCCCGACAGGTGCTTCAGCATCAGCGCAAAATGCTGGCGTGTCAGGTGTTTCTGCTTGCCGCCGGAAGCAAACAGGAATTGCGCCGGCTCAAGATGCACAATGTCCGCTGCCTGCTTCACGGTGTCCATATATGCGTTGATTGCCGCGCGTGCGGCCGGCGACAGCGGCACCAGCCGTTCCCGGCCGCCCTTGCCGCGCACTGTGATAAACCTGTCATCACCCGAAACCATGCCGACCGTCAGGCTGACCAGTTCCGACACCCGCAGTCCGGTTGCGTACAAGACCTCCGTCAGGCACACCATGCGCAGCGCTTTCAGCCGCGCCTTGCCGCGCGCGCTTGACGCCTGTTCACGTGCTGCCACCAGGAGTTTTTCCGCCTGTCGCACACTCATTGTCTTAGGCAGGGTGCGTGCCTTGCGCGGTGCTGCAATGCCACCTGCAGGATCATCATCCACAATGCCTTCGGCGTAGGCAAACTTGTGCAATTGCCGGGCAGCAGACAATCTGCGGGCAATGGTTGATTTGGCCAGTCCTTCTGCCTGTAATTCACTCAGCCAGGCACGGACTTCATCGCTGCCCGCAGCACCAAGGCCACAGCCACGCCTGGTCAGGAAATCGCTGTAATGTTCAAGGTCACGGGCATAGGCTGCAAGAGTGTTTCTGGATGCACCGCGTTCGGCACTCATCATTTCAAGAAACAATGCAACGACCCGGCCGCCTGTAATGGTTGCGTCTGGATCCAGACCATTGTCTCTGTCAGTTTTCGAAGACACCATTGGAAAGCTGCTTCACCACTTCTTGCTGCTCGGGCGGGAAATTGGCCAGGCCCCAGACTGCGCCATACCCGGCACCAGCCAAGCACAGTACGATTAACAGAAAGCGAAGACTGTCAGGCATGACGGATAATATGTTCCTCAAACAGATAGTTAGGATTTGTTCTCTGCGACCTGCAATGTGCAACAAACCGGGCTAAATCGCAAAGTGTTTGCGCGCCGCCGGCTTGCCGCCGTAACGGGTCCGTATCATTGAAGCGGTTTGCACCTTGCTGAAATCACGCATGTTCTATGGCATCAATTGTGATTTTCTCCTAAAACAGGAAAAACCAAGAGCCAATGAAGCTCAATACCTGAATTGGGTTCAAACACCAGTGACCGAAACCAGCAAGCCGAACGACAATATCACCACCATCGTGTCGCAGCTCAACGGTCGGAGCATTGTGCTGATCGGGCTGATGGGCGCAGGCAAAACCACCATAGGCAGACGTCTGGCCAAAAAGCTGAAACTGCCGTTTGCCGATGCCGACACTGAGATCGAAAAAGCAGCCGGCAAGACCGTTCCGGAGATTTTCGAGGAGCATGGCGAGCAGTATTTTCGCGACGGCGAAAGCCGGGTCATTGAACGCCTGTTGAACGAGCAGCCTCGCGTGCTGGCAACCGGCGGCGGCGCCTATATGAGTGAACAGACCCGCACGGCAATTGCAGACAAGGGAATTTCCGTCTGGCTCAAGGCAGATTTCGATCTGTTGATGAAGCGGGTGCGCAAAAGATCCAACAGACCTTTGCTGAAAACCGATGACCCTGAAGCGGTCATGCACAAGCTGATCGCCGAGCGCTATCCCGTCTATGGCAATTCCAACATCACGGTGGAAAGCAAGGACGTGCCCCACGACCAGATTGTAGTGGCCTGCATTGAAACCCTGGCCGATCACCTGCGCCAGCAAGAAACGGCGGACACATGAACCCGACCCCTTCATCACAGGCCGACACGACCAGAGCCGAAGTCAATGTCTCACTCGGTGAGCGCAGTTATGACATTACAATTTCCGACGGGCTGCTCGCCCACGCCGGACGCACGATCGCGCCGTTGCTGGCACGCCCGGTCACCGCGATTGTGACCGATGAGAACGTTGCGCGTCACCATCTGAAGACACTCACCGACAGTCTCGATCAGGCCGGCGTCAGATACACTTCAATCATTTTACCGGCCGGCGAGCAGACCAAGAGTTACGCCCGGCTTGCACAAGTATGCGATGACATCATTGCAGCCGGCATGGAGCGCAATGACCACATAATTGCCTTTGGCGGCGGCGTCATCGGAGACCTTGCAGGTTTTGCGGCCGCAATTGTCCGCCGCGGCATCGGTTTCATCCAGATACCAACCTCGCTGCTGGCACAGGTCGACAGTTCCGTCGGCGGCAAGACCGGCATCAACTCCAGCCATGGCAAGAACCTCGTCGGTGCCTTTCACCAACCCGTCGCCGTGCTGGCGGATATCAATGTCCTGAACACCCTGCCCGCCCGCGAACTTGCCGCCGGTTACGCTGAAGTCGCAAAATACGGCCTGCTCGGCGATACGGAATTCTTCAGCTGGCTGGAGGACAATGCCGCCCGGATTTTTGCCGGCGACCCGCAGGCCCGCATCCATGCCATCCGCACATCCTGCCAGGCAAAAGCAGCCATTGTGGCGCGTGATGAACGTGAATCCGGTGATCGTGCATTGCTCAATCTGGGTCACACGTTCGGCCATGCGCTGGAAAGTGCCACCGGATATTCCGACAAGCTGCTGCATGGTGAAGGCGTGGCAATCGGCATGGCGCAGGCCTTCCGGTTTTCCGAACAGCTGGGCATCTGCAGACCGGGAGCTGCAGCGCGCATGGAAAAACACCTGAAGTCGGTTGGCTTGCCGACAGACGTATCCGAAATCCGTGCCCACCTTCCCGACGCGGGTAAACTGGTGGACATCATGCGTCAGGACAAGAAGGCAGAAGCAGGTCACATTAACTTTATACTGGTAAAGGATGTCGGCAATGCCTACATCGACAGAACCATAGAAAAGGACGGCCTGATCAAATTTCTTGAGGCCGAATTAAAACTACAATGACGCTCGCACTCGGCATCATGGCCGGCGCAGCCTTCGGGCTGATCCTTTTGTCTGCCTTTTTTTCCGGTTCCGAAACAGCACTGACAACATCGTCGCGCCCGAGGCTTCACGAACTGGAGAAGCGCGGCGACAAGCGTGCACGCACGGTTCTGGATCTGAAAGAGCAGCCTGAACGCCTGATTGGCGGCATTCTGCTCGGCAACAATCTGGTCAATATCCTGGCATCTGCTCTGGCCACCACGGTGTTTCTGCAGCTGTTTGGTGAAAGCGGAGTGATTTGGGCAACCCTGGTGATGACCGCACTTGTTCTGGTGTTCGGCGAGGTGCTGCCAAAGACCTATGCGATTGTCTACCCGGAGCGGTTTTCTCTCGCCGTCGCCTCCATAATATCCGTGCTCGTCAGGATTTTCGGGCCGGTGGTGATCGGTGTCGAGGTTATCGTCAAGAACGTGCTGTCGCTGGCCGGTGTCGACCTGGCCAATGCCGGCAACATACTGTCGCCCCAGGAAGAGATCCGCGGTGCCATTAACCTGCATCACAAGGAAGGTGCCGTCGTCAAAAACGACCGGGACATGCTCGGCGGTGTTCTGGATCTGTCTGAACTGGAATTGTCGGACCTGATGGTTCACAGGACAAAGATGTTCTCCATCGATGTCGACATGCAAAACGACGAAATCATATCTGAATTGCTGAAATCAGGCTTTTCGCGTGCGCCTGTGTGGCAGCATAACCCGGACAACATCATAGGTGTGCTGCATGCCAAGGACGTACTCGCAGCCTTGCAGTCGCACAAGGGCGATGCAGCAAAGCTCGATGTCAAGGCGATCTGCTCGGATGCCTGGTTTGTGCCGGACACCACAACAGTAAAATACCAGCTCTCCGCATTTCTGCGGCGCAAATCGCACTTTGCGCTTGTGGTGGATGAATACGGTGAAGTGATGGGACTGGTCACCCTGGAAGATATTCTGGAGGAGATCGTCGGTGATATCGCCGATGAGCATGACGTGATCAGTGCAGATATTTCACGCGAAGCGTCCGGCTCAATGGTGGTCAACGGGTCCCTGCAAATTCGTGACCTGAACCGGGCCAATGACTGGGAGCTGCCCGACGAGGAAGCCAATACCATTGCCGGCCTGGTTATTCATGAAGCCCAGATGATTCCTGAAAAGGGCCAGGCCTTCACGTTTCACGGGTTTCGGTTTGAGGTTGCCGGCAAGAAGCGCAACCAGATCACCCGCTTGCGCATCACACCGCTGAAAAAAGGTATCTAGAGCGAGATGAGGTTAAATTGGAACATTTGACCTCATCTCGCTCTAAATCAGGATGCCGGAGCGCTGGCGGAGATCGCCAGGGCATGAACCGGACCGTTCAACTCTTCTGCCAGCACCTCATTGACCATGCGGTGACGCTGGATCAGTGACTTGCCGGCAAACGCTTCTGCCTGGATCTTGACCCTGAAATGGGTTTCACCTTCTGGCCGGGCGCCTGAGTGACCGGCATGAAGATGTGATTCGTCGATCACCTCCAGCGCATGCGGCACCAGCGCTTTCGACAGTTTTTCGGTGATTGTCTGCCCGACCTGGCCAAGCTGCATGATTTAATGTTCCTTTTCCTGCACAAAATTCCGCATGCAGGTCCATATTGATGACTTGTTCGTAATTTATGGGCTAATTGAATTCCAAATGTCCACAACATTGGGTTATGCTGTTGCGCTGCCAAGGCAGCCATCACTCTTCACGCACGATAAAAATCAGGCGACAGATGAAACTGAATTCGAAATACTTCGACGGCATCCGCATTAAAAAAGGCGGCAAGGCGGAACCAGAGACATTCACCTGCGAATGGCCGGACTGTGAAGCCGTGGGCAATCACAAGGCACCCAAGGGTCGTAATGCGGAAGGCGAGTACTTCCGCTTTTGTGTGAACCATGTGAAAGCCTACAACAAGTCCTACAACTATTTCGACGGCATGGCGGACAATGACATCGGAGCCTGGATAAAGGCATCGCAGACCGGCCACCGCCCGACCTGGAAACTGGGTGACAGTTCCTGGGCAGAAAACAAGCGCGCGCGTGCCACCAAGGCCGCTTCGGGTAAATCCGCGCGCAGTGGTTATCGTCATGACAGCGACGTCAATGATCCCCATTCGATTTTTGAAGAGGCCGTCGGTACCCAAAGAGCTGCCACGTCCCGGCGCCGCGTCGGCAATGCCGAACGCAAGGCACTCGACACGCTTGGGCTTGATCCCGGCGTGACCGCAGACGAAATCAAGGCCCAGTACAAGCTGTTGGTAAAGCGGTTTCACCCGGATGCAAACGGCGGCAGCCGCGAGACCGAAGACCGGCTTCGCGACATCATCACCGCCTACAATTATCTCCGCGATGCAGGTGTGTGCTGAATTGCAGCAAAAGTGCCCCTTGCTAGGGCTGCATTACTCGGACTAAAACCTGTTGGTATATGACCCTTGAGCCCCGGTTTTCCATATGCGAAGACCGGGTGTTGATTTCCCGGAGACCGCTTTCCAATGAACGCAAATACAAAGATCGAAGCATCAGGCATGCCTGACACAACCGTCTCGGTGCGCAAGGTCTTCGACATAGATACCGATCTGACAGTTCCGGCATATTCCAAAGGCAATGAATATGTCCCGGAGATAGATGAGGATTACCTGTTCAACCCGGAAACCACACTGGCCATTCTGGCCGGGTTCGCCCATAACCGCCGGGTCATGGTGTCAGGCTTCCACGGCACCGGCAAGTCAACCCATATCGAACAGGTCGCAGCCCGGCTGAAATGGCCGCTGGTGCGCATCAACCTGGACAGTCATATTTCACGTATCGACCTGGTCGGCAAGGATGCCATTGTCATCAAGGACGGCAAGCAGATTACCGAGTTCCGCGAAGGTATCCTGCCATGGGCCTATCAGAACAATGTGGCACTGGTGTTTGACGAATATGATGCCGGGCGTCCCGATGTCATGTTCGTGATCCAGCGCGTGCTGGAAAGTTCCGGCCGCCTGACACTGCTTGACCAGGCGCGTGTACTGAAACCGCATCCGGCATTCCGTCTGTTTGCAACCGCCAATACGGTCGGTCTCGGCGACACGACCGGCCTCTATCACGGTACCCAGCAGATCAACCAGGCCCAGATGGACCGCTGGTCGATCATCGTGCAGTTGAACTATCTCAGCCATGAGCAGGAGTGCGGCATTGTCCTGTCCAAGAACAAGCCCTTCAGGGATGCTGCCGGCAAGAAGGTAGTATCAAACATGGTGCGTCTGGCAGACCTGACCCGGAACGCCTTCATGGTTGGCGACCTGTCA